>Ga0314772_1000563_pt1 | contig 19752 bp, 21 predicted proteins | sample MetaGCBIW2018_FD_204520 | JGI IMG/M metagenome (GOLD analysis project Ga0314772, IMG submission 204520) | Cryopeg brine microbial communities from Beaufort Sea near Barrow, Alaska, United States - CBIW 2018 | ecosystem: Environmental > Aquatic > Marine > Coastal | place: USA: Alaska | collected... | reverse complement strand
CTAATTTCCGAGGTAGGCGCGGAGGCCTTGGCGGAACGCACGGGTTCGGTGCCCGTCGCATCGTTCACCATCACCAAAGTGCGCTGGCTGCGCGACGCCGAGCCTGCGAACGCCGAGCGCGTCGCCGCGGTGTGCCTCCCGCACGACTGGCTCACCTGGCGACTGCGCGGCTTCGGCCCCGCGGGCGACAGCGAACTGGGCCCCGACCTAGCGGCGCTGACCACGGACCGCTCAGACGCATCGGGAACCGGCTATTGGAACCCCTCGACGGGCGAGTACGACCGCGAACTGTTTGCCCTTGCCCTCGGGCACGATGCCGTCCTGCCTCGCGTACTTGGGCCTGGGGACACAGTGGATACCCAGGCCGCCGGGATCGGCGCGGGAAGCATCTTTGTGGGGGTTGGAGCGGGAGACAACGCAGCAGCGGGGCTCGGGCTCGGGGCGCGCGAGGGAGACGTGGTGATCTCCATCGGCACCTCCGGTACCGTTTTTGCCGTCACAGACTCCGTGGTGCGCGATACGACCGGTACCGTCGCGGGCTTTGCCGACGCATCGGGCGCGTTCCTTCCGCTGATCGCGACGCTCAACGCAGCGCGCGTGCTGGATGCCTTTACGCGAGTGCTAGACGTGTCACACGACGAACTCGGAGCGTTGGCCCTGGAGGCTGCTCCTGGTGCCGGGGGCGCAGTGCTCGTGCCGTACTTCGAAGGTGAGCGCACGCCCAACCTGCCCGATGCGACGGCCCAGCTCACGGGCTTGACGCTCGCTTCCACCACGCGTCCCAACCTGGCTCGTGCCGCCATCGAGGGCATGCTGTGCGGCCTCGCGGACGGGCTTGAGGCGATTCGCGCGCAGGGTGTGAAGGCCGACCGCGCGCTGCTGATCGGGGGCGCTGCGCAGAACGAGGCCGTGTCGACTATCGCCGCTCAGGTGCTGGGAATCCCCGTGTCCGTACCGAACCCTGGTGAGTATGTCGCGATGGGCGCCGCTGTGCAGGCGGGGTGGGCGCTGACCGGGACACGACCCTCTTGGACCGTCGAGGCATTTGAGGTCGCGGGTACGGACCCGCAGCCAGTGATCCGCGAGCAGTATCGGGCCGCGCGGGCAACCCCAGCGCACTAGTCACGTGCTGCCAGTGCGCGTCGCGGTGCACCCCGTGCGCGAGCGCGTTGCAGCCTGGTCCACCACGATCTACTCAGAGACGCGAAAGCCCGGCGCAACCTGTTGGGTGCGCCGGGCTTTGCTTGTGGTCTAGCTGGGTGGTTAGCTAATCGTCCAGACGGCAGGAGCTTCCTCATAGGGGTTGTCCGCGTCGCCTGAGTCGTCGCCCGCGAACTCGAGTTTGTCCAGGGACTCTCCCTTGGTGATTGCGACTATCTGGCACGCCTTAGTGGAACCGGAGTCCACGAGCTCATTTTGCGAGGCGTAGGCACAAATTTCAGGGCCGCCGTCAAAGAACACAAAGCCACCTGAAACGCGGGCGCCCGTAGTGTCGTAGGCGTCGAGTTCGGTGACCCCCGCGACTCCCATGGCGGGATCCGTAGGAGCACCGCCGGGCAAAGTCACTGTGTAGTCCACGTAGGCGATGTCGTACTCAGAGAGCTTGGCGATGTCGTCGTCGCCGAACACCCCTGAGAGATTCTCCGCGCTTCCCTTGCGGATTCCGTCGAAGGTGTAGACCGCTGCAACGTCCCCGTAGTCAACCGCATCGGCTTCCTTGTCGTAAAGAGTGGAGCGAAGCGACACGTTCAGCGGCTGGTCAGTTGAGAGCTCAGCACCGGGCGCCGTCAACTCTCCTAGGTCTGCGGGCGCGGCTGGCGCCGGGGTATCCTCAGCGGTTGCGTCCTCGGAGCGGCTGGCGCTCGGCGCCGCACTCGACTCCATGGGGGTGCTGGATGTCCCGACAACAGGCGCGGACGGCGATGCGTCGGCTTCCTTGGAGTCGGACGAGCATGCTGCGAGGGATCCGACCAGGAGAGTGGCGGCTAGGAAGGCCATGGGCGTGGCGATTTTCATTCAATACCTTTCGGGGAGCTCAACGAGACCCAATACCTCGAGTGCGGAACAAATGTAGTTAAGAAGTCACATTTCTTTCAAACTAATGTGACTTCCCCAACCTGTCTTTACCGCATATCGAGAGTGGTGACGCTCCCACTTGCATCCGCGCGTTGGGCGCCCGGCGCTACTCGCGCCCTTCCGATCGGTCGGCACCGCCGATGGTCCCGTACGGCGGGTCGCCAACAGCGATCGGGGGCATTCTCTGCTGTTCCTGGCTTCCACCAGCAAATGGAGTCGGCTCACGCGCCACGAGCGCCCACACAGCAATGGCGAGCGGCACGGCTGCGCTCGCGACCATCACCGGCGAATAGCTGCCAACCCTGTCGTACACGGCCGCAAAGGCGAGGGGCCCGGCGGCGGTACCACCGACAGCGATCGACGACACCACGCCACGAATCGAGCCGAGGTGCCGGGTGCCAAAGTAATGGGGCATCGTGGCCGCCTCCACCGTACGAATCATGTTGCCCGAGGCGCCGAGCAGCACGCCAAAGAGCACCGCCGAGAAGCCCGGCTGCACGATCGGTCCCCACAGCAACGCGGCCGCGAGCACGAGCATGGATCCCGCCGTCATCCACCGGGGGGCGAACCTGTCAATGAGGTACCCGGTCGCTAAGGTCGCGGCGAGGCCCGCGAGGGTCTGTGGAATGAAGTTCGCGGCGGCCTGGGTCACGGTCAGGCCGCGCGCAGTGAGCAGGCTGATCTGGTTGAATGCGACGGCGGTGCCCAGCATGCCGGAGACCGCGACGGCACTTGCTAGGAGCCAGAAGTAGGGGTGTCTGACCACCTCGCCGCGAGTGAGTCCCACCTCGATGGGATGCTCGGTGCCCTCCGGGGGCAGCGGAACCCCGTCCGCGCGCTGGCCCAGCTGGGCGGGCCTGTCGCGGATGGCGAAGATCGCCAGGGGAATCACGATAAGCCACACTACGACTCCTTCGATCGCCCAGGCAGCACGCCAGCCGTGCTGGCCGATGACGCCCTCGATGAGTATGGGCGTGGCAGATATCCCAACAGCGCCAATCGCGGACACGAGACCAATTGCCATGCCCCGCCTGCGGTCAAACCACAAGGCGATAGCCGTGGTCGCGGTGAGACCCAACGCGCCTTGACCTGCCATTCGTACGCCCACAAAACCTGCCGAAAGACCCACAATCGAGCTGACAAACGACAGTGCGATGAGAACAGCGCCGAAGACGAACCCGATCACCGCCATCGTGCGGCGCACGCCATAGCGGTCGAGGGCGCGACCAATCCACGGCAGGGCGATCGCGCCTGCGAGCGTCCCCAAGAGGTACGAGGTGGCGATGGCGGACCGCGAGACGCCGAGCTCCTCGATCAGTGGGTCGATGAAGAGCGAGATGCCTACGGTCTGGCCGGGGCCTGTCATGGCGAGCGCGAGGGCGGAGAAGCCCACCATGTGCCAGCCATAGAACCCCTGCGGCGACAGCGCCGACGGGCGTGCGCGTGACATAAGCAAGGTGTGCTCCTTTGGGTCAGTCGTCGCTTGCGTCGAGCGGAATGAGTTCGATCTCTGGGTGGGCGCGCTCGAACGACCGCACGCGCCAGATGTCGCGCATCAAAGCGAGCCACGCGCCGTCGCGGCGACGCACGACCTCGATACCCGAGGATGCACCCACTACGGCGCGGTCCTCCGGCTTCACCATCCGCGCGAGCGAGAAACCCAGGTTCTCGAGGCGCATGGTTGCGGAAAATTCGTGTTCCATGCGGAACTGGGCGACTTCAAACTGCAGCGGACCCACGGCGGCGAGGATTGGGTTGGCATCGCCTCGAGCCTCAGACACGAGCACCTGCATCACGCCCTCCTGCTCGAGTTGCGCAATAGCCTTCCTGAATTGCTTGGACCGGCCCGGGTCGCGCACCGACGCCACCGCGAAGTGCTCGGGCGCGAAGGCGGGCATCGGGGGAAAGCGCACGGGAGAGCCCTCCGGATCGAACAGCGTGTCGCCCACGGTCAAGTTGCTGGCGTTTACCAGGCCGACCACGTCGCCTGGGAAGGCCTCTTCGATAGTGTCTCGTTCGCGGCCAAACACCGAGAGCGCGTACTTGGTCGCGAAGGGGCGGCCCGTTCGCTCATGGGTGACCATCATTCCGCGCTCAAACCGGCCTGAACAGACCCGCACGTATGCCAGGTGGTCGCGGTGTTGCCTGTCCATTCCCGCCTGGATCTTAAACACAAACCCGCTGAACGGCTCGTCGACCTCCCGCGATCCGGCATCATCCGCAGCCCCCGCGCCAGTGACGGACCCGTCGTCCGCGGGACGGGCGTGCGGCGCAGGTGCGAGTGCCACCACGGTGTCTAGCAATTGACGGACGCCGATGTTTGCGAGCGCCGCTCCGAATAGCATCGGGGTGGTCTTACCTTGCAGGAATGACGCGCGGTCAACGGGCTCAAGGAGGTGCGCCTCCTCGTAGGCGGTCTTGTAGTCTGCGCCGAACTCCTGTGCAGCATCGGCCGCTGTGAAGTGTTGTTCTTTGGCCAAGGCCGCGCCGCCGGGAAGCTTGCGATACGTGCGCGCTCCCCCGTCGCCACGGTCGAGCAGCCCCACGAATCGACCCGCCTCGCCGATGGGCCAGCTCAACGGCGTGGGGCGCAGTCCGATGCGCTGCTCGATCTCATCGCAGAGCGCCAGCACCTCCTTGCCCGGGCGGTCCCATTTGTTAACAAAGGTGATGACCGGCACCCCGCGCCGGCGACAGACGTCGAACAGCTTGAGGGTTTGCGACTCGAGGCCCTTGGAAGCGTCCAGTAGCATGATGGCGGCGTCCACCGCAGTGAGCACGCGGTAGGTGTCCTCGGAAAAGTCGGCGTGGCCGGGGGTGTCGAGCAGGTTGATCATGTGGCCGTCGTACTCGAACTGGAGCGCTGCAGAGGTAATCGAGATGCCACGGGTGCGTTCTATCTCCAGCCAGTCCGACACCGTTCCTGCGCGGCCACCCTTGCCGTGTACGGCTCCCGCGCGGTCGATCGCGTGCGCGTGCAGAGCGAGCGCCTCGGTGAGGGTCGACTTGCCAGCGTCGGGGTGGGAGATCACGGCGATACTGCGACGACGCCCGGCCTCCCGGGTTACGGTTGCACTAAGCCCTGGGCGTGGCTGTACGTCAGTCAATTCATCTCCCGTTTCGCGGCGGTCACAGATGGCCTGCGCTGCGGCAGAGTCTCCTCTGACACCCTACCGTCGCATCACGGCAGGGCCTCGCCCACGGATAAGCCGGCTAGGCACTCACGTCAAAGACCACCAGGCGTTCAGCCCACTGGCCGATCACGGCGGCCACCGGGACGTGCGTCGGGTGGTCTAGGTAGCCATCGAGCGAGCCCGCGTTTTTGAACGTCACCACCAATGCCCATTCGAATCCAGCTTCGAGGCCCTCGGTGCTGACGCTCGCACCCTCGACCACAGAAACGATGCCGGGGATCTCGGCCTCGAAGCGCGCGATGACCTCCCTCATCTGCGCGAGTTCTCCGCTCGGTGCATCGCTGCGCCACTGCACCAGTACTACGTGGAGGACCGTTCCAGGAGTGTTCATCTCTCGATACTCGCACACCCGTCGGCAACTACCACCTCAAAGTCCACACTTGCGATTGTTGACGAGGAGCGCACGTCAATTGTGGAGGCTGGGAACCGTCTCCAGCATGTCTGCCGCCACGGATCGAAAACACGTCATTGTTTTTTGCGGTCGTCAAGGGCGGAACGTCGGTCACCGAGGCCGCGACCCGGTTCAATCTCTCGCCGGTTGTGTGTGGTCGCAACGCTCGAATTGCCAGATGTACGGTCACGAGCGCACGTGGGTGCCGTCATCACGTACCCATCAGCGACATGAACGTGACGACGGCACATGGCGAGCGGCGGGACTACATCGCGTGACAGGAGCCGTATGAGCCCCATCGGGGCTCATACCTTCCAAGTCCTGACTGTTTTACCAGCACAAATAGAAATTGGGCCACCTGAAGGCGACCCAATTTCTTTTGTCGGGGTGACAGGATTTGAACCTGCGACCTCGTCGTCCCGAACGACGCGCGCTACCAAGCTGCGCCACACCCCGTATAAAGCCTGATCAGAATATCCGACCCAACGATGGAAAGCGAACCACCCCTCAGGCGCGCGGAACGAGCGTCAGCACCGTAGCCTCGGGCCGGCACGCGAACCGTACAGGGGCGTAGGGCGACGTGCCGATCCCCGCGGACACGTGCAGCCACATCGAGTCGTCACCGCCAGCATCGGGACGCTGCCCCGGATAACCGTGCAGGCCCTTCACACGCCCGCGGTCGAGGTCACAGTTGGTCACCAGCGCTCCGAAACCCGGAACGCACACCTGGCCGCCGTGGGTATGCCCCGCAAAGGCCATAGCGGCTCCGTCCGCGCGCAGCGCGTCCAGCGCCCAGCGGTACGGCGCGTGCACGACGCCGATGTGCAGCTCACCGCGCGACCCGTCGTCACCGGGCATCGCGTCACGTCCGATGTGTGGGTCGTCCATCCCTACGAATGACAGGTCGCGACCGGCCACCGCGAGATGGGCTCGCGAATTGTTCAGGTTCGCCCAGCCCACGCCTTCCAACACTTTGGTCAGCGCATCCGTAGGAAGTGACGGGCGTTGCGGCTCTAAGGCGGACGGCCCCGCGAAGTACTTAAACGGATTAAGTGGAGTGGGGCCGTGGTAGTCGTTCGAGCCATAGACAAAGACGCCTGGCAGCTCCAGCAATGGCGTCAAAGCGCGCGCCACCGCGGGAACTGCGTCGACGTGGCCGAGGTTGTCTCCAGTGTTGACGACCAGGTCGACGTTCTCGCGCGCAAGCGACCTGACCCAGGCGATGCGGCGCTCCTGGCTCGGCGTCAGATGCAGATCCGAGAGGTGAAGGATGCGCAGCGGCGCGGATCCCGGGGGCAACACTGGCACCGTGACGCGCCGCGTGGTGTACGCATGCGCCTCCGCGAGACCTAAAGCCAGCCCCGCGGCCGCAGTGATACCTGCGACCGCGAGCGCGGTGCGTGCGTCGGCCAACTACTAGTTACCGTTCTTGTTCTTCTTGTCCTTGCCACCAACTGTGCCGCCGTCGCCTGGAACCGGGAAATTCGGATCAGGCGATGGCGTCACGATGGGGTCTGGCTCGGGTAGCGCCCAGCCGTTGGGCGGATTGCTGGCGAACTCTGCGGGAGGCCATGCCGAAGCCCAGTAGTCCTCCGGCGCAACCAGCGGGTCCCAATCGGCGGGCCAGTTGGACCACCAGTCCGGGTACTCATCGGTAGCGACGACGATCGACACGGTCGTGCCGGGCAACGCCTTGGACCCGGCCCGTGGGCTTTGTCCAACAATCGTGCCGGGCAACACGTTCGGATCGAACCGCACGCTGGGCTTCCCCGGGAACTGGAATCCGGCCTCGTTGAGGATGCGGTGCGAAACCAGTTCACTCTTGCCAATCACGGACGGCACCTTGCGGGGGACCCCGTTGAGCATCTTGGAGTTGGCTTTGGCGAGAGGCTCGTTGGGCTCGCCCTTGAGCGCGCGGTCCATGTACTTCTTCCACGTGGGCGCGGCAAGCGTGGATCCGTACCAGTAGTCGTGGTACTCGCCGTTAATCTTCATGTGCTGGATGGGGATGTCATAGTCTGGGCCGCCCATCCACACAGTGCCGACCAGCTGATCAGTGAAACCCATGAACCACAGGTGCATGTTCTGGTTTGCGGTGCCAGTTTTCCCGGCCGCCGGGCGCCCATCGGCGAGCTGAGCAGTCACGCCGGATCCACGGTTGACCACTTGTTGCATGGCAAACGAGACGCCGTCGGCAATTTCGGCAGGGATCACCTCGGCACAGTGCTGGGGAGGTACGGCAACATCGTTGCCATCGGCATCCGTGACGCTCAGAATCGCGATGGGGTCGCACCGCACACCGTGATTGGCAATAGTCTGCGCTACGTTCGCCATCGTGAGAGGAGAGGCGTTCTGGGTGCCGAGCGTTGCGGACGGGATCACTTGAAACTCACCGCCGTCAGCACGGTGGAACCCAAGCGTCGCCGCCATATCCCTGATGCCGCACAGGTCAAGTTGATTCGTCATAGCGGCATAGGCCGTGTTGACCGAGTTCGCGGTCGCGTTGAGCACCGACATCTGGCGGGTGCCCCCGCCTTCCGAATTCTTGGGTCCCCACGGGGCTTGACCGCGGAACGGATCACTGCCGAGACATGACGCCGTCCAACTATCGTTTGGCCACACGCGAATACTTGCACCGATACTCTGATTGAGCGAGCGCCCCGTGGACAGCCAATCGGCCAGGACGACGGGCTTGAACGTCGAACCGGGAGAGAACCCTTGCGAGCCGCCGTACGAGCGGTCTACAGAGTAGTTGATGGCGGTCGAATTGGGCTCTTTCGCGGACGGGTCAAAGGTCCGGTCCTGCGCCATCGTCAGAATTTGGCCCGTGCCTGGGTCCAACGCCACGAGCGCCATCGCCAACCCCTGCGGGTCATCGGCAGGGACTGCGTCGTTTACGACCTCGTTCGCGATTCTCTGCTTCTTCACATCAAGGGTGGTGATGATGTCGAGCCCCCCCTGTTGCAAGAGCTCGTTACCCTTCAGCGGCAGGTCGTCGGAGTTGAAGACCGGGTTCTTGGAGATGATCTTGGTCACGTAGTCGCAAAAGAACGGAGCGTCGGTCGCTGCCGCACACGATCTCTTGGTTTGGTGGATGTCTAGATAGTCCTCGATAGGCGTCGCGCGGTACGTGTCATACTCGGCGTCAGTAATCATGCCTTGATCGTTCATTCGCTTCAACACCACGTCGCGGCGCTCGGTGCCGTTGATGGGATTGCGGTCCGGGTCCCACTTGGTGGGATTCTGCGTGATGCCCGCGATGGTCGCCGCCTCGAGGGCGTTGATCTCCGAGGCTGGCTTGCCAAAATAGTACTGGGAGGCTGCCTCTACCCCGTAGATGTTGATACCGAACTGAGCGATGTTCAGGTACTGCTCAAGGACCTGTTCCTTGCCGCAGTCGACCTTGGGATCCTCGGTGCAGGTCTTGCCAAGCCTGGTGTTGAGATTGTCCTCGTAAGCAAGCGCGAGGCTCCACTCCTTGATCTTGCGCGTAATCGACGTCTCAGTCGCCGCCTTTTGCGCTGCGAGGTCGTTCGCGTACACGGCGTTCTGATAGAGCGTGTTCTTGATCAATTGCTGGGTCAGGGTAGAGGCACCGGGCTTCGAATCAGTGGTTGCGTACGTCACTGCGGCGCTAATGACTCCCTCGCCGTCGACCCCGTTGTGCTCCCAAAACCGCTTGTCCTCAACGGCGACAACCGCCTTTTGCAGCCACGGCGAGATCTTCTCAAGCGGGACCACCACACGGTTTTGCAGGTAGAACGTTGCGAGCAACACCTTGCCGGTGCGGTCGTAAATGTTTGACTGCTGCGGGAGCGCAGTGAACTCAAGTTCTGTGGGAAGTTCCTCGAACATGTCGGACGTACCGTTAGCCGCGGAGCTCGCCACTGTGACTACGGGGAGGGCCAGCCCTGCAACCAAAAATCCACCCATGACGGAAAACGCCACGAACAGCAGCAGCCCTGTGAGCAACTGAACAAGAGTCACGCGGCCATCACGGCGCGCGCGATCAGATGTGAACAAACCCATTTACCTCATCCTTACGTCGCATGACTAACGTTCGGCATGACGGATGCGTTGCAGCGCTAGGAGAGATAGGCTCCATCCATGACTACGTGGGAATACTCAACCGTGCCGCTCATCGACCATGTTACCAAGCAGATTCTCGATCAGTGGGGCGAAGATGGCTGGGAACTCGTTCAAGTGGTGACGGGCCCCACCGGCGGGCTCGTGGCGTACATGAAGCGCGCAAGCGGAGAAAAGTAGTGACCACCCCCACGCAGCGCCTGGCACATATGGATCTGCAGCTTCCGGCAGTGGCCGCTCCGTTGGGCGTCTACGTTCCCGCCCTGAGCCACGCCGGAATCGTCTACACGTCTGGTCAGTTGCCGCTAGGGCACGGCGACCTCCTCGCTACCGGTGTCGTGGGCCACCGCGATGGGGACGTCACTCCCGAACTCGCAAATGATTGCGCGCGCACCGCCGTCCTGAACGCGATCGCGGCGGCGGCCGATGCTGCGGGAGGCTTGGACAACATCGTTCGTGTCATTCGCGTCACTGGATTTGTCGCATCGGCGCCGGGCTTTACCGCCCAGCCGGCCGTCATTAACGGGGCGTCAGCGCTGCTCGGCGAGGTATTCGGCGACGCCGGCCGTCACGCCCGCTCGGCCGTAGGCGTCACGGCCCTTCCGCTGGGCGCGCCAGTCGAGATCGAGCTGACGGTAGCGGTTTCTAGCTAACGCGAGCGGGCGCGCAAGCGCTCGGGCTCGTACACCTCGACGGAACCGATGCGCACGTCAATCCAACCGCGCGCAGCGAAGTCCGCGAGCGCCTTGTTGACCGTCTCGCGCGAGGCACCCACCAATTGCGCGAGTTCCTCCTGGGTAAGACCGTGACGCACCGTGACGTGCCCGCGTTCCATCCGGCCAAAGCGGTGGCCCAGGTCCAGGATCGCCTTCGCGACTCGGCCCGGCACATCCGAGAAGACCAGGTCGGCCATCGTGTTGGAGATTCGGCGGATGCGCTGCGCGAGGGCGCGCAACATGTGTCGTGACATCTCCAGATGCTCATCCAGCCACGGGTCCAGCACGGCCTTGGGCAACTCGTAGACAATCGAGTCCTCGACGGCGTGAGCGCGAGAGAGGCGCGGCCCCGGGTCGAACACTGACAGTTCACCGAGCATGTCGCCCACGCCCAGTAACGCGAGTAGGTTTTCGCGTCCATCACGTGCTGTTCGCGCGAGCTTTACCTTTCCTCGCACGACGATGTAAAGCGCCTGCCCGTCGTCGCCCTCGTTGAATATGGTGTCGCCGCGGGTGAGTTCCATGCGAGTCATCAGCGAGATCAGCGAGCGCGCGCTGTCACTGTCCATCCCGCCAAACAGGGGGGACGAGCGCAGGAGTTGCTCTTCGCGCGGGGATTCAGCCATTGGCCACTCCCCTCTTCTGATCGGCCTGATGAGGGCGCTCAACCTCACGGTGGGAGTCGCCCATTGCCTGCACCATTTGCGCGGTCACAGTGTCAAGGGTCTCACTCACTCGCGCTTCGTACGACTCCAACCGCGCACCAAGTGCGGTCAACTCGTCAAGATTGTTCGCCGATGCTCGGCTTCCGCCCGGCCAGATGGCCGCGGCAAGCTCACGCGAGGTGGGTGCGTCGGCGGCGAGCGCCTCGAACGTCACGTCCATCCCGGTGGCAGCGAGCGGATCGGGGCAGGTCAGTTGAGCAACAACCAGGTCCCGGCGCGCCAATGCGAGACGTCGCCACCACCGCACGCGGGCTAACTCGCGCCGCAGTTCTCGCCGCCGATGCGCCAGTTCAGACACCAACGAGGCGGTTGCCGTAGGGCTCACTTACTCTCCTCGTCGCTCGCTAGGCCGACCGATGCCTTCAGGAAGCATCGTGCCGTGTTCTTCAAGTATCGGCTCGCCAGCCGCGCGGCTTGAGTATCGTCTACAGTAACGAAATGGGAAAACAGACTGCGCTGACGGTGGCGCGAGCGGACCAGGGAACACCGCCCGTCGCACTCGTACGCAGAGCACGGGCGGCCAACCGCGAACTCGCCTTGGTCTACCCCGATGCGCACTGCGAGCTTGATTATCAGTCGCCTTTTCAGTTACTCGTCGCCACAGTGTTGTCCGCGCAGTGCACCGACGTGCGCGTCAACATCGTCACGCCACCGCTGTTCGAGAGGTTTCCCGACGCCGCAGCAATGGCTGGCGCTGACCGCGACGAGCTCGAGGCGCTCATCAGATCTACCGGCTTCTACCGCTCCAAAACGGAGTCCCTGCTGGGACTTAGCCACGACATCGTCACGCGCTTCGGTGGCGCAGTTCCCGGACGTCTGAGTGACCTGATAACGCTACGTGGAGTGGGTCGCAAGACCGCGAACGTCGTACTGGGAAACGCATTTGACGTGCCGGGCATCACCGTCGACACCCACATGGGCAGGGTTGCCCGACGGCTGGGACTCACGGTCAACGAGGATCCCGTGGCAGCTGAACGCGACCTCATGGCGCTGATTGAGCGACGCGAATGGACCCTATGGTCACACCGCGTTATCTTCCACGGACGCCGGCGCTGCAAGGCCCGCAAGCCCGAGTGCGGGCTATGCGAGATCGCACATCTGTGTCCGAGCGCCCCAGGTGCGACGACTCGCGATTGAGCCTTGGCGGGCACTCCGGCTTGCGGCGGATCAATCCAATCAGAGCTGAGTGGTCTATGCGGCTAAGCGTTTGCAGCGTCGGAGCTGGCTTCGTCAGCGTCCACGTCGGGCACGGGATGACCGCGCTTGCGTAGGTCCTTGGCGAGTTCGTCGGTGGGTGCTAGACGATTATCCGGCAGGGGTGTAGAACGTTTTGCGTAAAGGTTGCGATAGTGCCGATCGCGCCAAATCAAAATAACACCGCCGATGATCGCCGCGGCAACGGAAGCGAACAGCACGGCCACCTTGACCTCGTTAGCGCGCTCTCCCGAGAACGCTAGGTCCCCGATGAGCAGCGAGACGGTGAACCCGATTCCCGCGAGGAACCCCATTCCCGTGACGTCCCACCAGGACAACCCCCGATCTAGTTGGGCCTTAGTGAACGTAGCTACCAGGAACGTCGCTAATACAATCCCCAGCGGCTTTCCTATCACCAAGCCCACCACCACTCCCTGAGCGACTGGGTCCTTTGCGGCGACCGCGAGTGATTCTGCGTTCACCACGACTCCTGCGGCCAACAGCGCGAACACCGGCACTGCGAGCCCCGCGGAAAGCGGGCGCCACAAGTGCTCCCAGTGTTCCGCGAGCGAGATCCTCTCGCCCTTGCGTGCTAAGCCCGGCACCACCAGCCCGAGCGCGACACCGGCGATGGTTGCGTGCACTCCCGAGGCATGCATGAAGGCCCAGGCGACAATGCCGAGCGGGATCAACACAAAGGGGTTGGTGAAACCCTTGCGCGCGATGAAACCGAAAATCACGATACATGCGGTCGAGGCCGCGAGCCACTGAAACTGCACCTCATCTGTGAAGAACACCGCGATGATGATGATCGCCAACAAGTCATCCACGACCGCGAGCGTCAGGAGGAAGGCGCGCAATGCGTTGGGCAGCCACCGGCCCACGACGGCGAGCACTGCGACCGCGAAGGCGATGTCGGTCGCCGTCGGCACCGCCCAACCGTCCAACGATCCGCCATCCTGCACAGTATTTACGATCACGTAGAGGATCGCGGGTACCGCCATACCGCCTATCGCGGCCACGATCGGGACCACCGCGGTCGCCGGTCGACGCAGTTCTCCGGCCACTATCTCGCGCTTAAGTTCGAGGCCCACCACAAAGAAGAAGATGGCGAGCAGTCCGTCCGTCGCCCACTTCTCGACAGAGAGATTTAGGTGGAGAGATTCAGGACCGAACTGAAACGCACGAAGTGTGTCGTAAGACCCCGACCAAGCGGAGTTCACCCAGACCAGCGCAATCACGGTCCCGATCAGCAACAGAATGCCGCCAGCGCGCTCGGTGCGCAACACTTCGGTGATGGTGCGTTCGCTCGACGGCGTCAGCTTTGAGAAGAGCCGTCCGGCGGCGGTGCGAGCCAAGGTTTCCCCTTAAATAACGATGCGTGGACTGGCCTCTAGCCTACCTAAACCGACGGGGCCGGGACAGCGCCGCCCGCAACAGACACCTTGGGGGCGGGCGGATCGAACCGATAACCGACGTTGCGCACCGTGCCGATCAGATTCTCGTGCTCGGACCCGAGTTTTGCCCGCAAGCGACGCACGTGCACGTCGACGGTGCGGGTGCCACCGTAATAGTCGAAACCCCAAACCTCCTGCAGAAGTTGGTCGCGCGTATAAACCCGACCAGGATGCTGCATGAGGTACTTGATGAGTTCGAATTCCTTGAACGTAAGGTCCAGCGGCACGCCCTTGAGCCGCGCGGTATACCCACCCACGTCGACCGTGAGCTCGCCGGACGAAAACTCCGACGCCTTGGCGAGGGGGTCCGACTGGCCCGCACGCCCGATGAGCAGCCGGATCCGTGCCTCCACTTCGGCAGGGCTAGCGCCGGCCAAAACTACGTCGTCCGCACCCCAGTCGGCGTTCACGATGGACATCCCGCCCTCGTGTAAGACCAGCAACAAGGGCACCGCCACGCCCGTGACCTGGATGAGTTTGCAGTTGTTGCGTGCCTCGGCAAGGTCGAGACGCGCATCGACAAGGAGTACGTCAGCGTCCATCGCCTCAAGCATCGCACTGGGCTCCGGGGCAACCACGCGGGCGCGGTGCGACAACAGTCCAAGGGCGGGTAGAACCTCAAGTGGCCCATCCTTGGAAGCCGTGAGCACTAACAGGTCGGCCATGGTCACCTCCGAATGGCAATACTTTACCCGTGCGAGTAATGAGAGACTAACCACCATGATTCCCACGACCCGGGCGACGATCACCGCTCTCGCGGCTGCCGTTATTGCCGGAGCCGGGTATTTAGGCACTCGATACCTCGCCGCCGGAGTCCTCATCTTGGTCTTAGTGCTCGCATGGGGCTGGCCACGCCTCGCACACGTCTCGCGCACTACGGTGAGCTCTTTGGTGATCGCGGGCGGTGGTGCGCTCGCCCTCGTCGCCGTCATCCTGGGCCGCAGCGAGCCATACCTGCGTTACATGGTGATCGCAGTGGCGGCAGTGACCATCGCGGCGATCGCGTCCGAGGTTTTCTTCGCATCGCAACAAGGCCACGCGGTGACTTCCGTCTCAGGTACCGCTGCCGGAGGTGCCATCGCAGCATCGGGAGCCGCCTGGCTAGCCGCCAACCGAACGGTCGGTGCCGAGGACCTGGTCGTCGCTGGCGGAGTAGTACTTGCCGTCTCTGCAGTAGCCGCCGTACTGACCGCGAACGCCAACGTCAACGCCGTACTCAGCATCACCCTAGGCGTCGCTGCCGGCGTCGGGATGGGCTACTTTTTCCCGTCCATGACGTGGTGGGGCGGGGCGTTGGAGGGTCTCGCATGCGCGGTGGCAGTGGTGCTGACAAACGAACTGTATCGACGTGAGCCGCGGCCACGAACACTCATGGCGGGAATAGCTTCGGGTCTCACACCTGTTCTGGTAGGGGGCATCCTCGTCTACTTGGCGGGACGCCTGCTCGTGGGTTGACCCCACCCGACCGCTCGCACCGTGGCGCCTACCACTTGTGCGTCTCGCCACCTTTATCGCTTGGATCAGAAAATGCTCATCAGGATCATCCTCGTCGTCGCCTTGCTCGCGGCGACCTCGCTCGCCTACGCGTGGTGGTCGCGCCGCAATGGAGCCGTTCGAATCGTCGACGTCCCCGGCGCGCTGTCGAGCGAGACACTCGGCGCTGAGCGCGGGTTTAGGGCCACGTTTGTCCAGTTCTCCACACCAATGTGCGCGAAGTGCCCCAGCACTGCAACCCTGCTGCGCCAGGTGGCAAGCGAGTACAAAGACGTCAACCACATCGAGATCGACGCATCACAGCGGTTGGATTTGGCGCGCCAGTTCGACATCATGCGCACGCCCACCGTGCTGGTGCTCAACACCGATGGGGTGGTGGTCGCACGCATGTCGGGCCCACCGTCCGTGGCGCAGGCTCGCGCGGCGCTGGACACCGCGCCGCCCGAATCCGCCCCATACTCGATCTAGGCTCAGCATTGAACGAGGACCGAGCACGCAACGCAGACCGCGCACTTGACTTAGACTCTGTTCAGGAGGACCACCATGGCCAATGAAACACCCGCACCGCTGGTGCGCCACGCATCGGGCGACCATCAGATCGACCCACGTGGCCCACGCTTCGGAGCCGCAATTACCCTCGTGCTCGCGATCATCGCCCTAATACTGGGCGCGAGCACCGCAGGTGTTGTCTTAATGGCGCTGCTCGCGGTGCTCTTTGTCCCCGGCGCCACGGTCGGACCGCAAGCCACCCTGCAAGCAGCGATTTTCAAGCGCGTGGTGCGGCCGCGGCTCAGCGCGCCCACCCAGACGGAGTCCTTCCGTGCACCCCGATTCGCGCAGCAAGTAGGACTGGCGTTCTCGTTACTCGCTGTCGTCTTTGGCGCTGTCGACTCCCCTGTTGGCTTCTTCGTGTTCGCCGGCTTCGTGGCCGTCGCATCGTTCCTCAATTCGGTTTTCAACTTCTGCCTAGGATGTGAGATTTACTTGCTCGCAAAGCGTGCGTCCACTCGCAACGCTTAGTCAGACCTTGGAGTACGACGCCGGCGGCGGTTAGACTCGGTCCATGACCGCACTCGAAGGAATTTTTACCGCCCTGGCCGTGGCATCGTTCCTCGCGGTCGCCTGGATTTGTGGCGTCGTCGTGTGGCGGTTGCTGAAGGTATCTAAGCGATGACCTTTGCTCTTCCCGATGACCTCGCCCCTGAGTTGTACCCGCTCGCTTGGCTGGTAGGCACGTGGGCAGGGCACGGCGTCATTGACTACCCGGACATTCCGGCCGCAGACTTTCGCCAAGAAATGTCGTTCACGCACGACGGCGGTCCCTACCTGAATTACACCTCCACCATCACGACCACCGGGATGGACGGCGAAGTCGGCCAGGTCTGGTCAGTCGAGTCGGGCTTTTGGCGCGTCGCCCCCCGCACTCCAGACGGCATCGACCTCAAGGACTTTCAGCACCCCCTAGAGGTGGTCATGGCGGATGCCGCAGGCCTGGTCGCGGTGTACGTAGGTGCGGTAGGAAACGGTCGCATAGACCTCGCCACCGACCTGATGGCCCGCACCGAGTCCGCGGCAGAGGTCAATGCCGCGACGCGCCTGTACGGCAACGTCCGCGGCGAACTGATGTGGGCGTGGGACCTCGCCGCGTTCGGCCACGAGCTTCAGTCCTACGCCTCGGCGCGGCTTTCGCGCGTCGCCGATGCGACCGGGGCTCTCGTCGACGACGGCGGCCCCGAAAGCGCTGCGAGCCTCGCAGCCGCTGACCCCGGAGCCGACACGGCCGACGACGCCACGGCCAGCCCCACCACGGCCGGCCCCACCACGGCCAGCCCCACCACGGAAACCAACGAATAGGAATCGAGCGCGCCCCGTACGTGTTCACCCCATATGGACTCCTTCACACTGACCTCGCCCTTGCTAATGCGCCACGGCGCCGTGCCCGATGCTGGAGCCGATGCGGGCGTCGCCTGGCACTACGGTGATCCGGCTGCCGAGCAACGGGCCCTCGCGGCCGGCCGCGCTGTGGTCGACCAGTCACACTTAGGCATCGTGACCGTGACCGGCCCCGACCGGCTCACGTGGCTGAATTCGCTGACCACGCAGGAGGTGGCCGCACTGGCCCCCAACGTCAGCACGGAACTGATGATCCTTACCCCGCAAGGTCGCATCGAGCACGTCGCTGGCGTCGTGGACGACGGTGAGACAGCGTGGCTCATCACCGAGACCCCCACCGCGCTCGTCACTTTTCTTGAGCGCATGAAGTTCATGCTGCAAGTCGAGGTCGCCGATGCTACGGCCGAGTGGGCAGCTCTAGGCGAGCCAATCTCCGCGCCCGCAGCCGCAGGCGAGCCTGTGACCTGGGTCGACCCGTGGCCGAATATCGCCGCTGGCGGCACGACGTACGCGGCCGAGGCCGCCAGCCACCCGGGAACGGAGCGCGCCTGGCGTCTGGTCCTCGTCCCGCGCGCGAACCTCGAGTCCGAGGTTGACGCGCGACTCGACGCCGGCTGGTCGCTCGCGGGCACATGGGCCACCGAGGCCGCACGAGTCGCCGCGTACCGTCCGCGCGCCAGCCACGAGGTCGACGAGACCACGCTGCCTCACGAACTCGACTGGCTGCGCACTGCGGTGCACCTGCACAAGGGTTGCTACCGCGGCCAGGAGACGGTCGCCAAGGTTCACAACGTGGGGCGGCCGCCGCGCCGGCTCACAATGCTGCACCTGGACGGCACCGGCCACGCCATCCCCGAGCTGGGCGCCGCCGTCATGATTGGCGAGGGAGACGATGCGAAGCAGGCAGGGCGCATCACCTCCGTGGGGCGCCACTACGAGTTTGGGCCCATCGCGCTCGCGATGATCAAGCGCTCGACCGACCCCAGCGCGGTCCTTAACGTGCCCTCCGATGGCGGGGACGTGGCCGCGAGCCAGGAGCTCATCGTCAATGCGGATGGCTTCTCCGCCGACCGCCCTGCCAAGCCCGGGCCCACCATGAGGGGCCTGATGATGGGCAAGGGTTGCACCGCGGACGGCGGCGAACTACCCGAAGAGTAGGCGCGGCTCTGCGACTACTCAACCCCAGCATCGGCGGCAAGTACGAGGACGCGGAGGACGTGGTCGCGGCGGTCAGGGCGCAACCAACGCGGCTGGAGTACGGTGAACTCGTGGACATTCGCGCAGAGACAATCGGTTCAGGCCTGGCCCCGGCGCTCGCGAGCGCGCGGGCGGGCGACGACGTGGTGATCACGGAGGGCGGCGTACCCGTGGCTCGCCTCACCGGGGTCGAGGGCTTCTCTTTGCTCTCCAAGCTGGAGAGTGAGGGACTAATTTCCCCGCCGGCAGAGGATCGCGCCGTGCCGCGTCTGCCTCAGGCGGAGGCCGCCAAGGACGCGTTGTCGAGCCTGCTCGGCCGGCTGCGCAGGTAGCCATGTCGCTGGTCTACTTTGATACGTCCGCGCTCGTGAAGCTGTGCGTGCTCGAGACCGGAACGCCCTTGGTGGTGGGCCTCTGGAAGCACGCCGATGCGCTGATTACCTCCCGTATCGCCGATGCCGAGGTGCGTTCGGTACTGGCCGCTGCCGAGCGCATCGGCCGCATTGACGCCGCGCCTGCCGCTCAGGCTCGCGAGCGCTGGGACGAGATTTGGCCGGGGCTTCACAAGGTCGAGGTGACTGCTGGACTCGCAGACGCGGCGGGCGCGCTGACTGACCGAAGGCCCCTGCGGGCCGGGGACGCGATCCACCTAGCGAGCGCGCTGCTGCTCTCCGAGGCAAGACCGGTGTTCGCGGCGTGGGACCGACGGCTCGCTAGCGCGGCGAGTGCCGAGGGGCTGCTGGTACTTCCGCCTGCGTTAGCGTAGGGGCATGTTCGCATTTCTCCAGGCTGCCATCGTGCTCCTCATTTCAGTGGTCGCGCTCGTCGCGTCCATCTACGCCGTGTTTCATGCGGTCAAGACCCCCGATGCGGCATTCCGTGCGGCCGGCAAGCAGAACAAGGCCCTGTGGCTGATCCTGATGGTGGTCGCTGCGTTGATCGCTTTCGTCAGCCTGCCCTGGCCGCTCGGCACTGGCGGTGGGACAGTGGGGCTGCTTGGGCTGGTCTCGCTGGCAGTGGTCATCTTCTACCTCGTGGACGTCAAGCCCAAGGTATCTGGATTTTCCGGCGGCCCGAGTGGGCCCCGGAACAACAACCGCGGCACCTGGTAGCTCTTCCTGGATAGCCGCTGCCTGCGTGCCTCTGCCTGCGTGCCTGTGGATGTGCGCCTCCGGGTAGGGCGGTGCCCCTCAGCGGCACCGGCCTACTGGATCGGTATCCCGTCCTCTTATTACTCCGTTGGCAAGGCGAAGAAGGTGTCGTCGGCGAACAAGCCCGGCGTGACTCTGATCAAACCGTCCACCGAGTCCGGCACTAAGAACGCAATCT
>Ga0314772_1000562_pt1 | contig 19770 bp, 20 predicted proteins | sample MetaGCBIW2018_FD_204520 | JGI IMG/M metagenome (GOLD analysis project Ga0314772, IMG submission 204520) | Cryopeg brine microbial communities from Beaufort Sea near Barrow, Alaska, United States - CBIW 2018 | ecosystem: Environmental > Aquatic > Marine > Coastal | place: USA: Alaska | collected... | reverse complement strand
TAACGCGACGCTGGTTGGTGAGGTTCGCGCTACGGTTGACCAGGGTAAGTTGCAGTTTGTCACAACTGACAAGGGTGCGGCTGCTGATATCACCCTTACAGATACCGCTGGCAACGTAGGTGGTCTGGCTAACCTTGGCTTCACCACAGGCGCAACTGCCGCTGGTGTTGCTGAAGGTGCTCAAGCGGCCAACTCGGTTGAGAAAATCGACATCACTACTACCGCTGGTGCTCAAAGCGCCATCGCTACCATCGACGCCGCGTTGAAAGAAGTTGACGTAACACGTGCCTCGCTGGGTGCGATTCAGAACCGCTTTGAATCCACCATCAGCAACCTGCAGAACGTATCCGAGAATGCTTCCGCTGCCCGCGGCCGTATCCAGGACACTGACTTTGCTGCAGAAACCGCTGCCTTGACCAAGAACCAGATCCTCCAGCAGGCTGGTACTTCGATTCTGGCACAGGCCAACCAGCTGCCGCAGGCTGTTCTTAGCCTCTTGGGCTAAGGTCTAAACGGAGCTAGACTGCGGGGGGAGGGCTACAGCCTTCTCTCCGCTTTTTCCTTTGTGAGGTGAATACCATGGAAATGGGCGTTCTCAAACCGTTTGAAATCACTAGCAGTGCGCGCACCGGTGTTTCGGTTGAGGCGGCTAAAGCCAACCTGGTAGCGGGTGGGCAAAGGGATGTTGCAGCAGGAAAAGGTTCGGGGCAAACGGCTGAAGTGTTAAGCCGGAATGCGGTAGAGCCAGCAGTCGAGACCAGTCGTGAAACACTTGAAGCGGCAGTGTCCGATATGCAGAATTTTGTCCAGTCGGTCCAGCGTGATATCAACTTCAATGTTGATGACAGCAGTGGCCGGGTGGTGATTAATGTGACCGAGGCGGCGAGTGGCGATGTGATTCGTCAGATTCCTTCGGAGGAAGCGCTACGGCTCTCGGAGAATCTTTCCGAAATCCGCAGCCTTTTATTCAAGGCAGAAGCCTAAGGGTTCTGCTGGCCGGTTTGACTGGCACATAATTTGCTTGCTCAACCGGAACATTCTATTCGGTAAGCAGACCGTCAATTTTCGGTCGAAGAGGCAAGGTATATGGCTATTCAGGGACTTGGTCTGGGCATTGGGTCTGGTCTGGACATCAACAGCATCGTCAAGGCGCTGGTTAACGCTGAAAGCGCACCCAAGACTGCCCAGCTCAATCGTCTGGAGCGTTCGACCACGTCGACGTTTTCGGGGCTGGGTCAATTTCGCAGCGCGCTCTCCGAGTTTCAGTCCACGCTTAAAGACCTGAATAACCCTGCACTGTTCGAGAAGCGAACTGCTTCCTCGGGCAAGGCCGACGTCTTTACCGTCAAGGCAGATGCCAAAGCGGTTGCCGGCAACTACAACGTCCAGGTGTTCAATCTTGCTCAAACCAGCAAGGTCGCCTTGCGCGGTTTAGCCAGCCCGACGGCAGAGATTGGTACCGGCACCCTGACCGTTAGCGCGGGCGACAAGACACTGAATGTTAACGTGTCGGCGGCTAACAACAGCCTCACCGGTATTCGTGATGCCATTAATGCCGCAGGCAAGTCTTCGGGTATCAGCGCCACGATCGTCAACGATCCCAGCGGCAACGGTGGGGCGCGACTGGTGTTGGGCTCTTCTGACTTTGGTACGGGCAAGGATATCAGCGTCAGTTCGACCTCCAGTTCGGGCGATTTGTCTGTCCTTGATTTTAGTCCCCCGCCGACAACAGATTTTGTCGCCCCGGCGGCCGATCCCGCTAATCCCCTTGAGCCCCGTGTGATCAGCTATGCGCGTGATGCCAAGGCGGCAATCGACGGCATTACCATCAGCAGTGCCAGCAATGAGATCAAGGATGCCATAGAGGGTGTAACTCTCACGCTGAAGAAGGCGCAGACCGCCGAAGACCTGACAGCGGCATCCAGTATCAACCTCAACGTGGGAGAGGATCGTGCGGGTGTTCGATCAACCGTTACCAAGTTCGTTGATGCCTATAACAAACTCACCAGTACTATTGACTCGTTGACCAAGGTGACACCCGTAGGTGGAGATGACGGCCAGCCTCTGGCAGCGGCCCTGGTAGGCGATGCCTCCGTGCGCTCATTTATGTCTTCAATGCGTAACGAACTGAGTACCCCTGCCAGCGGCGATGGCGCTTTCAGGATTCTTGCCGACCTGGGGATTTCTACTCAGCGCGATGGTACGTTAGCCGTGGACGATACTCGGCTCTCCGCGGCGTTGAACGATAATTTCGACCAGTTGGGTGGCTTTCTTACCGGCGCAGACGGTTTGATGGCGCGATTGGAAGGCAGAGTCAAGCCCTACGCCGGGGCCGGTGGTATTCTGGAAAGCCGTACTAATGCGCTACAGAACACCCTTTCCAGCGTGGACGATCAGCGCGAGCAACAAGTGCGTCGTATGGATAAGCTCGAGGCCAGACTTTTTTCTCAGTTTAATGCGATGGATGCTCTGGTAGCCCAGCTTTCTGGCACCAGCGATTACCTCACCGGCGCGCTGGATAATCTCCCGGGCGTCGTCAGACAGGACCGTTGATAAATGAAAAGCCCGATCGATACCTACAGAAAAGTCAGCATTTCCCAGGAAGTCTCCCAGTACCGCGCTGTGCAGCTTCTGCTCAATGGCGCCATTGAGCGTGTCAAGCTTGCCCGTCATGCCCAGGCAACCGGCAATCCGGAGCGTCGCGGTCTGGCGGTGAGCAGCACACTGAGCATCATAGGTGCTCTGCAGGCCGCGCTGGACAAGGATCTGGGTGGTGAGATCGCCGAGAACCTGGATGCCCTATACGATTACATGACGCGCAAACTGGCCGGCGTTGCGCTGGATGACACGCCACGCAGCCTGGATGAGGTTCAGGGTCTCCTTGAAGAGATCAAGGATGGTTGGGATGCAATCGAGCCAGGTCTGAGTGTTACGCCAGAGTCCCCCCGCGCCTGATGGATGCGGGGTGCATCGCACCCCGCGCAATGTTTTATCTTTTATATGAAGAACCCTCTAAAGTTTTGCTACCTTCGCCGATATAGGGGTATGTGTTATTAACCTCAGGATATCCCCATGAATGCCTACGCAGCGATGAAGCAGTACCAGACCGTGAACGTCAATGCCCAGGTCAGCGAGGCAAATCCCCATCGTTTGATTCAGATGCTGCTTGAGGGTGGCTTGCAGCGTATTGCCCAGGCCAAGGGTGCGATGCAGTACAAGAATATTCCACTCAAGGGTGAGCTGATCGGCAAAAGCATGGGTATTGTGTCCGGTCTGCGTGACGCGCTGGATACCGAGAAGGGCGGCGAAGTGGCGGCGAACCTAGATAGCCTTTATGCTTATATGCTGCAGCGTCTGACTACGGCCAACCTTAAAAACGATCCAGCTATGCTGGATGAAGTAGCGGCTTTGCTGCGTGATGTGAAGGAAGGCTGGGATGGCATTGGCCAACACTGAGGAAAAGATCATGACGGTTGCGGTCAAGCAATTGGAAGATACCCATCGCGCTTTGGTTGAAGCGGTTCACTCGGGCAACTGGCAGCAGGTCAGTAGTCTGGATGGCGTCTGCCGTGAGCTCGTGGCTCAGGCCATGGCGCAGGAGAACCGAGATGATCAGGCATTGGCCGATGCGTTGGACAATCTGTTGGTGACCTACCGCGAGGTAGTAGCGCTGTGCCAGGCAGTGCAGGGCAAGTTAGCTGAAGAGCTCCAGGATCTTCAGCGGAGTAAGCAGGGCGCCAAGGTGTACCAGATGTTTGGCTGATTAGCCTTCCAGGCTATCAGTCTTATTAATGCGTTCTAAAAAGTGTCATAAATTCGCGCCAAGTATTTGACTCCCGCAGCAAATCTGACTACCTTTGACCGTCGTTTGTCAGTGTGGCATAAGGCTACCAAAGCGTTGTGCCGTTATTGTGCGTTTACAGGACACCCATCTCCCCTATGTTGCCCAACAGCCATATCCTGCTGATCGATGATGCTCCGCATAGTAGCCAGCACCTGAGTGTGATTCTCGCCTTTTTGGGTGAAGAGGTCATCTTGACCACGTCTGCCAACTGGCAGATGGATGTGGAAGAATACGCAGACTCCTCCGCTACCTTCAAATGCGTGATCCTGGGCCATTGTGAGCATCCCAATGGTGTGCAGGGTTTGCTTGGCCAGCTGGACAAATGGGACGAGAATCTGCCGGCGATTTTGCAGGATGCTGAACAGGCTGCGCGCTGGCCGGAGCATTTGCGCCAGCGCTTGCTCGCCGTGCTGACGCCTCCGCTGGGCTATAACCAGTTGCTTGACGCCCTGCACCGTGCCCAGGTGTACCGCGAGGTGTTCGACGAGCGTAGCCGTCAGCGTCAGCGCGAACCAAACCTGTTTCGTAGTCTGGTTGGCACCAGCCGCAGCATCCAGACCGTGCGGCAGATGATGCAGCAGGTCGCCGATACCGAGGCCACGGTGCTGATCTTGGGCGAGTCGGGCACTGGTAAGGAAGTGGTCGCGCGTAACCTGCATTACCACTCCAAACGCAAGGATCAGCCGTTTGTGCCGGTCAACTGCGGCGCGATTCCGGCTGAGTTGCTGGAAAGTGAACTCTTCGGTCACGAGAAAGGCGCTTTTACCGGGGCTATTACGACCCGTGCGGGTCGGTTTGAGCTTGCTCAGGGAGGCACCCTGTTTCTTGACGAAATCGGCGACATGCCGCTGCCCATGCAGGTCAAGTTGCTGCGCGTCCTGCAAGAAAGAACCTTCGAACGCGTCGGTAGCAACAAGGTTCAGACAGCCGACGTACGTGTAATAGCTGCCACCCACAAGAACCTCGAGACCATGATCGTGGAGGGCGGCTTCCGCGAGGACTTGTACTATCGCTTGAATGTATTTCCGATCGAGATGCCGGCCATGCGCGAGCGCATAGAAGATCTGCCGGTACTGCTAAATGAGCTGATTACGCGCCTTGAAAAAGAAAAGCGTGGATCGATTCGCTTCAGCACCTCAGCGATCATGTCCCTGTGTCAGCATGACTGGCCGGGCAACGTCCGAGAGTTAGCCAATCTAGTGGAACGCATGGCGATCATGCATCCCCATGGTGTGATTGGTGTGGGTGAGTTGCCACGCAAATTCCGCTATGTGGAAGATGATCAGGAGGATCTGCGTAATATGAAGCTCGACGGTGATGAGCGCGATGAGGCGTTCAACGGTCTGGTCGGCTTGGATAGCCCTGCCTATCTCCCGCCGGAGGGTCTGGACCTCAAGGAGTACCTGGGTGGTCTGGAGCAGACGCTGATTCAGCAGGCGCTCGATGACTGCAACAGTGTCGTTGCTCGGGCGGCGGAGCGGCTACGCATCAGGCGTACTACCCTGGTGGAGAAAATGCGCAAGTACGGAATCAATCGCGGCGCCGAGCTGTCAGAAGACTGACGCAGACAGGTTGTAAATATCGCAAGCAGTTGATTTTAATGTAAATATTATTAATGGCACAAGCCTTGCTTTAAAGCCTCTGACGAGACGTATTGTAATCAGGGGATACCCAATGGTTCTGACTGCCCAACACCTGCCACACACCGAGACCGATCAGCCGATCGTTGAGCCCGGTGAACGCCCGCAACGCAGTGAAGCTCAGCTAGAGCGCGCACACGCGCTGTTCGAGGATATGTCTGCCAGACTGGCTTCTTCCTACGGTCTTTTGCAGGAGCAGGTATCATCACTGCAGAATCAGCTTGACCAGACGCGCGCGCAGCGCGATCAGGAGCTGGCGGAAAATGCCTGCCTGACCTCCCGCTTGCAGAATTTGCTGGATCTGCTGCCCGGTGGTGTCGTGGTGCTTGATGGCCATGGCCGGGTTCGCGAGGCCAATCCCGTCGCTAGAGAATTACTCGGTGAGCCGCTGGAGGGGCAATTGTGGCGGGACCTGATTCGTGAGCGATTTGCGCCCCGCGATGACGACTACCATGAGGTCTCTCTGCGCAGCGGCCGGCGGGTGTCTCTGGCTACGCGGTCACTCAATGGCGAGCCGGGCCAGATTATTCTGGTCAACGATCAGACCGAGACGCGCCAATTGCAAAGCCAGCTGGCACGCCACGAACGTTTGTCTGCTCTGGGGCGGATGGTTGCCTCTCTTGCCCACCAAATCCGCACACCGCTTTCTACCGCCATGCTCTACGCCAGCCATTTAAATGACAGCAGCCTGCCGCTGATTCACCGTCAGCGTTTTGGCGAGCGTCTGACCAGCAGATTGCAGACCATAGAGCATCAGGTGCGCGACATGTTGTTGTTTGCCAAGGGTGATCTGCCACTGACTGAGCGTATGACTGTGGCTGAATTATTCAGCGCGCTGCGTCAGCAGGCAGAGCCCATGCTCGGACAGGCAGGTGCTATGTGCCGCTGGGACAACCGTTGTGTCACCGATGCGGTGCTGCGCTGTAACAGTGACACCCTGATCGGCGCGGTGACCAATTTGATCGACAATGGAATTCAGGCAGGCGGACACTACCCCCAGCTCAAGGTGTGCGCGCGGTTGATCGAAGGACAGCTGAGTCTGACGGTGGTTGATATCGGCTGTGGGATGAACGCTACGCAGCGGGCTCAGATTGGTGAACCCTTCTTTACTACGCGCTCGCAAGGTACGGGTCTGGGTGTGTCGGTGGTCAAGTCGGTATTGACGGCTCACGGTGGCGCCTTTTACCTGCGCAGCAAAGCGGGATGGGGCACTTGCGCTGAATTATTGCTGCCGCTTCAGCCCGCTGATGCGCTGCACAATGGTCGGGAAGCTCTGTCATGAGCAAGCGGCCACGCATTCTGCTGGTAGAGGACGATCGAGCTTTGCGCGAAGCGCTGGCCGATACGCTGACACTGGGTGGCTATGATTTTTTCGAGGCTGGCGACGGGGAATCGGCTTTGGCACTGCTGCAGCGCGAGGCTGTCTGCATGGTGGTGAGTGACGTGAATATGCCAGGCATGGACGGTCACGGTCTGCTGCGGGTCCTGCGCAAGGAGTATCCGCAGTTGCCAGTGCTGCTGATGACTGCCTACGGCACCGTGCAGAACGCGGTCGGGGCGATGCGTGATGGCGCAGTGGATTACCTGGTCAAGCCTTTCGAGCCCAAGGCGTTGCTTGACCTGCTGGGCCAGTACGCGTTGGGTCGGCTGCAGAAGGGCGACCTGGATGGGCCTGTAGCAGTCGAGCCGGGCAGTCAGCAGCTTTTGCAGTTGGCTAGCCGGGTGGCCGCGAGCGACTCCACCGTATTGATTTCTGGCGAATCCGGTACCGGTAAAGAAGTGCTGGCGCGCTATATTCACCAGGCCTCAACTCGAGCGCAGCAGCCGTTTATTGCCATCAATTGCGCGGCAATACCTGACAACATGTTGGAAGCGACCCTGTTTGGCCACGAAAAGGGCGCCTTTACCGGTGCCGTGGCCGCTCAGCCAGGCAAGTTTGAACAGGCTAACGGCGGTACACTGCTGCTGGATGAAATTTCTGAAATGCCCCTTGCTTTGCAAGCCAAGCTGCTGCGCGTATTACAGGAGCGAGAAGTGGAGCGCGTGGGCGGCCGCAAGCTTATTCAGCTGGACATTCGCGTGATTGCGACCACTAACCGGGATCTTCCGGCGGAAGTGGCTGCCGGGCGTTTCCGCGAGGATCTCTACTACCGTCTCGGCGTCTTTCCGTTGCAATGGCAACCGCTGCGGGGCCGGATCGGCGACATCGTTCCGATTGCCCAGCGCTTGCTGGACAAGCATATCCGTAAAATGAATCAGGCTCCGGTGCGCTTCGGGGCGGATGCCTGCCAGGCCATGCAGCAGCATGCGTGGCCGGGTAATGTGCGCGAGCTAGACAATGCGGTTCAGCGCGCGCTGATATTGCAACATGGCGGCGTCATTCACGCGCAGGATCTTTGCCTGTCAGTATTGCCGGGTAGTCCGGTCACGCCCGCTGCGACTGGAGCGCTGGGTAGGCAAGCTTTTGTTGCTCCTACCGAGCAGGCCGCCACTGGCTATGCGCAAAGCGTGTTGATGGGTGCCGGCAATCCGTCGCCACCAATGAGCGAGGGCGATATGCAGCTGCCCCACACTGCCAGCAATCTGACGACTGACCTTGGTGTTGGCGTTCGCCAGCGCGAGTACCAGTTGATTCTGGATGTATTACGCGCCGAGCGGGGCCGCCGTAAAGAGGCGGCTGACAAGCTCGGTATCAGCCCGCGGACCTTGCGCTACAAGCTGGCGCAGATGCGTGATGCTGGACTGGATGTTGACGTCCGCCTGTAAAATCCCCTTTCTTTAATCGTTGGCACTCTTCTTGCTGTATCAATCCTAAAGCTACAGTCGCCGTCAAAAAAGTCACGGCTTGGAGGTTGGTATGACCCAGGGTGTCGAATTTAATCGCTTGATGTTGCAAATGCGCTCCATGCAAATGGAAGCCATGGGTCGTCCGCAAGCGCCCACGCCCGTGGAGCAGAACGTCAGCGGCCCGGCTTTTGATGATTTGCTGAAGAATGCGGTGGACCGCGTAAGCGAAATGCAGAAGACTACTTCCGAACTGCAGACTGGTTACGAGCGCGGGGACCCCGGCATTGACCTTACTGAAGTGATGATTGCGTCGCAGAAATCCAGTGTTGCGTTCCAGGCAGCTTTGCAAGTGCGGAACAAGATGGTGTCTGCCTACGAAAGCATCATGAACATGCCCATCTGATTCGCTGTGATTGACCGAGGGTAGACAATGGATTCCGCCAATACACCAGCCACCCGGCCCCAGGCGTCTACGGGCAACGAGGGCAAGCCGTTCCTGGGTATGAGCTCTCTGGACAATCTGGCGCAGCTGCCGATGTTGCGCCAGTTCGGCCTGCTTGTGGGGCTGGCAGCCAGTGTTGCTATTGGCTTCGCTGTGGTGCTCTGGTCTCAGCAGCCGGATTACCAGATCCTGTATAACGACATGAATCGCTATGATTCAGCGCAGGTGACTGAAATTCTGCAGACCAGCCGGATCGACTACCGCGTTGATCCCAATACGGGCGCCTTGCTGGTGGCCAGCGAAGATATTACCGACGCGCGTATGCGCCTGGCCGGCGCTGGGGTCTCCCCGCGCGATGATAATCTGGGTTTTGAGATACTTGATCGCGAACGCGGTTTGGGCACCAGCCAGTTCATGGAGGCGGCCACCTATCGGCGTGGTCTGGAAGGTGAGATTGCCCGGACCATTTCCAGTATGTACAACATCAAGTCGGCGCGCGTTCACATCGCAATGCCGCGCTCAACTGTCTTCGTCAGAGATGATCGCAAGCCCAGCGCCTCGGTACTGCTGGAAATGTATTCCGGCCGTGCGCTGGAGCCTTCCCAGGTGACGGCAATCGTCAATCTGGTGGCGACCAGCGTTCCTGAACTGGGCAAGGACGAGGTCACCGTCGTTGACCAGAGCGGCACCCTGTTGTCCGATCAGAGCGAGCTCAGTGAATTGACTGTGGCTGGCCGTCAGTTTGACTACACCCGACGCATGGAAGAAAGCTACACGCGCCGGGTCAATAGTATCTTGCAGCCGATTGTCGGCGCGGGCCGCTACCGGGCAGAGGTTTCCGCCGAGGTGGATTTCAGCTCCGTCGAATCCACTGCTGAGATGTTCAGCCCCGAGTCCGCACTGCGCAGCGAGCAGGTAATGACCGAAGCCCGCGGCGCCGGGCAGGAAGCTCGCGGTATTCCTGGCGCGTTGACCAATCAGCCCCCCGGCGCCGCTCAGGTGCCCGAGCAGGCGGCTGATCCTGCTGTAGAAGGCGGCTCTGTGTCCGCAGCTCCGGTTGATACCCGGAAACAGTCCACGCGCAATTTTGAACTCGACCGTCAGATCAGTTATACCCGACAGCAGCAAGGGCGTCTCGAACGCCTCTCGGTCGCCGTTGTGGTGGATGATTCGGTCGCGGTTAACGCTGAAACAGGTGAGTCCACACGTACACCGATGACCGAGGCCGATATTGCCCGTCTGACGCGGCTGGTGCAGGATGCGGTAGGCTACGATGTCACCCGCGGTGACAGTGTTAGCGTGATTAACAGTCCTTTTGTAGCGCAAGCCGAACTTGAGCCGCTGCCGGCTATCGCTTTCTGGTCGCAGCCCTGGTTCTGGGATGTGGCGAAGCAGATTCTTGGAGTGCTGTTCATTCTTGTTCTGGTTTTCGGTGTGCTACGTCCGGTGTTGAAGAATCTGACTACAGCGGGTCGTGGTTCCGCCACCGGCGGCTACCCCGCTGATTTGGGTGGAACCGGCGGGTTTGGCGGGGATTTACGCGATGATCAGGTCAGCCTGTCCGGCGTGGCTGGCGGGGCCGGCGCGGCGATGTTGCTGCCACCCCCTGGCTCCGGTTATGAGCAGCAGTTGAACGCGATCAAAGGCCTGTTGGCCGAAGATACCGGCCGCGTGGCCCAGGTCGTCAAAGAATGGATCAATGCCGATGAGTGAAGAAGCCGCCAAGCGCGCCCCTAAATTGTCGAAACTCGACAAGGCCGCCATCTTTCTATTGAGTCTGGGCGAGTCGGACGCTGCTGCCATCCTCAAGCACATGGGCCCAAAGGAAGTGCAGCGCGTCGGCAGTGCCATGGCCGGCCTGCGTACCGTGAACCGCGAGCACGTCCAGCAGGTCATGGGCGATTTCATTGAAACTGTGAGCGAGCAGACAGGACTGGGTGTCGGTGCGGATACCTATATACGCACCATGCTTACCCAGGCGTTGGGCGAGGAGAAGGCCAATGGCCTGGTTGATCGTATCCTGCTGGGCGGCAGTACCTCTGGTCTGGACAGTCTCAAATGGATGGAGCCGCGTGCTGTGGCCGATGTAATCCGCTTCGAGCATCCGCAGATTCAGGCTATCGTCGTGGCTTACCTTGATCCGGACATGGCGGCCGAAGTCATCGGCTATTTTGATCACAAGGTGCGTCTGGACGTGCTGTTGCGCGTGGCTGCGCTGAATACAGTGCAGCCATCAGCGCTGAAAGAACTCAACGAGATTCTCGAGAAACAATTTGCCGGTAATTCCAATACTACCCGCGCCAATATGGGTGGTATCAAGCGAACTGCGGATATCATGAACTTCCTTGAGTCGGGCACCGAATCGCAACTGATCGAAGCGATTCGCGATATGGATGAAGATCTTTCCGGCAAGATCGAGGACTTGATGTTCGTGTTCGACAATCTGGCCGACGTCGACGACCGCGGCATTCAGTCATTGCTGCGCGAAATCTCCTCCGAAGTGCTTATTGTTGCCCTCAAGGGTGCTGACGAGGCGATCAAGGACAAGATTCTCAAGAACATGTCCAAACGTGCCTCCGAACTGCTGCAGGATGATCTGGAAGCCAAGGGTCCGGTACGCATCAGTGAGGTGGAAGCGGCGCAGAAGGAAATCCTCACCATTGCTCGCCGTATGGCCGATGCCGGAGAGATTGTACTCGGCGGCAAAGGTGGCGAGGAAATGATCTGATATGTCGGCAATGGGAGCCCTATAGATGAAAAACCCAGGCACGACCGCCGCCAGGACGGAAGACAGCGAACTGCTGCGTGGCGGCGAACAGTCAGCCTTCGCGCGCTGGGATCTGCCCAGCTTCGACTCTGAACCGCATCAGGTGCCTTTGGATCGTGAGGAGTCGAAGGCTGACGCAGCGGCTGAAGCTGCTAAAGCCAAGATAGAGGTAGAGCCACAGGAAGTTGCACCCAAGCCCTTTACCGTAGAAGAGCTCGAGCAGATTCGCGAAGAGGCCTATAACGAAGGGTTTTCGACAGGGGAGAAAGACGGATTTCACTCCGGACAGCTCAAGGGCCAGCAGGAGGCCAAGACCCAGCTCGAGGCTCGGATGGCTGAACTGGAAGCATTGATGGCCCAGCTGATGGAGCCGATGCAGGATCAGGACGATCAGATTGAAGATATGCTGCTCAAGCTGGTCGAGACCATGGTCCGTCAGGTTGTGCAGCGTGAGCTCACCACCGATTCCAGCCAGATCACCCGCGTATTAAGGGGTGCACTAAAAGCCCTGCCTATGGGTGCGGAGAATATCCGTATCTATCTTAATCCGGTGGATTTTGACGCTGCCAAGGCGTTACGCGAGCGTCACGAGGAAAAATGGCGGCTGTTGGAAGATGATCAGTTACTGCCTGGCGGATGCCGGCTGGAAACCGAACACAGCCAACTGGATGCCACGCTGGAAACCCGTCTGCAACAGATAACCGAGCAGCTTTTCGAGCAGCAGCGCGAGCTGCGCGCCCATCCACCGGAGCCCGATATTATCCTGCAACCGGAGAATGATCGGGAGCCGGCTGATGGACAATCCTGAACGGATCAGTTTTGCCCGGCGTCTTGCCGCTTACGAGCCGGCCCTGAGCCTGCCCGATGAACCCGTGGTTGAGGGGCGCCTTATACGCATGGTCGGCCTGACCCTTGAGGCCGAAGGTTGCAAGGCACCGGTGGGCAGCCGCTGCATGGTTATCAGTGACACGGCCCATGGCAGCAGCAAGATTGAAGCCGAAGTCATGGGCTTCTCCGGCAGCAAGATTTATCTGATGCCGGTAGACAGCTTGCAGGGTGTGCAGCCCGGTGCCCGTGTAGTGCCATCCAAGGGCGGCGGAAAACTGCCCATGGGTACCGCGATGCTGGGACGGGTAGTCGACGGTATTGGCCGGCCGCTGGACGGCAAGGGCGATTTCAAGGCTGATGACTGGGTAGACCTTAATGGCCCGACCATCAATCCGCTCAAGCGCCACCCGATCGAAGAACCACTCGACGTGGGTATTCGTGCAATCAATAGCCTGCTGACTGTGGGCCGCGGCCAGCGACTGGGTCTGTTCGCCGGTAGTGGCGTGGGCAAGAGTATGTTGCTGGGCATGATGACGCGCTTTACCGATGCTGATATCACCATTGTTGGCCTGGTCGGGGAGCGGGGGCGGGAGGTCAAGGAATTCATCGAACAAATTCTGGGCGAAAAAGGCATGGCACGCTCGGTCGTCGTCGCGTCGCCGGCGGACGATGCACCGCTGATGCGCTTGCGCGCTGCGATGTATTGCACGCGTATTGCCGAGTATTTTCGCGATCAGGGCAAGAACGTTTTATTGCTGATGGATTCTCTGACGCGTTTTGCCCAGGCCCAACGAGAAATAGCCCTGGCGATTGGCGAGCCGCCGGCGACCAAGGGTTACCCTCCATCGGTATTTGCCAAGTTACCGCAACTGGTCGAAAGGGCAGGCAATGCTGAGCAGGGCGGCGGTTCAATCACGGCATTTTATACTGTGCTGTCCGAGGGAGATGACCAGCAGGATCCCATTGCGGATGCCTCGCGCGCTATTCTTGACGGCCACGTAGTGTTGTCGCGCCGTCTCGCAGAAGAAGGCCATTACCCGGCAATCGATATCGAAGCCTCAATCAGCCGGGCCATGCCGCAGATTGTCAATGAAAAACAGATGCAAAGCGCCCAGCGCTTCAAACAGATATACGCACGATACCAACAGAGTCGTGACCTGATCAGCGTCGGCGCCTATTCGGCCGGCTCCGATCCTTTGACCGATATGGCCATGGAAAAGATGCCTGATATGCAGGCTTTCCTGCGTCAGGGGCTGCAGGTCAAGGTCGATCTGGCTGACAGCCGTACCGCACTGGAACAGTTGATCAGCCATGAGTGAAAACCGGGCCCGGCGCCTGGCTCCGGTACTGGATATGGCATTGGAAGAAGAGCGCAAGGCGGCGGGTAGACTGGGGGAGGCGCAACAACAACTCGACAGTGCCCAGGCTCGGTTGCAGGACCTGGAGTTTTATTGCAACGAGTATCAGAAAGGCTGGGTGCAACGGGGTCAGCAAGGCGTGGGGCGCGACTGGTTAATCAACTATCAGCGCTTTCTTGCGCAGATGCAGACCGCAATCGAGCAGCAACAGCAAACAGTGATATGGACTGGCCAGAGCCTGGAAAAGGCTCGGGAGCACTGGCGTCAGCGTTATCAACGTCTTGAGGGACTGCGCAAATTGGTAGAACGCTACCATGAAGAGGCACGTCTCAGGGCTGACCGGCAGGAGCAGAAGTTGCTTGACGAATTATCCCAGAGGGCCTTTGGCCGCAGTTCAAATAATCCCTGACAGGCCCTTGGCCCTGTGCTAGTACTTAATTCACACGCAAGAGCCCCAAGCAGCCATACTATTATCTTGATGTGATTGCCAATCTGGCATTTATTTTAGCGACGGTAGTGTCGCAGCCCGAGCAGCGGCATAGCTGCAGCTATCAATAAGGAACGCGCATGCCCATCAAGGCCACTCTATCTCCCGACGGCCAGGAGCTGACTATCAAGGTGTCCGGTCGGTTCGATTTCGGTGCGCATCAGGATTTCCGGGAAGCGTATGAGCGGGGCGGACTTACGCCCCAGCGTTTTGTGGTGGATCTAAACGACACGGATTATATCGACAGCTCTGCATTGGGTATGCTCCTGCTGCTCAGAGATCACGCGGGTGGCGATGCGGCGGATATCCGTATCATCCACTGCAATCAGAACGTGCGCAAAGTGTTGAGTATTTCCAACTTCGAACAGCTGTTCAGTATCGAATAGGCCATGGCCGTTCATCGTCCCCAGGGTCTGGTGTCAGATCAACAGAGTTCGCCGCTGAAAGTCCTCATAGCGGACGATAATCCGACCGACCGGATGATCCTTGGGCGTCTTGTCGCCCGTCTGGGCCACCAGGTGTTCAGCGCCGAAAATGGTCTGGAAGCGCTGGTACAGTTCAGTGCGCACCAGCCCGACCTGGTCCTGCTGGACGCCTTGATGCCCGTTATGGACGGCTTCGAAGCTGCTCGGCGGATGAAGCTGCAGTCGGGCGAAAATCTGATCCCGATCATCTTCCTGACCAGCCTGACCGAAACCGGCGCGCTGGTGAAGTGCCTCGAGGCCGGGGGCGATGACTTTCTCACCAAACCCTACAACCCGGTTATTCTCCAGGCCAAGATCCAGGCGTTCAATCGCATGCAGGACATGCATCAGACGCTGCAGGATCAGCGCGACCTGCTCAGCCAGCAACATGAGCGTTTGTTGCGTGAACAGGAGCTGGCGAAGATCATCTACGACCGGGTTGCCCATGCCGGTAGTCTCGATGCCGACAATGTGCGTTACGTCCAGACTGCTTTCGCCATGTTCAATGGTGACATTCTGTTGGCTGCATATAAACCTTCCGGTGGTATGCATATTCTGCTTGGGGACTTCACCGGGCATGGTCTTTCTGCCGCGATCGGCGCAATGCCGTTGGCGGAAGTGTTCTATTCGATGACGGCCCGCGGCTTCAATCTGCGCGACATTCTGCTTGAGGCGAATAACAAGCTCAGCCGGATTCTTCCTGTGGGCATCTTCTGTTGTGCGGTGCTGATTGAAGTCAATCCGGACAAGGGACTGATCGAGGTCTGGAACGGTGGTTTGCCCGAAGTGCTGTTGCTCGACCGGCATGGTGAGCTGTTGCATAGGGTGCCTTCCACTCATCTGCCGTTGGCGGTGGCCTCAGCCGAGCGATTTGACCCTATTCCGGTGGTGCTGCCGATGGCGCCGGGGGAGCGACTACTGTGTTGGACGGACGGGGTGATCGAGAGCCGTAACCAGGCTGGCGAAGAGTTTGGCGAGGAGCGCCTGGCCGAGTTCATCAGTCGTTATGAAAAACATCCGCAAGCGATTTTTGACGGACTGCTGGAAGCGCTTGAAGCCTTTCATGGCAGTCCGGAAGATGACATCAGTTTGCTCGAGGTCGTCATGCAACCGTGCAAGGCCCCGCCAGCAACATTATTGCACGAGGACGTCAGGCACCTGGACGCTCAGGACTGGCAGTTGGCATACACCTTTCGCGCGGCCTCGATTCGCGAGCACAACCCTTTGCCTTTTCTGATCAAGGTACTGATGGAGGTGCCGGGCTTGCGCTCCCACGCCGGGCGTCTGTTTACCATCCTCAGCGAACTTTACAGTAATGCTTTGGAGCATGGTCTGTTGCAGCTTGACTCTTCCCTCAAGCTTGATTCTCGCGGTTTTACCCGTTATTACTTGGAACGTAACCGGCGCTTGGCGGCGCTGCAGGATGGCTGGGTACGGGTCGTGCTGGATCATCGGCCTGATGTGGCTGGCGGCGCGCTGACGATAGAGATGGAAGACAGCGGTGAAGGGTTTGTCGAGCACAACGCCACCAAGGTGCATGAAGGCTACGCCGGACGTGGACTGGCGCTGGTCCGGGCGCTGTCGGAAGACCTGCGTTTCAATGTCAAGGGCAATAAGGTCACAGTAGTCTTTGTCTGGCAGCTTGGGCATACTGCCTCCAGTTGAATGCACTTCAGTTTACGGGAACTCAGGAGACACGGATTGCATGCCCGAACGGCTAATGGACATTGACCCCGCGGTACAAAATGCGTTGCGCGAGTTGATGCAGGAAGACTATCCCCTGCTACTCGAGACCTTCAGCAAGGATGCCGTGGCGCGGTTGGGCCGGCTACGCAGCAGCTTGGACACCCACGACTGGGATGACTTCCGCCAGACAGCCCATAGTTTCAAGGGCAGTTGCGGCAATATGGGAGCCCTGGCCTTGCATCAAGCCTGTGAAGAGGCCGAATGTGCAGCGTTGGTCAAGGATGTTCAAGCGGCCCATCGCAGCTTCGATAAAATCAGGCAAGGCTTTCAACGTCTCGCACCGCAACTGGTTATTTGACGCATCATCAATCCCTCTTATTATTTAATTCTTTTATCCGAAGCTGGCTCGCAGCTTGCATCTCCCTTTTGCATTGGTTGCATGGTTAGTCGCCAGGCACAATCCCGTTACCTGCAATGGAGAATTTGCGATGTCAGTCAGTCAGAATCTTCTGGCGTTTATCAGTACCGGATCGTTACCAGGTAAAGCCCAGCCGACGACGGGAGGCCAGGCTGAGTCAGGCCAGGCCGCGGGTGCGAGCTTCGCTGATATTCTATCGAAGCAACAGCCCGATGATGTAGAAGCTCTGATTCAATTGCTCGGTGAAGCCGAAAGTGACGCTGCGGACAAGCTGCTGGAGGTCGCCGAGCTTGCCGCCGACGGCAAAAACTTGCCGGCGGGTATGGAGGCGTGGCTGGCTCAACTCGATGAGTTGCGCAGTGAGACGGGCGAACAGGCAGCGTTGTTGCACGCCGAAGGCGCGTCGGAGGATCAACAGCAAGAGCTGACTGGTCTGGCAGAAGAATGGTCCCAGTGGTTGGATCAGGCCCGACAGTTTCTTGGTGATGTTGACGAAGTCATCGCTGGGACTGCGAGTCTCAAGCTGACGCAGGATCAGCTAGGCAAGGATCAGCTAGGCAAGGGTGAGCGTGACCTTCGACAGGAGCAGTCCGGCCAGATGGGTACTCGGGCCATGACCGAGAAAATCACACAGCTTGACGGTCAGCAGCCAGTCCAGCGTAATCTTGAGATGACGCCGGCCGCAGCCGAAGGCAAGGCAGCGTTTGCTGGCAAGTTGGCAGAAACCCTCGAAGCCCTGAGCGGACGGCAGCCCGGAGCGGACAAGGACTCAGGTGAAGGACTGCTGCGTCCCGGCGCACAAACCCAGGCTGCAGCTCAGGGAGCGCTGGCTGCACGCCCAGTGCTGGCTGCGAGCCAGACGTTGAACGTACCTTTCGGTCAGGCTGGTTGGGGCGACGCAGTCATGGACAAGATGTTGTGGATGTCCAGCCAGAATCTGCGCAGCGTGAATATCCGTCTGGATCCTGCGGACTTGGGTCCGCTGGAAATTAATATCCAGACCCGTGGGCAGGAGCATCAGGTCCAGTTCGTTACGCAGAATCCGTCGGTGCGGGAAGCGCTTGAAGCCCAGATGTTCCGTCTGCGCGAAGCGTTCAGCCAGCAGGGAATGAATCTGGTAGACGTGTCTGTGGGTGATTCCGCAGTCGATCAGCAGGCGCATCACAATGAGGAGGGCGCCAGAGAGGGTCAACGACGCGGCCCCGTGACCGGATCGCAGACGCTGGAAACTGACGAGGCCGGGATGATGCTCGCCTCGGCAGCGATAACGCAGGCCCAGTCCAGACGACTGGTTGATTACTACGCCTGATCGCATTGTCAGTACTCTTCAAAAACCGGGCTGGGGCCCGGTTTTTTGTCTGCGTCCGGGAACTTTCAAACAAAGACATTTGCTGCACTTAGCTTTATCCTTGAAGGCTCGATTCTGCATGTTGCGTGGAAGTTGGCATGGACGATGCAGAACCCTACCCACCAGCCCGTGAAACAGGCTTTTCTCGGCATAAGTGACGGTATTTTGTCATGGCAAAGCAGGAACCAGAAGAACAGCCCTCAGCCGATGGCGAGGGCGTCCCGGTCAAGAGCCGGAAAAAACTCTTTATTCTGATTGGCGCCGCTTTTTTGGCAGTGCTGATCTCGGCCGGCGGCGCAGCTTTTTTCTTCATGGGCGGCGAAGAAAAATCCGCAGAGCCGGTAGTTGATGCCGCGCCAGTGCGTCAACAGGCGATATATCAATCAATGGATCCGGCGTTCGTTGTCAATTTTACCCACGAAGGCAGGCGCCGCTACTTGCAGGTGAACGTGGTATTGATGGGGCGCGATCCGGAAGCGATGACGGCATTGGTCCAGCATCTGCCGTTATTGCGCAATGAGTTGGTCCTGCAGTTGAGCAGCGAGGAGTTTTCGACTCTGCTCACCCCCGAGGGAAAGGAAGCATTGCGTGAACGCGCCACATTGGCCGTGAAATCGATGCTCGAGAAGGAACTGGGCAACCCGGTAATCGAAACCGTATTGTTCACTAACATAGTCTTGCAATAGGAAGCACCCATGGCCGTTCAGGATCTGCTGTCACAGGACGAAATCGATGCGCTGTTGCATGGTGTCGATGACGGCGCAGTCGATACCGAGGTCGATGCTGCACCCGGCTCGATTAAAAGTTATGACCTGACCAGCCAGGATCGTATTGTCCGTGGGCGCATGCCGACCCTCGAGATGATCAACGAACGCTTCGCGCGCTACACCCGTATCAGCATGTTCAACTTGTTGCGTCGATCAGCCGATGTGGCGGTGGGCGGCGTGCAGGTGATGAAATTTGGCGAATACATTCACTCCCTCTATGTGCCTACCAGCCTCAACCTGGTCAAGATGAAACCGTTGCGCGGTACCGCTCTGTTCATTCTCGACGCCAAGCTGGTGTTCAAGCTGGTTGATAATTTTTTTGGCGGCGACGGCCGCCATGCAAAGATCGAAGGTCGAGAATTTACCCCCACCGAGCTGCGTGTTGTGCGCATGGTGCTGGATCAGACGTTTCTTGACCTGAAGGAAGCCTGGCAAGCGGTGCAGGATGTGAATTTCGAGTACGTCAACTCGGAGGTGAATCCGGCGCTGGCCAATATTGTCAGTCCCAGCGAGGTGGTGGTTGTGTCGACATTCCATATCGAGCTGGATGGCGGCGGTGGCGATATGCACATCACGTTCCCCTATTCGATGATAGAGCCGCTGCGCGAAGTCCTCGATTCGGGCGTACAGTCTGATATAGATGACCACGATGAGCGCTGGATACGTGCCTTGCGCGAAGAGATTACCGCCGCCCGCGTGCCACTGAGTGCCACCGTGGTGCGGCGTCAGCTGAAGCTCAAGGATCTATTGAGTATGCAGGCTGGGGATGTGATTCCGGTCGAGCTGCCTGAGCATATGATCCTGTGCGCCAACGGTGTGCCCACCTTCAAGGCCAAGATCGGCTCTGTAAAGGGCAATCTGGCGCTGCAGATACTGGGGCCGGTCGTCCGTCCACGCTGACGACATCCCCGAATTCCAATAAATACTATGCCAA
>Ga0314772_1000560_pt1 | contig 19780 bp, 16 predicted proteins | sample MetaGCBIW2018_FD_204520 | JGI IMG/M metagenome (GOLD analysis project Ga0314772, IMG submission 204520) | Cryopeg brine microbial communities from Beaufort Sea near Barrow, Alaska, United States - CBIW 2018 | ecosystem: Environmental > Aquatic > Marine > Coastal | place: USA: Alaska | collected... | reverse complement strand
TCACCTTCGAGACCGAGGCGCTGTCCTATATGGATCAGCTCTACGCGGCTGCTTTGCGGATGACCCGCAACGGCGCCGATGCAGAGGACCTCGTGCAGGAAACGTTCGCGAAGGCCTTCGCCGCGCAGGATAAGTTCACGCCCGGAACCAACCTCAAGGCATGGCTGTACAGAATTCAGACGAACGCGTTCATCAACACGTACCGCAAGAAGCAACGTCAGCCTAAGCGCTCGGATGCGGACACGATTGAGGATTGGCAGCTATCTGCGGCTGCGGAGCACACGTCGAAAGGTTTGACATCTGCAGAAGACGCCGCGCTTGACCAGATGGGCGATGGAGACATCAAACAGGCCCTCGCAAACTTGCCCGACGACTTTCGCATGGCCGTGTACCTGAGCGACGTCGAGGGCTTCGCGTATAAAGAAATCGCCGAGATCATGGATACGCCTGTGGGAACCGTGATGTCCCGGCTTCACCGGGGCCGAAAGTTGCTCCGCGAAAACTTGCGGGAATATGGCGCCGAGCGTGGCTTTTTTGACAAGCGCCCTGCGGCGAACAAAGCGAAGAATGAAACAGGGGAGGTCCACGGTGCCTAACGACGATTGCCAACAGGCGCTCGATCAGATATTCGAGTACATCGATCACGAGCTCCCGGACGAGGAACTCCGCCACATTGGTGACCACCTGAAGGACTGTCCTCCCTGCGAGGCGGAGCATCGCATCAACGAGAAGATCAAGAATCTCGTAGGTAACTGTGGTGACGAGGTGGCACCTGAAGTCCTACGGTCCCGAGTGCTCGCAACGATTAGGTCGGCGCGCGGGGACGGTTAGCATCTCCTGGCCCGTTTTCGCTCGGCGAGCGCCGGGCGGCTCGGGGGCAAGCAAAAGGCCGCATCGGTCATTGCCCGATGCGGCCTTGCTGTGTCGCTGGTCGTACGGATCTCGCTTAAGTGTTGGGACGCTTGCCGTGGTTGGCTCCGCCCTTGGCACGCGACTTACGCTTGCGGCCTCGCTTGCTCATGGGTCCCCCTCTCTTACGTTACGGGTATTTCAAAACTCGACTACCTATCTTCCCACACTGTGTATGCACCACGCGCCGCAGCCGATAGCCTCTCAAGGCAAGCCCCTCAACTGTCGATGGAGAGTCCGTGAGCGAACAGCCAGTTTCCGTCATCCAGTTCCTGCATGCCCTAGCGAGCACGGGGGGGTCCGACCTGCACTGCAAGGTTGGGTCAGCTCCGCGTATTCGGGTCGACGGGAGGCTCCGTAAACTCCAGGTTCCTCCGTTGCGTCCTGAGGACACCCGCAATATGGTCGCCCAAGTTCTTCCTGAGGACTTGGTCGCGCAGTTCCGCGACACCCACGAGGCGGACTTCGCGTTCTCGCTGTCAGGGGTGGGGCGTTTCCGCGTGAACGCCTATGTGGCTCGCGGCACTGACGCACTGGTGTTCCGCCATGTCGCAGTAGGTGCCCAGTCCTTTGACGAGCTGGGGCTCCCGGCTGTTGTTGCGGACCTCGCACTTGAGCCGCGCGGTCTGGTGCTTGTGACAGGACCTACCGGTTCTGGCAAGACCACCACCCTCGCCTCCATGGTTGACCTCATCAACACCTACCGCGAGGTCAACATCATCACGATCGAGGACCCTATCGAGGTTCTCCACCGGGACAAGAAGGCCTTGATCTCACAGCGCGAGGTGCGCTCGGACACGCTGGACTTCACCAACGCACTGCGTGGCGCGATGCGCCAGGATCCAGACGTCATTATGGTCGGCGAAATGCGCGACATTGAGACTGTTCGGGCAGCTCTCTCCGCGGCGGAGACCGGGCACCTGGTGCTGGCGACGTTGCACACTGTTGACGCGCAGGACACCATCAACCGCATCGTCGACTTCTTCACGCCTCACGAGCAGGGTCAGGTACGCGCGACGCTCGCTCAGACGCTTAAGGGCATTATCTCTCAGCGACTCGTCCGAAGGGGCGACGGAAAGGGCCGCACGTTGGTCGCCGAGGTCATGGTTAACACCGGGCGCATCGCGGAAGCGATCGTCGACCCGTCCAGCCAGCCGCCCATCGTCGACCTCATCACCGAGGGTGAATACTACAAAATGCAAACCTTCGACCAGCACCTCTTCGCGTTGGTGCGCGACGGCGAGGTGGGCTTCGACGAGGCAGTCGCGATCGCCTCGCGTCCGCACGACCTCGTGGTCTCATTGCGCAACGCGGGTGTTATCGCGTAACGGGCGCTGCTCTAAGAGTTGTTCAGCGCGACGGCGTCGTCGATTCCGAGCCATGCGTGCCAGCGCGAGTGCAGCACCAGCCACGCCATCAGCCCGTAGCCGGCCTGGAGGGGTAGCGACTCGTGACCGGTGTCCATGTCCGTGGCCCACTGGTCGTGACGCGCGAGCGGACCGTACATGTCGACATACGGCACCCCGCGCCGCGCGGCGGACTCTTCGCACACTGCGGCGAGTTCGGAGATCTTCTGGTTCTCGTCCTTTCGCCCAGGCGGCGGGCCCACCAGTAACGTCGCGAACCCCAGCGCCGATGCGCGGTCAAGGGTGTTGGCAAGGTTAAGTCGCGTCATGGTGGGGGAGACGGAGCGCGACACGTCGCCGCGCCCCACCGCGAATAGCGCGTAGCGTGGCTGATCCGCGGCTTGCGGGCGCGCGATCCGGCGCAGCGCCTCCTCGTCCCATCGGCTGGTCATCTCCCCGGTAGTTTCGCCGGGAACTGCGAGCGTGTGAAACGCTAGGTCGGTTGCGTGAGGAAGCGTGCGCGCGGCCACGCGCCCCGTCCACCCAAGGGCCTTCGGGTCACCATGGCCGGCTACGAGTTCATCCCCAACAAAGAACACGTTCCTCATCGGCGAAACGCCTTCTCAACCAGTTCGGCTTGCTCGGCTGCGTGACGAGAACTCATGCCCGACGCGGTAGCGGCCGACGCTGCACGGGACGTCGACGCGAGCGGGCGCTTGATGATCTGCGGAAGGGACATCGAGATGTGACCCCAGGCACCCTGGTTAGCGGGCTCTTCTTGCACCCACATGAGCTCAGCATCGCCGAACGGAGCGATGGCCTCGGTGATCGCGCCCGGTACGAGTGGGTAGAGCTGCTCGAATCGCAGGATCGCGGTGCTGGCGTCGCCGGCCTTCTCGCGCGCCGCCAGCAGGTCGTAGTAGACCTTGCCGCTGCATAGCAACACGCGTGTGACGTTGACGGGGTCGATGGGGTCGGAGATGACCTCGCGGAACTCGCCCGTGGTGAAGTCCTCAACCGCCGACTGCGCTGCCTTGAGGCGCAGCATTGATTTTGGAGTGAAGACGATCATCGGCTTGCGCGGGTGGGCGTAGGCCTGGCGTCGCAGTAGGTGGAAGTAGCTGGCCGGGGTTGACGGCGTCGCCACCACCATGTTGTCCTCCGCGCACATCTGGAGAAAACGCTCGGGACGCGCTGAGGAGTGATCCGGCCCCTGGCCCTCGTATCCGTGAGGCAACAGCAATACGACCGACGACGATTGGCCCCATTTTTGCTCGGCAGAGGAGATGAACTCGTCGATGATCGTCTGCGCACCATTGACGAAGTCGCCGAATTGCGCCTCCCAAATGACGAGGGCGTCGGGTCGTTCCACCGAGTAGCCGTACTCGAAGCCCAGGCACGCGAACTCGCTAAGCGAGGAGTCGAAAATATGCAGCCGCGCCTGGTCTGCGCTGAGGTAGAGGAGAGGTGTCCATTCGGAACCGTTTTTACGGTCGTGGTAGACGGCGTGGCGTTGCACGAACGTCCCTCGTCGGGTGTCCTGACCGGACATGCGCACCGGGACGCCCTCCTGTAACAGGGTGCCGAATGCGAGGATCTCGCCGTAGCCCCAGTCGATCCCGCCTTCACGGCTCATGAGGTCGCGGCGCTCGAGCAGCTTCTCGAGTTTGGAGTGGACGGTGAAGCCCTCGGGTGGGCGGACATGCGCGCGGCCGATGCGCTCGATCTGTCCGGCGCTCACAGCCGTCTTCCAGCCCACCATCATTCCCGCATCGGAGGACTGCGAGGATGGCAGTTCGAGGCCGGAGATGGACTCAGTGTCAGCACCCGACTTGAATCCCTCCCGCGTCTCAAGGAACACTCGCTCGAGCTGTGAGAGGTAGTCCTTGGAGACCGATTCGGCCTCCTGAGTGGTGATGTCGCCGCGGCGAATGAGCGACTCGGTGTAGAGGTGACGCACCGAGCGCTTGGCCTCAATGAGGTCGTACATGCGCGGCTGGGTCATCGAGGGGTCGTCGCCCTCGTTGTGCCCGCGGCGGCGGTAGCAAACCATGTCGACGATGACGTCGCGGCCAAACTCCTCGCGGTACTCGAAGGCCAACCGCGCTGCGCGCACGCACGCCTCGGGGTCGTCGCCATTCACGTGGAAGATGGGGATCTGGAATCCCTTGGCGATGTCCGTGGAGTAGCGAGTGGAACGCGCGTTCTCGGGACCAGTCGTGAAGCCCACCTGGTTGTTGATGATCACGTGGACCGTACCGCCGGTCTTGTAGCCCTTGAGCGCGGCGAGGTTGAGGGTTTCCATGACGACGCCCTGCCCGGCGAACGCTGCGTCGCCGTGTACCAACACGGGTAGCACGGGGTATCCATCGGTGCTGGGGTCTGCGCCCAGCGCGTCAAGTTTCGCGCGCACGATGCCCTCGAGCACCGGGTTGGCAGCCTCGAGGTGAGACGGATTGGCCGCGAGGTACACCTTGGTGGTCTCGCCGGACTCGGCAGTAAACGTCCCCTCTGTGCCGAGGTGATACTTCACGTCGCCCGATCCCTGAACCGAACCCGGGGCCGCCGTACCATCAAATTCCGAGAAGATCTGCCCGTACTTTTTGCCCGCGAGATTCGCGAGCACGTTGAGGCGGCCACGGTGAGCCATGCCGATACAGACTTCTTGGATGCCCGCGACGGCCGCTGACGACATGACGGCGTCAAGCAACGGGATAAGCGACTCGCCGCCCTCGAGCGAGAAGCGCTTCTGTCCCACGTACTTGGTCTGTAGGAAGGCCTCGAAGGCCTCCGCGGCGTTGAGGCGGTTCAGTACGCGCAGGTGCTCTTCGCGCGCAGGCTTGGTGTAGCCCTGCTCGAGGCGAACCTGGAACCACGTGCGTTGCTTGCGGTCCGAGATGTGCATGTACTCGAGGCCGGTGGTGCGGCAGTAAGCGTCACGCAGGCGGCCGAGTACTTCGCGCATCTTCCAGCGCTCGCGCCCTCCAAATCCGCCCGTCGAGTAGACGCGGTCGAGGTCCCACAGCGTGAGGCCGTGAGTTTGCACATCGAGGTCCGAGTGCTTGCGCGGGCGCGAACTCAGCGGATCAACGTCCGCCATGAGGTGACCGCGTGAACGGTACGAGTGGATGAGTTCGGCGATTGAGGCGGGCTTGGCAGCCTCCGCCTCTTCCGTAGTCGTGGCATCTCGTACCCAGCGGACCGGCTCGTAGGGTATCCGCAGCGCGATGAAGACGCGGTCGTAGAAGCCGTCCAGGCCGAGCAGTTTCTTGTGCACCAGGGCCAAGAACTCACCGGACTGCGCGCCTTGAATCACGCGGTGGTCGTAGGTGGACGTCAGCGTCATCACCTTGGAGATTCCCATTCGCGAGATGATTTCCTCGGACGCCCCCTGGTATTCGGCGGGGTAATCCATGACGCCAACGCCGATAATGGCGCCTTGGCCTCCCATGAGGCGCGGTACGGAGTGCACGGTACCCAGCGTGCCCGGATTCGTCAGGGTGATGGTGGTGCCCTGGAAATCGGTGGCCTGCAACGTGCCGCCGCGGGCCTTGCGGATCACGTCGTCGTACGCGACCCAGAATTGAGCGAAGTCCATGTCGTTGGCGGACTTGATGCTCGGTACCAGCAGTTGACGCGTACCGTCCCCCTTGGCGAGGTCGATAGCGAGGCCAAAGTTCACGTGCGCGGGGGTAATCATGGCGGGCTTACCGCCGTCGAGACCGTACGCGACGTTCATCGCCGGGAACTCCGCGAGTGCCTCGACGAGCGCGTAACCAATGAGGTGAGTGAAGCTCACCTTGCCACCGCGGGTACGCGCCATGTGGTTGTTCAACACGACGCGGTTGTCCATGAGCAATTTGGCAGGAATGGTCCTGACCGATGTGGCCGTAGGAACCTCGAGGCTGGCCTCCATGTTGGACACGACTCGGGCGGCGGGCCCGCGAAGGCGGGTAATTCCCTGGTGCACATCTTTGGTGGCGCGCTCCGAATACTCCGGGCGCTGCAGATACGCGGCAGTAGGCGCCTGCGCGGTCGCAATCGGTTGGGTGACCGGGTGGTTTGCGTCATCCTGTACCGCGTCATCCGTTGCCGCGGCGTGCTGAGCGGCGGCTGGAGCCGCTTCGGCTTCGACCTGGGACGCAGCGAGGTGCTTCTCCTTGGCGAGCTGTGAAGCGCTGGGCGGCTGGTGATCGGGGGCGCTCGACGGCGCCTCGATCTCGGCTTCGTTGTGAGGAGCCGCTGGTGGGGCGGCTTCTGCCCCGTCGGCGCCGCTGTTGGAGCCAGCGGCCGCATCGACTTCGCTGAGGGTGGCCGCGCCCGCAGTCGTGCCGGGGGCGGCTTTGATCACGAACGTGGGGGAGGGCGTCGCTTGGTGCGACTCCCGTGGATGGTTGTTGCCGCCGGACCCCACTATCAACGATGCGACCGATGGAGCGCTGGCTGCACGCGTGACGGTCGTTCGGTCGGTGTCTGGCGCGCTGGTGTCGGTGGACACTTGAGGCCGCTCACTTTCTTGGCGCTGATACGCCTAGATTGCAGTGTTTTAACTATTCTCCAGCCTAAACGCTCCACGCGGGGTAGCTGTCACGGGTTTTGGAGGAATCGTGACGCAAAATAGTCGCCCTGCACCCAAGTCCAGGCCCTTGCTTGGTGAACCCTTGGCACGAATACGAATCTGCAATGGCATCGGTATGATGAGCTAATGACGGACGGGGAAAGACGCGGGCCTCAGCCAAGGTGCAAACATGAAGGCTTCGGTACTGACTGATGGAGTGGCTTTTACTCGGCGCCGGCGTTTTGCTCACGCTCGGAACCGCCATATTTGTAGCAGCAGAGTTTTCGCTGGTCGCCCTTGATCCCTCGCATATTGACGATGGTCCCCGGAGCATTCGAGTCCGCCACGCGTTAAAGCACCTATCGACCCAATTGTCGGGGGCGCAGGTGGGGATTACCCTCACGACGATTCTCCTGGGCTACACCGCACAGCCCGCGCTGGTGGAGTTGCTCGGGGTGCCCTTGCAGGCGACGCCACTGAGCCGCGCTGCGGTCGCAGCCGTTGCCGGCACCCTGTCTCTTGTCTTAGTGAACGCGTTCTCGATGATCGTGGGCGAGTTGGTCCCTAAGAACGCGGCGTTGTCGGCGCCCATGAGGACCGCGAAGATGGTAGCGCCCCTGAATATGGGATTCACGACCGCGCTAAGGCCGCTCATCGCCGCACTGAACGGCTTGGCAAATGGCATCCTGCGATTGCTCGGAATCGAGCCCAAGGAGGAGCTAGCTGGCGGCCGTTCGCGCCAAGAGCTCGCGGCGCTGGTCCGTCGATCTGCGGAGGCAGGAACGCTTGCGCCGTCCACTGCGCTGCTTTTGAAAAACACGATCGAGTTGGATAATCTGACCGCTATCGACGTCATGACCGACCGTACGCGGCTGCAAACACTGGGAGCCGATGCCGTGGCCGCAGACGTCATGGCGCTCGCGCGCGCGACAGGGCACTCGCGTTTTCCCGTAGTGGGGGATGGCCCCGACGACATTGTGGGACTGGTGCACTTGCGCCACGCAATCGGAGTGCCCGCGCACGAGCGTGGAGACGTCCGCGTCGGGACCCTGATGGTGAACGCTCCCCGGATCCCGGAGACCATGCGGATGCTGCCACTGCTCGTTGAGCTGCGCGGGTTGGGGCACCAGTGCGCCGTCGTCGTCGACGAGTACGGCGGGACCGCTGGACTCGTCACGCTTGAGGACGTGGTCGAAGAGCTCGTGGGAGAGGTGGCCGACGAGCACGACCCTCGCCGTGCGCCCATCCACCGCACCGCAGGCGGCGCGTGGATCATCCCAGGAGTCCTGCGCCCGGATGAGGTTCGCGAGCGAACCGAGCTCGACATTCCCGAGTCTTACGCGTACGAGACCGTGGGGGGTTTCGTCATGACCCGACTCGGCAGGGTTGCCGAGGTAGGGGACCAGGTCGAGACGAGCGAGGTCCGGATCAGGGTTGAGCGGATGGAGGGCCGCCGGATTGACCGGGTGCGCCTTGAGTCCATCGCACCGAGCCCCGCCACCGGACAAGGGGAGCGCGAGTGACACTTTCCTTGACGCTGCTTGTCGTCGGCCTGTTGCTCGCCAACGCCTTCTTCGTTGGCGCGGAGTTCGCGGTCATTTCCGCACGCCGCAGTTCGATCGAACCGCTCGCCCAGGCAGGATCGAAGTCCGCGAAAACCGTGTTGTGGGCAATGGAGAATGTCTCGCTGATGCTGGCGTGCGCGCAGTTGGGAATTACCGTCTGTTCGGTCTCCCTGGGTGTCGTGGCGGAGCCCGCTCTGGCCCACGCCGTGGAGCCCGCGATGCACGCGCTTGGCCTGTCTGACTCTGCCGCTCACATCGTGGCAGTGCTGATTGCGCTTATGGTCATCGTTGGTCTGCACGTCGTAATCGGCGAGATGGTTCCCAAAAATGCTGCGGTATCCAGCCCCGACCGTGCCGCCATGATCTTTGGCCCCCCGTTGGTCGCGATCGCGAGGTTCGTTCGCCCCGTGATCGTGGCGCTGAATTGGATAGCGAACCATGTGGTGCGGGCGCTGGGGTTCGAGCCGCAGGACGAGATCACGTCGGCATTCACAGCGGATGAGGTGCAGTCGATCGTCGAGCGCTCCAGCGCCGAAGGCACGCTGTCCGATCCGGCTGGACTGCTGACGGGTGCGATCGAGTTTTCCGATTACACCGCGGCCGATGTCATGGTCGCTTTGGCCGACGTGCGCGGAGTCCCGATGGGCGTCACCGTGGATGAACTCGAGCAGGCCGTGGCGCAGACCGGCTTCTCGCGCTTTCCCGTGCAGGAGGGCGACGGATTCGTGGGCTACTTGCACATCAAGGACGGGCTTTACGCGCGCCCGGGGGAGCGCGAAGAGCCCATCCAGCGTTGGCGGGTGAGAGATTTACCCTCGGTTGCGGGTGATGACGAGATCGAGACGGTCATGGCGCTGATGCGGGGGTCGGGTGCCCACGTGGCCTCCGTTCATCGTGGAGATACGACGGTAGGCATCGTGTTCCTCGAGGACATCATCGAGGAACTTGTGGGTGAGGTGCGAGACTCGATGACGCGGGAAGACTGACGGTTGTCCAGCCGTTGTGACGCCTCCGGCAGGATCCAGGACTGGCCAACGTCGTTATCATTTGGTTACTATTGGGCGTGCCCCCCGTCCGGGGGGCATATTGCAAGTGCTAGATCCACCGGAGTTTTCTCCGAGGCTGAGGACAACAACACGGAGGGAGGCCAATGTGAGTTTGCGCGTGCCACTCGATGACACCCCGACCGGTCATGTCTCGCGCAAAGATGCTCGCATTGAGCGAACCCAGGAGCACCAGGTTCGCACCACCCACCGACGCCGCAAGGTGCTGACGAGGACTGGAGTCCTGGCCGGCTTCGTGCTCGCGATGGTTGTCTACCCCGTGATGGGCACGATCACGCCGTACGGCAACGCTGCTCAGGCGCTCCCCGATGTGGTGGCCGGCGGCGCCCCATCAACGGCCCGCGCAATATTGGGTGGGGGACCCCAGTTGCTTTCTTCAGATCTGCCGTTGCCGTCGATTGATGACCAGGCGTCCGCGATCCTCACGTCCTTTGAGGTGCCCGCAAGCACGCCGCTGCCCAACTGCATTAGTTCGGCGGTCTCGACCGGGAGCAACGGTCGTCTTGCCCCCTCCTCACTCTGTGACCTCTGGTCCCCTGGGGAGAAGTTGCGCGCTGACGCGGCCGTCGCCCTCGCCGCGCTCAACGAGCACTACAAATCGGAGTTTGGCCACGACCTTTGCCTGTCCGACAGCTATCGATCGCTGAGCAACCAATACGCGACTAAACGGTCTCGTGGCTATCTCGCAGCAACCCCGGGTACGTCGATGCACGGCTGGGGACTTGCGGTCGACCTATGCTCGGATAGTTCGCATGGTTCCTCAAAGGCGTGGCTCGACGAGAACGCCGCGATTTACGGTTGGGCGAACCCCAACTGGGCCAAGACCAGCAAATACGAGCCGTGGCACTGGGAGTTCACCTCCGCTGCAGCCACGCACTACAGCCAGAGTCGGGGCTAGGGCGCCTAGCTCGCAGCTTTCCCCTAGTTGCCCAGTTGCCCAGTTGCCCAGTTGCCCAATGGGGCCTCGTGACTGGGTGCATGGTTTTTACCCCCGACACTTGGGGCCATTTCGCCTTTAACGGTTGCGGTACGCCCGCCCACACCGCACCCTGGTAACAGGGGACACGCCCAAAATAGGCCGTTCCTCAGTCGACACCTTGGCACATCTGCCCGCGGCGCGACGCGAACGCACGGGGAGACGCGCATGCTCGTTGGGGTACCAGTCGAGATTAAGAACCGCGAAACACGGGTGGCGCTGACGGCGAACGGCGCGCGAGAACTAGTCGACGCAGGTCACCAAGTGGTGATTCAGGCGAGCGCGGGTGTGGGCTCTGGCATCGCCGATGAGGATTACATTGCCGCAGGCGCAAACATCGGCGCCGTTGACGACGCCTGGGGTGCGGAGCTGGTGCTCAAGGTCAAGGAACCCGCTGCACAAGAATACGGTCGGCTGGGCAAGCAGACCCTCTTCACCTTCCTGCACCTCGCCGCTAATCGCCCGCTTGCCGAGGCGCTCACAGCAGCCGGAACTACGGCCTACTCTTACGACACGGTGCAGCTGGCCGACGGTTCTCTGCCGCTCCTCGCCCCCATGAGCGCGGTGGCCGGGCGCCTCGCCGCACTGGTCGGCGGCTACCATCTGCTCAGTTCCCAGGGAGGCCCCGGAATTCTACTCGGAGGAGTACCTGGCGCGCCCAAGGCATCGGCCGTGGTCATTGGTGCCGGCATCGCTGGTACCAACGCAATGGAGTTGCTCGCTGCAGTGGGGGCGGATGTGACCGTGTTGGACCTCTCAGAGGAGCGGCTGCGTCGGATAGATGCGGCGGCGATCCCCGGCGTCACGACAGTGCTATCGACACCCGACGCGGTGGACCGAGCGGTGACGCAAGCAGACCTCGTGGTGGGCGCAGTGCTGGTACCGGGACACCAGGCACCCAAGGTCGTGAGCCACGATCAGGTGGCGCGCATGCGAGACGGTTCAGTGCTGGTCGACATCGCGATCGACCAAGGCGGCTGCTTCGAGGACTCGCACCCGACCACCCACGACGATCCGGTCTACACCGTGGAGCACTCGGTGTTTTACTGCGTAGCGAACATGCCGGGTGCTGTGGGCGAGACCGCGACCGCGGCGCTCACGCACGCGACGTTGCCCTATGTGCTCGCGCTTGCGAACGGGGAAAGCGGCGGCCTCGTGGACGATGCGGCGCTTGCCGCGGGGCTCAACGTGGCTGGCGGGCGAGTGGTCCACACAGTGGTGGCGGAGGCATTCCCCGATCTCGCTTAGCGCGACAGGACTGACCAGCGGAGCGGGAAGTTTCGGCGCTCTGGCCGCGTTTGCGACTATGGAACAACACACTCGTTTGAGACCAAACAGGGAGTTCAACACATGTTGCAGCGCACAATTGGGAACCGTACTTTCGCGGCGATCGGGCTTGGCGGCATGCCTATGTCCATCGAGGGGCGTCCAGATCGTACCCGGGCAATAGCTACAGTTCACGCGGCCCTCGACGCCGGGGTGACGCTGATAGACACCGCTGACTCCTACAACCGAGATGCCGACGAGACCGGCCATAACGAGGTCCTCATCGCCGAGGCGATCGCGAGTTACGGCGGGGACACCGCGGACGTCATGGTCGCGACCAAGGGGGGCCTGATCCGCCCCGGGGACGGCACGTGGCGCAAAGATGGGCGACCAGAACACCTCAAGGCCGCCGCCAAGGCGAGTGCGCAGCGACTTGGGGTGGAGGCCATCGGCCTCTATCAGTTGCACCGCCCCGACTGGCGGGTCGCGTACGTCGACTCGCTGGGTGCAATCCGCGACCTGTTGGACGAGGGAGTGATCGCGATGGCAGGTATCTCTAACGCCGACGTCGACATGATCAAACTCGCACAGGAGGTCCTCGGCGGGCGGCTGGTGTCAGTCCAGAATCAGTTCTCTCCGCGCTACACGTCGAGCTACAACGAACTTCAGTACTGCCAGGAACATGGGATTGCATTTTTACCATGGAGTCCGCTGGGCGGGATATCGAACGCGCGTAAGCTGGGGTCTCGTACAGCCTTCCAGGAGGTTGCCGATGCTCATGGCGTCAGCCCGCAACAGGTCACCTTGGCATGGGAGCTGGCGCTGGGCGATGTGGTGTTGCCGATACCGGGTGCGTCGCGACCTGAGTCGATCACCGACTCGGCCAAAGCGGCGGAACTGGAGCTCACGCCAGCACAGGTTGACCAGCTCAGCGCCGTCCTGAACCCTTAGACGAACCAGGCGCCGAGCGCCTGTCGGATGCGCGTTAGTGCCGACGGAAGAACGCGGCGAGGCCGCGCTGCTGAGCCTCGTCCGCATTGGGCAGGGGCTTCGCATGAGGCGCTGGCGCTGGCGCTGGCGCTGGTTCCGGTTGCGGCTCCGGCTCAGCGGTAACGGCCGTGTCGTCGGCGTCCGCGTCCGTCATGTACTCGGTGAAATCGGAGTCCTCCGGAGTGGCCGATGGATGGTCGGCGGGTGTCACCGGAGCATCGGCATCGGGCTCAATGCTCACGGCATCCTGGAGCGGCACGCCGGGAGGCACAGCGACGACCGCGGCCGGTCGCGGGTTGACCACCGGATAGTCACCTAGCGCCCGCTCCGCCGCCTCGCGCCCGCTCAGGATAAGTCCTGGTAGGTCCTTGGCGACCCACTGCGAACGATGCTGGAGGCGGGGGCTCACGAGCGTGACGTCTGAACGGATTTCCAGCTCGTGGACCTTGACAGACGTGTATCGGCCAGTAGGAACTCCGTCCCACTCTGGCGCCAGTCGGACGCCGATGACGTGGTGAGCTCCCATCTCGAAGGCCGCCTCGAGGGGCAGGTTCTCGTAGATTCCGCCGTCAAGCAACAGGTGGCCGTCAAGATTAGTGGGGGCGAAGATCCCGGGCACAGAAATGGATGCCGCCACGGCTGGATACAGCGGTCCGTGATCTAAAAGGACTGAGGTACCACGCGCCAAGTCCGACGCGACCGCACCGAAACGGATGGGCAGGTTCTCGATGAGCTTGTCGCCTACCACCGCCTCGATGCTTGCTCGTAGCCCCTCGGTGTTGAGCAGACCGAGGCTTGGCGCAATTGAGAACGTCCCAAAGTCACCCCAGGTGGCATTCAGCACGAGGTCCTCGAGCTCGTAGGGGTCAATTTCCGCGGCGTACGCCGCACCGATGACGGAGCCAATCGATGTTCCGACGACCATGGCTGGGGTGATACCGCGCTCGTGAAGCACCTGAAGCACCCCCACATGTGCCGCGCCGAGCGCGCCACCCCCGCCGAGCGCGAGGGCAAGGTGCGGTTCGTAGCGGAGGTCGTCGTGCCTGATCATGTCTCACATCGTAGAGACACCGGAACGGAAACGCGAGGTGTGAGGGCGGTAGGGACGCTGGGTCGCGCACGTCGCAGATGCGCCGTAGTCTGGCCCTGAGCCCGCGGGCTGAGGAGAAGTGACCCCCGCGTCCACCCCGACACCCGGAGGCAAGTATGGAGCAACGCAGCATCGGCAACGTCAATGTAAGTGCGGTAGGACTGGGCGGCATGCCCCTATCCATCGAGGGGCGGCCCGACGAGGACCAGGCCCTGGCAACGATTTACGCGGCGCTCGACTCCGGCGTCACACTTATCGACACGGCTGACGCCTATCACCGGGATGCGACCGAGGTTGGCCACAACGAGGCGCTGATTGCCAAAGCTTTGCGGCAATACGACGGCGATACTGGCGACGTGTTGGTTGCGACCAAGTCAGGGCACCTGCGCCCTGGCGACGGGTCCTGGACCGTCAACGGCCACCCCGACTACATCAAGCAGGCGGCCAAGGCCTCGGCGGTTCGACTTGGGGTCGACGCGATCGGTCTGCACCAATTCCACCGCCCCGACCCGGCCGTGCCGTACGAGGACTCCATTGGTGCGCTCGCGGAGCTGCTCGACGAAGGCGTGATTCGAATGGCGGGCATCTCGAACGCAAATGTAGAACAGATTCGCAGCGCAAACAAGGTGCTGGGCGGCCGGCTTGTATCGGTACAGAATCAGTTCTCGCCGGCCTTCGTGACGAGTTACCCCGAGCTCGAATTGTGCTCTGACATGGGGATCGCATTCCTGCCATGGAGCCCCCTTGGGGGCATTCGGAACGCCGCGCAGATCGGCCAAAAGCATGCCGACTTTGCTCGCATCGCAAAGGCCCACGGCGTGAGCCCGCAACAAGTGACCGTTGCGTGGCACCTTGCGCTGTCTCCCGTGGTGATCCCGATTCCCGGGGCGTCGCGACCGCAGTCGATTCAGGACTCGGCGAAGGCGCCTGCGCTAGAACTGAGTGCGGCGGAGATGGAGGAACTCAGCGGGGTGTTGATCGCGTAGAGCGGTGGTCGCGAGCGATCGGCGCGAGCCGCTGGAGTTGCGTCACGTGTTCGGGCCCCAGCTCCGCAACTGTGGCGACACCGAGAAGCTTCATGGTGCGCACGATCTCTGCGGTAAGGATCTCGATCGCGCGATCGACTCCCTCGCGCCCGCCCGCCATGAGGCCGTACAGGTACGCGCGCCCGATCAGAGTGAAGTCCGCCCCCATCGCGAGACCGGCGACGATGTCTGCTCCGGACATGATCCCGGTGTCGAGCACGATCTCGAAGTCGTCTCCCAGTTCCGCACGGACGGCCGGAAGCATGTGAAAAGGGATGGGTGCGCGGTCGAGCTGGCGCCCGCCGTGGTTGGACAGGATGATGCCGTCTACGCCTAGGTCAGCGACAGCCCGGGCATCGGCGACTGTCTGGATACCTTTAACCGCCACCTTCCCGGGCCACTGGTCACGGATCCACGCGAGGTCCTCGAACGTGATGGTGGGATCGAAAAGCTCGTTGAGTAACTCGCCGATGGTGCCGTTCCACTCGCTCAGCGACGCGAAGGTCAGCGGCTCGGTGGTGAGGAAGTTGATCCACCATTCCGGCCGTGGAATCGCGTTCAGGACTGTCGCAGGGGTGAGCTGTGGCGGAATGGTGAACCCGTTGCGGTTGTCACGCAGGCGCGCGCCCGCGACGGGCACGTCGACCGTGACCAGCAGTGTGTCGAAGCCCGCGTCAGCTGCTTGCTGCACCAACGACATGGACTTGTCGCGATCCTTCTGCATGTACAACTGAAACCAGTTGCGGCCCTGCGGGTTGGCGTCGCGCACGCCCTTGGGTGAGGTGGTCCCAACTGTGGACAACGAAAACGGGATTCCGGCTGCGCCAGCCGCCGACGCGCCTGCGCGTTCGCCCTCCGACTGCATCATCCGGGTGAATCCGGTGGGAGCGATCCCGTAGGGTAGCGCAGAAGGGCCGCCGAAGATCTGGACAGAAGTGTCGACCGAACTCACGTCGCGCAAAATTGCCGGGTGGAACTCGATGTCGCGGAACGCCTGACGAGCACGTGCCAGCGAGAGTTCACCCTCTGCGGCACCGTCGGCATAGTCGAACGCGCCCTTGGGCGTGCGCCGCTTTGCAATCGCGCGCAGATCCGCGATCGTGAACGCCTTGGCCAACCGCCGCACGCGACCGTTGGTTTGGAATCGCTTGAAGTGCATCAATTGCGCGAGTTCTCGTGGCTGAGGTAAGTGGCGTTCCTGTTTCACCGTAGTTGCTCCTTTGGGGTGTACTGCCGTACCGAGAAGGTCGTTCTCACGAGGTCGCGCATGCCTTCTAGAGTGTCACTAACTGCGCCTAGTGCGCGCGCCTGCACCAGGGCGTTGCCAATGGTGCTCGCTTCAACCGGCCCGGCAATCACGGTTTGGCCGAGGCGGTCCGCTGTGCGCTGGCACAGTAGCTCGTTGAGCGAGCCACCTCCCACGATATGCACCGTGCTGACGTATTTATGGGCGAGCTCGCTGGCCCTCACGATCGCGAGTGCAAACGCATGGACGTACTTGACGCCCGCGCTCGTGCGCTTGTCGCGGTAGTGGTACGGCTCGCCAAGCATCCGGTCGCCGTTGAGAAGGGCGTAGTCCACTGCCCAGGAATCGACGCCGATGCTCGCGATGCCAGGCTCCCGCGCGGCCGCTTCGCGTAGGGCCCCCGCGACGTGTTCGAACAGCCCCGACGCGTTCCAACGCAGGCCGTCATCAATCGCGCCGTTGCATTGGGGAGTCATAGCGCCGCCGTTTGGCAACCGCGCGACGGCCTTTAGCCGTAACTCGTTCGGACCCACGTGGCCGACCGTGACGCGCCCACTGGTGGCGCCCAAGTCCACCGCGGCGACGGAGTGAGTCATCGCAGGAATGCCGCCGCGACCCCGGCGTCGACGGGGATATGCAGTCCCGTGGTGTGCGGCATGTCGGGCCCCGTGAGGACGGCCACGGCGTTCGCGACGTGCTCGGCCAGGACCTCACGCTTCAGGATGGTGCGTTGGGCGGAGAACTCGCCCAGGTCCGCCTCGTCGATGCCGTAGGTCTTGGCTCGATTGGCGCCCCAACCGCTGCTGAAGATGCCGGATCCGCGGACCACACCGTCGGGGTTAATGCCGTTCACCTTGATCCCAAAAGCGACTAACTCGACAGCGAGCAGTCGCACCTGGTGGGCCTGATCCGCTTTGGTAGCGTCGAGCAGCGGCTTGATGAGAGAAAGCCCCACGCTGCTGACCACGAGGTCGATCCCGCCGAAAGCCAACATGGTCTCGTTCATGGAGCGGGTCGCGCTCGGGGCAAAGAACGGCCGTTTCGATGCCGCTTTTGCTGCGAATGACTTGGTTGCGCTGGGCGTCCAGCAGGCATTGCTGGGCGCGGCTGATCCGGTCGCGATCCCTGGCGATATTGCCTTGGTGGGTTACGACGACATCAGCTTTGCCGCCGCCGCCGTAGTCCCCGTAACGTCTGTCCGCCAGCCGCGAGAGCTTATTGGCTCCACCGCAGTAGAACTATTGTTGGCCGACGACGGCGGGAAACTCGGTAGCCAGCAGGTGATCTTCCAACCGGAGCTCATAGTGCGGGCGTCGACCGCCACCGCACGGGACTGAACCAAAGTGCCCTCGACAGTGTTGGGTTTCACGACATCGTTTACACATGTGTCGCGACATCGCTCACACCCCGTGACGATGAGACATGGCCGCCACGGATCAAAACCACGTCATCGTTCTAGCGATCATCGCAGGCGGTAGGGTCTGCGGCATGTCCGTCACCGCGGCCGCGACCAGGCTGAATCTCTCCCCCGCTGTGTGCGGTCCCAACGCTCGATTTGCCGAATGTAAGGCCAGGAGCGCACGTGGGCGCCGTCATCACGTAACGATCAAGATATGAACGTGACGACGGCACATGACGAACCCACGCAGCGTGGCGGGACCAGCATGCCGCTAACCCAGCATGCCACCCTAGAAATGACAAAAGCCCCTCCCGAAATAGGGGCTCTCGTCATTAAATTCCCGAGACATCTGTAAACGATGTCCCGACACTTCACAAAAGTGCCCTCGACAGGAGTCGAACCTGCGACCTTCGGTACCGGAAACCGGTGCTCTATCCGCTGAGCTACGAGGGCATGCCGCGAATCTATCCGCGACAGTCGAGAATACCAGGGTGGGCAGCTGCCCACCGCGCACTCGACTGTCCACCGCGCACGCATCCGCCGGTGCCTGTGTGTGAATGAGGTCCATCGGACAGCCGGTAGAAACTCTTTGCCCGCATCGTGCGTTGAACGGATATGGCAAAGAAGCGAGTGGGCAAACCGATGTGGGCGTTCGCAATAATCCCAGTCCTCGCGCTCCTTTTGGCGTGCGCCGCGCAGTCTGGCAGTGGCGACGATGTGCGTAGCCAGCACCCGGCGGACGCGGTGGGCGTGGTGACTTCCGTGGCAAAGGACGCCAGTGTCGTGGCGGTCGGATTTTCCGCCGACGAGGGCTATGAGTACTTCGACGGCACTACTTTCAGCTTCTCGACCAGCGGTGGTCTCGAGGACCTTGCCGGTATTGCCGCAGATCCAAATAACCTGGCCGTCGGCGACCACATCGAGGTCTGGGTGGACGAGTGTGCGGAGTCCCAGCCGGTGCATTGCGCGCACCCCCTCGCCCGGATCGCGCCCGATTCCGTCGACAACTGACAGCCACTGCGCCCACCGGGGACAGCACGCTAGCTGCCCCAGAACACTGGCACGATGGGAGCTATGACACACCCCATCACGTTCACACTGATTGGCGGCCCTACCGTCGCGTTTCATTACGCCGGGCTGAGTTTTCTTACTGACCCGACATTCGATCCGCCAGGGCCCAACGGGAATCTCACCAAGCTTGACGGGCCGGCGATTCCCCGCGAGAGCATCGGGCGAGTGGACGTCATTCTGCTGTCCCATGACGAGCACGAGGACAACCTGGACGTGTCCGGTCGGGCCGCACTTGCAGACGCGGGGCTTGTGCTGACGACCCCGGAGGGCGCGAAGCGGGTCGAGCTTGCTCGCGGCATGGCTCGTTGGGAATCGATCACCGTCCCCGGCGCCGATGCGGTGGTCCCTCACGATGCCCCTGTCACCATCACCGCCGTGGCGGCGCGACACGGTTCGAGCGCAGTCAAACACCTGGCGGGACAGGTCACTGGATTCGTCTTGGAGGCCGACGGCTGGCCGACGGTGTACGTCTCGGGAGACAACGCCTCGGTCTCGAAGGCCGCGCAGGTGGCCGAGCGCTTCCCGAACGTAACTATCGCCGTGCTGTTCGCGGGGGGAGCAAAGTCCCCGCGCATCGGCGACGTGCTGTTGACGCTCGATGCCGAGCGCGCCTCACAGGTTGCGGCGCTGTGGCCCACTGCCACAATTGTCCCGGTGCACATCGACGACTGGGCGCACTTCACCCAGCCGCGCGAGGCATTCGTGGAACAATTCGGGCTCCACGGGCACGCGGAACGGCTCGCTGTACTTCAGAGGGGGGTTTCGCACGAAGTGAGCGGCGCGTAGCGCGCAGTACCAGGCACGGCGGGTTGCGTGGCACGCTCGCTTGAACCAGCCGAGGTAGCCGACGCGGATAGACTGGCTGGGTGACTCCAGAAGAACTCTCCCAGACCATTCGCGACGCGATTCTTAAGGGAATCGACGACAGCGACTTTCAGCTCTCCCCGTTCGACGTTCCCGAGGTGAGGGTAGATCGACCCCGTCAACGCGAGCACGGCGACTGGTCCACCAACATCGCGATGCAACTGGCCAAGCAGGCCGGCACTAGCCCGCGCGACTTCGCCGTGACGCTCACCGAGCGCCTGGCCGACGCCGATGGCATCGAATCAGCCGAGGTCGCAGGCCCGGGGTTCATCAACATCCGCTTAGCCGCCGGCGCCGCGGGCGAACTGGCCAAGGGGATCGTCGACTATGGCAAGGACTACGGGCGCGGCGAATCGCTGACCACGAAGACGGTCAACATCGAGTTCGTGTCCGCTAACCCCACCGGCCCCA
>Ga0314772_1000553_pt1 | contig 19953 bp, 19 predicted proteins | sample MetaGCBIW2018_FD_204520 | JGI IMG/M metagenome (GOLD analysis project Ga0314772, IMG submission 204520) | Cryopeg brine microbial communities from Beaufort Sea near Barrow, Alaska, United States - CBIW 2018 | ecosystem: Environmental > Aquatic > Marine > Coastal | place: USA: Alaska | collected... | reverse complement strand
GCAATCAACTGCGCGTACTGCGCGCCGCAGTCGACCACCAGCACGGGTCGTTGTTGGAGGGTATCTGCTATAGATACCGCGCCGCTCACGAGTCCAGTCCGTTCTTCACCTCACGGGCCAGCTTGACCTCGATAAAGAAGCCCAGTACTGGAATGACACCACCGAGCGCCATGTACACGAGGCGCCCAAACTTCCACTTCTCCTTGGTCCACAGGTCAATACAGGTGAGCAGGTAAACCACGAAGATCCACCCGTGCACGATGCCGATGGTGAGGGCGATCGACAGGAAGCCCGCGTCCTCCCACTGGAACGCCCACAGCCCGACGTACTTGACCAGCGTCACCGCCGTCAGCACCAGCAGAAAACTACCGGTGACAATCGCCATCACCCGATAGCGCGTCAGCGCCCCCCGAATTTTGCCCTGTCGTGCCTGCGTCGCTTCGCTCAACTCTGGTCCTCTCGGGTTTCGGTGGGGGTGAAACCATTGTCGCGTATCCAACGGACGCCGATAAACACTGCGAACGCGCCGAAGATCCACCATTCGAACGAGTACGCGAGGTACTGCAGATTGAGCTGGCTCTCAGGCGGCAGCGGCGGTAGCGGGGTCCACGACGGCGACCCGTCGTAGGACACCATGACCGCCGAATACAGCGGGCTGGGCCATACCTGGGCGAGTTCCGCGACGGAAACGGACGCACTCCACATGGCACCGACCACTGGCATCTCCGGCAGAACCGTCCCCGCAGTCGACTGCTCGGCCGAACGAAGGAAGCCATCAAAAGTGACCGTGCCCGGCTGAGAGTCAGGACCCACGGTGTCACCCTCCGGGCGCCAACCCACGATCACCGCGAGCGTCGCAGGCGCACCCGTACCGGTCAGTTCTGCGTCGACGACAAGCGGACGCACCAACAGCTCTGCAGGCACCCCGTCCACCTCGCGTCCGGGAATGATTGCCGCATCCGCATCGGCCCATTGACCGGATACGGTGACCTGCCGACTGATCGCCCTGCCGGGGGGCGATGCGGGTGCGAGCACGTCAGCGAGCGGAACCTCTGGCTCCAGCGCGACGGTGACTGACTTCTCGTGCGAGCGGGTCCACTGCCACCAGCCCAGCGCGCCAGTCACCGCCACCGCGCCAAGCATCAGCAGGGCGGTTGTCACGATGGCGAGCACTCGCACCCGCTTACGGCGCGGCGGGGCGGTCGTCACAGCAACTCACTCCCTACTCCTCTAGTGGCACGGGCACTCGTCGAGGAGGTCGATCACGCCCGCGACACCATATTTTCGCACGGTTAGATTTGCCCACCTCGCGTCGAGCCGCCGATGCGGTGGACGGCTTACGGTTCAAGGCGGCCGGCGACCACCTTGTTGCGTCCCGATGCCTTCGCTTCGTAGAGCTTGGCGTCGGCCAGCCGCAGCGCTGCGTCGCGCGCGGCAAACCGAGGCGCACACACGACGCCTATCGAAATCGTCACGAGCGCGCCATCATCACGGAACCGTCCCTCAAGGTCAACGCGCGTGCGGTCCATGAGCGCCTCGGCCTTTTCGAGGGTCACACCCGGCATTACGATTAAGAACTCCTCACCGCCCCACCGCGCGACAGAGCCGAGCTCGCCCACCGAGCTCTCGAGCGTCGCCGCAGCGTTCGCCAGCACCACATCGCCCGCGCCGTGGCCGAGCGCATCGTTGACGCGCTTGAACAGGTCAAGGTCCCCCAACGCCACGCAGTAGTCACCTTCCTCAGCGGCCGCAGTCAGGACAGGCGTGACTCCGCGCCGGTTGAGCAGGTGCGTGAGCGCATCGGTATGAGATGCCGTGCGCGCTTCGACCAAAAGCACACCGTTGCGCTTGCGTTCCCGGTTGAAATAAAAGTCAGCAAAGGCGGCCTGGGCCGTCAGAAAACATAGAACCGAAGCGAACATCAGTGCGGCGGACCATAACAGCCAGCGATCGCTCACCGGCACCCACGGGTCCGCGAACGTGGGATCGACGTATACCCACATCGCCGCCACAGCGGCTGCCGCGATCGCCGTGATCCGTGCCCACATATGCCTGGGAATAAACGTCGCGAAAGCCAGCGCGGGCATTCCGAACAGCGCGAACTGGAACCCAGCCGAGCGCGTAAATACGTCGGCAAGAAAAGTGAACTGCACGATGGTGACGGCGAGGGAGGCCGCGGACATCCAAGGTGTATAGCCCCGCTTGTTGATGGCGAGCGCGACGAGCCACAACGCAATCATGGACAAGTGAGTCAGCCCAGGGAGCAAAAAGCTCCAGCCATCGTGCGCCATGATCGCAAAAGCCCAAGGCACGTTGGCGATCGCGGTCAGGATGTAAAAGTTGTTGGCACCCATCACGGCGCGAGACTCAGTGCGATCGGAACCCGCCAGGCCCCGCATGCTGACTGCCTTCCAGGCTCGTCGAAACAGTCCAAACACAGCGGTTCTATTCACGCCTCGTCACCTCCCCTACAAGCGCCCTCACGCCCGGGACCTCTTGAAGTGGACCGACTATGGGAATCGTCCTGGCAAGAGGTATGGGCCGAGTCTATGCGCCGGGCACGACATGGAGAAAGAAACCAGCGGTCCCGCCCCATGACACGCGCGGTAAACCCGGGACCGAAGACCTGCGACAACCACGGCAAGAACGTGGAATGCTGGAGCAGTGTCCAAAAACATCTATATAGCTTCCGCCGAGGGCAACACCGGCAAGTCCGCGATCGCGCTCGGAATCACCGACCTTCTCACGCGATCGGTAGGCCGGGTCGGAATCTTCCGCCCCGTTGCGAGGGTCGCCGACGGAAACGATTACGTCCTCCAACTACTGCTTGGCCACGAGGGCGTCTCACAGGGCTACGAGGAGTCCGTGGGAGTCACCTACGACGACGTTCACGCAGACCCCGACGCGGCGCTCGCCACGATCGTGGCGCGCTATCACGAGATCGACAGGGCGTCCGATGCGGTGGTCATCGTGGGCACTGACTACACCGACATCTCCGGGCCCGCCGAGTTCGAGTTCAATGCCAGGATCGCCGCAAACCTAGGCGCGCCCGTAGCGCTAGTTGTCCACGGCATCGGCCGAACGCCCGCCGAAATCGCGCAGGTCGTGGAGCAGGCGCGGCTCGAGTTGACGGAGTCGCACGCACGCGTAGCCGCAGTCTTCGCGAACCGGTGCGACCCCGACCACCTTGACGAGATCCTCACGGCGCTCCCCACCGAACTCGCGTTAGGCGCTCTGCCCGAGGACCCGACACTCGTGGCACCCATGCTCAGCGCGTTGGTGAAGGCCGTCGACGGCCGACTGGTCTCCGGTGATCCAGAGTTGCTCACGCGCGAGGTACGCGCACTCACCGTGGGCGCGATGAACGCTGAACACCTCCTCGACCGCCTCGAGGAGGGCGGCGTCGTGATCACTCCGGGCGACCGCGCCGACACACTGTTGGCGCTGATCGGGGCCCACGGGGCCGAGGGCTTCCCCACCCTGTCCGGGGTCATCCTCAATGGAGGGTTTGCGACCCCGCCGGCGGTCCAGCGGCTCATCGAGGGGATGGGGTCATCCCTGCCCCTCATTCGCACGGACCTGGGCACGTTCGAGGCCGCAACGCGGTGCTCGGCAACCCGAGGGCGACTCTCACGTGAGAGTTCAGTGAAGGTGGACACCGCGCTGTCCCTGTTCGAGCGGCTCGTCGATACCGAGAGAGTGCTCGCGCTGCTCGATGTGGCCCGCACCGACGTCGTTACTCCGCTGATGTTCGAGTACGACCTGCTCAACCGAGCGCGCTCGTCGAAGCGTCACATCGTTCTGCCCGAGGGAACCGACGACCGGATCCTGCGCGCCGCATCGACCCTGCTCACGCGCAAGGTCGTGGACCTCACCATCCTCGGTAACGAATCAGCGATCCGGTCCCGCGCGGGCGAACTGGGCCTCGATATCGACGACGCGCGCATCGTCGCGACAGATGACCCGGCCTACCTCGAGCGCTTCGCCGCGATCGTGACCGAGCTGCGGGCAGCGAAGGGTATGACTCTCGAGCACGCGCGCGAGCTGGTCCAGGACGTGAGCTATTTCGGCACCATGATGGTGCGCGAGGGGCTGGCTGACGGCATGGTCTCCGGGGCAGCACACACCACAGCGCACACCATCAGCCCCGCATTCCAAGTGATTAAGACACCGCCGGGCGTCTCGATCGTGTCCTCCGTGTTCTTCATGTGCCTAGACGACCGAGTGCTGGTCTACGGCGACTGCGCGATCAACGCCGACCCGACCGCGGAGCAACTCGCGGACATCGCCATCTCCTCGGCGGAGACGGCGCTGCAGTTCACCATCGAGCCGCGCATCGCAATGCTGTCCTACTCCACGGGGGACTCAGGCTCGGGCGACGACGTGGACAAGGTGCGCCGGGCGACCGCGCTGGTTCGCGAGCGCCGGCCGGATCTCCTTGTCGATGGGCCGATGCAGTACGACGCCGCGGTGGAGCCCACCGTCGCCGCGTCGAAGGCCCCCGGTTCCCCCGTGGCCGGCCACGCGACCGTGCTGGTATTCCCCGACCTCAACACCGGTAACAATACTTACAAGGCCGTGCAGCGCTCGGCCGGTGCGGTCGCGATCGGCCCGGTCCTGCAGGGCCTGCGTAAGCCGGTCAACGACCTGTCGCGCGGTGCCCTTGTGCAGGACATAGTCAATACCGTCGCCATTACGGCGATCCAGGCTCAACAGCTCGATACGGCAGCAGCGGGTTCCACCGCGGGTGCGGACAACTCAACGGAGGACCACGCGTGAGCGTCAACTACCTAGGCATCGCACTCGTACTCAACTGCGGCTCGAGCTCAGTGAAATACCAAGTCGTCGACACCACGCTTGACCAGCCATTGGCCACCGGCCTGATTGAGCGCGTGACTAACCACACCGCTGCTATCGGTGACGTCATTGCCCGGCTGCGGGCACCGGGTTCAGGCGTGGACCTCGACGCGCTCACGGTGGTCGGCCACCGCGTGGTGCAAGGCGGAGCCGAATTCTCCGCTCCCACCATCGTCACTGACGAGGTGGAACACAAAATTGCTCTCCTCTCGACGCTCGCACCGCTGCACACGCCGCCCAACCTCGCAGGCATCACCGCAGCTCGCGCCGCCTTCCCCCACCTGCCGCACGTCGTGGTCTTCGACACCGCATTTCACTCGACGCTGCCCGAGGCCGCGTACACCTACGCGATCGATCGGCGCGTAGCGCACGCTCACGGCATCAGGCGTTACGGCGCGCACGGGACGTCGCACAGTTACGTCTCCCGCGAGCTGGCTCGCCTGATGGACCGAGACGTGCGCGACATCAACAGCATCGTGTTGCACTTGGGCAACGGCGCATCGGCTTGTGCGGTGCGCGGAGGGCTGTCCGTGGAGACGTCGATGGGCCTGACGCCACTCGAGGGCCTCGTCATGGGCACGCGGTCCGGAGACATCGATCCAGCCGTGGTCTTCCACCTTTCCCGGACCGCGGGTATGACGATCGATGAGATCGACACGTTGCTCAACCGACATTCGGGGATGTTGGGGCTCACCGGGCATTCGGACATGCGCGATGTGAACGACGCGGTTGACGCCGGCGATCACGCGGCAATCGTTGGCCTGGACGTCTACGCTCACCGAATACGTGGCTACATCGGCAATTACTTCGCCCAACTTGGTTCGCTCGATGCCATCGCTTTCACTGCTGGTATTGGCGAAAACGACTCGGTGGTGCGCGCAAAATCACTAGCGGGCTTAGCCGGTCTGGGGATCAAGATCGACCTGGCACGCAACGAGGGTCGCAAGAACGGGGCAACTCTCATTAGCGCGGACGACTCGGCGGTGCAGGTATGGGTGGTCCCGACCAACGAGGAACGCGAGATCGCGCTGCAGTCCATCGCCGCAGTTTCCTAAGCCGACAGGGCCGCGGCTGCTCGCGGGACTGGTCTCCGAGTCGAGCTCTGCGGAAGCGACTTCTCGCATCAGACCCAAGTCTTTTGCATTGAGCGAACGGGACGCCCACTATCGCGCGCTCGACACCAGTTTGGGGTATGCACTGCCCCCGAAAAGAACTCGGGGGTCGCTGCACGACAGCGATGATTGTCGGCAGGTCGTGGCGCCGCGTCGCGTTGACGCGGCTACCACCACCTGTCGAAAGGCGACGTGACGCCATCGAAGACCGTGAATCCGAGTTACCGTCGGCCTCGGTTGCGGTGACGGTATCATACCTCCGAATTGCTCAGGCGGAACCCGAACGGCGACGATTCATCACGTCGAAAGCCACCGCTGCAAGCAATACCAGCCCCTTGATGACCTGCTGCCATGCGGAGCCGACACCCATGATGGAAAGGCCCTGGTTGAGGACACCCATCACGAGAGCACCGATGACTGCACCCGAAATCTTGCCGACACCACCTGAGACGGCCGCGCCACCGATGAAGACGGCGGCGATCGCGTCCAACTCGTAGAAAGTGCCTGCAGCGGACTGAGCTGCACCCGCGCGAGACGTCGTCACGATGGCGGCAACTGCAGCGAGCGTGCCGATGTTGACGAAGATGAAGAAGTCCACCCACTTAGTCTTGACGCCGGACATCATGGCTGCGAAGCGGTTGCCGCCCATGGCGTAGATGTGCCGTCCGAAGACCGTGCGGTTGAGCACGAAGGTGTACGTCAGGATGAGGACGCCCAGCAGGATCAACACGTACGGGGTGCCGTTGTGCTTGGCCAGCAGGTACGCGAAGAACAGCATTGCAGCGGAGACAAGCACGGCCTTGCCGATGTAGACGCCGGTCGACTCCATGGGCAGGCCGCGCGACTTGAGTTTCGCGCGGGCCGTGAATTGCGACACGACATAGCCAACGGCGCCGAACACGCCGATGAGCAGCGTGAAGATGTCGAGGCCACCCGTGGTGCCCAGCCATTGGGGCACCCAGCGCCCACCGATCGCCACGTAGCTTTCCGGGAGCCCCCCGATCGTGCCGCCCGTGAGGAAGACAATCGCGAGCCCTCGGAACACGAGCATGCCCGCCAGTGTCACGATGAAGGCCGGGACTCTGATGAACGCCACCCAGAAGCCCTGCCACGCGCCGACCGCCGCCCCAGCGAGGAGTGAGATCAGGATCGATGCCCAGACGGGCAGTCCCCACTGCTGAATGGCAATCGCCGAAATGGCGCCGATCATGGCCACCAGCGAACCGACCGAAAGGTCGATGTGTCCGGCGATGATCACCATGACCATGCCGATGGCGATGATCATCACGTACGCGTTCTGGCTGATCAGGTTGTTGAAGTTGGCGGGAAGCAGCAGCTTGCCGTCAGTGAACCAGAACTGGAACAACGCCACGATGACTACGAGCGCGCCGAGCAGGCCGTAGTCGCGTGCGTTGATAGTCAGTGACGGCTTCTTGTCCGTCGTTTCTTTCCTCTTGGTCGACGCCTCGGACATCTCTAGTTCTCTCCCACCGTCATAAGTTGCATGAGCCGTTCTTGTGTTGCTTCTTCGCTAGGCACGTCACCCGTGATGCGGCCCTCTGCGATCGTGTAGATGCGATCTGAGAGACCCAAGAGTTCGGGAAGCTCGGACGAGATCACCACGATGGCCTTGCCTTCGGCGGCGAGCTGGTTGATGATTCCGTAGATCTCGTACTTGGCTCCCACGTCGACGCCACGCGTCGGCTCGTCGAGGATGAGCACGTCCGGGGTGGTGTGCAGCCACTTGGACAGCATCACCTTCTGCTGGTTGCCGCCCGACAGCGTGTCCACTTTTCGATTGACCGAGTCGGTCTTGATGGAAAGTGTCCTTCGGTACTCCTCGGCCACCTTGATCTCGTCGTGCAGATCGATGACTCCGTATTTCGACACGTCGCGGAGGTTGGCACCCGTGATGTTGGCGGCGATCGACGCGATCAGGTTGAGGCCATACCGTTTGCGGTCCTCGGTGACGTAGGCGACGCCGTTGGCGATCGCATCGTTCACAGAACGCGTGGAGATCTCCTCCCCATGTCGGAACACCTTTCCGGAGATCTTGGTGCCGTATTGCTTGCCAAAGAGGCTCATCGCGAGTTCAGTGCGTCCCGCACCCATCAGGCCGGCAAAGCCGACTACCTCGCCTGCCCGCACATAGAAGGAGGCGTCGTGGACGACCTGTCGGTGCGTGTCAACGGGGTGGTAGGCGTTCCAGCCTTCGACGCGGAAGACTTCCTCGCCGATGTTGGGGGTGCGAGGCGGGAACAGGTTGTCGAGAGCGCGCCCCACCATGGAACGGATCATCCGAGACTCCGAGTTGTCCTCGTCGGTCATGGCGAACGTATCGACGGTCTGACCGTCGCGGATCACCGTGATCGTGTCTGAGATCGAGCGAATCTCCGACAGCTTGTGAGAAATGATGATGGAGGTGATGCCCTGGTCCCGCAGTCCTCTGATCAGGTTGAGGAGGTGCTCCGAGTCGGCATCGTTGAGGGCCGCCGTGGGCTCATCGAGGATGAGCAACTTGACGTCCTTCGACAGCGCCTTGGCAATTTCCACGAGTTGCTGCTTGCCGACGCCGAGTTGGAGGACAGGGGTCGTGGTCTTCTCTTTGAGGCCGACCCGGTCCAGGAGCGCCCTGGCTTGCACGTTGGTCTCGGCCCAGTCGATCACGCCGCGCTTGGCGCGTTCGTTGCCAAGGAACAGGTTCTCGGCAATCGATAGATAGGGGGACAGCGCCAGCTCCTGATGGATGATGACGATGCCGCTGTCTTCTGAGGCGTTGATCGAGTTGAAGGCGGCGGGCTTGCCGTCGAACTCGATCTCTCCCTCGAAGTGGCCGTGGGGGTAGACGCCCGACAGCACCTTCATCAGCGTCGATTTGCCGGCGCCGTTCTCGCCGCAGATGCCGTGCACCTGGCCGCGCTTCACATCAAGGGAGACTCCGTCGAGTGCGCGCACCCCGGAGAATTCCTTGACGATGTCCTTCATCCTCAAGATGACGTCAGTCACTTCAGTCCTTTCGGGTCTCGCCTCTGGGGGCGACCGCCGTGGCGATCGCCCCCAGAGTTTTGAGAACTACTTACAGGCCGACGTCCGAGGCCTTCAAGAAGCCAGAGTCGATCAGCTTGGACTGAACGGTATCCTTGGTGACAACCTCAGGCGTGATGATGTACGTCGGGATGTCGTGGTCGCCGTTGTTGTACGTGGTGGTGTCGTTCACCTCGACAGTTTCGCCAGCAATGATGGACAAGATCATCTTCTCGACGCGCTCGCCGAGAACACGGGTGTCCTTCCAGACCGTCATGGACTGCACACCGTTGAGGATGTTCGCCACGGAGGCCTTGTCGCCGTCCTGACCCGTGAGGATCGGGAAGTCAGCCGCCGTGTAGCCGGCGAGCTGAAGCGACTGCGAGATGCCCTGTGCGAGCGAGTCGTTGGGCGACAGAACGACGTCGACCTTCTCGCCGCCGGCGTAGAACGAGCTCAGTCGGTTGTCCATCTCGGACTGGGCGTCGTCGGAGCCCCAACCCAGGATGCCAATGGACGGCCAGTCGTCAACCGACTTAGGGTCCTTTCCAGACGGGACGACCAACTGGCCGTTGTCCACGTACTCGCTCAGCACGTTCCAGGCTCCGGCGAAGAAGTATCCGGCGTTCGGGTCGTCGGGGCTACCGGCGAGGGGCTCAAAGTTGTACGGGCCGTCACCGTTGGCCAGGCCTAGTTGATCCACGATGTAGTCGCCCTGGAGCTTGCCCACTCCGAAGTTGTCGAACGTGGCATAGTAGTCCAACGCTGGCGTGTCCAGGGTGAGGCGGTCGTACCCAATTACGGTGATGCCAGCGCTGTCGGCAGTGTCGAGTACGGGACCCAAGGTGGTGCCATCGATCGGCGCAATTACCAGGATGGTTACACCATTGGCGACCATGTTCTGAAGTTGCGAGATCTGAACGTCCGTCTTGTTGTCGGCGTACTGCAGGTCAACTTTGCAACCGTCAGCCTCCAGTCGCGACTGGAGACCTTCTCCGTCGTTGATCCAGCGCTCAAGCGCGCGTGTGGGCATCGCGATGCCCACGTTGCAGTCCACTCCGGCGGCCGTCGTGGCGTCGCCAGTGCTGCTGGCGCTCGTTGCGGGCGTTTCTGTCCCCGACGAGCATGCAGCAAGTGACAGAGCCATTGCGCCGATTCCCGCGACGAGCGCGAGTCTGTTTCTTCTTTTCATGCGAAGATTTCCCTTCCTTGTGTGCCAGTCGGCACTGTGCGGTTGCACTAATTCAGATCCGTGGCTGACCCGGAAGGTCTTTCACGATACTGAACGAGTTGCTGATGCCACTTCCCAAGGAAGAAGAACGGACGAATCGGCTATCACTCGGTGCAAGGGTGGAACCCTTGTCTCCGAAGCCTTCGTCCATGCCTCACTCCCTCGTAAGGCTCTGCATCTTTCGTGTCAGACTAAGTTGACTACACAAACATATAGCGGGTTGGGTCGACTTACAAGTGGCCGTGGGCGGAGCGTTACAGGATCGTAACCACTCGCTAACTTCTCACACTGGTATCGGCGACTTCGTGCGCCTTGCCGTTGCATAGGGGCTGCTGGCCTAACTTGGCCTCAAGAGTGGCGTTCCGCTTAAACGGGATGACTAGGTTTCCGCGTGACAAGGTCGACTGGGTGGTAGGTCTCGTCATCCACGCCCCGATGCGTTGCGTTGACACTCCTGTAGTTGTCAGCCCGTGATTGCGGGCGTATCGGGTCGGTATTTGATGTCGTGATAGACCTCGCGGATGACGTAGCGCTTGAGACACCGGATGATCTCTCGTTTGGGCAGGCCGTCGGCGGTTCCCTACGTGTCAGGGTTGGGTGAGGCCAGCACCTCAGAGCAAGTCCTCCGTCTGATGTAGGGCGAGAACCAGGAATACCTCGATCATGTCCAGTTCATTCCCGTCGGCTCTGCGCGACGATAGATCTATGACCAATACCAGTCCAGGCCCGCGCTGGAGGCCCGAGGCCTCGGCGAACATTCACCCCGGCCCAGAAACTCGACCTCCTCGCGGGCTACGAAGACGCGATCCTCCGCAACGAGGGCGGCGCGTCCCTTGCGCCCGTATGGTGAGTTGAGACAGGGGTGAGGAGATTCTGTTTATGTCGGATCGTAGGAAGTTCACCTCGCAGTTCAAGGCTGACGCTGTCGCGTTGGTGCTCAGCTCGGACCGGCCGGTGACGCAGGTGTCGGCCGAGATCGGTGTCAATGAAGCCACCCTCGGGAACTGGGTGAGGGCGTGGAAGGACGAGCACCCCGAGGCGGGGAAGGATGACCCAGGCCCGGTCGAGTGGGCGAAGTACAAAGCGTTGCAGCTCGAGTTCGCGGAGTTGAAACGGGAGAACGAGTTCTTGGGAAAAGTCAGCGCCTTCTTTGCCGCGAAGCAACACTGATGGACGTGTTTGCGTTCATTCGCTCAGAGAAGGCCAACTTTCCGGTGACCTGGATGTGTCACAAACTTGGTGTTGCCCGCGCGTCGTTCTACCGATGGCTGCGCCCCGGGGCGCCGTCCCCGACGCGACTGCGCCACGCCACCCTCACCGGGCACGTCCGGCGGGTCTATGAGCACGACAAGGGTAAGGCCGGGCGGGACCAGATCGCGCTGCTGCTGGCCAATGAGGGCATCCGGATCGCGGTCGGGACCGTCGGGTCGATCATGCGGGAACTAGGCCTGCGGGCGATGCGGATGAAGGCGTGGAAGAAGACCACCGACCAGGACCGTGATGCCCGGACGGCTCATATCCGGAACCACATGCTCGACAAGCACGGAGTCCGAGACTTCTCCTCTGACACCCCACGGACCCGTCTGGTGGGCGACATCTAATGCCGACGTCGGCATTAAATGTCCCACGACCACACCCGATTCGGGCTCGGCGCGATGAGTTCGGGCTTGACGCGTGCCGGGTGCTCGGCCTGAGCACGACGCTCCCCGGTCTCACCGTGGGCGCGGAGCAGGCGATACATCGTCGCCACGGAGCACAGGTAGGTGCCCTCGTCGAGGAGGATCGCCTGGATCTCCGCTGGCGCCTTATCCACGAAGCGGCTCGACCGCAGCACCTCCAGAACAGCGGCGCGCTCAGGCTCAGTCAGCGCGCGCGGCTGCATCGCCGGCCGTGGCCGGGGCCGCGGCGAAGACGGCGGCCGTGGAGAGCGGGGGTTCTGACGGTAGTGCGTCGCCCTCGACCGACCCACGGCCAGGCACGCACCCCGCGTGCCCACGAGAGGGGCGAGTTCGGTGATGGTGGCGTCGATCATTTCTCGGTGTTCTTCTCGCTGCTGTCGGTCGAGAGCTGATCCAACAGAGCCGAGAGTTTTCCCTGGATAGCAATCACCTGCCTCGCCGTATCCAACTCGCCCGACAACCGCAGATTCTCTTTCCGCAGCCGGGCCGCGTCCTTCTCCGATGTGCTGGCTGGCGGAGCTCCCGCCGGCCGTGCCAACGCGACCAGCACCCCCTTGTCTCGCTGGTCACGCCACGAGCTGACCAAGGAGGTATACAACTTTTCCCGGCGGAGCAGCGCTCCGCGGCCCTGCCTGTTCAGGCTGTCGTACTCGGTCAGAATGTCGCGTTTGTACTTGGCCGTGTAGGTCCGCCGCCGAGCACGCTCGGGAACCTGGGGATCGGGAACATCTTCCATCCCTACAGCCTCCCCGGTCGAGCCGGGCCCTGTCATTACTGCGTCCGTCAAGGCGAACTCCTTCCCCACCCTCTACGACACTATTCGGGACGATCCCGATGCCTTACTCAAGGTTGACAGAGAGGGTGACCGCCGCCTACCACGCCCACCCCGAGCGATTCGGTCGCCGACCACACCCACCGGTCATGGTGACCCAGTTCTGGATCAACCAGCCCGACCTCGAACCCCAAAACAACTGACCACAACTGTCTCATTTGACTTGACAGATACCGGACCGACAGACAAAGACCGCGGTCGTTTGTACAACTAAACGCCTGTCCCCCAGGCGTCGAGGTTCATCTGGGCGAGGGCCGCACTTCCCCGGATCGAGCAATTGTGGAAGAGTTGAAATTCGAATCCCGGGAACATTGACCGCTTCAATTCTATGATGGCGGGGCTACACATGCCTCCGGTCAGTTTGATCACCGAATCCACGGCTATGTGTTGCTGCGCGCGCTCGACCACATCTACTAGCACCTGATTCATCGATCTGAGTAGCGCTAGCAGCATCTGATCTCGGCTTGCCGACAAGGTGAGACCCGACCAGCTACCGGAGCGTCTCTCTAGCGACTGCCGGTCACCGGTCAGGTACGGCGCGAACGTCACGTCGCCCGCCAAGTTGGACTCGATGACCGCCGGAAGATACGTCCCGTAGAACTCGGCCGTCGGCATCTCTCTGCAGAATTGTTCGGCAAACCAGTCGAGAGCGAAGCCGCCGGCGGTGGTGGCGTAAATCTGCCACAGGCCGGGAATGGCCGCATTTCGCAGGTAGTAATGAGGGTCTATGACAGGGCGATCAGATATGACACTGATCATGTCACTCGAGCCTGCCGTGTCCATGACCGCACCGGCGTAAGTGTTCCCGGCACCGACCTGGGCGGCTGCCATGTCGTTCGTGCCGATCGCGACCGGTGTGCCGGCGGCCACTCCGAGGGCCTGGGATGCCTTGCGGGTCAGGCTACCTCCCGCCTCACCGGGGTTGCGAATCTCGCCGAGCAGGTGCCTCGGGATCGAAAATTCCTCGATCAGTTCCTCCGACCATCCGGATTGGGTGGTCGTGTTGTAAAGTCCCAGCATTGACGCGTTGACCAGGTCAACCATCCAGGTGCCGGTGAGCCAGTGGTGGAGGAACGTGGTTAGGTGCCCGACGTGCTCGGACGCGGCCAGTACCTCGGGACGGTGCTTTTTCATCCATAGAATCGTCATGATTCCCGCGCCCCCGACGAACGGGTACAACCCGGTGATCTCCAGGAAGCGCTGCCTCCCGACGGTGTCATCGATGAACTGGCTCTCCGACCTCGATCGGCGATCCAGGTGAGTGATCACATGGGGGTAGGCAAGGCCGCCGTCGGCGCGCAGGAAGACGGGCGACGGCGAAAACGCCGCGTAGCAGACGACGTTGACTGAGCGGCGCAGCGCTGGCTCGATTCGTGCGCAGGCGGCCGCCAAGGCGGCGAGCATGGCAGTGGGGTCGAGCTCTACCCCTTCGCCTGGTAGCAAGATGTACCGATAGGGTTCGGAAGCCGACTCGAGCGCGCGCTGCTCGCCGTCGAGTACCTCTACTTTCACTGACGACGTGCCGAAGTCAATCGCGAGAGAGTTCATGTCAGAACTCCGACGCCGAGCGCTGGAGTTCGTCGCGCCCCCGCCGTAACGTCTCCCGTACTTCCGCGGCCGCGGAACTGGGGAGCGGCTGCACGGGGAGTCGGGGAACACCGCCCCGCAGGCCGACCTCGTTCATGCAGAATTTGAGTCCGGCCACGCCGTACTTCGCTCCGGTTGCCTTGACGACCCGCTGGAGAAGAAGGTAGTAGGTGAGCGCATGCTCGAAGCGGCCTGCGAACCAGAGGTCGGTCAGGTGCGCGCATTCCGTCGGCAGGTAGTTGGCCGCCGACACGACTCCACCGGTTCCGCCGAACGTCAATTCGGGGATGATGTTCGACAGTGAGCCCGCGAGGACCGTGAAGTCTTTTCGCCCGCCAGCCGCCAACATGTAGTCGTTCATCATCGCCGGTGAAGTGTCTTTGACTCCTGCAATGTTCGGGTGGTCCGCCAGTGCGGCTAATACGGGTGGTGGCACGGTGACACCGTTCGCATAGCCCGGGGCGACGTAGAGCAGCAATGGCTTGGGAGAATGGTCGGCAACCGCCGTGTAATAGGCGCCGAGTGCGTCTCCTGTCATTTGCTTGCTGAAGTAGTGCGGCGTGAGGATCGAGAGGTAGTCGATGGCTTGCATGTCAGGCCCTAGCGAGTCGATAAACGCCACCGTCTCGGCCAGCGACTCGCGCCCCGCCCCCACGATGAGGGTCTTGCCATCCTTGCGCTCTGCAGCCGCGTGAACGACGGCGCGGGACTCTTCGTCGGAAAGTCCTTTGAACTCCCCGTTGGTGCCCAGGACCATGAAGCCAGCGACTCCGGTTGTCGCCCATGCGCTGAGGTTGAATTCGAGGGCCGCCAGGTCGAGGGATTGTTCTTGGGTGAAGGGTGTCGCGACGGGAATCTGGATTCCACGGAGGGCGTTCATATAAATCTCCTAACAGATCTGGGGAGCGAAATCGCGGAACCAGCGGAGGTTCCCAGCCGGGATCGACCCCACCTCCGCGCAATCGGACCTACGAGACGAGTGGACGGGGACTGGAAGGTTGGCGTCAATGCGGCAGAGTTTGAGAAGCGCCCTCTTCGCTGATCCAACGAAGGACGCGCGGCCGATCCGGCACCATTGCACCGCGCGGCGCGCGGCAAGTCGGAACGGTCGCTCCTGCTCGCAGCCCGCCCTAAGAGGTCCGCGCTCATCACTAGTAGCGCCGCTGCCAATTCGCGTACGAACGTGCGCGCGTGGCCGGACAACCGCACCTCGTCGTTGACCGTGGATAGAATTGTGGTAAACGAAGAAACCGCGCATGTCAATAGCACGCAAGATCGCCGTAAGGAACCGCGGCATGCTGTCTCTCGCAGGCATCGAAATCGGGCGCTGCTGCAATTTACTTGGGAACATCGGCCATGCCGCCGGTCGACCTCCCCGCCTCTACGGGGTGGTCACCCACTTCCTGAGCGCTACGGATCTCCTCCAGAGTGGCGAGCGTCACGAACCCCTCAAACGGTACGTGAGCCCGGTTTGTGAGCACTGAGGCGGGGGTATCCCGTTCGCCAAGGGAGGTCACCACGAGGGACGCGGCGGGAAAGGCCTGATCTTCAGTTAATGGGTTGACTGTCACCATCGTCTTCACGCCCGCGGCGGCGGAGGCCTGCGCGCCGATCGCGCTGTCCTCTACGACGACAGCGTCCGTCGCGTGTACCCCGATCTCCTTGAGTGCGAGGAGATAGATGTCCGGAGCCGGCTTCTTGGCGGCCACCACATCACCCGCGAACACGCGCACCTCGCGGGCGAATTCCACACCCACCACCTGTTCGAGGACCGCCCGCACGGAAGGCTCGGCCGAAGTTGAGGCGACCGCGAGCTGCCACCCCGCCGCGCGCGCCTCTCGCATGAGCCTAGCGACGCCTGGACGCCCCGGAAGTTGGCCAGAAGCAACCAGGTCGGTATAGATCGCGGTCTTGATTGCGTGCCACCGCGTCAACAAGGCCGTGCGCGCCTCGGGTTCACCAGGGATCCCTGCAACCTGAACGAACTCGGGATCGTCGAAGAGGGTCCGCAAACGCTCCTTACCCCCGCCAATGGCAACAAGCCGACGGTACTCCTCGTCCGACCACTGGACCGGGAGCCCCTCGCTGAGGAACATCGCGTTGAATGCCGGCAGATGCCCCTCTAGTTCCGTGTCCGCAAGGACGCCATCGCAATCGAAAATCAGTGCACGTGCCATGGTCAAGCCCTACCTGCCGAGCGAAACAGGACGGGGTATCTTTTCATCTCCGTAGTTGCGACCCTTTCGACCTCAGCGAAGTAGTTCGTCGGTTCCCACTTGCCGGACTCTTCACATCGCCTCAGGTGTTCCAGCCCGGCCCTCATGTACACCTGCTTGAGCGCGGTGGAGATGTTGATCTTCGAGACCCCGGCGGCGATGAAGGACCGGAACTGGTCGTCTGACAGGCCCGTTCCGCCGTGCAGCACGACCGGACGTCCGCTCGCTCTCCGCAGTTCGGCGGCACGTTCGGGGAGAAGGTTCGGCGTGGTCCGATAGAGCCCATGGGCGGTGCCGACCTGGGGCGCGAGGAGGTCGGCGCCCGTGCGGGAGCCCACGTCTGCGAGCTGTTGCACCGAGTAGGAGTGGCGCGGCACATCGCTACCGATGCCGTCCTCGACTCCGACGATGTTTTCGATCTCGGATTCCACTTCGACTCCGTGGGCATGGGCGAGTGCGACCACCTCGCGCGTCTGCCTCTCGGCGTCGTCAAGCCCCAACTCCGACGCGTCGAACAGCACCGACGACCACCCGGCTTTGACAACGGACTCAATGAGAGTCCTGTCCGGGCAGTGATCCAAGTTGAGCGCAATAGGAACTGGGGCGGGTCCCGCGATCGCGTCGAACATGGCGGTGGTCAACTCGACGCCGAGCAGCCGAAGGGTCTTCACCGACACCTGCACGATCATCGGGGACGTCGTCTCCACCGCCGCCGCAACGACAGAACGCATGCTGTATTCGTCGAAGACATTGATCGCGGGTACCGCGTAGCCTCCATCCTGGGCCTGGCGGCAGAGGGCGAGTGTGGATACTTTCACGTGGGCCTTCCATGAGTCACGGGCCGCTCTTGCGGACACGCAAGCGCTGTAGCCACCACAGAACGGTGCCATGTGGCAAGGCCAGTATAGACAGGTCTATCCCAACCCAGTCAAGGCTATTCTTGCGGTGATACGTTCCGGCTGCGGTGAACTCGGAGGCTCTGAAGTGATGACTGAACCGACCAGTGGCGAACTCCGTCGGGGTTCTCCGACACCGCTCTACGTCCAACTCGACGAACTCCTTCGCAACCGGATCGCCTCGGGCTACTGGAAGCCGGGCCAGCGGATCCCCTCGGAGAATGAGCTGAACCGGATCTACGGCCTGAGCCGGATGACGGTGCGCGGCGTTCTCAACACACTTGTGGGGGACGGGCTACTCTTTCGGGTGCCGGGCAAGGGCACCTTCGTACTGGAACCCAAGATCGAGACCGTGTCGCCAGCGTACCGTGGCGTCAGAGAGCAACTCGAAGCACAGGGCATCTCTACCACGACGCGGCTGATCTCGACGCAAACCTTGGTCGCGCCCGTGAAGGTGGCGCAACGTCTCGGACTCGAACGCGGCGCCAAGGTGCATGCGATCAAGCGGGTGCGCTCAGCAAGAGGGGCGCCCGTAAGCGTGCATCACTCTTGGGTGCCACTGGATCTTGCTCCGAGCCTGGACGAGTACGACCCGGTTCAGGAGCAACTGTGCGTCATCCTTAGCGAGCATTTTGGCCTCAGCATGGGCCAAGTCGACGAAGTATTGGAGTCCACGGTCCTGTCCGCCACCGAGGCGAGCGTGCTTGAATCGGAAGAGGGCAGCCCAGCGCTTGTGCTTGAGGACACGATTTCAACATCTGCAGGTTTGGCCTTCGAATACTCCAAGATCATCTTTCGCGGCGACAAGATACGTCTTCACTTTTCGATGCGAGTGTAACCGTGCTCTCTTCCGAGGACAGCAATCGTAGAGCAGCGCGACTGGACGGTCGTGCAGACGCATCTGTTAGCCGTGGCCCTGGGCGATGTATTCATTTGGCGATTCTCACGAGGGTTGGACGGTATACGGTGACTGAACCGTCTCCGGTTTTTTGCCGCTCCTATGTGTGTGCCAGCACCGGCGGTGATGGCGTGGTGATGTCAGCGTAGTAGGCGGTCTCGTAATGCTTGGGCGAGGCGTAGCCGATGCGGGAGTGCAGGCGGTGCTGGTTGTACCAGTCGACCCACGCCATCGTGACCCATTCGACGTCTTCCAGACGACGTAGCGGGCCGGTTCGGAACGGTGAGTCATCGCGGATCGCTTCGTTCTTGAACAGTCCGATGGTGGACTCTGCCAGCGCATTGACGCTCCTATAGTTGTCAACTCGCTGTCGCGGGGGCTTCGGGTCGGTGCTTGATGTCGTGGTAGACCTCGCGGATGACGTAGCGCTTGAGGCAGCGGATGATCTCGCGCTTGGATAGCCCTTCGGCGGTGCGGCGTTGAACGTAGGCGAGCGTGGGTTCGTGGAATCGCATGCGAACGATGACGGTGCGATAGATCGCGGCGTTGAGTTGACGGTGGCCGCGGTGGTTGATCCGATGGCGTCCGCTGGTCATGCCGGAGCCGGTCGGGACGGGGCTGATGCTGGCGAGTTTGGCGAAGGCCGCTTCGGAGCGGATGCGTTCGGGATTGTCGCCAGCGACGATGAGTATCTCGGCGGCGGTGTCGATGCCGATGCCGAACCGGTCGAGCAGCTGCGGTGCCCGGTCGTGGACGAGAGTACCGATCTGCTGGTTGAGGTCTTTGGCTTCGGTGTCCAGGGCGAGCCACCGGCGGGCGAGGCTTCGCAGGGTGTGGCGTTGGGCGTCTTCGACGCTGTCGAGTCCCCGTGGGCGCAGTGCAGCCAGGTGGCGGGCGAGCGTGGCGGGGGTCATGTGACGGGTGGTGGCACGCAGGTCGTCGGGTGTGTGAACGAGGACGTTCTTGAGGGTGATCATCGCGGCCGTGCGGGCAGTCACGGCGGTGTCGTGGGCGACTTTTAGCAGGCGGATCATCTCGACTTGGCCGTCTGCGGTCTTGGGTGTCGCGGTCGCGAGGCCCGCCAGGACTGAACGTGCGGCGGTCTCGGCGTCGAGGGTGTCGGACTTGCCGTTCAAACGTCGTAGCCGCCGGTCGGGGCGTCCTGCTTCGACGACCTTGTAACCTGCGCGGCGCAGGAACGACGTGAGCGTCGCGCCGTAGGAGCCGGTGCCTTCGATGCCGAAAGCGATGATCTTGCCGTGGGCTGCCGCCCAGGTCTCGAGAGCGGCGAAGCCGCGTGTGTTCGTCGGGATCGTCAACGTGCCGACGATCCCGACGAGGGGGTCCATGACTGCGGCGACGTGGATGTCCTTGTGGGTGTCGACGCCCACCACGATGTGCCCTGAACGGTGATCTTCCTGTGAAACCATTCCTGTCCTCCTTGATGCGCGTTAGCGTGAATGTCACGTGGGGGTGTCAGATGTTCTGTGTAAGGGCGGGTCTCACCCTGTCTGTCAACCTTGGGTGAGGCACCCGCTCCCTGACAATTAGTGACCCGGGCGGGGATGGAGACTTCTCTCAAGATGACTACAACTATGACTGTGCTCGACCGTTCGGCTGG
>Ga0314772_1000547_pt1 | contig 20068 bp, 15 predicted proteins | sample MetaGCBIW2018_FD_204520 | JGI IMG/M metagenome (GOLD analysis project Ga0314772, IMG submission 204520) | Cryopeg brine microbial communities from Beaufort Sea near Barrow, Alaska, United States - CBIW 2018 | ecosystem: Environmental > Aquatic > Marine > Coastal | place: USA: Alaska | collected... | reverse complement strand
TCATTATCCCTGCGACATTTTGTTGTGGGGATTTTTTGTTATGACTAATTATCAGGTTGATTATTACAAAATTGGCCTTTTTATGAAGTTTTACATATTATTGATTGCTATATAGTATAATAATTTATTACATTAACTTAATTATCACTACTTTCAGCAAACAATCTTCATAAACGTATGCGCTACTGGTGCACATTGTATTTGACCTTCTTCTTTGGTATAATACATGCTCAGGATAAACTATGCTATGTGTATGCTGATAAGGATTCAGCTTTTAATTCCCAAATTCAAAATTCTGTTTTTAAACCTCTGAATACATTTAATTTTGGCTTAAAAAACGGCTATTATTGGGTGAAAATTGAACAACTTCCCAATTTGCAGGATAATGTCATTAGCATTGAAGGGCATCATATTTCTTCTGTAACAGGCTATACAAGTACTAAGGCACTTTTGCCACCTTTAAAGAACGTAAGATATCCTAGTCTATATATAAATCCCCAAGCATCGTTCCCTCTGTATATTAAAATAAAAGTAGAACATGAAGCTTATTTTCCGATACATTTTTATTCGCGATCAGGTTTAGAGAGCCAACAGCAGCGCACTTTATTCAGTTATGGTATTTTTTATGGAGCGCTCCTTTTTATCTGTGTAATCATGATTATACTTTTTATCGTTACTGGCGAAGATAATTTCTGGACTTATGCCATTTTACTTCTGAGCATTGGAATCGCTCTAGCGTTTAGGGATAACGTTCCATACCTTTTTGGTTGGAAGGATTCCTTTTATTATAACCTAGAATTGGCCACCCATATTCTGATAGGTATTTTTGGTGGATACTTTGCCTATAGTTTTATAGACCTGGGGAATAAAAAAGCGATTGGCAAAATCCTGATTTTTATCTGTGCAGGATTAGCTATGCTAAGCATGTTCTGTTACTGGTTTTTCAGGTATTTTAATTTTTACGCGCTGGCCGATGCTCTTATCTTTCTTTCTATCGTGACTTTATGGATAGTGAGTTTCAATATAATGAAGAAATCTACTCAATTGTACTGGGTTTTCGGGATTTTCGCCATTAATATCTACTTCATTTTTGATTTTTTAATCCTTTATAATTTTGGCTACACACTTCTAGATTTGAGTCCGGCGACCATTAAAATAGGACTTCTTGTTGAAATGCTTATTATTTGCTTTACGCTGCTCAACGATTGGCACAGCTCTAAACAGAAAACGCTGGTTTTGGGCATTGAATTACAAAAACGAAGCGAGGAAGTAAAACTTTTGAGCCAGTACAAGCGCCAAGATGATATTAAAGACACTTATCTAGAAAATCTTATAAAAAACAACGACCTCAGCAATATAGAAGTTAAGATCCTGCAAATGTTATCTGCAGGTTTTACTGAAACTCAGATCGCCCAAAAACATCGTATAAGTACCGCGGTATTAAAGACCACGATCAACTCGCTGTATGTTAAAATAGGCATTGATAAAAACGATGAAATAGATAAAATTTAATACCTATTTTAGAGCCGATAACTACTAATTATTAAGAGACGCGATAACAGATTTAGATCGGTTAACCAAGCCATTCCTGCCATTAAAGTGAGCAGGATTAGCAAAATAGTTGTACTAGAAAAACTGTCTATTTAAACCAGATTTCAGTCAAAAAATAGGCGTTTTAGGCTATTTTTTATAGTATTTCTTATATTTAGGATACGCAAGCAGCGCAAAGGCAATCACAGATCCAAATATGATCAGCGCTTTATTCAAGTTGAGCACATTGTCCCCGCTCGCATAACTGTGCAGACCAGAAAGCCAGAAGTTCACCCCAAAATACGTCATCATTATACTTCCGTAAGCCAGTACGGCCATGAGATTAAAAAACCAGCGACCACGTAATCCCGGTACCAGTCGCATGTGAATCACAAAGGCATAGACCATAATACTGATAAGCGCCCAAGTTTCCTTAGGGTCCCAGCCCCAGTACCGCCCCCAACTTTCATTGGCCCATTGGCCTCCCAAAAAGTTTCCTATGGTAAGCATAACCAGACCTACAGTAAGCGACATTTCTGTGATTATGGTAATTTCCTTAATGTTCAAGCCCATCCGTTCTTGGTTCTTTTCATTGGTGAGCAACATGAGCAGTAAAGAGACGAGCCCCAAAACCATACCCAAGGTAAAGGGACCATAACTGGCAACAATGACTGCAACGTGAATCATAAGCCAGTAACTGTCAAGCACCGGTTGCAGGTTTGCTATTTCCGGATTCATCCAGTTCATACTAGCGCCCCATAGAATAAAACCTGCAACAAACGCCGTACTGGCAATCGTCAATGTGCTTTTTCGGCCAAAGGCCAAACCAAAAAACATGGTCGCCCAGCCCACATAGAGCACAGATTCATAAGCATCACTCCATGGTGCGTGCCCAGAAATGTACCAGCGCCAGATAAGGCCGGTCGTGTGCAAAAGGAATAGGATAATCACAGAGACCACGCCCACGCCCACCATACTTTTTAATAATTTGTTGTCCTTAAAAATACGGGCAATTACAAATACCATCAAGAAAATGGACGCCAACAGATACATCCAGTACAATTTGGTAAAAATATCATGCTTATTATAAAAAACCTCCGCGTCAATTTTATCTTGGGATGGCAATACCTCGCTGCCATATTTTTTCTGAAAACTGTGTATACTGGTCAAAAATTGATCTGCCTGACTATAATCTCCGTTGGTTTTTGCATCCCGTATCGCATTAAAATACAAGGGAAGAATTTGCCGCGTATACACGGAATCGATCCCAGTGAAATTCGCAGTACCCAATTCAGGATAAGAGACCCATTTATTGTTGGGATCATCTGGAATAGGGAAAATCTTTAAAATCTTTCCACTTAGGGCACGGTCCAGTAATCCCAGACGTTCTGAGATGTCGATGAAATCCTTATCAAAACTATTTTTATTCTCTGCCTGATAGGCATTTTGCAGATAAGGAGCTAAAATGAATTCACCTTTTTCATTAAAGAAATCAATTGCTTTTACATACTCACGATCTTTGGGCACACCTATGATACTGCGAATGCTGTCATTGGCGGGTTTCAGATAGATAAAATTTACGTTATACCAGAAAACAGGCGATTCTATCATAGAATGAAAGACCTGATCTGCATTCATGCCATTATAGCTATCTTTACGGCTCATTTTTCGCAATAGTTTGCTCGCGAAGGTATTAATGGGCATCATACGACCATTATCTTCCTGTACAACCAGTTTTCCGAATTTTGCAGCAAATTCTTCATTTACCGCATTGGCCTTTAAGATAGAATCCACCTGCGCCGTCGTGTTTTGCATGTGGCCGCTCTGCTCCGCTTCCGTGGTAAGGCTCTGAGCTCTCTCTACCACCGTGGCATTTCCATTTTCTACCACTACGGAATCTGGTTGTTGCGCAAAAATACTTCCGCAGAAAAACAGCAATGCCAGCATGGGAAGCGCGGCCTTTTTAGCTTTCACTTTATCAAGCCTTTCTTTAAGATCGCCAAAACGGCTGCCTTTATCAAAAAGGATGAGCATAAGACCTAGATACAGCGAAAAATAGCCGGCATAGGTAATCCAAGTACCCACTACATCATGGTTGACAGCAAGTATAGTCCCTTGTTCATCAGGATCAAAACCGGACTGAAAAAAGCGATAACCTTTGTGATCGAGCACGTGGTTCATATAAATATTATAATCAAAATTCCCTTTATCTTCATCCTGCACGGTAACATCACTTTCAAATGAAGAAAAAACATTCTCTGTACCGGGATATTTTGCAGCGATAAAATCTTTTAAGGTGATTGAAAAAGGAAGCTCAATCGGCTTGCTGCCATAGGCCATAAAAAAGGTAAGGTCGCCCACTTCAACTTTTTTCATTTCGTTGTTTGTGCCTTTGGCACCCAGTAAACCAATGCTTTTCTCACCTTGGTTTGTCTTCACGGTTACATATAGGGCATCCTGCTGGTTTTTCTGTTTTGGAAAGGTCTCAACAATACCGTTACGACCCTTTAAAACCGGTTCGGGAAATACAAATTGCATGGCGCCTATTTGATACAGCGCGCGCAGTTGAAGTTCCTGTAAGGAATCTTTAATTACCGGAAAATTTTCTTGGGTCGCCATTACCGTTGTCTTCCCTTCAAAAGGTGATTTTAAATGGTATTTCCCATTTTCGAAGGTAATGTTCACCGCGCCATCGGTTGGTTTGTTGAATGCAAAAAGTAAGTTGTGAATGTTGGCTACCTTGCCTTCTTCCAGAAAATGCTCGTGCCGCTCGCCGTCTCCAGCCTCTACGATCTTAAACTGGTTGAGCCCATCTTCACTTTCTACCAGCCCTTCTTCTGCGCCGTCTATAAATTTTTCAAAAGAAATGCTCACCGGTTCACCGTTATAATCAGTTTCCCAGGTAAAGGAATTATCAAGGCGTTTAGAAAGGCTGAGCTGCTTTTCTATTTTCCGCCGTTGTGGAACGCCTTCGCGCTCGCCGTCTATAAATACATTGAGGTATGTTTTTTCGGTCAGAAACGTATTTTCAGTTTCTCCTTCCCGAATGGGCATTACGCCTTCAAAACTTAAATAGCGTGTCCAGGCCGCACCAAAGATGATGAGGATAAATGATAGGTGAAGGAGAAGCGTGGTCCATTTTCCTTTCTTCCAAAGCTTAAAACGCCAAATATTCCCAACAAAATTGATTATAAAAAGTAGGTGAATCAACTCAAACCACCACGCATTATAAATAAAATAGCGTGTATAAGGTGTAGGTGAGGTTTCTTGGCCAGCATCAAGGAAAGTACCGGTCGCCATAGCGACCGCGTAAACAATAAATAAAAGAGCCATTAAACGGGTAGAAAACAGGAAATCTGCAATACGTTTTTGCATGATGGACGGGAGCGATTTTTTATGAGGCGAAATTACAAAACAAAAGAGCATTCCTCAAGGAATTACGACCGCATTATCTTCTAAGATCGTATGTACTGATTTTAGAGGCTTTTATGTACTTTTGAATCGTGCAGAAAATAACCATCATAGGCACCGGTAATATCGCGTGGCATCTTGCCCGTGGCATAGCCGCATGCCCAAAATTTGAAGTTGTCCAATTAATAGGTCGCACGCAAGAACCTCCTGCAGATTTTAAGGAAATCGCTACCTACACGAACCAAGTGGAACAACTTCAGCAAACCGATATCATTATAATCGCGGTTGCCGATGCTGCCATCGCGAGCATCGCCAAAAAGTTAGAAAACACCCAGGCGCTTGTAGTGCACACTTCGGGCAGTATGCCCATGTCGCTTCTGGATCAACTGCCGCATTATGGCGTGCTTTATCCGTTACAAACGTTTACAAAAGGGCGTCCCTTAGATTTAAGTACCGTTCCTTTTTGTGTAGAGGCCAGCGATTCTAAAAACCTAGAGCAGGTACAGAAATTGGCTTCGGCCTTCAGCCAAAATGTGCAGCAAATGGATTCAAAAAAGCGCGCAAATGTCCATTTTTCGGCCGTTTTGGCCAATAATTTCAGCAATCATTTACTGGCACTTACCGCACGTTATTGCGATGCGCATGAACTTTCTTTTGAACTCTTGAAACCTCTTCTTCAAGAAACCGTAAGCAAGGCTTTTGATATAGGCCCAACACAGGCACAGACCGGCCCTGCGCGGCGCGGTGATCAAGAAACAATAGCAAAACAGTTGGCGGCAATTGATGACGACCAACTAAAACAAACTTATATTTTATTAACCAACAGTATTTTAAGAACTTATGGAAAAGAGGAATTATAAAGAAGTGCTAAAGGATATAACCACTTTTGTTTTTGACGTCGACGGTGTATTAACAAACGCCGGCCTATTAATAAACACAAAAGGCGAAATGCTTCGCACCATGAACACTAAAGACGGCTACGCTTTAAAAACCGCAATACAACAAGGTTTTAATATATGTGTGATTTCCGGCGGAAGCAATGAAGGAGTGCGCGCCCGATTAAATGGCCTGGGGATCACGGATATTTACCTGGGTGCCCACGCTAAGACCGAAGTATTGGAAGAGTATTTTGAGATCTACGATATCAAACCTGAAAATGTACTTTATATGGGCGATGATATTCCTGATTATCCCGTGATGAAAATCGTGGCACTCCCCTGCTGTCCGCAGGATGCGGTAAAGGAAATTAAAGAAGTCTCTACCTATGTATCACACAAAAAAGGAGGTATGGGCTGTGTGCGCGATGTAATTGAGCAAGTACTTAAAGTTCAGGGGAAATGGATGAAAAATTTTGGGGCACAGTTATAATCAACTTCCTCGGGGCAAGCCCGCGAGGTATTATTCGGAAATGAATTTTAAATTTCGACCCAGGAGATCGGGGAATAAAACCCACTGGTGGGATTAAAAAAATAAAAACGGTTGAAATATATAACTGTTTTTAAATTTCAGCATAAAGCTGGTCTGAAAAGGTCATTTTAATACTGTAGGTCGCTGTTTTTTTTCTCTAAAAACAGGTCTAATAAAAAAACAGTGATTTATAGCTATAAATCACTGTTTTTATATGGTTTTATGTGGTTTTATGTGCTCAGATTTTATTGAAGTTGGCTTTAGGCACGCTGCAACTTGGCATGCTGTGAATGGTGTGTTATAAACTTCTTACCCTTAGGGATTTGTGGTAGCTTAATATAATCGCCCAGTATTTTATTATACTGCTCCGGCTCAAATTCAATCCTTCCATCTCCGGGATAAAAAGTCATCTCGCCAAAAACAATCTTCCCGTCGATATTATAAAGATCCACACGTACAAAGGGAAAATCTGCGGAAAGCTTACGGACAACCTCAACCATCTCTTCAAAATTTTCTGGCTTCGGAATATCCTTTTCCGCTATAAGGTGTATTTTTTTTAAAAACGGCAACTTTTGCCACTCCATATCATAATACCCTACGGAATGATTGCTTCCCCGATCTAGATCGACATGAAGAAACCTGGGCACGCCGTCAAAACAGTAAAACTTATAATCGTTGATATAATCCTTGCCCTTTTCTTCCATGAATTTTTCGGCGATCAACCTGGGTTTTATATCCTTGTATGCCCATTCCATCCCCGCACGGTAATAATGGTTTATAGCAAGCCATTTTCTCGTTATTTCTACGGCTTTGGCCACATCCAGTTTTTTTTTATCCTTGACCACAAGATTCATATCATACCCGTGGGTCGCCTTTAGTACGAACCTCTCGGGAAGGCCATTAAAATCAATGTCCTCTGGACGCTCATAAACACCATATACCTCGTTCAAGTAGTTTTCACCCGCTCTGTCTGACACATATGACCTCACGTTATACTTATCCACTAGCTGCGTTAAAATAGCCGGTTTATAATAAATTTTGAGCCACTGTATTTTCTCGTTAAAATCTTGAGGATCATCCAGGTTTAGCGTTTTGCCCGTTTGGTATTTGTAATGGAGCTTTACAAATGATTTCTGTGGAAGTACTTTCAACTTCTTTAATATTCTATAGAGGTAACTGTTCATCATTAATGTTTGGGGATGCATGTGAATACAATAATCAAAATCTATAGCCAACAACTTTTTAATAAGGATTATAAAAAAAGTGAATTATGTCGGGTATTTCAATTTTAAGGATACGAATTTACGACATTTTTTTATTCAATGATTGATCATTCTACACAACGCAAAAAAGATCGCCAAAGAGTATAGAGTATCATAATATAGACAAAAATTATCCATATTTTAACAAATAAATAAGATTGTTAGATTACCATCATTCCCTTCTGATATCGACAAACATGAAATTTTTATAGAAATCCAGTTTATTAACCCCTTAAAATTATTTAAATTAAGATCAGCAGGCAAGCTGCGAGATATGATTCGGAAATTACTTTATCAACACGAGATAAACGTTGAGAAATAAAACCCTTTAAAAGGATTAAAATATTGATTTTATATAACCTTATGGTATAAAACCAACCCTTAACCTTTTACTAACAGCCGCCCGGTTTTTATAACTTATTTTTGCCACTTAGTCTGAAAATTATGGAATTAGCACAAGTAAAACTGGTAGTAAGCGATATGGACGGTACACTGCTCAATGAAAAGGGAAAAGTAAGTGACCGTTTTTTTAAATTATATGAGCAACTTCTCGCATTAGATGTACATTTTATCGCCGCTAGCGGAAGGCAATATTACAGCATCATAGATAAACTGGAATCTATTAAAGATGGCATTACCGTAATCGCAGAAAATGGCGGTTTATCTCAGCGGAAGGATGAAGTTTTACTCACAATGGTACTTAATAAGGATACTGTAAAAATACTTATAGAGAAAATTCGTGGTCTAGATGACGCACATATAGTACTCTGCGGAAAAAAACAAGCGTATGTTGAGTCTGATAATACTGAATTCTTAACTATTTTTCCAGAATATTATGTGAAATATGCCCAAGTAGATGACCTGCTTGAAGTGATTGCTGATGATGAATTTTTTAAAATCGCCGTTTATAGCTTCAAAGGATCGGAAAACTCTACCTATCCTGCTTTTAAAAAGGATGAGAAAAGGATAAAGGTAAAAGTTTCGGCTGAAAATTGGCTTGATCTTTCCGGTAACGATACTAATAAAGGCAAGGCCCTAAAACACGTGCAGCAACTTCTGGGCATTACCAAAGAGGAAACCCTTGTGCTGGGTGATTACAACAACGATCTGGAAATGATGGAACAGGCCCACTTTAGTTATGCTATGGAAAATGCGCATCCCAATGTCACAAAAGCTGCACGATATAGTACAAAAAGCAACACCGAAGAAGGCGTGGAAGAAGTGCTTGAAGAACTTATTATGGCAAAGAAAAAGGCGCTAGTTGCCAAAAGCTGTTAATACTAATCTCCTTTTGCCCCCATTATTTCTGTGTTCACAGAGATAAATTCCCTGCCAAGTGCCCAGATTTAATTTTCCATTAGTGATGGGTATTGTAACCGAAGCGCCCATAAGTGACGCCTTAATATGCGCTGGCATATCGTCAGAACCTTCAAAAGTATGAATGTAATAAGGCGCGTTCTCGGGTACCATTTTATTCATATGACTTTCAAAATCGGTACGCACGCTTGGGTCGGCATTTTCATTTATCGTAAGTCCGGCGGAAGTATGTTTGATGAAAACCTGTAATTGCCCCGTTTTGATTTTAGAAATATCGGGGAAGTTGGTCATAATTTCTGAGGTTATAAGATGAAAACCACGGCTTCTGGACGCGAGTGAGATTTCCTTTTGAAAGAATTCCATATAAAATTGAGCTTAAAGGTCTAAAATCGGTTGATTTGAATGAAAAACTGACTGTTTTTAAAACAACTGCAATTTGACGCATTTACTTTAAATTTACTAAACTATTCAAGAAATTTAAGTAGTTGAACAAACAACGCGTTCAATTCTAAAGATTAAAAAATATTATGGGAGCGATACAAAAAATAAGAGAACTTCACGCACAATGGGAAACAGACGATCCATTTCTTTTTTGTGCCTTTCACAACGACGCTTATCCCAAAGGCAATGATCAACTAGGCCCAGATTCCTCTCTGACCGGACGAAACCTGGGACAGGATTTTGTACAGAAAGATGGTTGGGCAATGTATCATGGCCGTCGCGTACCCGGTTTTCCCGCACACCCGCATGTGGGTTTTGAAACGGTGACCATTGCAGAGCGCGGTTTTGTAGATCACTCAGACTCACTTGGAGCTTCGGGGCGTTTTGGCCAGGGCGATGTGCAATGGATGACTGCGGGCAATGGTGTACAGCACAGCGAGATGTTCCCCATGATTTATAAAGATAAGGAAAATCCCTTACTGCTTTTTCAGATTTGGCTCAACTTACCGGCAAAAAGCAAGCAGGTAACGCCCTATTTTGGCATGTTATGGCATGAAAACATCCCAGTAATCCAAGTTCAGGATAACGAAAACAAAACAACAAGCATTAAAATCATTGCCGGAAGCTATGAAAATACCCACGCCCTTGACCCCAATCCAGACTCGTGGGCAGCCAACCCAGATAATGAGTTGAATATATGGATTCTTACTCTTGCCCCACATGCAAGTTTTACCTTTCCTACAACGGCGCCCGAAATAAACCGCTCGCTCTACTTTTTTGAAGGAGAACAACTCAACGCCGAAGGCTTTGAAATACCCCCAATGCAACGCATTATCGCAGATGCCTCGCAAAAACTAACATTAAAAAATGGTTCTAAACCTGCCAAAATCCTATTGCTGCAAGGGAGGCCAATTGGAGAGCGCGTCATTCAGCAGGGTCCTTTTGTAGCCAATTCAAAAGAGGAGATTAACGCTGCTTTTTCTCGCTTCCGCGATAGCGAATTTGGTGGTTGGCCGTGGCCTACACATGAGCACACACATGATCCCAAGGCAACCCGCTTTGCTATTTTTCCTGACGGAAAAGAAGAAAAACCTACATAGTTTAACAAACATTTTTGTAAATTTTGTCGCATTTACCCGAAAATAATTGCGCTTCATCGTAATTAATCTATCTTTGAGCGATAATTATCGTTTTTAAAGAAGCGCAGTTTTTAGTCTATGTTGAAGAAAACTACGTTACATGGGTATTCGTTCAGTGCCCTTTTCTTGCTCTTACCATTACTCTACAGTCCCATCATTAGCGCGCAATGCGCCGGTGATGATGCAAGCCTGAGCTATTGTTCTAAAGAAGAAGGTCAATTTATAGAACTTTCTGAAATCTTAGGCGGCACTCCACAATCTGGAGGCACGTGGAGCGATAATGATCAAGATCGTGGTCTAAATACGGCAACTGGCACGCTGGATACCTATGCTGTTATGACCGGCGGTGTTTTTGAATACACATATACCATCAGCGATGACAATTGCACGGATACTACCGCGGTAGTGACGCTCACGTTGGGAGCTTATGCCGGCCACGACAATAACAACGCCGTGGTATGTGCAGATACTGACCGCGTCAACCTATTTCAGTTTTCCGGAAGTAGTCCCAGCCCTACCATAGATGGTGAATGGAGTTCACTGAGTTTACCAGATGATGTGCTGAGCGGGCCCAATAAAAGATTTTTTGAAGTTTCTGAGGTTATGCCGGGCAGGTATGATTTTATATATACTGTTCCTGCTTACGATGACTGCCCAGCCAGCAAGAGCACCGTGGTACTGGAAGTAGCAGAAACACCAGATTCAGGAACATTTGTCCAACCTGTTTTTTGTGAAAGTGATGACCTTTCCAACTTTACAAATTATAACCTTCGCGAAGTACTTGTAGGAGAAGATCCTGGCGGCATCTGGTCTGAAACTTCCGCAACCAATGAAATTTCGGGTTTTGGAGATTCATATATCAATCTGGAACGCCTTCGGAATACCATCGGACCTGGGATCTATAGCTTTACCTATACGGTCAATCCGGTCAATCCTACCTGCTCGTCAAGCGCGACCACAGTGACTGTTCTAATAGAAGATGTCCTTGATTTTTCTGGAACCACATTTACGCTCAGTCAGGAAGATGCTGTGTGCATCGATGCGCTTCCCATTACGGTTAGCGGAACTATTGATGTTGACACGACAAAAGTTCCCGATGGAAATTATCAGATCACCTATGAAGTAAGTGGCGGTGAGAATGCAGGTACTGAAAACCTGATTGTCAATATTGTACAAGGAACGGCCGATTTTAACATAAATCCAGAGTTTTTTACCGCTGCCGCGGAAGTTATAGTGGAAATCACAAAAATTGTAGATCCCAATACGCAGACTAATTGCCAAATCCCTCTGGAAGGTGTCAGCGATGGTTTTACAATCAACCCGCTTCCTGATGTTACAGATACAGCAATAGAGGTTTTTGAACCGATCTGTTTCGGGGAAGACCTGAATGTTTCCCTAAGCGATAGTAACGATTCAGCAATAGAACTTTTAGATGGAACATATACCATTACCTACGAACTCACATCACAAAACGCAGTTCAAACCGGAACCGATACCATAACGGTGACCGGAGGTAATGCGACCTTTACGGTTTCCTCAAATCTTATGGAAACAGCGGGCGCGGCTACGCTTACGATTAACCAGATCACCGCTGGCAATGGCTGTGCAACGCAGGTTGACCTTTCAGATTCCTTTACCGTTTCTCCCAAACCAGATGCTGCCGGTCTAATAATTAACATACCCGCTACCTGCGATGGTGAGCCGGTCATTGTTAACCTTGCCAGCGGCGAGAATTCTAGTATTACTGATGGAATCTATTCCATTTCCTATTCACTCTCTGGAGCAAGCACCGCCGAAAATGAAAGTGTTGACTCCCTTGTATTTACTGATGGCAAAGCCACATTCAATCTTCCACAAGAAATACTGAACACGGGAACGTCCAGCATTACCATTACTGGATTGCAAAACGCGAATACTGGCTGCGCCGCAACAAATCTTGATGATCCTTCGGCAACATTCACAGTTACACCTTATCCTGATCTTTCAGCGAGCATTCTAACCATTGTTTCAGTTTGTGAGTCACAGCAGGTCAGCCTTAACATTGATGATAACAATACAGCTATTCCTGACGGAACGTATAACCTAGTATATATCCTCACTTTTGAAGGACAAAGCAGTAATTACAATGCTACAACAGCTTTTGCTGAAGGAAATGGAACGCTTAATTTTCCTGCGGAAGCTGTTAACAATCCCTGCAGTTATACCTTTAGCCTCGATTCATTTCAAAATACCGCGCAATCCTGTCCAGCAACTGGATTACCCAGGGAAACGTCATTTGAAATATTTGAAAGACCAGATCTGGCCAGTGCTACATTGGCGGTCACTTCGGTTTGCTTTGGTGAGCCCGTAATTGCTAACCTCAGTGGCGCTGATCTTGAAGACGGCGATTTCCTTTTGACGTATTCAATTAACGGTAGCACAACTGTGGAGGAACAGGAAGTGAACGCAACGTTTACAGCTGGCGCAACATCATTTAATATTCCAGAGGAGTTTCTTCAGGACAGCGGTGAATATATGTTAGATATCCTGCGTATTTCCAAAGAAAATGACAGCGTTAATTGCAGCACGGAAACAGTGCTCGCTACTAATTTCTCCATAAATGCACAGCCTGTTTTAGACGACGTTACCCTAAGTCTGGACACTGCCCTTTGTTTGGGAGACTCGGCAACAGTAAATGTTGCAAGTGCAAACGCAAATCTTGTTGACGGGGATTATACATTCACCTACTCTCTTTCAGGCGCCAATACCACGGGTGATCAGATGCAAGAGCTCAATGTCGCTTCTGGAGTGGGTTCATTCACCATTCCTGCAACCTTATTGGTCAACGCTGGGAGTACACAACTTATGGTAAGCCGCGTGACCAATAATGCCACCACTTGTTTTACGGATCCTGAAAACCTATCTTTTAACTTCAGCATTGCGCTCCCACCAGATCTAAATGGTGCCGCGCTTACAATTGCTGATTTTTGTGCAGCAAGCGGAAACCAGACCCTTAGCATAAGCGCGCCCAATCTATCTAATGGAATTTACGATTTCACGTATACGCTCACCGGAGCAAATAGCGATACGCAAACGGCAAACGGACTCGAATTTATAAATGGAGCCGGAAGTTTTGAACTATCCGAATCCCTTATCGGTAACAGCGGCGAAACTACGGTAACGGTTATTGCCGTAGCTTCGGAAACCTGTCGTACCGAAAACTTATCCATTTCCACTAGTTTTGAGATCTATGACATCCCGCAGCTTGAAGAAGAAAACTTGGCTGTCGCTTCGGTTTGTCTAGGTGAAAATACATTGTTTACCATAAGCGGAAGCGGACTTCAAGATGGCAACTACGATTTATCCTATTCCTTGAACGGTGCAAATACATTGACCGCGCAATCCATTACGATCGATATCAGTAATGGGTCGGCAGATTTTATGATCGCAGCGCAAAATATAGATCAAGCAGGCGCAACGACACTTACCGTAGAATCTTTACAAAATAATCCTACCACATGTCAAAGTGCTTCCGCGGTAGCGACCAGTTTTGAAATCTATCCAATTCCTACTATTGATCAGGCCAACATCAGCGCAATGGACGTTTGTTTCGGCGAAGCCGGAATGCTATCCTTCAATGGTGCCACTGCACTTGCCGATGGAGACTATAGCGTGACGTATGCCTTATCTGGCGCAAACGGCAGTTCTTCAAATATTGAAACATTTACTATTAACAATGCGGAAGGTATTCTTGAAATCCCGGCAGAACAATTATCCGCCACAGGAAATACAACAATTACCGTAGCGCAAATAGTAAGTGAAGCCGGCTGTACTTCAGGACCTATAAATGTAAGTGCCACCTTTGAAATATTATCCAGACCAGACGCCGAAGGCCTGACTATTAATGTTGCAGCGATCTGTTTAAATACAACCGCCACAGCGATTGTTTCGGGAGCTACAAACCTTATAGATGGTGAATACACAATTACGTATCAACTGGACGGTGCCAATACGCAAACGCAAACCGAAGACGTTGTTTTTGAGTCGGGCGAGACAAGTTTTACTATTGCCCCTGCCCTACTTTTAAACGCCGGTAACACGAGCATTCACATAAATCAAATACAGGATTTTATTAGTCAGTGCGGTGCTCTGAATCTAGATGGAGCAGATACAACCTTCGCCATAGATGACCCCGAACCGCCAAGTCTTATGAGTAACGGCAACGCGTTTTGTATAAATGATAATCCTACCGCGGCAGATTTATTAAGCAGGCTTACACCATCAGAAGGAATTACACTTTATGGTTCAGAAAAAGAAGACGATACGCTCCCCTCAACAACCCCGCTTGTTAACGGCGCTACTTATTACGCAAGTCAGACAAATGCCATGGGTTGTGAGGGAAGTGTGCGCCTTGCCATTACCATAGACCTTACCGGTTGTGACGCTATATTCATCCCAGAGGCCTTTTCGCCCAATGGAGATGGTGTGAACGACCGCTTTGTCATAGAAAATATAGACGTTGTATATCCTAATTATTCCATAGAGATTTTCAACCGAAATGGTAATGCTGTTTATAAGGGTTACGCTCGAAACGGAACCTGGGACGGGACGGCCAACCAGCATCAATTGGGCAACAAGATCCTACCTAACGGTGTCTACTTTTACATTATAAATTACAACGACGGAGAGACCGCACCAGTACAGGGCAATCTCTATTTAAACCGATAAAAGGATAGTTACGATGAGAAAACTAATAAACCAAATTTCGTTTTTCGCTGCAACTGTCCTTATCTGTCAGATGTCATGGGGACAGCAAGATCCACAGCTTACGCAATATATGTACAATATGAGCTTGGTAAACCCCGCCTATTCTACCGCTAATGATGGCGTGATGAATTTGGGAGCTCTTTACCGCGCCCAGTGGGTGGGTATAAATGGCGCGCCCACGACCGCTACGCTTTTTGCCCACGCACCTGTGAGCGATCGCATAGAACTTGGCGTAAACCTCATTCATGATGAGATAGGCGATGTGGTAAAAGAAACCAACCTGAATGCAGATTTTGCCTATAAACTGCAACTGTCGACCGGTAGCAATCTTGCATTTGGACTTAAAGCGGGAGCGGCTTTTTTTAATACTGATTTTACAAATCTACAACTGGGCAGCGGCAGCGCATCTACAGACCTTGCCTTTGACCGCAACATCAGCCAGACCTACCCAACGCTTGGCGTGGGGCTGTTTTATTTTAGCGATCAATATTACCTGGGAGCTTCTGCACCTAACCTCCTTAATTCTGAACATATTGAAGAACGTGAGGGAATCCGCGGTTTTGGTAAGGAAACCGTTCATTATTTTCTTACGGGTGGTTATGTTTTTAATATTAATACGGATGTAAAACTCAAACCGTCATTTATGGCGCGTGCCGTGGGAGGCGCTCCCCTGAGCTTGGACCTTAATGCCAATGTACTTATATATGAGAAACTGGAAGCGGGTATCGGCTATCGCCTGGGTGATGCGATCACCGGACTAGTCAATTTTGAAGTGGCACCTGGCCTGCGCATAGGTTACGCGTATGATTACACGACTTCAAATCTGGGTAAATATAATAATGGTAGCCATGAGATCATGCTTTTGTTTGACCTTGAGTTTTTAGAATTCGCACCGCGCTACGCAAAATCACCGCGTTTCTTCTAACCAAAAAAAGTAATGAGAACTGCCAATTTCTATCGAAAATCACCTGTTATGATTCAAAAGTATCTATTTCTACTCGCATTGTGTTTTGTAATTCAGCTGAGTTGGGGACAAAAAACATTGCTCAAAGAAGCCAATAAAGCTTTTAAGGCCAATGATTTTAATACCGCAATCGCCGATTATAAAATGATTGAAAATCCCGATAATCAAACGCAGCTCAGTCTTGCCGACAGTTATTATCATCTGGGTAAAATGAGTGAAGCGGCATCTATCTATCAAAAACTGTATGCAGCAGCTGTAGATTTGAGCCAAGAGGAATTATTGCGCTTTGCAAATGCTGAAAAAGCAACAAATAACTACGATCAGGCCAATACAATACTCTCAAAATATGCCCAAAAACCGGTCAATATTGAGCAAAAACTGGCTGAAAATGCCGAAAATCTACCCCTTATATTTGAACTACAGATTCTTGATAAAGATTCAGAATATTCAGATTTTGGACCTGCGCTTTTAAATGATCAGCTTGTTTTTTGTTCCGACAGGAATACAAACAGCCCAATTTTTACGCGTACGCAACGGCCTTTTTTGGGCCTGTATACTGCCACGGTAGTCGGAAATGAATTTACAAACGTCAGCTTATTTTCAGAAGCGATAAACACGCCACTCCACGAAGGCAACGCTGCATTTACAAAAGATGGAAAAACCATATATTTTACGCGTACAAATGAGGATTATAAGCGTATAAATGGAGTTAAAATCGCCGTTTTACAGCTGTTTAAAGCAGATTTTGTAGATGGGCAATGGAAAAATATAGTAAAGTTACCAGGCAATGACGACTCCTATTCCATGGCGCATCCCGCTCTTTCTGCCGATGATAAAACACTATATTTTACCAGCGATATGCCGGGAGGTTTTGGGGAAGGTGATATTTATAAAATGGAAATTATAGGTAATAATTCCTATGGAAATCCGGTAAATCTAGGCGCTTCGGTGAATTCCGAAATGCAGGAACAGTTTCCCTTTATTTCAAAAGAAGGCGATCTTTATTTCGCTTCAGACCGTTTTATGGGTTTAGGCGGCCTTGATTTATACCGGAGCGATAGTACCGATGGCGCTTTCGCGGAAGCGTATAATTTAGGGGAAACCATAAATAGTAACCTTGATGATTTTTCATTGCTAATCGATGCGCAGCAGGAAACCGGATACCTTTCCTCGAACCGTAGCGGCACCGATAAAATCTATAGCTTTACCGCTCTAGACAACCGGAAACGTGCGCTTATAGGAATGGTGACGCATGCGGAAACACACGAAGCACTATCAAAGGTAAATGTTACATTATATAAAGGGGAAACTAGACTCACCACGGTAAAAACCGATGCAAATGGCAGGTATAATTTCATACTCAAACCCAATATGAGTTATCATTTAAAAGCCATTTTGCAGGATTTTCAACCAGAGACCCATACAGTGTTTGTAGATAGAAAAAGCGACATGCAACTGGCAATAGATCTACAGCTGCAACCACAAGCACAACCCACTACAAGCATTTTAGTCGAACGCCATCTGGACAACATTTATTTTGATTTTGACAAGTCCGTTATTAGCCAGGAAGGACATGAAATCTTGGATAAATTAGCCATCTTTATTCAGGAAAATCCTAGTATTAGGATTGGCATTTCATCCTATACAGATGCTGTGGGAACGTCCAGTTACAATAAAATACTTTCGGAAAAACGGGTAAAAGCCACAAAAGAATATTTGATGGCACGAGGTATTACTTCAGACCGCTTATCCATAACGGCTTCTGGCGAGGAGCATTTGCTGGTTGAATCTCCTTTGGGTTCTAAACAAAAAATCAGACGAAACAGGCGCAGCGAGTTTAGAATCCTTAAAAATTAAGGCATCAAGCCATTATCTATTAAGCATCCACAAATTTAGAAAACCAGTTGTAAAGTTCGCCTTTGGTAATGCCGGCACCCTGTTTTATAAGCGCAAAGATATCAGCATTGCGATCTTCTTTTAAGATCTTGCTTGAGGTAAATAAATTGACCGCGTCTGCCATAAGATTGGCTTGCAACCATGCATAACCTTCTTCTGTGGTAATATCTACCATTTTATTCTCGATCTTAATAGAAATGAGGTTAATAGTAGTCCCATCCACTTGAAATAGGAACATGTGCTGCGGGGAAAAATGCTCCAGATACTCTACTTTATCGAGAACTCCCTCCCAGATCAGGTCGCTAAAAACATCAAGCTCCTGTTCTGCAACTTCAGGCTTGTCTTTCTTAAGTGCGGCCCACTCTGTGGCGGTAATCGTCTGTACAGCTAGAAAATTGACAAATTCAGGTTGTAATTCTTCCAACTGTTCTTTAGTAAGTCTTTGATATTTCATTTCGAATTAAGGTTTTTGAAATTAGCTGCGAAATGCTATTTTTATAGGGGAAAGCCATTATTGCTTTTCACCAAAACATTGGTTTTTGTTCAAAAAAAAAGCTTCCGCAATGCGGAAGCCTTTACTTTATTTTAAAACAGATTAAGAATCTGCTACAACTTCAAAGCTAAAATCCTCAATCACCTCACGGTGAAAACGTAATGAAGCTTCATATTGCCCTAAACGCTTAATGGCGCCACCGGCAATTGTAATGAATTTTTTATCTATTTCTACGCCTTCTTTACCAAGTGCATTGGCAAGGTCTGCGCTAGTGATAGAACCAAATAATCTATCTGCTTCACCAGATTTTGCTCCTATTTTGATCTCTATTCCGCTAAGCTTATTAGCTTGCTTACGAGACTCTTCAATCACTTTCTTGTCTTTGTACGCACGTTGCTTTAAAGTTTCTGCACGCACCTTTTTTGCAGAAGGTGTGGCCAGGACAGCATGCCCTCCGGGAATAAGGAGATTTCTGCCATAACCGTTTTTCACAGTTACCAGATCATCCATAAAACCCAGTTTTTCTACGTCTTTTTTTAATATAACTTCCATACCTGTCTTTTTATTTTAGTAAATCTGCTACGTAAGGCATAAGTGCAAGGTGACGGGCGCGTTTTACGGCAACTCCCACTTTGCGCTGATACTTAAGCGAAGTTCCTGTAAGACGGCGTGGCAATAATTTGCCCTGCTCGTTTACAAAGCCCAACAGCCAGTCTGCATCTTTATAGTCTATATATTTAATACCTGAACGCTTAAAGCGACAGTATTTCTTTGGTTTTGAGGTCTCAATTTTTAACGGGGTCAAATAACGGATTTCCCCATCTTTTTTTGCCTTCGCTTGTTGCTCAATAGATGTTGCCATAATTATGCTTTTTCTTTGTTTCTTTTTCTACGTTTTTCAGCCCATTCTATCGCGTATTTGTCTAATCTTACGGTAAGGAACCTCATCACGCGCTCATCACGTCTAAATTCTAGATCAAGGTTTGCAATGGCCTCGCCATCTACTTGATATTCAAAAAGATGGTAAAAACCACTCTTTTTATTTTGGATCGCATAAGCTAGTTTTTTAAGCCCCCAATCCTCTTTGGCTATCATCTTGGCATCTTTAGAAACAAGAAGGTCTTCAAATTTCTTTACTGTTTCCTTTACCTGGTCATCAGATAAAACGGGATTCAAGATGAAAACAGTTTCGTAATTGTTCATATTTAGTTTAGTTTAAAAAATAAGTGCAAAAATAAAACAAATTCCCTAATTTAACAAGTGTTATTAGGCTAATGTCAATCAGTATCGTTATATTATACCTTAATATTATAGGTATTTTCAATTACAAAAATTAAAAAACCGACGAAATGCACTTTCGGGTTGTTTAATAACTTAATTCTATTTAGATTTACCTAAATCTTAACCTAATTAACTGAATTTTGGAAGAACTCATTCTAGACTGCGCCGTGGTTGACGACTC
>Ga0314772_1000546_pt1 | contig 20121 bp, 20 predicted proteins | sample MetaGCBIW2018_FD_204520 | JGI IMG/M metagenome (GOLD analysis project Ga0314772, IMG submission 204520) | Cryopeg brine microbial communities from Beaufort Sea near Barrow, Alaska, United States - CBIW 2018 | ecosystem: Environmental > Aquatic > Marine > Coastal | place: USA: Alaska | collected... | reverse complement strand
GACGTCCAGCACGTCAATCGCGTAGGCGCCGGGGCCGTAGTCCAGGTCTACCCGTTCGATGAACGCGCGCGCCGTGGTCGGGTCAGCGCTGCCGAGGTCGCACGTCACGCGGCCGCCATTGCCAGTGAGCGCCGATGCCCATAGCCTTGCGTCACCCTCGTGGTCCGCGTAGGCGTCAGGGAAGCCTGAGCGCTGCACTGCTTGTGCGGCCTCGGTGACTGGCAGGTTCTGCCAATCCGAAACTTTGACGAGGCCGTCATAAAACTTGTTGGCGGAGTAGTAAGGGTCCAGGATCTCTTCGACCTCACCCCAGCCCTGCGAGGGGCGCTGCTGGAAGAGGCCGATGCTGTCGCGGTCGCCGTAGTCGATGTTGCGCAGGCTCGACTCTTGAATGGCGGTCGCGATGCCGATGGTCGCGGCGCGTGCGGGCAGTCCTCGTTCTACGGCCACGGCCGCGACGAGCGCGGCGTTGTTGGCCTGCTCGTCAGTCAGGCTCGCAGTCTCGTCACCGACAGCGACGGTGCACCGCGACGAGAAAACCCGCTCCCCGTAGCGGTCCCACAGGTCGGGGCCCACGACGACTGCCGCGACGGCGACGGCCGCAATCAGCACGATGACTACGACACCCCCACCCCGACGGCGCGTTGTCATGGACGGTGTCTATTCATGGTTGTGAAACGCGTGGGGCCGCGGGTTAGTTCGCGTGCAGCGCGGCGTTGAGTTCCACGCCGGTGCCCTGGCGCGTGACCGCCTCGATCGCGCCGGAGGTGGAGTTACGACGGAACAGGATGCCAGCCTGGCCGGCGAGCTCCTTCGCCTTGACCCACACGGGGCCACCGTCCGCGTTGGCCGCGCCCAAAACCAACACTTTGGAGCCCGCCGTGAGGTAGAGCCCGGATTCAACCACGCAGTCGTCGCCCAAGGGAATGCCGAGGCCGGAGTTGGCTCCCAGCAGCGAGCGTTCGCCCACCGAGATGACCTCTTTGCCGCCCCCGGATAGCGTTCCCATGATCGAGGCTCCGCCGCCCACGTCGGAGCCGTCGCCCACGACGACGCCTGCGGAAATTCTTCCTTCGACCATCGAGTGCCCGAGCGTGCCCGCGTTGAAGTTCACGAAGCCCTCGTGCATCACGGTCGTGCCCGCGGCGAGGTGCGCGCCTAGGCGAACGCGGTCAGCATCGGCGATGCGGACGCCCGACGGCACCACGTAGTCGACCATGCGCGGGAACTTGTCCACACCAAAAACCGTGACGTGTTTGCCTGCGGCGCGCAGGCGCATGCGTACGGATTCGAAACCCTCGATCGCGCACGGCCCCTCGGAGGTCCACACCACGTTGGTGAGTGCCCCAAAGACGCCATCCAGGTTGATGCCATGCGGACGGACGATGCGGTGGCTCAGCAAGTGCAGTCGTAGGTACGCGTCTTGGACGCTCGTGGGGGCAGCGTCGCAGTCGATTTCGGTGAAGACCACGGAGACGGTGACGGAGCGCAGCGCGTCGAAACGAGAGGCGCCGTCGAGTTCGGCTGGGACACGGTGATCCGCGGGCGGCTCGCCCAATTGTGGGCGCGGGTACCAGGTATCGAGTACCGTGCCTTGCGCGTCGATTGTGGCGAGTCCGTATCCAAAAGCAGTCCGAGTCATGGGCACAAGGATACGGCGCGTAGATAGCGTTGCTGCATGGAGAGGGCGCGGACCAGTGGCGCGGCAAGGATCCGGCGCATCGGTAGGGTGGCCGCATGACGTTTCTCGACCTGCACGCCCCGGCCAACGACCTCACGCGCCAGCTCATCGATATTCCTTCTGTGAGCGGAGGAGAGGCTGCCATCGCCGATGCTGTGGAGGCCGCGCTTGCGCAATGCGGTCACTTGGAGATCACGCGCGACGGCGACGCGATCGTCGCACGCACCACACTGGGCCGCGCCGAACGCGTCATCATCGCCGGTCACCTCGACACTGTGCCGATTAAGAACAACGTGCCATCCTCGCCGACTCACGACGGGCTAGGCATCATTGGCCGCGGGGCGACTGACATGAAGGGTGGCGTCGCTGTCATGCTGTCACTCGCTGCGGAGCTGGTCGAGCCCACTCGTGATATCACCTGGGTCTTTTACGACCACGAGGAGGTCGAGGAGTCGAAGAATGGCCTCGGTAGGCTGTCGCGCCGCCACCCCGAACTCATCGCGGGGGACTTCGCGGTCTTGTGCGAGCCCACCCAGGCGCAGATCGAGGGTGGCTGTAACGGCACCATTCGAATGGACATCCTGCTGTCCGGTAAGGCAGCACACTCGGCGCGGTCCTGGAAGGGCGTCAACGCGATCCACGCCGCGGCACCCGTGCTGGCCGCGCTCGCTGCCTACGAGCCGCGCACCGTGGAGGTAGACGGGCTGCGTTACCGCGAGGGTCTCAACGCGGTGGGTGTCACCGGCGGTATCGCGGGAAACGTGATCCCCGACGAATGCATCATTACCGTCAACTACCGTTTTGCGCCGTCCCTCACCACGGACGATGCGGTACAACACGTACGCGACGTCGTCGCCGCATCGGGCGTGGGAGAGTTTTCAACCGTGGTGACCGATCGCGCGGACGCGTGCCGCCCAGGGTTGGACGCGCCGATTGCGTTGGGGTTCGTGGACGCAGTCGCGAGCACTGGCGCCCCGGAGCCGCGCGCCAAGCTGGGGTGGACCGACGTCGCCCGTTTTGGTGCGCTGGGCATCCCCGCCGTCAATTACGGACCCGGGGACCCCGAGCTCGCCCACGCCGATCTGGAGTGGTGCGCGATCGACGAGATCCACCAGTGTCGCGCTGGCCTCGCGGCCTGGCTCACGACCTAGCCCACCGCAGCAGCGGGCACCCGTACGCCCAACAACCACCCCAAGGGAGACGTAACTATGACCGAGTACCGCAAAGGGCCCGTGCTGTTGCGCGGCAAGAACGTACCCGAGACTTCCTCTTCCGAGCGGCTGCTCGACGATCATGGCAACGCCGACTGGCTCCACAGCGACCCATGGCGCGTGCTGCGCATCCAGTCGGAGTTTGTCGAAGGTTTTGGCGCGCTCGCGGAGCTGGGGCCGGCGATCTCGGTCTTTGGCTCGGCGCGCACTAAGCCGGGTACCGCGTTCTACGAGATGGGGGAGACGATCGGGCGGCTGCTCGTCGAGGCGGGCTTCTCCGTGATTACTGGCGGTGGGCCGGGCGTGATGGAGGCCGCTAATAAGGGTGCTCACGAGGCGGGCGGTACGTCCGTGGGGCTCGGCATCGAGCTTCCGCATGAGGAGGGGGTGAACCAATACGCGAATCTCGGAATCAACTTTCGGTATTTCTTTGCGCGCAAGACTATGTTCGTCAAGTACGCCCAGGGATTTATTGTGCTTCCGGGCGGCTTCGGAACGTTTGATGAGTTATTCGAGTCGCTGACTTTGGTGCAGACGCGCACGGTGACGCGGTTCCCGATTGTGCTCGTGGGTCATCACTATTGGGATGGCCTGGTGGAATGGCTCCGTGAGAGCGTGCTGCCGGAGGGGACCATCTCGGAGGCGGACTTTGACCTCTTTACGGTGACGGATGACCCGGCCGAGGCGGTCGCGATCGTGCAGGACTACTCGCGCCAACGAGCTGAGGACCGTGCGGGCGCAGTGTTCGCAGCGCAGGAAGAAGACGCGTAACGGAGGCGCGCATCGCGCCGCGTTGACGTACCAGCGACCGTGGGTCGTGATGACATTCGAGTCCGAAGCATCACAGTGATTTTGGGGTAGACGCGTGGCCGCGTAGAATAGTTCCTACCAGCCGCGAATTACGCGGGCGCACACTTCCCCAAGGAGACACACACGATGGCTGCAATGAAGCCCCGCACTGGTGACGGCCCCATGGAGGTTTCGAAAGAGGGACGCAGTTATGTGATGCGAGTCCCACTGGAAGGCGGCGGTCGCCTGGTCGTGGAGATCACGGCGGCGGAAGTCAAGGAGCTGGGCGACGCACTGCAGGGCGCGATCGCTTAGTTCGCTAAAGATCTAATACGCGAAGCCCGCGCTGCCGACAGGAGCGCGGGCTTTTGCGTATGTGAGGGCGTGTTTTGCTCGGTCGAACTCGCGCAGAGGGGAAAGTATCGTGCCCCAAAGCCACCGCCCAAAGCAAACGGGGCCACGAACCTAGTCCTTGATCGCGACAAGGAGCCCGTCACCGGTCGGCAGCAACGTAGCCGTCAGGTTCTCATTGTTGCGAATTGCTTTGAGAGTCTCGCGGACCGCGGTGGTATCTGGGTCACGCTGCGCGGGGTCGGGCACACGGCCATGCCACAGCGCGTTGTCGATCACGAGCATTCCGCCGCTACGCAATAGCCGCAACGACTGCACGAGGTACGCGGGGTACTCGGACTTGCGAGCATCGATCAAAACCAGGTCGTAACCGCCGTCGGTGAGGCGGGGAAGCACCTCTAGTGCACGTCCGGTAATCATGCGCGCGCGATTCGTCGCGAAGCCGGCCGCCGCGAGTGTTTGCTTTGCGGCCTTATGGTGCTCGGCCTCGACATCGATGGTGGTGACGATGCCGTGTGGGTGCATTCCGCGCAGTAGGTAAGTGGTGGACACCCCGGTACCGGTGCCTATCTCGACAATCGACTTGGCGTTCATTGCCCGCGCAAGGATCTCCAGCGTGCGCCCTGCTCCGGGCAGAACCGGCGCGCACCCCAGTTCGTCCGCTGCGTCGCGCGCGCTCAGCAGCACGCGGTCTTCGTGGATGAAATCCTCTGCGTAAGCCCAGTTCGCGGCCTCATGAGTCATGGCACACCTCCTGCGAGCATGATATCGGTCGCGCTCGACCAATCTGCCTTCCGCCGCGGCGCGAATCATGGGAACATAGAGGTACGTCTAACCGTTGAGCAGATTGTGAGAGAGGAGACCATGACTATTGAAACCGTACCTACGGCTGCCGTGGCTCCTCCCGTCGTCGATGCCCCCGAGCTCGCTCCCGAGCTCACGTGGGAGCGCATCGTCGAGGAACACTCGGGTCGCGTATATCGTTTGGCGTACCACCTCACCGGCAACCAGCACGATGCTGAGGACCTCACGCAGGATGTTTTCATCCGCGTGTTCAACTCACTGTCGCAGTTCAAGCCGGGGACCTTTGAGGGCTGGCTCCACCGCATTACGACGAACCTCTTCCTCGACCGCATGCGACGCAAGAAGCGAATTCGCTTCGACTTCATGGCGGACGACGACGCGGCTGTGTCCACGTCGGACAGTTTCGACCGCCACGAGCGCTCGGGCCAGCCGGAAGACGCGTTTGAGATGTCCCACCTCGGTGACGACATCGTGGCCGCCCTCGCCGACCTGCCCCCCGAATACCGCGCAGCCATCGTGCTGAGCGACATCGAGGGCCTGTCGTACGAGGAAATTGCAGCCACACTCGGTATCAAGATGGGTACCGTACGTTCTCGACTGTCTCGCGCCCGCGCGAAGTTGCGTGAGTCTCTCGCGCACCGCGCTCCGGTGCGAGGTGGCGAGTGACGCAAAAGCACCTCGGAGAAAGCCTTCACGACCTGCTCGATGGCAGGATGTCTACAGCCGACGCCGCGCTAGCTATGGCGCACCTCGACGAGTGCGAGGAGTGCTCCTCGCGATGGAGTCAGTTACGGGACGACCGTGAGGCATTGAACTCGTCCAGCGCCGGAATCGATATGCGTTTCACGCGTCAACTGATCGACCGCGATCGTATGGCGCAGATAGCCCAGGGGGAGTCAAAACACACCGCCCGCGCCTCGCGGCCCCGCCGTCACCGCACCACGAGTGCCTCTTTTTCCATTCTCGTCCTCGCCGTGGCCGGCGTTGGCGTCGCTTACTACGCCGGCGGACCAGACCAGATCCCAGTTGAATTTGCCGCAGCCTCAGCAGAGGGCGCGGAACAGAGTGTCGCGTATATGGGCCCACAGGACATGCGTTCTGGGGACAATATGCGTGCGTGGGTCCATCCGGACTGGCAGGACAGTGGACTCGTCCCTATCGAAGCGAGGGTAGTGCGTGGCGACAACGGCGCGCACGTCCTTGTTGCCTCGTTGCTCGCAGGAATCGACCCCGTGGTCGTGACCGAGCAACACGGCAATCTAGTACCCGAACGTGTGGCTGAACTGGCTCGCGCTGAAGTACAGGGCATCGATGCCTACATCGTCCGAATAGAGCCCGCTCAGCTCGTGTGGCAGACAGGCGGCATAGTGGTTTCCGTGACGTGCAATTGCGCCATGGTGACGCTGGAGACGGTGGCAGGCAACTTCCCCACTAACACCGAGCCCGGATTCATGGATCGCATCCATCACGGGCTCGGAGAACTCGCCGACAATCTTACCGGCGACTAGTCCTGAAAGGCATTTCACATGACCGATTCATCCTTTGCCTCCCCCACCCCGGTGGGCGGGGAATCGCACGAGCCTTACCGTCCCCAGGACGAACGGGAACATGGCTCAGTCGCCACCGAGGCGGGATCGTCGGCCGTCCCCGCGGCCGATGCTGGGGCTGGCGAGGTAGTGGCGCGCGGATTGGACGCCTCCCCTGCAGGGCCGGAAACCCAGTGGCAGATGCCGCCGCGTGATCTCCCGCCCGTGCCTCCTGAGCCTCCAGTTGGCAGGGTTCGCAAGCGCGCTGTGGCCGCCATCTGTGTCGGCGCGCTCGCGCTTGGAATCGTGGGAGGGGCGGGAGGTGCCTGGGCCTACAACGAGTGGGGGCCATCCAGCTCGTCTGTTGCTCTCCCCGCAGTCGGTGGTGTCTCTGTGGAGCGACCTGAGGGCTCCGTTGCCTCAATCGCAGCTGCAGTAATGCCGTCGGTGGTGTCTATCGAGCACTCCAGTAATGGCAACGGCACGGTGACTGGAACTGGCTTCGTGATCCGTGCGGATGGCTACATCCTCACCAATAACCACGTGGTTGAGGGCGCAGCTGATGACACCGTGAAGGTCCTGATGTCCGACGGCACCCAGACCGATGGCACCGTCGTGGGCACGACTCCCGAGTACGATCTTGCCGTCGTGAAAATCGACGAGGCCAACCTCACGCCACTCGTGCTTGGAGACTCCGACAAGGTGGTAGTGGGCGACGCGGCCATTGCGGTGGGCTCGCCGCTAGGTCTCGACTCCACTGTGACCACCGGCATCATCTCCGCTTTGCACCGTCCCGTGACCGCGGGTGACGGCACTCAGGCACCGGCGTACATTGACGCGATCCAGACCGACGCGGCCATCAACCCCGGCAACTCGGGTGGACCGCTCATTAACTCTGCGGGCGAGGTCATTGGTATTAACTCGGCCATCGCGTCGCTCGGTGGCTCATCTGGTTCGCAGGCGGGCTCAGTGGGACTTGGCTTCGCCATCACTTCCAACCAGGCGCGCCGCACTGCCGAACAACTCATCGAAGACGGCAAGGCGACTTTCCCAGTGATTGGCGTGCTGCTCGACCAGCGCTACACCGGCGAGGGAATCAAGGTCGTAGACGACGCCAGTGGTGTGATCGCCGACGGTCCGTCCGCAGCGGCGGGCGTCAAGCCCGGCGACATCATCACCAAGATCGATGGGCGCCCCATGACGCGCTCCGATGAGCTCGTGGTTGCAATTCGCGCTAAGGCTCCCGGCGACGACGTGGTGCTGACTGTTAAGCGCGGCGGCGACGAGCGCGCGGTGACGGTGAAGCTCGGCTCGAGTGCCGACGTCAACGTGGATGGCCAACCCGCTCCGAATCCGTCAAACTAGGAAGCATGCTCTCCATCAACGGCGGGGAATTCGTCGTCCTTCTCTTGATCGCGGTGATCGTGATCGGGCCAGAACGGCTACCCGAGTACTCGCGGCAGTTGCGCACCTGGATCGTCAAGGGACGCGACATGCTGCGCGACGGTCGCGAGACCCTCGAACGCGAGGTAGGGGCAGACGTTGACTGGGCAAAACTAGATCCGCGACAGTACGACCCGCGCACGATCGTGCGCGAGGCGTTATATGAGCCGGCATCCAAACCGGCACAGGCGGCGCGACCCGCCGCGAGCATTCCGCTCGCGGCGGGGACGCCAGCTCCCTTTGACGCTGAGGCGACGTAACCGTCGCACCGTCTTGGGTGCGCGCGGCTGTCACCGGCATCGTCCGCGGGTATCGCCGCGTCAATGTCCGCGAATGTGACACGGCTAAGAACCTGGAAGAATGACCGCATGACTTCTCGCGTCTTCTCGGGTATGCAGCCCACCTCCGACTCGCTCCATCTTGGCAACTACCTTGGGGCCCTGTCGCAGTGGGTCAAACTCCAAGATTCCCACGACGCGATCTACAGCGTGGTCGATCTGCACGCGCTCACCGTCTCCCCAGACCCAGACGCGCTGCGTCGTCGTACGCGCGCCACCGCCGCCCAGTACCTCGCGGCCGGCGTCGACCCCAACCGGTCCCTGATCTTTGTCCAGTCTCACGTCCACGAGCACGCCGAACTTACGTGGTTGCTCGGCACGTTTACGGGCTTCGGCGAGGCCGGGCGTATGACGCAGTTCAAGGACAAGTCCGCCAAGCAGGGAGATGCGGGTACGACTGTCGGGCTGTTCACGTACCCGGTCTTGATGGCGGCGGACATCCTGCTCTATGACACCGACGTGGTTCCCGTTGGTGAGGACCAGCGTCAGCACCTTGAACTGTCGCGCGACCTCGCGCAGCGGCTCAATTCGCGCTTTGGCGAGGGAACCGCGGTGGTTCCTGAACCGCACATCTTCAAGGCGACCGCCAAGATCTACGACTTGCAGGATCCCACGTCAAAGATGTCCAAGTCGGGCTCGAGCCCGAACGGGCTGATCGACCTCCTCGATGATCCCAAGGTGGTTGCCAAGCGAATCAAGTCCGCGGTTACGGACACGGACACCGTCATCGCGTTTGATCGTGTGAACAAGCCGGGCGTGTCTAACCTGCTCACGATCTATTCGGCGCTCGACGGGCGCAGCGTCGAGCAGCTCGTCGAGGACTACGACGGCAAGATGTATGGTCACCTGAAGGCGGACCTGGCGGAGGTCGCGGTGAACTTTCTCACTCCAATTCACGACGCGACGCTCGACTGGATCGAGTCGCCCGACAAGCTGGACGAGGTATTGGCGGACGGCGCGGCGAAAGCTTCTGCTCTCGCGGCGCCGATGCTGGCGCGTCTCTGCGACAGGGTGGGACTCTTGGCGCCCGCTCACCGGAGGTAGCGCGTGAGCGACGCAGAGCAAGCGCAGAAGGACGACATGCCCCACTTCTCTCCCAAGGCCATGAAGCGTGCCGCGCTGGACGACGATGCGACTGCCGTCGACAGGGGCAAAGCTTTCCTCGCGAAGGCGAAGTCCTTGAAGGAATGGTTTGACTCCACCCATCCTGGACGGACGATCAAGCGCGTCGGTGAGGGTAACGGAAACATTCTGGCCGGCGGGATCGCGTACCTCTCGCTGACGTCCCTCGCTGCCGCGCTGGTCATTGGCATCACCATTTCGACTTATCTGGTGCAAGTCAACTCGAACTGGAACGAGGCCTTCTACGGCTTCATCGATGACACTGTTCCGGGCGTCATCAAGTCCTGTAGCGGGACGCAATGCACAGGACTAGTGGACCCGACCACCATCAAGCCGCAAACACTGACGGGGGTCGTCGGCGTCATTAGCTTTTTGATTCTGATGAACACTGCGACGCGCTACCTCAGCGCGCTACGGACCGGCACGCTCGCGATGCTGGACAGGGAGGCGGCCTCACCCGTTAAGGGCAAGCTCAAAGATCTTGGCGCCCTGCTCGCGCTCCTGGTTGTGGTGCTGCTAGGCGTGGTGTCGCAGGTGTCCGCCTCGCAGTTCTCGCAGGTGATCGCCGGATGGCTCTCTGACCAGCCGCTCTCCGAATGGCTCGTTCGCGGGCCGGCGTTCGCGGTAGGTGTGCTGGTGGATATGGCTTTTGTCGCCCTGGCTATCGTGGCCTTGGGCGGTTACAGGGGGCCTCGTGGTCCCTTGCTTAGGACCTTGCTCGTGGCGGCCGTCGTGATCGGAACTTTGCGTCAGGCCGTATCGCTGGTGGTAGGAGGCGTGGCCGATAACCCCGTGCTGGCAGGAGCCGCCGCAATCATCACCATCATGATCTTCGTGAATTTTATTGCCAGAATTATCCTCTTTGCGGCGGCTTGGACGGGAACCGTCGCGAAGACCGAGCGGGACGGGTCGCAGACCGATGTGACCCACATGGAGAGCAATCCGCGCCGTTCACATGGCAGCGTGACCACCACTGGCGCCACCGGAGCCACCAGCGCCGCCCCCACGTCGGGGCATTAGCGTCCCGACGTGCGTGCCAAGTGGCGCGTGCCAAGTGGCGCGCACGGACCAAGGCGCTCGCTTGGGCCAACGTGCCCGCGCCAGCCCCTACTACGCGAAGAGGTGCGTTGGACCGGAGTACGAACGCGTGAGAATCGGCCGCGTCCATCGAGGAGTCCGGTAGTCGGCTACATGCACCGTCGGCACGCAACCCATCGATGAAGATCACAAGCTGCCTCCGCATCAGGCCGCTCTCGAGCTCGGTGGGCCGGGCTAGCATTCCCCCAGCGAGAACATCATGAGGCCAAGTCAGCGCCACTGATGCCGGGGCGTAGCGAACCCTCCCGCTGAGCTTTCGTGACCAGGCCGTTCACTTGATCGGTGAACGACACCGCGGGACTGTGATGAGGATCGATGTCATACATGCACCGCATGACCGTACGCAGCCCGGGAGAGCCGGCGAGTGCGAAGATCGCGGATTCGACCAGTGCGACGAGGGTGTCCCACGCCGTCGCGCCGTCGTCTCTCCGTTTCACCATAGAGAGATTCTGGGCTCGCCGCGCGCGCGGCGGACCGCTAAATGGAGCCGGTGTTCAGCGCCTTTTTGACCTCGGAAATCGCCTTAGTGACCTCGATGCCTCGCGGGCAAGCCTCGGTGCAGTTGAACGCCGTGCGGCACTTCCACACGCCCGCTTTGTCGTTAAGAATCTCGAGCCGTTCCCACTGGCCTTCGTCGCGCGAATCGAAGATGAACCGGTGCGCACCCACGATCGCCTGCGGGCCAAAGTACTGGCCATCGGTCCAGAAGACGGGGCACGCCGTGGTGCACGCGGCGCACATGATGCACTTGGTGGTGTCGTCGAACCGCGCGCGCTCCTCGGGGCTCTGTAGCCGCTCACGTTCCGGGGTAGGGCCCGTGGTCATGAGGAATGGCATGATCTCGCGGTAGCTCGCGAAGAAAGGCTCCATGTCCACGATGAGGTCCTTCTCCACGGGTAGGCCCTTGATGGGCTCGATCGTGATCGGACGCTTGGGGTTGAGGTCCTTGAGAAGGGTCTTGCACGCAAGCCGGTTCTTGGCGTTGATACGCATCGCGTCGGAGCCACACACGCCATGGGCGCACGAGCGACGGAAAGCGAGCGAGCCGTCCATGTCCCACTTGATCATGTGGAGCGCGTCGAGCACGCGGTCGGTGCCGTGCGCGGTGACCGTGAACTCTTCCCAATACTCCTCGCCTGCGGGGTGCTCCGGGGTGCCATCTGGATCCACACGCAGGATCCGCAGCGTCACGTCAAAACTGGGAACGGCACCCGCCTTGGTGGGTGCGTCGGCAATTGCAGTCATAGTGTCCTCCGCCTAATACTTACGTTCCATGGGCGGGTACTTCGTGACGACCACCGGTTTGGTGTCGAAGCGAATACCGTCCGCGGTTTTGTATGCCATCGTGTGCGACATGTAATTCTCGTCGTCGCGGGTGGGGAAGTCCTCGCGGTAGTGTCCGCCGCGACTTTCCTTGCGCTGCTCGGCGCCCAGGACGACCACTTCGGCTAAGTCGAGCAGGAACCCGAGCTCTATCGCCTCGAGCAGGTCCGTGTTGAAGCGCGCGCCGCGATCGTGAATAGCGACACTCTTGAACCGCTCCTTGAGCTCACCAATCAACGCGTGCGCCTCCGCGAGCGACTCCGCGGTGCGGAAGACCTGCACATTGCGATCCATCGTGACCTGTAGCTCGCGCCGAATGTCGGCCACGCGCTGGGTACCCTCGCCGCCGACGGTGGCGCGAAGCCGTTCCACCTCCTGGGTCACGAGGGCCGATGCGCCTGCTGGCAGGTCGTGACCCGCTGCGGTCAGCGCGTACTCCGCTGCGGCGATCCCGGCACGACGTCCAAAGACGTTGATGTCGAGCAGGGAGTTGGTGCCAAGGCGGTTCGCGCCGTGGACCGACACGCACGCGCACTCGCCCGCTGCGTACAGACCTTTGATGGTGTCGTGATTGTTGCGTAGCACTTCAGCGTTGTTCGTCGTGGGGATTCCACCCATTGCGTAGTGCGCTGTGGGGAACACAGGTACTGGCTCGGTATACGGCTCGACGCCCAAGTAGGTGCGCGCGAACTCAGTGATGTCCGGGAGCTTCGCATCAATGTGCGCAGGCTCGAGGTGGGTGAGATCCAGCAAGACATAGTCCTTGTTGGGACCACAGCCGCGCCCCTCGCGCACCTCGTTGGCCATGGCCCGGGCCACCATGTCACGCGGTGCCAGGTCCTTGATCGTGGGCGCGTACCGCTCCATGAAGCGCTCGCCTTCGGAGTTGCGCAGGATCGCTCCCTCGCCGCGCGCGGCCTCCGAGAGCAAAATCCCGAGCCCCGCCAGGCCGGTGGGGTGGAACTGGAAGAACTCCATGTCCTCCAGCGGAATGCCGCGGCGTAGCGCCAGGGCCATCCCGTCGCCGGTCAGGGTATGCGCGTTCGAGGTGGTCTTGAAAACCTTGCCGGCACCACCAGTGGCGAAGATGACCGACTTGGCGCGGAATGTGTGGATCTGGCCCGTGGCGAGTTCGTACGCGACCACACCGGCGACCGCGACGTCTTCGCCTTCGGCCGCGTGGGGATCGTCGCTCAAAATCAGATCGAGCACGTAAAACTCGTTGTAGAACTCGACTTCCTGCTTGATGCACTGCTGGTAGAGCGTCTGCAAGATCACGTGACCGGTGCGGTCGGCGGCGTAGCACGCGCGACGGACTGCGGATTTTCCGTGTTCACGCGTGTGGCCACCAAAGCGGCGCTGGTCAATGGTGCCAGCCGTGGTGCGGTTGAACGGTAGGCCCATGTTCTCCAGGTCGAGGACGGCTTGCACTGCCTCGCTGCAGAGAATCTCGGCGGCATCCTGGTCGACCAGGTAGTCACCGCCCTTCACGGTGTCGAACACGTGCCACTCGACGGTGTCTTCCTCGACGTTCGCGAGCGCTGCCGCCATCCCGCCCTGCGCCGCACCTGTGTGAGAGCGGGTGGGGTAGAGCTTGGTCAACACCGCGGTCTTGGCGCGCTGCGAACTTTCGAGCGCGGCGCGCATGCCGGCGCCGCCGGCACCGACGATCACCACGTCGTATTCGTGTTCGGTCATCGCACGTCCTCGCAGAAGGTTGGGAGCAGGGATTGGTCGCCGCCCGTGGGGCACGGGTCGAACGTAAAGATCACCAGCGAGCCCAGCACGATGATGAAGGCCACGGAGGTGGCGAGCAAGGTCTTGAGGGTCTTGCGCAACCACGGCGTGCGGGCGTAGTCATTGATCAACAGGCGCATGCCGTTGCCGCCGTGGATCATGGCGAGCACCAGCATCACGAAGTCCCAGATCTTCCACAGCGGGGAGGCCCACTTGCCGGCGACAAAACCGAAGTCGATCTGGTTCACGCCGTCGCCGCTAAACAGGTTGATAAATAGGTGCGTAAAGATCAAGACGAGGAGTAGCACGCCGGATCCACGCATGAACAGCCACGACCACTGCTCGGCGTGGTTGCGCGAGCGGCCCGAACGGATGGGGCGCAGTGGTTCGACCAGCGGGGCCGATGATTTAGCAGCAGTCATTACGCACCCCCAAAGACGTTGGATAGGTGTCGGGGTAGGAAGCCGATCATGAGCAGGACGAAAAGTCCCCACACGACCCACACCAGCACGCGTTGGTGCTTGAGCGCCCAGGGCCAGGTGTCCACAAGGATGACGCGGAGTCCGTTAAACGCGTGCAGTGCGATCGCGGCGACGAGGCCTGCTTCGACAATGCCGTAGATAGGAGTCTTGTAGCTGCTGATGACTGCGTTGTAGGCCTCGGGAGAGACTCGCACCAGCGCGGTATCGAGGACGTGCACCACGAGGAAGAAGAAGATCGCGACGCCAGTGGCGCGATGCACGACCCACATCCACATGCCTTCATGGCCTCGATACAACGTTGCTATGGACGGCACAGAAACTCCTTGGTTTACTCGGAACACTATCTATCATCCTAATGTGGTCTGCATGACAGACTCGCACACGCTTCCCGATGGGCTAGACACTTCCGCCGACGTCACGGACCTCACCCGCGCAACGAATCGTCTGAGCAAGCACCCGGACCGGGTGGGAGAGGGCGTGATCGACGACTTCGTGGCGGTGATCCCGGCCGGTGGGGTGGGCTCGCGACTGTGGCCGCTGTCGCAGCCTCATCGGCCCAAATTCTTGCTCGATTTGTTCGGAACCGGCACGACCCTGATCCAGGACACTGTGGCGCGGCTCGCGCCGATCGCCGCGCAGACCATCGTCGTCACCGGACAACGGCACGCCGATGCTGTGGCAACCCAGGTCCCCGGGGTGCCAGCCGAGAACGTGGTTGCCGAGCCAACGCCGCGGGACTCAATGGCGGCCATCGCGCTCGCGGCCGCGATCATTCAGCACCGCCACGGCGACTGCATCATGGGCTCCTTCGCAGCCGACCACGTCATCGGCGACCCGGACCTTTTTCGCGCCGCCGTCCGCACCGCTGTCGCGGCGGCTCGCACGGGAAAGGTCGTGACGATCGGGATCGCGCCCACGGAAGCATCGTCCGCGTTCGGGTACATCGCCCAGGGGAATGCACTCCCCGACGCCCCCGGCGCATACGCTGCGACCGAGTTCACCGAGAAGCCGGACTCGGAGACTGCGGCGGCGATGATCGCGCGCGGCGGATTCGTGTGGAACGCGGGGATGTTCGTGGTGAGCACCGCGGTGCTCTTGGGCCACCTTGAGCGGCTTCAGCCGGGCATATATGCAGGAGTCACCCAGATCGCGGAAGCCTGGGACGGCGCAGAGCAGGACACCGTTGGTGTGGAACATGGTGACGTGGACCAGCGAGACGTCGCCAAGTGCGACGCCCACCACGCCAGCCGACAGGAGGCGCTCGATCGGGTATGGCCCAGCCTGACCAAGATCGCGATTGACCACGCCATCGCGGAGCCTGTCGCGGCGGCCGGAGGCGTGGCCGTCGTGCCGGGGGCGTTCGACTGGCATGACGTAGGGGACTTTGACTCGCTCGCGAACTTGCTGACGCCGGACGCGGACGGAATCACCCGCATCGGCCGCACTGCGCCCGTCGCGACGTTCGGAAGCGGGGGAGTAGTCGCCGTGGGCGGGACCAAACCGCTCGCGGTGGTGGGACTGACAGATGTCGTGGTGGTCGAATCCGACGAGGCAATATTGGTGCTCTCACGCGCCGCGGCACAGCAGGTCAAGGACGCCGCAGCAAGGTTTTAGACAGACTTGGGGAGTTAGCGGGAAGTTTGTTGCCGATTTGTGTCCTACTTGAGACTGGCTTGGCGCCCGTGAGAGGAGATAGACGGCTAGCATTGTCGTACGTACCAGTCCGGCGATCCCGGGCCCCAACAAGTGAGGAACAACTCATGAAAAACGCAATTCGCATCGGCGCCGTCGTCACGGCTTCGGCGCTCGCTCTCGCGGCATGTTCGTCCGCACCCGAAGAGACACCGACTTCTTCGGCTCCCGCCCCCAGCGCAAGTTCCGCAATGTCGGAGTCGCCGGCAGCTGCCGTCGACTACAAGGCCTGCATGGTGTCCGACGCCGGTGGCTTCGACGACAAGTCCTTTAACCAGTCCGGATATGAGGGTCTGAAGCAGGCTGAGGCGGACCTCGGCATCCAGATCGCGGAAGCCGAGTCCAAGGACGGCAACGACTACGAGGGCAACATCAATGCGATGGTTGCCGACGGTTGCGACATGATCATCACGGTGGGCTTCCTGCTCGCCGACGCGACTGCAGCAGCTGCTACCGCGAACCCCGACATCAACTTCGCGATCGTCGACACGATGATCGACCCTGCGCTTCCTAACGTGAAGCCCATCGTGTTCGAAACCGACCAGGCCGCATTCCTCGCGGGCTACGCCGCAGCCGGAACCTCCGAAACTGGCACCATCGGTACCTTCGGTGGAATCAACATTCCGTCGGTCTCCATCTTCATGGACGGCTTACTTGCTGGCGCGAACTACTTCAACTCCGAGACCGGCGGCGACGTCAAGGTCCTGGGCTGGGACGGCAAGTCTGGATCGTTCACCGAGAGCTTTGATGATGTGACCAAGGGCCAGACTCTGGCCCAGGGCCTGCTGGAACAGGGCGCTGACATTGTCATGCCCGTTGCCGGTCCCGTGGGCGAAGGCGCCGAGGTCGCGATCCAGGACAACGGCTCAGGCTGGTTCATTGGTGTGGACCAGGACTGGACCAAGACCACTCCTGACTACGCAGGCATCATCCTCACCTCGGTCATCAAGAACATCGGCACCGCCGTATTCGACGTGATCAAGGCTGCCGCAGTTGACGGTACGTTCGACGCCGCGCCCTACGAGGGAACTCTCGAGAATGGCGGAGTTGGCCTCGCCGACCTGAACCCGGCGGTTCCCGCCGATGTTTCCGGCGCGATCGAGGGCATCAAGGCAGGCATCATCGACGGCTCCATCTCGGTGGCCGTTTCTTAAATTAGTAACCCGAGCCATGTAACTCGGGACGAGGGGTGCGCCGCGTAGACGCGGCGTGCCCCTCGTGTTTGATGGACACTGTGCTTGGCTGATGGACACTGTGCTTGACTATTAGAGAAACATTGACTGGCACGGCAAAGGAGCAGGCGTGAGGCTTGAGCTACGAGGGGTCACCAAGAGGTTCGGCGACTTCACTGCGAACGACGCGATTGATCTGGTCGTGGAACCAGGCAGGGTACACGCACTCCTCGGCGAGAACGGCGCTGGGAAGTCGACGTTGATGAACGTACTTTTTGGACTCTATGACGCGGACGAGGGCGAGATCCTCGTCGACGGCGAGCCGGCCGGATTCAAGGGACCCGGCGACGCAATGGCGGCTGGAATCGGCATGGTCCACCAGCACTTCATGCTCGTCCATCCCTTCACCGTTGCTGAAAACGTGATGCTCGGTCACGAGGAAGTCCGCGGACCCGCGAGACTCCTGGACCTGACAGGCGCGCGCCAGCACGTCAAGGAGATCTCGGATCGCTTTGGCTTCCGCGTCGACCCCGATGCAGTAGTCGCGGACCTGTCAGTGGGAGCACAGCAGCGGGTCGAGATTATCAAGGCGCTGTCACAACGCGCCGAGATTCTTATCTTGGACGAGCCCACTGCCGTGCTCACCCCCCAGGAGACTGACGAGCTGCTCGCGATTATCAAGCAGCTGCGCGACTCCGGGACCGCGGTAGTGCTCATCACGCACAAACTTCGTGAGGTCCAGGCTGTCGCCGACACCATCACAGTAATCCGGCGCGGGAAGGTGGTCGGCACTGCCGAGCCCACCGCATCGCAGGAGGAACTCGCGTCGCTCATGGTCGGGCGCGACGTGAGCATGACAGTAGACAAGACGGACGCGACTCCGGGCGACGTGGTGCTTGACGTCAAGTCCCTCACGGTTCTAGACGACGCGGGCACCGCGCAACTTCGCGGGGTGTCCTTCGACGTGCGGGCGGGCGAGATTCTCGCCATCGCTGGCGTCCAGGGAAATGGCCAAACGGAGCTCACCGAGGCGATCTTGGGAATTGTGCCGACGACCGCCGGGACGGTGACCCTCGACGGCGCAGTGCTGACCGGCAAGAAGATCAAGGACATCTTGCTGTCCGGTATCGGCTTTGTCCCTGAGGACCGGACCGAGGACGGGCTAGTGGCCGGGTTCACGATTGCCAACAACCTCATCCTGGACATCTATGACCAGGAGCCGTACTCCAAGGGGGGCGTGCTGCGCCCCAGCGTGATTCAGAGCGAAGCCAGGAAGCACGTCGAGCAATTTGACGTGCGCACCACCGGCGTCGACGCTACGGCGGGATCGCTCTCTGGCGGTAATCAGCAGAAGGTAGTCCTCGCCCGCGAGTTGTCGCGACAGCTCAAGCTGTTGATCGCCTCGCAGCCCACCCGCGGGCTCGACGTGGGCTCGATCGAGTTCGTCCACAAGCGCATCGTTCAGGAGCGCGACAACGGGGCGGCGGTCATTATCGTCAGCTCGGAACTCGATGAGGTCATTGGGCTCGCAGACCGTATTGCCGTGATGTATCACGGCAAGATCGTGGCGATCGTTCCACCCGACACAGACCGTGACACCCTCGGCCTCATGATGGCCGGCGCCCACGAGGAGGCCGCAGCGTGAGCGATAAGGACCCCAACAAGGAACCACAAGATGGCGACGCGAAAAGCGTGAACGACAAAGCCGCGGGTGCAAAGGACGTTGGCGCACCGAACGACGGCGCGTCGAACGACGGTGCGAGCCGCGCTGACTCTGCCAACGCGCAGGGCGCTGGCCCCGGCAGTTCAGTGGCGACTTCCAGCGACGACGGCGGCGATCGGCCGACCGAAGCCGTCGAGGGCGCGGGCGGACACCCCGCGTCTCGTGCTGACGAGTCTCGCTCGATGCTCCGTCAGATTACGGAGAGTTCCACGCTCGTGGTGTTCCTCGCGATCGCGGCCTCGCTGATCATCGGTGGCGTGCTCATCGTGTTGGCCTCGGAAGAGGTGCGCACCACGTCCGGATACTTCTTCTCCCGCCCCGGGGACACCCTGTCTGCCATGTGGAATGCGGTATCCGGGGCCTACTCGGCAATGTGGAGTGGCGCGTTCTTCAATGCAGACGCGGATGACCTCGCGGGCAAGATCTATCCCTTCATGCAAACCCTCACCATGGCGACGCCGCTGATTCTTGCGGGACTCGGCCTTGGCATCGGCTTCCGTGCCGGGCTTTTCAATATTGGTGCGCAGGGACAAATCGTCATTGGCGCCACCCTCGGAGCTATGGCGGGCTTCATGTGGCACTTGCCCATAGGCCTCCACCTCCTCGTCGCGGTCCTGGGCTGCGCGCTCGGGGGCGCACTTTGGGGGTTCATCCCGGGAATCTTGAAGGCTAAGACGGGCGCGCACGAGGTCATCACGACCATCATGCTCAACTACATCGCGCTCAACCTCGTGGGATATTTGTTGTCGCTCGACGCGTTCCAGCGTCCTGGCAGCGATAACCCGCAGTCGCCCATTGTCGACGCCAGTGCTCAGTATCCAGAGATTTTTGGCAGTCAGTTCCCGCTGCACCTGGGCTTCGTCGTGGCGCTGCTCGCGGCATGGGGCGTGTGGTGGCTCATGGAACGTTCCACGCTCGGCTTCCAGTTCCGCGCGGTAGGAGCCAACCCGGCTGCATCGCGCACTGCTGGAATGAGCGTCGCCAAGTCGACGGTACTTGTCATGGTCGTCGCCGGTGGTCTCGCCGGCCTGGCCGGGTCTGCGCAGATCCTTGGCACCCAACCCACGCTCACCACCGGAATTGCAGCCTCCTTTGGCTTCGACGCAATTACAGTCGCGCTGTTGGGGCGCTCGCGGCCGTTGGGGATCGTGTTCGCTGCGATTCTGTTTGGCGGACTCAAGGCGTCGGGACCTGCGCTCCAGGTTCAGGCGGGGTTGCCTATCGACATCGTGTTGGTGGTGCAGTCGCTGATTGTGCTCTTCATCGCGGCACCGCCGCTCGTGAGATTCCTGTTCCGATTGCCCACCCCAAAGAATGAGAAGGAGGTAGCGGTATGACCGCCATCGCTCCTGCTTCCACGGCGCCGCCCGAGGAAGTTGACGTCGTCGCGGCCAAGCGGTGGCGTACCCCAATCCTGTTAGGGATTGTGGCGCTCGGCACGCTGCTCATCTTCGGGCTCGGCACCACGCCCGGCGAGATCACGTCGTTCTCCTTCTCGCGAGCCACCGACTTCTTCACGTTCAATTCGTTCGACTTGCCATCGCGCGGTACGGCGGTGTTTGCGTCACTCTTAGCGCTCGCACTCGCTGGATACAGCGCGTGGTGCGTGTCGCAGTCGCGCAAGACCGG
>Ga0314772_1000541_pt1 | contig 20186 bp, 18 predicted proteins | sample MetaGCBIW2018_FD_204520 | JGI IMG/M metagenome (GOLD analysis project Ga0314772, IMG submission 204520) | Cryopeg brine microbial communities from Beaufort Sea near Barrow, Alaska, United States - CBIW 2018 | ecosystem: Environmental > Aquatic > Marine > Coastal | place: USA: Alaska | collected... | reverse complement strand
ATCGACAGTTCACCCCAGATGTCCTCGGCCGCGAACTGACGCATGAGCCGGATGTGCGCGGTGAGCAGGCCTTCCCACGCGTCGTTGGCAAGGTGACTGCGTGAGCGCGGCGAGGCAGCATCGGGCGCTACGACGGAAGTGTGGCTACCGATGACACTCATCGTGACGGGTACGAAGCGACGATGTCCGCGTCGCTGTCCTGGTAGGGCGACGCGCCGGTGACGTTGTCGCCGCGGTTGGCGTTGGGGCGTGGTTGGCGGCGTTCATTATCTCCGTACTTGGCTTTCACGAGGCTGTCATGGGTGGGGACTTCGGCGGATGCCGGGTCACGCCTAGCGGCCATCTCTTTACGCAGCACCGGCACCACTTCTGCGCCCAGCAATTCGAGTTGGTCGAGCACCATACCCAACGGCATGCCTGCGTGATCCATGAGGAACAACTGGCGCTGATAGTCCCCAAAGTCCTGCTGAAAAGTCAGCGTCTTGTCGATGACCTGTTGTGGGCTGCCGACGCTCAGCGGTGTCTGTTCCGCGAAGTCCTCAAGGCTTGGGCCGTGCCCGTACACAGGCGCGGCGTCAAAGTAGGGGCGAAATTCCTGCCGCGCGTCTTGCGAGGTCTTGGCGATGTAGGCCTGGCCTCCCAGGCCGATGATCGCTTCCCTTTGGGTCCCGTGGCCGTAGTGCTCGAACCTTTGCCGGTAGAAGTCGATCAGGCGCTGGTAATGGTCCTTGGGCCAGAAGATGTTGTTCGCGAAGTAGCCGTTGCCGTAGAAGGCTGCCTGCTCTGCGATCTCGGGTGTGCGAATCGAGCCGTGCCATACAAACGGCGGAACGTCGTCGAGGGGCCGCGGGGTCGACGTAAAGCCTTGCAACGGTGAGCGGTACTCACCCTCCCAATCCACGACGTCCTCGCGCCACAGGCGATGCAGCAGGTTGTAGTTCTCGAGCGCGAGCGGCAGCCCCGCGCGGATGTCCTTGCCAAACCATGGGTAGACAGGAGCGGTGTTGCCGCGTCCCAGCATAAGATCCATGCGGCCGTGCGAGAGGTGCTGGAGCATCGCGTACTCTTCAGCGATTCGCACTGGATCGTTGGTCGTGATCAGTGTTGTCGACGTCGTGACCGTGAGTCGCTTGGTGAGTGCCGCGATGTGAGCCAGCAGTGTCGTAGGTGACGAGGAGAAGAACGGAGGATTGTGGTGCTCGCCGATCGCGAACACGTCGAGGCCGACCTCCTCAGTCTTGACCGCGATTTTGACGATCGCGTCAATGCGTTCGGCCTCGGAGGGGGTGTGGCCAGTGATGGGGTCGCGGGTGATGTCGCTCACGGACATGATGCCGAACTGCATGGGTGTCTCCTTGATTCACGTCGCATCGAATGTATGCGTATGCATATATCAACGCGTACGACAGTGGAGTATTCCCGGCCGGAGCCCTATGTCGCTGCTGGGTCCTTGCGCGGTGACATGGTGCCAGCGAACAGGATGACCAGCACGCCCATGATCGGCACTAAGCCCAGACCGACTCGCAGGCTGTGCGCGTCGGCGATGAGGCCCACGATCGGAGGGGAGAGCAGGAACGCGACACGCAGCAGCCACGACACGATCGTGAGGCCTGTTCCGGCGCGCAGCCCGGGAAGTTCGTCCGCGGCATGCATGGCGCCAGGTATCAAGGTCGCGACTCCAAAGCCAGCCGCGCCAAAGCCGGCGATGGTTCCCCACGTCGACGGGAAAGCGAGGGCAGCACCCACCCCTAGTGCAACGAAGATCCCACCCCAGCGCGCGACCGCGAGTTGACCCCAGCGGTCCACCATGCGGTCGCCCAAAATGCGGCCAATGAACTGGAACCCTTGCATCGACACGAACCCAAGGGCGGCCAAGGTGGCGCCCGCGGACAACTCGTCCCGCAGGTAGCTGGCGGACCAGGTCGAGGCGGCATCCTCCGCCCAGCCTCCCGCGATCGCGATGACGCTGAGCGCGCCAAGGATGATCCACGTGCGGTTCGGGACGCGGCGCAATGGGGTGTGCTGTGGAACGGCAGCCTCGCCAGCGCCGTCTTCCACCGCGCTTGCGGGCTCGGGTCCGGTGAGCAATAGCGGGTACGCCACGATGTTGATCACGATGACGAGCCCGGCCACAAGGCCGAATTGCCATGGCACGGAAACCTCAAGGCCCGCCGCAATCGCGCCTAGCAAGCCTCCAGTGACTGCGCCGATGCTCCACAGCGCATGGAAAGCATTGAGAATCGAGCGCCTGTAGCGGCGCTGGACCCGCAGGCCGTGGGAGTTCTGCGCCACGTCAACCCATGCATCGGTAGCGCCGACGATGAACAGCGCGACCCCAAACCACAGCACGGACGGCGCGAGGGCGGCTCCGAGCATCGCGATGCCGCTCAGCGCCATCCCCGCGACGGCCACGCGAGCGGACCGGAACCGGCGGATCAGCGCAGCGGCTCCGAGGCCCAGCAGCAAAGATCCGATGGGCCACATGGCTACGGCAGCGCCGAGTCCGCCGTAGGAGAGCTCGAGTGCGTCGCGGATCTCGGGGATGCGAGGCGCGAACCCCCCCAGCACGATGCCATTGGTGAAGAAGATCAGCGACACGCCCATGCGGGCGCGTTTGAGTTCCGGCGCCACGGTGCGCGGTGGGGCAGTAGTCATCCGGTTAGTGTGCCGTATTTACGGTGAAGCGTGCGCACAGCAGGGCGTCCAGGCGGGAGGACGGGCCGACCAGCAGGTCGAAGTCGCCAGCTTCCACTACGCGCTCGGCACGTGCGTTTACCATCGAGCAGTGCGACACGGGCACCGCGACCTCGACCGTGGTGGACGTGCCGGGCTTGAGGCTCACCTGGGTGTGCGACTTGAGTTCCCGATCCGCCCACGTGGCGGAGGTGTTGACGTCCCGGATGTAGACCTGGACCGTTTCCAGCGTCGGGCGGTCGCCCGTATTTGTGACGGTCACGCTCGCGCGCACCTAGTCCTCCAAGCCAAGCGAGGCATCGGCGATGTGCAAATCGGAGTACTCAACCGTGGTGTAACTCATGCCGTCGCCAAAGACCCAAGCGGGTTCCTGCGTCAGGTCTGCGTAGCGGGTCCCGCTTGGATTCCAGCGATCGTCGCAACGCTAGCGGCGAGGAGCGGGCTTGGTGGCGGTGAAATCAAGTTGGATGTGGTCGTCGTGGACGGGCGGTCCGGCCTTCCTGCCCCAGCTGCGACGGCCATGCACGGTCGCGACGATGCCAGCCTCGCGACACAGGGAGTAGACAGTGTTGCGATCCGCCGTCAGCCCTTGGGTTTCAAGTTCGTCCGCGATGAACCGGTATCCGAACTCGGGGTCGTCGGCGTCTGGGCTGACCGCGAGTTTTAGGTCCAGCCACCGCGCACGCAACGCAGCTGCTATTCCTGGCCTAGCTGTTCGATCGTCGCGATCACGCTGCCCTGCACCACTTCAGCCTCCTCCGCGACGAGCAAAGTTATTACGCCGCCCGTCTCCGGATATACCTCGGCGTCTACCTTGTCGATAGCAACCTCGGCGATCAGGGTGCTGGGGGTCACTGATTCTCCGGATTCAACGAACCACGTGACGATCACACCAGTTGCGTCGGCGGCAGACGACATCTTAGGGAAAATCACCTCGCTCACGACGCGACGCCACCGTCCATGGCTTCACGCACGGCCGCCTCGATGCGCGCGGGAGTGGGCAGCACCGCATACTCAAGTTGGCTCGCGTACGGGATCGGCACATCCGGTAGACACACCCGTGACACGTGCGTCAACAGTCCGGGCGCCCGCTCGACGACCGACGCGATCACCTCGCCAGAGAGACCGAACGACTGGTAGTCCTCGTCGACAACGATCAGGCGCCCGGTTTTTGACACTGATGCGACGATCGCGTCGCGGTCAAGTGGCACCAGGCTGCGCAGGTCGAGGACCTCGACGCTGATGCCCTCGTCAGCGAGGTTTTCGGCGACGTCGAGCGAGTGGTGCACCGAGAGTGACAGGGTCACGATTGTGACATCCGTGCCCTCGCGCACGACTTTGGCCTTGCCGATCGGTACTTCGTACGACTCTTCGGGAACGCTGCCAATGGAACGCGGGTTCTTCTTCATCCAGCCGAGCCCCATCACCCCTTTGTGGAACATAAAGACCACCGGATCGTTCGACCGGATCGCCGCCGTCATGAGGCCCTTCGCGTCGTACGGGTTTGAGGGCACGACCACCTTCATTCCAGGCAAATGTGCGAACGTGCCCCACAGGGTCTGGGAGTGCTGCGCTCCGTCAGAGTACCCGCCGCCCGTGGCCGTCATGAGAACCATGGGCACCTGCACGTTGCCCCCTGATTCGTAGTGAATCTTCGCCATGTGGTTATAGATCTGGTCCATGCAAACGCCGAAGAAGTCCGAGAACATGAGCTCGACGACCGGGCGCATCCCCTCGATCGCAGCCCCGATGCCCGCGCCGATGAAGGCGGTCTCTGAGATGGGGGTGTCAATGACGCGGGTTGGCCCGAACTCCTCGATCAGTCCGGTGGTGGACGAGAAGATGCCGCCGTAAGGCCCGACGTCCTCGCCCATCACGAACACCGAATCGTCAGTGCGCATCTGCTGTGCGATGGCCTCCTGCACAGCCTTGGCCGTTGAGGTCTTGCGCGTGCCAGCATCGGGTTCCACGGCCAGGTTGGGGCCGACGGTGTGCAGCGAGACAGTGGGCAGTGCGGCGGTCATGAGCGTGCTCCTTCTGCGAAAACGTACTCCAGGGCATTGGCGGGGCTGGGCGTCGGGGACGCCTTGGCGAAGTCGATGGCGTCTTCGACGAGCTCTGAAGCGGATTTCTCCATGGCGGCAAAATCAGAATCGGTCAGCACACCCTGCGCCGTGAGCGTGTTGCGATAAGTGGGCAGGGGGTCCCGGCCCGGCACTCCGTCCAGATCGGTGCGGTAGCCCTGGGCGTCGCCCTCAAAATGCCCCCAGAGTCGCAGGGTGTGTACCTCGATCAGCGAGGGCCCGTCTCCGGCGCGGGCCCGTGCGATCGCTTCGCCGGCGGCCTCGTACATGCCCTCCACCGAGTTCTCTTCCACGCGGGTGCCCGGCATTCCATAGGCCGCGCCGCGAACGGCATTCGAGGTGACTGAGGTCGATTGGGTACGGGGAACGGAGATGCCCCAGTCGTTGTCTTCGATCACGAACACCACCGGTAGTTTCCACAGCGCCGCTAGGTTGAGAGACTCGTGGAAAGCGCCCTGGTTCGCCGCGCCTTCGCCGGCGACGGCGACCGCCACGCGGTCAATGCCGCGCCGTTGGAAGGCGAACGCCTGGCCCAGTGACGGCGGGAGGCCCTCGGCGACGATGCCGGAGCAGGAGAAATGCGTCTCGGGGTCGAACAGGTGCATGTGTCCGCCACGACCGTGACCGAGGCCAGTTTCTCGCCCGAAGATCTCCGCGGTCATCTCTCGCAGGCGCACGCCCTTAGCGATGGCGACGTGGTGCGGGCGGTGGGCGGCTGTCAGAGCGTCGTCCTTGGTCAGGTGGAGACCCAGGCCCGCCGCTACCGGTTCCTGACCCGCGGACAGGTGCATCTCGCCGGGGATCAGCCCGGCGCCAATGTCAAAGCCTGGGCTCTTGTCGGCGTGATACTCCCGAAGGATCGCCTCTTCATAGGTGCGTATCAGCACCATTGTCTGCAACATCCCGCGACGCATATCGTCGGTCAGGGTGGGGTAGAGCGTCATTGCATCTCCTCACGTGAGCCGCATGCGGCGAAGCGTTTGCCCCAGCACACGTTTACGAGGCTCACGCTACGCTCGGTGGATCGGCCGCGAAAGGGTGCGGATTTCAGATGGTGAACTGACCGAATCGGTCGGCGCTCAATTGGAGAGACAACTTGCCGGCGAATGTCTGCAGGCGCCGCACCAGTTGCGCTGTGTCGACTGATTTCTGGCCTAATGCCAGGGACACGGCCAGCGAGGCCACCACCCCGGGAGCCCGAACCGGAACCGCGATGCACCTGTACCCGATGGCATACTCTTCGGTGTCGATGGCCGAGGAGGTGCGGCGTTCCAACTGATCAAGCAGGGTGGGCAGGTCGCTGATGGTGTGACGCGTGAGTTGGGCGAGCGGATGCCGCGACAGGTAGTCGAGGCGTCCGTCGGCGTCGAGCTCGGTGAGGATCTGTTTGCCGAGTGCCGTGGCATGGGCGCTCTGGTTGATGCCGACCCAGAGTTCGACGCGGGGGCTGGTCGGGGCGTCGACGATGTCGATGACGTTCACTTCGCCCTCGCTGAATCGTGAAAAGTAGGCCGTGGCGCCGAGCTCAGCGGTGACGCCGTGGAGGGTTCCCCGCACCCGGGCGAGAAGGACTCCCTCGTCGTTCCTCGAACGAAGGCTCGGGAAATTGTCGCCGAGCACAAGCCCGTCTGGTTCATGGGAGAGGTAACCCTCGTGCACAAGGGTGCGCACAATGTTGTACGTGGTGCCCAGGCTGAGACCGGATGCCCGGGCCATCGCCTTCACTGGCATCGGTCGCGCGGCGTTGGCCACTATGTCGACCAGTTGCACGGCTCGCTGAACCGAGGCAATCAGGGTCTGGTCGTGCGATTCGGTCATCATTGACTCCACTCACAGGATACCGTTCCGGTGGTTCGCCGCTACGCATCCCGAGTTCTAGACGGAAGCGCAACACCTCGTAGGTTCGCGCCCGAGGCGTCACGAGCGGACACCTCCCGGTCTAATACCGCGGCGAGGTAGTGTTCGTGCGACCAGCCAGCGTCCCGGGCTTGGGCAGCAAGTCGCTCAGCGGAGTCTTGGATGCGGGGTGCTTTTAACGCACGGGCAAGGAACTGGATCTGTTTCATGTCGTCATCCATCACGCACTCATTCCTTCAACGTGGACACCGAATGCTCTGTCGTAGTCGCTCAGGTCACGCACCAGACCCGAGTCTGAGGGAACGGCCCTGGGACGTTGGAACTGGTCTCGCAAACGCGCGGCAAGAACGACGTGGGTGGGATCGGTGATGGTCTGCGCCGGCCCCCACGCCCGAACATGGAAGGCGATGACTCGCCCCTCAGCGTGAACAGTCACGTGCTCGAGATCGGCGCTCACGGTGACCATGCGGCCGATCGCGCGGGGATCAACGGAGTAGTCGTTGCCCAAGATACAGACGTAATAGTCGCGAGGCAACCGCAGTTGCTCAGCGAAAGCGACCATGGGTGCAACGGGCGGCAACGCCAACATCTGGTCGCGGTCGAGCCCGATAAGCGAAGACGGCTTGGCGCGCAGCGCCCGAACGGTCCTACCGTTCGCCTTGGGGAGCTCGGCGTCGCCCCCATTCCAGCCTCATCCGGCAAGACGAGCCGGCACCGGCTCAGTCGCGGCGGCGACAGAGCCGCCAACGCGGCAATCCACCACGTCTTCGTCTCACGCCTCGCGACCGACTCCCGGACGAGAGAATATGCGGCCCGACGAACGGCTCAAGGCAAGACCAAGAAGGAAATCATGCGCTGCCTGAAACGATACGTTTCCCGGGAGCTCTACCGTCAGCTAACCAACCCGCAAGCGGCGCCCTCGATCACCGACCTACGCACCGCGCGCCAGGAACTCCACATCACCCTCCGCGAGGCTGCAGGACACTTCACCACCTGGCCTGGCACCCTCTCCCGAATCGAACGAGGACTCAGCCGAGACGATAACCTCGCTAGCCAATTCCGGGACTGGCTCCATGAGCAAAAGGAAACCCAAAATATCAATTGACAGCTATAGGAGCATCACGTAGGGGCCTGCCCCGCAGTGAGCAAGCCCACTAGGGGGAGCCCGTTGCCGTCAACGAACTGGTGGATCTTCGTGAACAAGCCGCCTCGGGAGCGGCCGGCGCCGTCATCACGCGGCTCGACGCGGAGCTTCGTGTAATTCGATCCAGCCCCGTGAGGCGAGTAGCATTCGTCGCGTGCTGTTGATCATCGATTCGACCGACAGCGACCAGTCGATCAACCCGGCTGCGTCCGAGAACAGCCAGCCTTTCCGACCCGTCGGACGCAGCAGCATTTCCTCGTTCAACGACCACTAAGCACCCGAAAACACCCAAAACCGAGACATACTCACCGGCTCTCAGCCCGACACCAAACTAGTTGTCAGACACTTCCCAGGTCGTTCAGGGGCGAGTCACCAGCGGAGTCGAGCTCATCAGCCTCTATGAGGGCCACCAGACATTGAAGCAGAATCTGACAACCACCGTGCCTCTGCATGAAGTGATGGGCGCGGACGCCGCCATCGCGGTACCCGAGAACTAACTACCGGGAGAACTCGTCGATCTCGAAGCTGCAATCCTGGCTAGTATATGGGTAGACCAGCTGAAAGGGAATGACCATGAGCGTCCTTCGCCAGACGATCGGTGCACGTCGATCTACGAGGGCCGGGAGTGAGGCTCTAACCGTCAGCCGCGATGCTAAGGCGCTGACTATGCACCGAACGGCATATGGCAACTCCGGTAGAGCGGTCGAGGTCGGTCACCATTATTACGGGCCGGATCTCTCTTCGTTTCAAATGGCCCCGGTGCAGAAATGAGTTCACCACTCGCCGAGTTTCTAGCAGCGAAACTCGCGTACGAGATAGACGTGCTGGATGTCGCCCAGGGGATGAAGATGGGCGACCTCACTGTGGTGGACACTCGCAAGCTCGCGTCCTGGGAACACGGACATATCGTCGGGGCGGTGCACGTGCCCGTGAGCGCGCTCGATGTCCCGCTACCCGGTGGGTTGCCGATCGACACTCCCCTGGTTGTGTACGGCTGGGGACCCGGCTGCAACGGCGCCACTCGCACGGCCGCTGTCCTGGTCACCAAGGGATACAGCGTTCGGGAGATGATTGGTGGCCTGGAATACTGGGTTCGATCGGGCCTCACGATTGAAACGGAGAGTGGTCTTTCAGCAAAGGATGCTGATCCGCTCGTTAGCGCGGAGCACTAATCGACCCGGGCAGCATGCGGACAGCCGGCGTTGAGACATCCAGATCGTGGCTCCGTTGCGTGAAGCGGAGAAGTCGCAAGGCAGGTTCCGGGTCGCGAACCTCCCCACCGGCACCCACCTGCGCTAATCCAACCCCGGGACCTGGGCAAATTCAACGAGCACTTGAAGCCGCCGCAGGACTGGGGAGATTCGCTGAGCGCCGTCAACGCGGGCCCCGTCGCCCTGACAGCCTCGGTGCGACCAGGAAGGTTTCGATCGACTCGATGAGCATCACGCCTTGCGCTCCCGTAAAGAGCTGTCATACCCGAACTGAAGCGAGAGTTCGCGCATCTCTTCCTGAAGGCGCGGCACAGTCCCCGCGAGCTCGGTCAACGGCGTATGCGCCTTGAAGCACGTAAGTGAGAAAGCCCCCAGAACCCGATTACTGTGATCGAAGAAGGGCGCGGCTATGCAGTTCGAGATGTCCTCGAACTCGCCGTCGTCGTAGGCCCACCCCCGGGTCCGGACGCTGCTTAGCGTGACTTGCATCTGCTCGCGCCGGGTGATCGTTCGCTCTGTGAACTTTTCCCATGTCGCGTTGTTGAGGATCCGATCTGCGTCGAACGCGTCGAGGTGGGCAAGGATCGCCTTCGCCACCCCGGCCGTGTGGATGACGACGTTCCCACCGATCCGGAGCGGCAGGCGAATCGAAAACGGAGGCTCTACAAGGTCCAGCGACACGATGCGGTCATCGACTGGGACGGCACAGTGCACGGCGAATCCCGTGTCCGCTGCGAGCTTGAGTAGGTGCGGGTGGATGATGGAGCGCAGGTCGACGTCTTCGGCACTACGGGTGGCCAAGGCGTGCAGTCCGTACCCGATGCGGAAGCGGTGCTGGGCGTCCCTCTTGAGGAGACCGCCGGCTTCCAGGCTCTGGATAATTCGCAGGGCCGTCGTCCGGTGGACGTCCAGAGTTGCGGCGACCGTGTTGATGTCTACCGCACCATCAGCGCATAGTTCAAGGATGCGAACGGCGCGATCAACTGCCTGAACCATAACTCCCAATCTTATAAGGGTGGATGCGGACCGGCGACGCGCGGGTGTCTGCTCGAGCGTAACCCTTCGAGCACCCCCGATGGTCAGGCGAAGTACTGACCGCCGTTCACGTCAATGATGGCGCCGGTGACGAAGTCACTGTCCTCCGAACAGAGCCAAACGACCGGACCGGCCACGTCTCCCGGAACACCCGGGCGCTTCAGCGCGATGGCCTCTACTGCAAGAACCTGGTTCGCCGGGGTCGTGAAAGTCTCGTGGAAGGGAGTTTCGAGAATGAGGCCGGGCGCCACCGCGTTCACAGTGATACCTGCGGGCGCGACCTCCTTGGCCAGGCCACGCGTGAAGCCGAACATGCCCGACTTCGCCGTCGCGTAAGCGGTCGAGCCGTTGGAACCCCCATTGCGTCCCGCCAGCGACGCGATGTTCACCACGCGGCCCCATCCCTGATCCATGTGCCGCAGCGCCTCCCTACTAAACAGGAACGTGCTGTCGAGGTTGACGGACAGGACCTCTCGCCAGAACTCCAACTCCATGGCTCTGACGTCGACACGGGCGACGAGACCGCCGATGTTGTTAACGAGGATGTCGATGCCGCCGAGCGTCTGGGCCGCCTTGGCGACTGCATCCTTTATGCTCGACTCGTTGTGGGCGTCGACCGGTATCGCCTCGCAGGTGCGTCCACCCTCGCGACAACTCCGCATGAAGTCTTGGTCGGGTTCGTGTGTCCGGTAGGTAAGGACGACGTCGGCGCCGGCAGCGCACAACCGCTGCACTATCGATCGACCGATCCCTACTCCGCCACCCGTGACAAGTGCTCTTCTGCCATTCAAATCTGTCATGTCTGCAGTCCTCTCGTCGTGCTTGGATTTACTTCAGGCCTGACATTGCGACACCCTTGATGAGATATCGCTGCAGCGTGACGAACAGGATGATCGTCGGGATCATGCTGGCGATCGTGGCCGCATTGATGAGGTTCCACTGGTTAAACTCCGCGCCAGCAAAGTTCACCAGACCCACGGTCACCGTGTACATCGACTCGTCCTGTGCAACCAGCAAGGGCCACAGAAACACGTTCCAGGTGAAGAGGAACTTAATGATCACGAACACCGCAATGGCGGGAGCCACCATCGGTGTGACGATGCGTATGAGGATCCGCAGCTCACTCGCGCCGTCCACTCGTGCGGCCTCGACGTAGCTGTAGGGAATGCCCTCCATGAACTGTCGCATCAGGTACACGCCAAGAACGGTGAACAGGTCGGGGAAGGCGAGCCCCACGTAGGTGTTCACCAGTCCGACCTTAGAGAGCATCAGGTACTGCGGGATCACGAGCGCCTCGGGAGGAACCATGAACAGCGCCAGGACAAGGACAAACATGGGCTCTTTGAACCGGAACTTGTGGAACGAGAAGGCATAGGCCGCAAGCAAGGCAACGACCAGGCTCGAGATGATGCCGACACTCGAGACGATGAACGAGTTGGCGAAGTACCGGCCGAAGTTGTGGTCGGCGAACAGGGTCACAAAATTGTCAAAATTCGTCCAGTCCTCGGGGAAGAACTGTATCGGGACCTTGAGGATCTCATCCGGTCGCTTCAAGGAGGACATCGCTACCCACAGCAACGGGAAGACAGTCAGGACCCCACCGAGCCCCAGCGCAGTTAGGAGCAGGGCCTGCCTCCCACGGGCTGCCTTGTGCCTTCCGCGAGTAGCCGGGGCCTTAGCCGCACCGCTGTGATCTCTCGCATCAGGCGGCCGCTCCTTATGCCTCTGTGACGTCACGGCTGAACACCTTTCGCATCAGGCCCGTCACTACCATGACGAACACGAACAGGACCAGCACATATACCGCTGAGACGCCCCAACTGTCGAACCGGAAAGCCTGATCGTAAATCTCCATCACCATGGACGTGCTGGCGTTCACGGGGCCGCCCTTCGTCGCAGCGAAGGGCAGCTCGAAGAGCTTCAGCGCAGTCATGGTCTCGACTGACAGGACCAGCACCAGTTGCCGGTTGAGCAACGGAAACGTGATGCTCCTAAACATGCGCCATGGACCCGCACCATCCATCCTCGCCGCCTCGTAGTAAGAATGGTCGATCGCGTTCATACCGGCAAGGAGAATGATCGCGTTGAACCCGAGACGCGCCCAGATCTGCATGATGGCGAGCGATGGAATCACCTGGTCGGTGGATGTCAGCCAGCCCTGGCCCGGTAGACCAAGGGTCGACATCAACTGGTTGGCGAGCCCATAGCTAGGGTTGAAGATCCAGAGCCACACAAACGCCACTGCCGTGAGCGAGGCCACGACCGGAGCGAAATAGAGGGCACGGATTATTGCACTCCCCTGCTTGATCATCAGCTTGTTGAGGCCAGTAGCGAGCGCGAGCGCGAGCACCAACCCTATGGGGACAGTGATGAGAGCGAAGAGGACCGTGTTGCCGAACGCATTCGTGAACCTCGGACTTCCCAGTACATCGACGTAGTTGGCGAACCCGACGAAAGTCGAGGGCCGTATCACCGACCAATCGAAGAACGAGATGTAGACGTTGTACACGATCGGAATCACGAATAGGATCCCGACGAAGAAGATCGTGGGCGATAGCAACGCCCAGGGCGTCGCCCGTCTCTTGAACGTCAGGACCCTCTCGCGTTGATGCGACATGTTTCCCCCGCTAGATCAGACTGCCCGGAACAAGGATCCGCCATCCATCAGGCGTTATCCTCAGCGAGGAGCGGGTCGATCTCTACGACTGCATCGTCCAAGGTTTGCTGGACGGGTGCACCCTGGAGGATTGCCTCGACAGCCTCGCCGATCCTGGTGTGGATCTGGTTGGAGAGCGGGGCGTTATAGAACGGTCCGGGGCCCTCCGCGAGCTGCTTCTGGACAGCTACGTAGTCCTTGCGGTCCGTGACGAACGGGTCATCGTAGTTGGAAGTCCATACGGGCAGGTAGCCCTCGAGCTTGGCGAGTGCCAGATCGGTTTCCGGATTGCTCACCGCGTCGAGCCACTCCCATGCAACGTCCGCGCAGGGGCTGTCGGCATTGACCATCCAGCCCCAGTTGAAGAGCAAGCTCACCTTCGGGTACCCGGCAGGACCCTCCGGGTACGGGGCGACCGCGTACTCCACGTCGGGCGCGCTCTCGTCGAGGTATCCCTCGAACCAGCCCTCGCGGAAGGTCATCGACGACAGGCCCTGGACGAACGTGTCGTCGGGTGAGCCGAGCTCTAGGCTCGCGTCCCGGTCTTTCTGGACCAGGTCCTGCATATAGGTGAGGCCTTTGACCGTACCTTCGCCATTGAGATAACCGTCGGCTGTCTTCTCATCCAACGAGTAGAGGGTGCCGCCGAAGGCGTGAATGTAGGGCAGAGCCTTATCGGCGATCCCGACGGGGCTACCCGAGTAGCGGATGGCCATGCCGTTCCGGGTGATCTGGTCACCGTTGCGGACGGTCAGTTTGTCGGCATACTCCCGAAGCTGTTCAAAGGTCTGCGGGGGGTTCGCCGGGTCAAGACCCACCTCCTTGAATTGTGCGACGTTGTAGTACAACTGCATGCCCAGGTCGGTTGAGACCGGGTATCCATACCACGTGCCGTCGAGCTGGAATGCGGGAGCAGTCGAGGTGACTAGGTTCTCGGTCCACTTCTTCTGCAGATTCTCAGGTGCGGGGGCGGACACTCCGAGCCCTCCGGCGTAGAAGGCGACCTGCCCCATGAAGATGTCGGGGGCCTCGTTTCCGCTGGCAAAGCCTGCGGAGTACCGCGCCTCGTACTGGCCGTACGGGATGTCGACGATGTTGACGTCGACGTTAGGGTAATTCTCCTTGAACGCTGTGAAGTCGTTCATGAGGTACTGGCTGGTTGCGCGCCACTGATCCTGAGGGTTCCAGATCGTCAGGCCGCCGGTGCACTCAGCAGACCCCGAAGAGCCTGTCTCACTTGTGCCACTCGTCGCTGTGGAACTTCCGCTGCATCCGGTCGCGACGACAGCCACTGCCGCCACCCATGCAAAGGTCATACCGGTCTTCCGCTTGATGCCCATGTGTCCTCCTTGACAGCCTGTGCGTATTGCGCACAGCGTGTGCGTTGCGGTGATTCAGTGTCTCAGGCTGGGCATCTGATGTCAATGGGAATCTTCACTTTGCGTGGCCGAGCCTCCGGGGTCGACTACCGGGCGGCCAGAGCACACCCTCCGCCTCAAGATGTCAAACCAAAAACAACCGCGCTCTAGGACACCACCGCAACACCGGAAGAAGGCGGGCCCGCAAAGGATGGGCAGGACGCTCAACATGACACCCCCGACACGCCGGGGCCAGACACACATTTCCGCCGCTAACCCCGAATCACAGCACCCAAAAACGCAAGATGGACCCCAGCAAAAAACACTGAAGTCCATCTTTCGTTGGCGGAGGATAGGGGACTCCGTCGCCAACTCCTCATCGAATCACAGCACCCAAAAACGCAAGATGGACCCCAGCAAAAAACACTGGAGTCCATCTTTCGTTGGCGGAGGATAGGGGATTCGAACCCCTGAGGGCTTGCACCCAACACGCTTTCCAAGCGTGCGCCATAGGCCACTAGGCGAATCCTCCAGGCTCATGAATGCTACCCGAGCCAAAGCGTTTCACCGAATCATCGCGTTCTGGTTAAACTTGAGCCCGGCCCCTCACGTGGCGCCATCTCGCTTAACTCCCCCAGGGCAGGAATGCAGCAAGGGTAGGTGGGCTCTGGCGGGTGCGTGGGGGGTCCTCTCATGTCCACAGACATTTACCGCGGCCGATGCGGGTGTCACCGGTCCGCACTAGAGTCGTCTCTGTGACTGCCGCCTTGTACCGCCGATACCGCCCCGACACTTTCGCAGACGTCGTGGGTCAGGAACACGTGACGACGCCCCTGATGCAGGCGTTGCGCGCGGACAAGGTCAACCACGCGTATCTGTTCTCCGGCCCCCGGGGTTGCGGCAAGACCACCTCCGCCCGGATTCTGGCGCGTTGCCTCAACTGCGCGGAGGGTCCCACTGACACTCCTTGCGGCGTGTGCGACTCGTGCACCGAGCTGGCACGCGGCGGGTCCGGTTCCATTGACGTCGTAGAGATCGACGCCGCGTCTCACAACGGCGTTGACGATGCGCGCGAACTGCGCGAACGTGCCGCCTTCGCCCCCGCGCGAGACCGCTACAAGATCTTCATCCTCGACGAGGCGCACATGGTCACGCCGCAGGGCTTCAACGCTCTGCTCAAGCTGGTCGAGGAGCCCCCACCCCATGTCCGCTTTATCTTTGCGACTACGGAACCAGACAAGGTCATTGGCACCATCCGTTCGCGCACCCACCATTACCCGTTCCGCCTGGTGCCGCCTAGCGTCCTGACTGACTACCTACAGTCGCTGTGCGAGTCCGAGGGTGTCACGGTTGCCGCGGGCGTACTGCCGCTCGTCGTGCGTGCCGGGGGTGGGTCCGTCCGCGACTCGCTGTCCGTCCTGGACCAGCTCATGGCCGGGTCCGGCATCGAGGGCGTAACGTACGACCGCGCCATTTCTCTGCTTGGTTTCACGGACGCCACGCTGCTGGACGATGCAATCGACGCGATCGCCGCCGCAGATGGAGCATCGCTGTTCGAGGTGGTGGGCAGGGTCATCGGCGTCGGACACGAGCCTCGCAGGTTCGTCGAGGACCTACTCGAACGTTTACGAGACATTTTAGTGCTCACCGCCTCGGGCGAGGCCGGTGCCAAGGCGCTGGGGGAGGTGCCAGAGGATCAGCTCGAGCGCATGAAGGACCAGGCCCGCCGGCTGGGCCTCGCACGCGCCTCGCGTGCAGGCGACCTCGTGAACGACGCGCTCACTCGCATGGTGGGCGCGACGTCCCCGAGACTTCACCTCGAACTCCTGTGCGCGCGCCTCATCGCTGCTGACGGTGGCGGAGCCCCCGGGGTGGCCACGGCACCAGCCCCTCGCACGGCCCAGGCCGCTCCCTCAGTTCAACCGTCCCCTGCCCGAACGCCCGTGGCGAACCCTTCAGCGTCCTCCGCAGCACCCAACCCGGCACCAGTACCAGTTCGGGAACCAGCGCCTATATCCACACCGACACCTAGCGTCGCGAAAGCGGAAACGCCGTCCACGCCCGCTGCACCTTCAACGCGGTCAGCGGAGAAGTCCACCACTCCCGCGCCACCCCCGGCGGCACCGTCCTCGCCCACGGTCGCCACCTCCTCGGAGTCCACCGGCCAAGCGGGTGGACCGGAGGACACCGAGTTGGTGCGTCGGCGCTGGGACGAGGTACTCGGCACGCTCGAGCGACGTCGCGTGACGTGGGTGCTGGTCAAGCAGAGCGCGCAGGTGGCTAGCCTGGACAACGGCGTACTAAAACTTGCATTCGATGGCGCGCCCCTGGCCGCGCGCTTCGCCGCCGGGAATCACGCGGAGAATGTCGCGTTAGCAGTCCGAGAGACCTTGGGTCTGCATGTCCGCGTCGAGGGCACGGTTGGCCCGGCTGGATCTTTCACGCCCGCCTCGGCGCCTCGCTCGACGGCTACCGCGACCGTGGCGCCGTCACGTGACGCCGACCACTCGCCGCCCACCGAGGTCATTCCTACCCAGCCGGCGACAAGCACCATCCCCCAACCCCCGGCATCGGACGCACCGCCTTGGGATGACGAGCCGCCGCACGACGACGAGCCATCCCACGGTCCCGCGGGCCGCGCATCAGCGGCTGCTACCTCCGTCCAACGCCCTTCCATCACTCCCGCGGCGGGCCCTGCGTCCAAGCCCACCGCGGCATCGGCGGAACGTACTTCTTCCTCGAAAGCACCCTCCGGAAATGCGCCGTCCGCACAGCAACAGTCGGGCGGCGCCGCCCCCAGGGAGGACGACGAAGAGGTCAGCGACGACGACGCTGCTGCCCCCGATGCGGGCCTGAGCGGGGCGGACATGGTCGCCAAGATGCTCGGCGGCAAGGTCATCGAGAGTTAGTACTCGATTGCAACCTGACCGGTCAGACCCCAGTAGTCAACCTGATCCCGGCGGCGATCTTGGTCATCACGTAGCCCGGCAAGTGTCCCGCGGGATATGGGTCCAGAAACTCGCGGCTGACGGGCCCCACTGAGAGACGACTGCGACTGAGTCCCGATCAAGCGTGGACGCTTCCCTATGCACGAGTACGTGGCCAGGGAACGCTTCGAGTGCAACGTTTGAAGTGAGAGGCACAACGAGAACTGTGGCGATGTTGGCGGCGGGGAGCCAGTCCTCCTGCATGACAACGGCGGGGCGCACCTTCGCTGGTTCGGAGCCCCGAGGTACTCCGAAATCCACCCACACCACATCTCCGTGGGCGATTACCACTCCACGCCCTCCCGCTTCAAGGCCTCAGACGCTTCCAGGGAGAGGCCCGCGCATGTAGTGGCGGGGCTCGGTACTGCGCCCGGCGACACGGCGCGAACCGTGCCTGACACACGGAGTCTCGGTCTCTGGCGTGTCGCGTCAGACACGCTGGGCTCGACCCCGTGGCCGTGTCAGGGACGGTTCGCTGACCGGTAGTTAGCGGCCAGCGCGAGAGTAAGCGCTGGATCCTGACGCTCAGGGTCCACGCGCTCTAGGCTTAGCGCGCCTGGCGTCCACAGCCGTTGCACCCGCTTACGCTTAACCCCATGTACGACGGCGCTATTCAGGACCTCATCGACGAACTCGGGCACTTGCCCGGGGTCGGCCCCAAGAGCGCCCAGCGCATCGCGTTTCACGTGCTCGCCGCGGACCCCTCCGACGTCACCCGGCTCGCCGACGCGCTACGCACCGTCAAGGACAAGGTGCGGTTCTGCGCGACCTGCGGCAACGTCGCGGAGTCCGACCAGTGCCGCATCTGCGCGGACCCTCGCCGCAGCGACGACGTGATCTGCGTGGTCGAGGAGCCCAAGGACGTCATGGCGGTAGAGCGCACGCGCGAGTATCGCGGCCGCTATCACGTGCTGGGCGGCGCGATCGATCCCATGAACGGAGTGGGCCCCGACGACCTGCGCATCCGCCAGTTACTCACGCGCCTAAGCGACGGCAAGATCGAGGAAGTCATCATCGCCACTGATCCCAACATCGAGGGTGAGGCCACCGCGACGTACATCGCGCGCATGCTCGCGCCGATGGGCATGACGGTCTCGCGCCTCGCGTCAGGGCTGCCCGTGGGCGGCGACCTGGAGTACGCGGACGAGGTCACGCTCGGGCGCGCCTTCGAAGGCCGGCGCACGGTCTCTTAGTGGGCGCTGTCTCTTAGAGCTTGCTGTGTCTTGGTAAGCGCTGTCCACTAGCCCGCACCGTCTCTTAGCAAAGACCGTCTGTACCCGGTGCCGCATGATGATTGGCGCGAACCGCCCACACTCGCGTGGTGCGCATCCGGGACCTGACTCCGGTGCGACTCCCCGCGGACGTGGACCGTGGGGGTTTCGCGAGTGCGAGCGGTTCGCGACCTCTAGGCCACGCGGGTTCCCGCGCGAAGCTTCTTATAGGGGACACGCAGGCGGCGGATCGTGATGGCGACTGAGCCGATCAACAGCACCGCCTGCAGCACGAGGCCCACCCACGGGTTGGGCGGGAACAGCGCCTGATCCTCTTGCTGCTGGTCCCACTGGTCCGACTGGTCCTGGTTGGCCCGGTCGGCACACTCGTCGAAACCATTCCCAACTAGTTGAGGTCCGAGCTGTGCGCTTCCTACCTGCTGGTGAATCAGGGCAAAGACTCCAGGTGCCGCACGGCCATCCTCCTCGTATGTCTGGGGATTGACGATCGGGGATACTTCACCGACAACGACCGCCGGGTTGGCGAGGAGCAGCCACGCGACCTTTTCGGTGTGAGCCACTGAAGTCTCGTAGGTATCGTCGGTGCAGGGCAACGTCGAGTAGTCGACATTTCCAGACTCGTAGGCATCTAGTTGCTCCGGCGTCATCTTCGAGGTGTCTGCATAGCTATAGGTGTACGACACCGTCTCCGATACGAGTGGCATGGCGAACGCGAAGATCACAAGTGTGCCGAGGAGCAGGAAGCCGGTCGTCAAGTGCGCGAGCGACACCGATGCCACCGCTCTGGCCGCGAGCGAGGACCACGCGAGTCCGATTGCCGTGAACGTCAGCACTATAAAGAGAATGACAGCGAGCACAATTAAGAGCTCATACCAATGCCAGCCCGAGCGTGAGAACGCGTAGACGAGCAGCGGCGTGGTGGTGATGAGGACCGCCACCGCGAACAGCCACGAGGCGAGCAGCTTGCCAACGGCAAGGTCTCCGGCCGTGAGCCGAGTCATCTGCATCGGCGCGAGCACGCCCTCACTCGAGTCTCCGTTGATGGACGTAGAAGACAGCGAAGGAGCGATGAGTAGCCCCGCACCCAGCACCAGGATCAACACCAGTTCCATGGGCGTTGAGGTCTTGCCAGGAGGGGATACCGCTGCGACGAGTATGCCGAGGCCAAGAATCACCAGGACGAGGAGACCGTAGAAGATGTAGCCCTTCTTGGTGGGGCGTCGACGGATCAACTCGATGCGCGTGACAAGGCCGACTCCGCGGAAGGTGGGCATCCACGGGTTACCTCGCGGCGCCTTGGGCGCGGCAGATGCCGGACGTTCGGTGGTGGTGGTCATCGTCGCTCCTCGTTCATTGCCATATACGTCTGTTCGAGCGCGCTGCCGAAGGGTCCGAAGCGGTGAATCTGAGCCCCGCCCTTCACGAGCGCCTGCAAGATGGACGCCGCGTGAGCGGTGTCCTGGGCGCGGATCACGATGCCGGGGTCCGCCTCCTCGAATTCCATACCCCAGTGCGTGAAGGCATCACGCAGCACGCTGTCGTCCAGCGACTCGATGCGGTAGCGGGTGCGCGCGTCGGCCACCATTGCCTGCGTCTCTTCGCCGAGCGTCTTGCCCTTGGACATGAACACGGCCTCGTCGACCATGTCCTCCAACTCGTTCAGCACGTGGCTGGAGATCAGCACCGCGCGGCCCTCCGCAGCGAAGCCGCGCACAAGTTGGCGCAACTCCACTCGCGAGCGCGGGTCGAGCCCGTTAGCGGGCTCGTCGAGCATCAAGACTTTGGGGTCATTCATCAGCGAGCGGGCTAGCGACAGTCGTTGCTTCTGGCCGCGCGAGAGGACGCGGGCCGGGCGGTCTGCGAACTCGCTCAGGTGGACCGTCTCCAACAACCCGATACCGCGCTCTCGCGCTTGGGCCTTGGGAAGC
>Ga0314772_1000538_pt1 | contig 20224 bp, 18 predicted proteins | sample MetaGCBIW2018_FD_204520 | JGI IMG/M metagenome (GOLD analysis project Ga0314772, IMG submission 204520) | Cryopeg brine microbial communities from Beaufort Sea near Barrow, Alaska, United States - CBIW 2018 | ecosystem: Environmental > Aquatic > Marine > Coastal | place: USA: Alaska | collected... | reverse complement strand
CTCGTCAATGTGCTGCATCAGTTTCAGGTTTTCCTCAGGCTCATCAGTTGCGGCTCCCTGGTCATACCAGGTGGAGCGGTGCAGCCCCAACAGGCTGCATTGGCGTCGAATGCTCGGAGCATCGGCGCTAGGCTCAATCAGTGTGCGTTTCTCGCTCACTCCAAGCCCAGCGCCTTCGATTTTTTTCGGAGCCACTCGACCCAACCTGCAGCTTACCGATTTGCTGATACAGGCGGTCTTCACGGGCTTCCAGTTCCTTCGGATCCGGCTGGTTACCGCCGCGTTCGAAGGCTTCCACCAGTCGCTCCTGGGCGGTCTTTTTCTAGGTGTTGATTTGGGAAGCATGCACCCCGTACTGCGAAGACAGTTGGGCAACTGTTTTATCGCCCCTGATTGCCTCCATTGCGACCTTAGCTTTGAACTCACTACTGAACCGTTTTCTCGCCACGTTACTATTCCTGGATGATCGTGGCATTCTACCTATGCCTGTGGTCTAAATCATGGGGTCCACTATACTCAAGATAGGAACCGTATGCGTTAGTAGCGCACGTACGGATCTGTGCAGGGGGTGATCGGCATTCCTACTGCGACCGGTAGACCGGGTGCTTGCGAGCCTCTCGCACAGTTTTGAGCAAGGCGCGGCTGACCTTGGGCAGAGTACTGATGTGCTTGCCAGATTCCCCCAACATGTGGGCCACTGTGTTCCAGAGTGACGGCGCGCTTTGTTCTTTTTTTCCTCGCTTGCTGTGCGGCATGGACCAGAGCGCGGGCATGTTCCGCTGTTCAGGGGCGGTCGTCAGCATTTTCTGAAATAGCCGCATGGCGGAAATGCCGTCCACCAGCGAGTGATGCACCTTGGTGTAAACCGCAAACTGTCGGTCTTGTAAGCCTTCGATCAGATGGAATTCCCACAGGGGGCGCTGCCGGTCCATCAGGTGACTGTGCTCGGCCGATACCAGCGCCAGTAATTCCCGGATTCGCCCGGGCGTGGGCAGGGTTTCGAAACGGAAGTGGTGTTCGAGGTCCAGATGCTCGTCTTCGGTCCATGCGGGCTGACCAAACTTTGAAGTCAGACGCTGATTGAACGGTGATGTGACCTGGGTTTCTGACCTGAGATGCTCGACTAGCTGGGCTACGTAGTCATCGCCTGCGTCTTCTGGAAACGAAAATAGCTGGAGCCTTCCTACGTGCATGAGTTGCTGGCGTTTTTCCAGCTAAAGGAATATCTGGTCGACGGGGCTTAATAGCTTCACTTGGGGCGCTCGTGTTGTTTTAATTTTTGTCTGAGCACCAGTGTCGCAGTTAATTCTGAAAGGGCAAAGTTTTGGTAGCCGAGTATGGAGGAGTCGCCCCCCCAAACGGCTTACCTGGCTGGGAGGAGAGTAACGCCTTTTCAGGCCGCTTCGGTCTCTGGTTCCATGACGTGAATATCGACTCTGACCTGATCGCCATCGACCAGTACCTGATAGATCTTCACCTTCACCGACTCATCTTCCAGACACTGGCCGGTTTGCAGGTTGAAGTGCTGCTTGTACAAAGGCGATGCCACCACTGGCTGACCTTTCAGGTCACCGGTAATACCTCGCGCCAGCACGTTTTTACCGCTGAACGGATCGGTATGGCTGATCGCCATCAACGTTGGTAGCCGGTGTGGCAAGTAAAATATCGCCACCGGCCCAACCTGCGTCCATACCGCGACACCGGATTCGGCAATCAGATCATCCACCGAACAAACAATTTCCCACTTAGTCTCTGTTTTCATTTTCTTATGTCCTTTAAATCGTTAACCCATTCTGCAAGTTAGATTAAGCGAGGTCTGTTCCAAGAACCGGTCGCTTCTGACCCCGCTCCGTGGCCCACTGCTGTACCGGATCTTTCTTCTCGGGCGCATTCACAAACTCACGGAACCGTTTGCGCTTCTCCGGGTCTTCAACGGCGGTTTTCCACTCGCACTGGTAAGTGCCCACCAGGCTTTCCATGTGCTCTTCCAGTTCCTCGCCAATACCCAGGCTATCCTCGAGGACTACCTGCTTCAGATAATGCAGGCCGCCTTCTAGGTTCTCCATCCACACACTGGTGCGTTGCAGGCGGCCGGCGGTGCGCACGTAGAACATCACTACCCGGTCGATGGTGCGGATCAATTCGTCGTCGCTCAGGTCAGTGGCAAACAGGTCCCCATGGCGTGGTCGCATACCACCGTTGCCGCAGACATAGAGGTTCCAGCCGTTTTCGGTGGCTATTACGCCGAAATCTTTGCTCTGAGCTTCGGCGCATTCGCGGGTGCAGCCAGAGACTGCCATCTTGACTTTATGGGGGGCGCGCAGGCCCTTGTAGCGATCTTCCAGCCGGATCGCCATACCGACACTGTCCTGCACGCCGTAGCGGCACCAGCTGTTGCCGACACAGGATTTCACGGTGCGCAGGGACTTGCCGTAAGCGTGGCCGGTTTCGAAGCCGGCAGTGATCAGCTTTTCCCAGATTTCAGGCAACTCGCTCAGGGTGGCACTGAACAGACTGACTCGTTGGGCGCCCGTAATCTTGGTGTACAGGTTGTACTGTTTGGCGACCTCACCAAGGACAATCAGCTTGTCCGGGGTAATCTCACCGCCCGGAATGCGCGGCACAATGGAGTAGGTGCCGTTTTTCTGCATGTTGGCCATAAAGGTGTCGTTGGTGTCCTGCAGCGGCACGTGATCGGACGCCAGGATGTGCTCGTTCCAGCAGGTTGCCAGAATTGAACCTACGGCGGGTTTGCAAATATCGCAGCCGTGGCCTTTGCCGTGATCGCGGACCAGGGTCTGGAAGGTGCGAATGCCGTTCACCTTGACGATGTTGAACAGATCCTGGCGGCTGTAAGGGAAGTGCTCGCAGATGTCCTTGCTGACCTCCACACCACGCTTTTCCAGTTCATTATCCACGACCGTTTTGAGCAGTGCCGCGCAGCCACCACACCCGGTGCTGGCCTTTGTTTCAGCCTTGACGGCGCCGAGGTCCCCGCAACCGGCATCGATAACGCCGCAAATGTCGCCCTTGCTCACGTTATGGCAGGAGCAGATGCCTGCCGTATCTGGCAGTGAATCGGGGCCCAGCATCTGCGCCCCGCCCTCGCTTTCCGGCAGGATCAGGGATTCCGGTTGCTTGGGAAGTTCGATCTCGTTGAGAGCGTATTGCAGCAGGGTGTCGTAGTGGCTGTTATTGCCAACCAGGATGGCGCCCAGCAGCTTTTTTCCATCCTCACTGATCACCATGCGACGGTAATGTCCCGCTTGCTCGTCGTTGAAGCGAATGCTTTTCGCGCCCGCTGTCTGGCCGTGGGCGTCGCCGATGGAGCCGACATCCACGCCAAGAAGTTTGAGTTTGGTGCTCATGTCGGCGCCGGTAAAGGCGGCTTCGCTGTCGCCGTTCAGCACCAGCGCCATGGTGCGGGCCATGGCGTACCCCGGTGCTACCAGGCCGAAAATTTTCTCACTCCACAGGGCACATTCGCCGATGGCGTGGATGTTCGGGTCGGACGTGGTGCACTGATCGTTGATGATAATACCGCCACGCTCGCCGATTTCCAGATCGCAGGCACGGGCCAGCGCATCCTGCGGACGAATGCCCGCAGAGAACACAATCAGATCGGTATCGAGATGGCTGTCATCGCTAAAATTCATACGCAGGCGGGCGTCCTGCCCGGCGATGATCTCAGTGGTGGCCTTTTCGGTGTGCACCTGCACGCCGAGCTCCTGAATCTTATGTTTCAGCAGGGCACCGCCGTCGCTGTCCAGCTGAACCGGCATCAACCGTGGCGCAAACTCCACCACATGGGCTTCAAGTCCCAGGCTTTTGAGTGCGTTTGCCGCTTCCAGACCGAGCAGCCCGCCGCCGACCACAACGCCGGTTTTGACGCCTTTGGCGCTGGCGCGGATGTCGTCAAGGTCTTCCAGGGTGCGATAAACCAGACAGTGCGGGTTCTCGTTGCCCTTGATGGGTGGCACGAAGGGATAAGAGCCCGTAGCCAGCACCAGTTCGTCGTAGGGATAGTCGCCCCTCGGCGTCTTCACTTTGTGGTTTTCGCGGTCAATGCCGATGACCTGTTCGTCCAAGTGCAGGTCAATGTGATTCTCGGCGTACCACTGGGCCGTGCCCATGGCCAGATCGCTGTGGGTGGAACCGCTGAAGTATTCGGACAGATGAACCCGGTCATAGGCCAGCAGTTTCTCTTCGCCAAACACTGTGATGTCAAAGTCCGTCACCGCTGGCGTGCCCACCAGTTTCTCCAGAAAATGGTGGCCAACCATACCGTTGCCAATCACGATCAGGTTTTTCTTACTCATGGTCATTCCTCTCTTTTGCTGGCGAAGCTGTTCTTCGGCACCTTTCAGGCCGCTTCGCAATAGTGCTTGCCAAAGGCCAGATGGGCGCGATATTCGCTGATGTCATCGGCCTGCTGAATGCGTTCGCTGTACCAGGGACCGTTACTGGTGTCTCCCACCAGAACAGCGCCGATCAACCGCTGATTACGGATCAGCAGCCGGCAGTAGCGATTGGTTTCGTAGTCCTGCCAGACCACGGACTCCGTGTCTTTGTTTGCCTGGATCTCGCCACAGGAAAAAATCGGGATGTCGCTGATTTTGAGTCGTGTTGGAATCATTGAGGGCTCGAAAGTGGCAGCACTGTCGGGCTCGGCAAGGACTTTGGCGAGCACAGCGGCCTGCTGGTATCCGGGCTCAACCAGACCGAAGGTCTTGCCTTCCAACTGGCAGCACTCGCCCAGCGCATGAATAGTCGGGTCGCTGGTGGTCAGCTGTGAATCCACCACAATGGCGCGCTTACACAACAGCCCCGCGGCCTTTGCAATCTGGATATTGGGCGAAATACCGGCGGCAATAACCACAAGACCGGTACTGACCAACGTCCCATCATCCAGTTCGACCGCCCGGACCACGTTGCGGCCCAGCAGAGATACCGGTGCGACGTGAGTTCGAACGGTCAGTCCCAGGCTGGTAAGCGCATCATCGAGCAATGCTCCGCCGGTCTCGTCGAGCTGACGGTTGAGCAAATGCGGACTGCGGTGGAGGACGGTTACTGCCATACCACGGCTTCGCAGTCCCTCGGCGGCTTCCAGTCCGAGAAAACCGCCGCCGATGACCACAGCACGGCGATGTCGTTGGCTGAGGCCAATGAGCTTGCGGGTATCATTCAAATCCCGGAAGCCCATTACGTTGTCCAAGTGCTCGCCCTTAATGCCTAAGTTCGCGGACCTTGAGCCGGTGGCCAGAACCAGGCGTGTATAGGATTGGACATAGCCGCTGGCGGTGGTCACTGACTGGTCGTCGCGGTCGATGCTGACGACTGGATCGCCCTGGTGAACCACGATGTTGTGTTGGCGGAACCAGTCAGGCGGGCGCAATGCCAGGCTGTTTTCATCGGCGGATCCGGCGAGAACGGATGACAGTTGAATTCGGTTGTACGCAGGCGTTCCTTCGCCGTTGAAAACAACGATCTGGTGATACGGCTGGTGTCGCTGCTGAACCAGTTGCTCCAGCAGTCGTTGCGCTACCATGCCATGTCCGCAGATGACCAGTGTGTGTTCTGACCTTGTGCTCATGATCACTATCCTTCTCTTTTACCTGCCCGATCATTTCGGGCAGACCAAAAAAAGCCGAAGTACCATCTTCTTAAAAGAATTTGGTAGTCCGGCGCCAATGCCAACAACAATGATCTGATAGTCCAGCCAGATCCTTGGCCAAGACATTCATCCTTATAATTTTAAGTGCGATATTCGTGCCAGTTTTAAAAACTATAAAAATCAGTTAGTTGCCTATTAATGGTGTTCATGTTCGGGTGAAAAGACCGGGCTTTCTGCCCTGTGCTGGGGCGACTTGCACGACTTTGAGGCTTTTTGCTGGCGCGTTAATTGCTGATCTGTTTGGTAACACGTGGGTAACAGACTCGTTCAGAGCAAGTAAAGGCCGGCGCCCGGAGTAATGCCATGAACACCAGACGACAAAAGCACAAGCCGATTTCGCCCTCTGCTGCGGATTATCTGATCGCCTCGCGGCAGTGTGAACTGACGAACCTTCAGTATTTCCTGCAGATGGGCAAGGTGGTTCAGAGCATCAGTAATCTGGTACACGGTTTTCAGCGGGAGCGTGGAGCGGCCAACGTTTTCCTGGGCTCCAGCGGCAAAAAATTTGTCGAAGAGCGGCAAGCGACCTTCAAGGAGTCGGACCGGTTGTCCGGGATCTTCCAACAAGCCTTGGCCGAAGTACACGAGGTGCTGACGGCGCACCCGGTCAGCAGTCATCTGTTGAACCACATCGCGAGTGCCCTCCATGGCCTGGAAGAACTGCCATCGCTGCGGGCCCGAGTCGAAAACCAGGAGCTCTCAGCGGCGCAGGCAACCGAAGCCTACTCCAGGCTGATCCAGGAGTTCATCACCGTGGTTTTCGATGCCGCCGACACCGCGGTCGACCCGAACATTGCCGGCTTGCTGGTGGCCATGGTGCACCTGATGAACGGGAAGGAATTCTGTGGTCAGGAGCGCGCGGTGGGGTCTGCTGGATTCTCCAGCGGCCGCTTCGATAGCGCACTGTCAAAGCGCATGATGCACCTTGTTGAGGCGCAAGAGCGCTGTTTTGAGGTGTTTGTCAGTTTCGCCAACGATGAGTGTCGGGAGTTGTGGCACACCCTGCGCACTAATGACCGGGAGTCCGAGATCAAACGCCTGCGACAGCTCGGCTGCTCCGTAGGTCGCTACAAGTCGCTGGATCCGGAATTGGCAGACCATTGGTTTATGTTGATGTCTGAGCGCATGGATGAACTCAAGAAAGTGGAAGATGCGGTCGAAGGTAGTTTCCATACCCGCTGCGTCGAGCGCTTTGCCGAGGCGCGCAATTCTCTGGCCCATCAGGAAACGTTGATTGCCTCCCTGGACACGCCGGATAATTCATCGCAATCGCTGCTGGTGTTGTGCGATTCTGGCGATGATGCCCGGGCGGGCGAGTCCTGGAAAAGTGAGGGTATTGGCCAACAGTTCGGTCGGTCCATTTTTGACCTGGTGCAGGAGCAGGCCCGGCGACTGCAGCAGATGAATCACGAATTGCAGGGCGCCAAGGAAGCGCTGGACGACCGGAAAAGCCAGGAGAAAGCGGTTTTGCTGTTGATGAATCATCGCAAGATCAATAACGACGAGGCTCATCGAGTACTGAGAAAACTGGCCATGGACCAGGGCAAGAAACTGTCCGAAGTTGCTCGGGCCCTGGTCTCCATGGCCGATGTGCATAAATAGAGGCGTGGCTCAGGCCTTCGCAGCCTGCGCACTGGTCTCGTCTGAATTCGTCTCCGTTTTCTGACGGCCCCGGCGTGGCGCAATGGTTTCCAGCTTGCGCTGTTTCTCATACAGGAATCTAAGAACGTCCTGCCGGTAGTGAACGTAAGTGGGGTTATCGGCCAGGGCAACCCGGTTTCTGGGCCTGGGCAGATCGATGTGCAGGTCTTCCCCGACAGTGGCCTTCGGACCGTTGGTCATCATGATAATGCGATCGGATAGTAGCACCGCCTCATCCACGTCGTGGGTGATCATGATCACGGTGTTATTCAGTTCCTGTTGAATGTCCATCAGTGAGTCCTGCAGGTGAGCCCGGGTCAGCGCATCCACTGCGCCGAACGGCTCGTCCATCAGCAGCACACTAGGCTTCATCGCCAGTGCTCGGGCGATACCGACTCGCTGCGCCATACCACCGGAAATCTCGCCAGGCCGTTTATTAGCGGCGTGAGCCATGTTGACCAGTTCCAGATTGTGACGGATCCAGTCCCGGCGCTCCTGTTTCGCCATGGTTTTGCGGAATACTTGTTGCACGGCCAGCTCAACGTTTTCATACACCGTCAGCCAGGGCATCAGCGAATGATTCTGGAACACTACCGCCCGCTCCGGCCCCGGGGTGTTGACCTCGTGGCCGTTCAGCACACAACCGCCACGCGTGGCTTGCAGCAAGCCCGCTACAATATTGAGTACAGTGGATTTACCGCAACCGGAGTGGCCGATCAGTGATACAAACTCACCTTTGCGGATTTTCAGGTCGACGTTTTCCAAAGCAATAAAAGGGCCGTCCTGAGTGTCGAACGCCATCTGCACATTGGTGATTTCGAGATGTGACTTAGTCATTTTTTTTCTCCTCTGATTTCGGAGTGCGAGCTGGCTGTTTCTATTCGTTCCACGCCACTTTTTTCTGAATAAGCAGCATGATCCGGTCGAGCAAAAAGCCGATGAAACCGATGGCGAGTACGGCCACCATGATGCGGCTCAGGGACTCACTACTGCCGTTCTGGAATTCATCCCAGACAAACTTTCCGAGGCCCGGACTCTGGGCCAGCATTTCTGCGGCAATCAGTACCATCCAGGCAATACCCAGAGAGACCCGAAGCCCGGTAAAAATCATTGGAACCGAGGACGGCAGCACGACTTTGCGTACATGAGTCCAGAAAGACAGCCGCAGCACTTTCGAGACACTCAGCAAGTCAGGGTTCACTGCCGATACACCCACACTGGTGTTAATCAATGTTGGCCATAGGCTGCAAAGGGTGACCGTGATCATCGACGTCAGGAACGACTTCTCGAACATTGGGTCGTCACTAACATAGGTGGCAGACACCACCATGGTCACCAGTGGCAACCAGGCCAATGGTGACACCGGCTTGAAGATCTGGATCAGCGGATTAACTGCCGCTGAGAAATAGCGGTTCAGTCCGACCATGACCCCCAGGGGTACCGCAATGATCGTCGCCAGCACGAAACCGGCCAGCACTGTGCCAAGACTGGTGAAGATTTGGTCAAAGAAGGTGGGCGCGCTGGGGTAGTCGCGGATCTTTACCTCGGCATCCGGGTTCTCTGCCAGAATCCCTTCGTTGCGCTTTTCCTGCATGATGACGAACTGGTCCGCTCGGTCCCGCTGGTTACTGTGCGCCTGCCACAATCGGCCGGACTGCTCCCAGACGTCCGCCGGGCCGGGAAAGGCACCCAGGGAGGTTTGTACCTGGGGGGCGGCAAGGTGCCAGAACGCCAGGAACAGGGCGATACCAATAGCAGGCAGCAGCATCTGGCGGCCGGTTTCAGCGAGGCTGCGACCGGACAGTTTATCGGCCAGTGCGCGGAGCCAGCGTAGGCCCCGGGGTGACGGTGCGGTTTGACTGAGCGTAGCCATGTAATGTCTCCTGACAACTCAATACTTATGGGGTTTCAGAGCCTTTCAGGCCGATATCAAAACTGTCGATGTACGCGTTGGGTTCGCGGGGTGTAAATGCCACGCCATCGATCAGCTCACCTTGGAAGGGACGAGCGAAGTTTTCGGCGCCCATTTCCGGAAAATCCTCTGCATTGAGAGTGCCATCTTCTATAAGTGTCTTGGCGGCTTTTTCGTAGATGTCCGCTCGGTACACCTTGGCTGCGGTCTTCATATACCAGTCGTCAGATTTCGGCTCGGCAATCTGGCCCCAGCGGCGCATCTGGCTCAGGTACCAGATGGCATCGGACGGGTAGGGATAAGTGGCGTAGTAGCGGAAAAACACATTGAAGTCCGGTAATTCGCGAACGTCACCTTTTCCATACTCGAAGGTGCCGGTCATGGAGTTTGCAATCACTTCTTCGTCAGCACCGACGTAGCTTGAGCGGGCAAGAATCTTCACCGCTTCTTCGCGATTGGCGTTGTCGTTCTCATCGAGCCAGTGAGCGGCGCGAATCAGGGCGCGCAGTAGGCGTAAATGGGTGTTGGGGTTTTCTTCCGCCCATTCCTCAGTAACACCAAACACCTTCTCGGGATTGTTGGGCCAGATTTCGTAGTCGGTAATAACGGGCACGCCGATGCCTTTGAACACAGCCTGCTGGTTCCAGGGCTCGCCCACGCAGTAGCCCTGAATGGTGCCGGCTTCCATAGTGGCAGGCATCTGGGGTGGCGGCGTAACCGAAAGGTGCACATCCGCTTCCAGAGTGCCGCTGGTATCGCCACGTTGTGGTGCGTAGAAACCGGGGTTCAGGCCGCCAGCGGCCAGCCAGTAACGTAATTCATAGTTGTGGGTGGATACCGGAAACACCATGCCCATGCGAAATCGCTCACCTTTATCATGGTAGGTCTCAATCACCGGTTTCAGGGCTTCTGCGCCGATCGGGTGCCTGGGATTACCATCAGCGTTATTTTCGATGTGGGGTTTCATTTCTTCCCAGACATCGTTGGAGACCGTAATGCCGTTACCGTTCAGGTCCATACTGAACGCGGTAATGATGTCGGCCTGGGTTCCGTAACCAATGGTGGCACCCAGTGGCTGACCCGCGAGCATGTGAGCGCCGTCGAGGGTGCCGGTTACCACGCCGTCCAGAAGTACTTTCCAGTTAGCCTGGGCCTCGAGCTCTACAAACAGGCCTTCATCCAGAAAAAATCCCTGTTCCCAGGCAATTGCCAGGGGTGCCATGTCGGTCAGTTTGATAAAACCCAGTTTCAGATCGGGCTTCTCGGCGGGGCCAATCTCTGCCTGGGCGTTGCCAACGCCGGTGGCAATCAGTAAGGCGGCTGCCAGTGTTTTCCATTGCATAATGCTCTCCTGGATTTTCAAACAAGCAAAAAAAAGCCTGCCTCCCAAAGTCGGGAGGCAGGCGCCAATGCCTGATATTCTGTTTTGAGTTTTAAATCTTACTGTATTAATACAAGCAGGTGACATGCCAGATTTTCAACTCACTGTTAGATATGGAAATTTTGAAAACCAAGATGATCCTGACGTCTGAAAATGTTTCATAAGCTACCGTTTTAGTGCGTTACGCCTCATTGTTGGGCGGTTTTCAGTCAGAGGCCTCGGCATTCCAGTCATGCAACTGCGGGCCAAGAAGCCGGTCGCTTGCGACGCTGACCGGTCCATAGTGGCCCGACAGAGTAAAAGGCGTCTGATGTCGCCCTTCGGTTTTACTGTCTATCACCGGCGTATCGATTCCCATGGAACCCGCTGCGGCCCTGAACAGGTCAGGCCGGAACACCTGACGGACCATCTCGCCGGTCACTTTGCCTAGCTGCTGCTGCGAGGCCAGCCAGTGACCCTGTGAGATCCAGGGAAAATCGGCCGAATGCCGGAAGAAGTGTTGATGCAAGCGCGGATGGAACAGGCTGTACGGGTGACGATCAAGGGCATTGATACGTTCACCCAGATATTCCGGGCGGGAGAGAATCTCGCGAAGGAGTCCGTGGTTGTGAGCGTTGTCCAGTCATTGGCAATCCGCCAGCAAGGATCTGATCAGATGGCGGTGCATGGTGCCGTGCTGCTCGGTCCAGTCGGCCCGCATGCCCAGCACTTTCTCCGCGGCGTTCTGCCAGATTTGGTGGCCGGAGTGAAGAATGCGCCCAAGCTGTTCAAATTCAAGCAAGCTGTTTTATGGCTCACCGACACAGCAGCCTTCGACTGTCCCCGCTCGGAAGGCGTCTGCCATTTGAACCGGGGATACGGGAACAATCTGCACCTGGGACTGGGCATCCGGGCCTGCCGATGCAAGCCAGTCTCGCAACTGCAGGTCATAACAGGACCAGGGCGATAGCGATGCCAGACGAATGGGCTCCCCTCTGGAGCGCGCCAGTTGAATCAGTGCGGAGGCAGTGGCGATAGGGTCGTCCAGATCCGCGCTGGACGTAATCAGGTGATTGTAAATAGTGTTGCTCAGGGTGATGCCGTTACGGCTAAGCACCATGCCCACCACGATAGGGATCCGGGGGCGATCTTCGGCGAGCGACATGCTCCAGGCATGGGCGCAAGCATGCGGTGGGCCGTATCCTCATCGCAGCTCTCATGACGCATGATCAGGCCCTTGGCCTTTTCGATCACATTGTGATCTTCCAGCGCTGTGCGGGTTTCTTCCAGTTCGATTCGCAAAGCCTGAAATGACTCAAACTGGACGACGTCGGAATCGACGATGGAACGGACACGCTCCGGCTGAATGCCATCGACCACATACGCACTAGCGCCCGACTTCACCGCCGCGTGAATGGTGGCCCGGTCGCATGGTTCGTTGGTAGAAAACACAATTGGCCGCGGGGCGTGGGTGCTGGCGCGCTCATGTTTTCCGGGGTGTCTCGGTCCGGCGAGCCTACGTCGATGATCACTATGTCCGGCTGATCCCTGGCGACTGCCGCTGTCAGGCCGGAGGCATCCGGGCGTTGCCGGATGATTTCATGGCCATCGTACCTGAGTGCTTCACGCACCTGACTGGCCCGCTCTGGGTCTTTGTCGATGAGCAAAATGCGAAGAGGATTTTGCGAATTCATGATGCCTGCCTCAATACACGCATTGATTGAATGCTGGTGCTGTTGGCGGCCCTGATAAAACTCGGCGCTTCAGCCGGTAGCTTGCGAGGAAAGCAGCAATAAATTTGCCAGTCTTGCCAGACCTGTCGTATCGCGGGGGCTTAGCTAATATTCGTATTTGGTCAGATCGTGCACTCCATAGGCTGACCCGCCTGTTTGTGGGGCGCTTCTTCGGATATTGCACTTTAATATAATTGATTCGGAGACGGAAAAGTTAGTGAGACCACCAGCAAAATGCGATTAGCCCCGAAGAATGATGGGTTTCCAGAGTTGGCCCTGGATTTGCAGTGGATTTGGGTGGTTACATCAGAAGAACGCGGGGTACAACCGAACAACGCACCCGCATCAATGAATATGGCAAAGAAGCCCGAAGACCTGCTCAATACTTTTGAGAGAGCAGGCCTGCGGGCTTTTTTTTGGATAATTTACAGGAGACGCTGTGAATACCGCAGGCACTAGCGACAACAGAATCCACACTACTTGCCCATACTGTGGTGTGGGTTGCGGCGTGATTGCAGATCCGGAAGCCCGGCATGGGGTAGAAGGTGACCCGGGCCATCCGGCAAATTTCGGGCGGCTCTGCGTAAAAGGTGCAAGTCTGCACGAAACCACCGGACATCACGGCAAACTGATGCACCCGATGGTGCGCGGCCGCCGTCGTGATTGGGAACAGGCAATCGACGAAGTGGCTGGCGCTATCCGCCGGAGCATCACCGATTATGGGCCAGAATCGGTGGCCTTTTATCTATCCGGGCAGTTGCTCACTGAGGACTATTACGTTGCCAATAAATTGGCCAAAGGCTTTATTGCAACGCCCCATGTGGATACCAACTCCCGGCTTTGTATGTCTGCCGCCGTTGCCGCCCACAAGCGCGCTTTCGGTGCGGATGTAGTTCCCGGCTGTTACGAAGATCTTGAGCTGGCCGACCTGCTGGTACTGGCGGGCAGCAACGCAGCCTGGGCCCACCCCGTGTTGTATCAGCGCATGAAAGCGTCGGCTCGGGACGGGCGCAAGGTCGTCGTCATTGATCCAAGGCGCACGGCCACGACTGAACTGGCGGATCTGCACCTGACCCTACGGCCGGGCACCGACACCATTCTTTATAACGGACTGTTGGTCTGGCTGTCCCAGCGGCAGTACCTGGATCGCCAGTATATTGCTGACCACTGCCAAGATTTTGAAGCGGCACTGAGCGCAGCGGAGGCGGCGGCACCTTCAGCCGCGTCTGTGGCGGCCCAGTGTGATCTTGAAGTGGGAGACGTGGAAACCTTTTACCGATGGTTCGCTGAAACTCCCCGAACCGTGACGGGCTTTTCGCAGGGCATCAATCAATCCGTGGCGGGTACTGACAAGTGCAACGCCATCATTAACTGCCACCTGGCGACCGGACGCATAGGAAAACCCGGCGCCAGCCCCTTTTCTATTACCGGTCAGCCCAACGCTATGGGTGGCCGGGAAGTGGGCGGACTAGCCAACACCCTGGCCGCGCATATGGATTACCATACCCCCGGAGCGCGGGATCGGGTTCAGCGCTTCTGGGGCTCAGACGCCATTGCACAAGGGCCAGGCTTAAAGGCTGTGGATATGTTTGAGGCGGTGCATCGGGGCGATATCAAGGTGCTCTGGATAATGGGAACCAACCCTGCCGTCAGTCTTCCGGATTCGGAACGCGTGCAGGAAGCGCTCGCACGATGCCCGACGGTTATCGTATCTGATTGCACGGCATCCACGGACACCACCAATCACGCGGATATTCTGCTGCCTGCTGCCGGTTGGGGAGAAAAAGACGGCACCGTCACCAACTCGGAACGGTGTATTTCCCGGCAACGCTCGTTTCTGCCGTTGCCCGATGAGGTGAGGCCCGACTGGTGGATCATGAGTTCGGTAGCACAGCGCCTGGGTTTTGGAAGCGCATTCAGCTACGACGGGCCTGCGGACATTTTCAGGGAACATGCAGCCCTGTCTGCCTTCGAGAATGATGGCGGCCGGGTCTTCAACATCGGTGGGCTCGCCGGGCTTTCAAAGACGGAATATCAGACCCTGGAACCGATTCAGTGGCCGGTTCACAAAAGCGTGAGCGATTCTTCCCGCCTGTTCGCCGATGGTCGGTTTACAACCGAAAATGGTCGTGCCCGTTTTGTTGCAATTCAAACGATTCTACCTGCCCAGCAGCCAAGTGCCAGGTACCCGGTGGTGGTCAATACCGGCCGGGTTCGGGACCAGTGGCACACCATGACTCGAACGGCGAATACGCCGAGGCTGATGGCTCATCGTCAGGAGCCCTTTGTGGAAGTGCATCCGGATGACCTCAAGCGGTTTGATCTCATTGAGGGACATCTGGCTCGGCTGGTCCTGGAAGACGGCCGTTTTGTTGGCCGGGTGCGGGAAAGCGCAGAACAAAGACCCGGCGAAGTATTTATTCCGATTCACTGGAACCGACAGTTCGCGTCCCAAGGCGTTGCAACTGTCTTGACCACGTCGGTTACGGATCCGGTTTCTGGCCAACCGGAGACAAAACATGGGCGTGCAGCGATCGGCCCATTTCGTGCCACTTGGCATGGTCGCCTTATGGTACGCAGGGAACGCCCGAAACGCTGGAAAGCCGATTACTGGTGTTACGTACCAATGAATCACAGTGACAGCTGGTGGGTCGCAGGGCGCCAACCCCTGCAGTGGCCGGATGCATTGACAGACTGGCTTGGCGGGCGCGCTCAGCTGGTGATGTCGGATCCGTCGGAAGGCCGATATAGGGCTGCACGACTGGTAGACGGCCGGCTGGAAGCAATCCTTATGCTTGACCGTGACCCCAACAGGTTACCGGACGCCGGTTGGATGGATCGATGTTTTGCCGAAGAAAGGCTATCGGAAGCACAGCGACGGGCACTGCTTTCTGGGCGCGACATCGATGTGCCGGAAACGGGTGCCATCGTGTGCAGCTGTTTTCAGGTGGGTGAACGCCAGATTGCCGCTGCGGTCAGGCAAGGCAGCACGACGGTTGAAGCGCTTGGGGAGCAACTGCGTTGTGGCACCAATTGCGGTTCCTGTATTCCGGAGCTGCGTGAGTTGATCGGGTCATCAGTCCCTGAGGGCGTAGAGTAATCGCGATATGTCATGCCCCGGCTTACACCGAGGTCTTCGACGGTGCAGGTCTTGTGATTCACGCGAGGTAGTTGTATTCCTGAATTGAAATCCCTAATTGAAAAGGAGCGGCCCAATGCGTGCACTAAGCAAACAGATAACACAGAAGTGGCCTGAAGCGTTTGTGCGCCTGAGTCAACGGGTGTTAGCGCCTTTTGGCCGTGAGACATCTTCTCTACTGCGTCTGCCGCTAAGCGGTGAATGTCAGTCAGGGAAGATCTATTTAGTCGGCGCTGGCAGTGGCGATTCTGAGCTATTAACGCTTAAAGCAGCGCGACTTCTAATGCAGGCGGACGCGGTAGTGTATGACCGCTTGGTTGGCGATGACGTGCTGGCGCTGATCCCCAGGTGTACCGAGCGCTATTACGTGGGTAAAGAACGTGACCATCACAGCGTCCCCCAATGCGAGATAGGCGCGCTAATGGTCAAACTCGCCCTGGCTGGTAAATCTGTGGTGCGTTTAAAAGGGGGAGATCCTGGTGTGTTTGGGCGTATGGGGGAGGAACTGATGGCCTTAGCCGACGCCTCATTAACAGCAGAAATTGTGCCGGGTATTACCGCTGCATCAGCGGCAGCGGCCTGCATGGGAATTCCGCTAACTGATCGTGACCATGCCCAGCAGCTGCGCTTTATTACCGCGCAATTTTGCTGTGAGGGTGGCGCCCCTGATTGGTCTTCGCTGGCGCGCAAAGATGAAACGCTGGTGTTTTATATGGGGCTTTCCAAGGTAGACGCGATTTGCCACAGCTTGCGCCAAGCGGGTTTGCCGAACGATTGGCCAATCACGCTGGTGGCCAACGCCAGCAAGCCTGATCAACAATCACTGGTCGGCACCTTAGCGAACATGCCCGAGCAACTTGCCAGCCATCCACTGCCATCGCCCTGCCTGATTATGGTGGGCAGCGTGGTGAGTATGGTGGCGGAAAGCCCCGCAGCTTCGTTAGCGGGCATCATCGAAACGGTCGGCCCAGTGTAGCGTTGGGAAGAGTTTCATCCAGGCACCGACGACCGCCAGGGTACCGGCACCTCCAATGACGTCAGCTGGCACGGCACCAAACCATGCCGCCAGCGCGGAACTCGCCTAGCTCATTGATGGACCCGATACACAGCATATTGACCGCATTTACGCGCCCAAGCATCTCATCGGGTGTGGCGAGTTGAATCAGCGTCATGCGCACATACGCGCTAATCATATCGGCGGCACCTGCCATTAACATGGCAACCAGCGAAAGCCAAAAATCGTCGAAAAGGCGAACACAAGATTAATGTCTGTTGACGTTTTCGCATAAGGCATTGAATAAAATAGGCAAACTCGTAATCTTAAGGTTTCGACACCACCAATAAAACGAGTTGGCTATGCCCCGATTTATGCTCAGTGATGAGCACTGGTCGAAACTAAAAGGAATGGTGCTTCAAGAAAATGTTTATAACAAGTGCGACCTGCGAATGATGGTCGAAGGCATGTCTTACCGACTGCGGGTGGGTTGTCCGTGGCGAGATTTACCTTCTTGTTTCGGTCGATGGAACTCGGTGTATAAAAGATTCAATGAGTGGTCAAAAAAAAGGAAAATGGTTGTCGCTGTTCAAAAAACGGGTCAGCGAACCGGATACTGAGTGGGAATTTATTGATGGCAGCTATGTAAAAGCCCATCAGCATAGCGCGGGCGCAAGCGGTGCTGACTCGCAATCTATCGGTAAACGTCGTGCCGAAAATACAACAAACATTCATTTGGCAGTCGATAGTGACGGCTTACCCATTGAGTTTACAGTGACGGGCGGCGAGATTCATAACAGCACGGCGGCAAGCGAATTAATTGAACCATTGCCGCCGGCTAAAGCCGTGGTAGCGGACAAAGGTTATGACAGTGAAAAGATTCGCGAACAGATTAAAAACAAAGGTGCCAACGCCGTGATTCCAAGAAGGTCAAATTCGGTCTTAGGTAATGCGGATATGGATGGGTCGTTATATCGCCACCGTCATTTGGTGGAAAATGCGTTTGCACGCTTGAAACATTTTCGTGGGCTGGCGACGTGCTATGACAAGTTGAAACGCAACTATCAGAGCGGCGTCGCCATGGCTTGTGGGTTTTTATGATTGACAAGTGCTCGTAAGCCTTTGAAAGGTAATAGCAGCCTCGTACAGTGAAGCTCCGAAACAACAATTATACGAGCCCGCAATACCCAGATACATGCTCACAGAGGAACTGTGGTCCAAGCTAAGAGAAATATTGCTTCAGTTCAGTCTGTATAACAAGGCAGGTCTGCGCAGGACAGTCGAAGGTATTCTGTTCAGAATGCGTACTGGCATACCCTGGAGAGATCTGGCAGAGCATTTCGGCACGTGAAATCCCATCTACAATGCGTTCAATCACTGGTCGAAAAAAGGCATCTGGAAAAGCTCTTTGGTGGGCTGACAACCGACTCGGACCTGGAGTGAGTCTTCATTAATGGCCGCTATGTATTATAGCCGTTAAAGGATACGACAGTCAGACGATACGCGCTGAGGCAGAAGCCCTCGAAATGAGCGTTATTCTCCCCAGAAGAAAAAACTCGATAAAGGGAAATAAGAGGCTCGACTGGCATTTGTATAAGCTCGGACACCTGGTCGAGAATGCGGTTGCCAGACTCAAGCACTATCGTGCCGTTGCCACCAGATATGACAAGCTTGCTCGAAATTATGAGAGCATCGTGTCTCTGGCTTACGCGTTTCTATGGCTACCGATGTGAATTGTCATCAGCCCCTAGGCTCCATCAGAATGTGTCGTACTGCATTAAGATTCATCATTAAGCGCAGGAGATCCCGTCCTTCAGGGCGGGGAGGGATAGCGCGTCGTGCGTCAGCGCGACTCCTTTTCCCTGTCTCCCTCCTCCTTTCCTTGGTTGGGTTGTATGTGGTAGCCGTAGCCATCGGCTCGCTGGGTTAAGGTGCAATACCTGTATGAAATGCCCTTGGTAGCGCCGTCCGGTGTTTGGACGTTGAAGCTGCCGGTCTTGCGAACCGCCACTCTGCCCATCCAAGTGCCCATTTTCAGACCAGAAGGCACAACGGCGCGCACCATATCCCCGGTCTGGAAGCCTTCGACCTACTTCTGGCGCATCAGATAGCCGCGGGGGAAGCCGTGCTTCGTTAAGCGCGTGCGCTTATAGCTGCCACGCCCGGTGGCTTTGATCGCCAAGGTTGGAACGTCCCACCCCCCCCTACGATCTCGACTTCTCCGTCACAAGCGGCATCCAGCGCGTGTGTCTTTGGAATGCCCAGTCGACAGCGATTAAACTTGCTGCGGCCACCTGCGCCCACTTCAACCGAAAGGCCCGTGTTCTTCAGCGTCTGATACAGAGTCCACCGGGTTGAGTTGACCGCGGAGGCATCCCTCAACGGTTTTTTACACTGTTTTAGAATCCGATTCAGCCTGGCCTGTTGGTTCTTCAGTCGCTTGGACGTAGCAAAGAAATCAGCCAGGGACTGCCGGCCTTTTTCCTGATTGCACGGCCGGCACGCAAGCGTCAAATTGTTGATGCGATTCGAGCCACCATTTGCTTTTGGATCGATATGCTCAATTTGCAGCGGTGTGTCTTTTTTGGTGCAGTAGGCGCATTCGCGCCCGCACTTCTCTAGAAGGTATTCACGAATTTCGTAGCCGAGCAAGGTGCCTTGCTGGTATTCGACACCGCTGATTTCCGGGTTTTCCATCTTCTGCGTATCGAACCGAACCAGTTCCTGGCTAATACCTGTTGCCGGAACCAAGGCAAGGAGCCGACTCACCAGGCTCCGGGTGGTATCGACCCGATGCTGGAGACTCGGGGCTAGCCAGCCTTTGGGCTTGGTCCGATTATCAAACCGGGGTGCCCGATAACGCAGCTGGTTGCGACGCCGGCGGAACGCCCGACGCTGTTCCAGAGACTGGCTGATCTGACGACCGCGATGAACCAATTCCATCAATGCCAAAACGTATTGCTTCTGGCCGTTTTCCCGTACAACCGCCATCCCGGTGGTCTTGCTGCCGGGATCGATCTTTACTCGAATCGGCTGAGTCATCCCACCGATACGGTCTTTCAGTCGGATCGTAAACGGATACGCGCGCACGGCATCAGGGGGTGTTTGCACCTATCGAGTACGAAGACCGACATAGAGTTCCTTTGAATGAATTCCCTTACGGGACTTGTGACGCGAATCTTGCGATTCGTCTCCCCTCGGGAATGTCCGTGACCGGCTCCTGCGATGTCGCAGCGACCCAAATCTTCGGCGTTTTACCTTTCGCCAGCATGATCTGAGTCTTCCATAGCGCCGAACTGAGGAAGCATTCGGCGGTGGGTCTTAACGACCTGTCACGAACGTAGCGGGTTGGTTACCGCTTTCCCTGGTCAACCTGGCTTGCAGAGTGTTCTCTACAAGCCCTGTCCTTTAAGGCGGGGTAGTTGACCGCAACTCGTCACCTGGGCGTGAACGGTGCCGCTGGCCACTCGGGCGCTGATAGCCTGGCCAGCTTCAAGCTGCCCGGCATGCCGCACAATCTTGCCCTGGTGGTCTTTCACAATGGCGTAGCCCCGTCCCAGAGTGGCCAGCGGGCTGACCAGATTCAGGGTTTGCGCTGTGTAATCCAGTTGCTCACGGCGGCTTTTAAGCGCTTGCTGAATGGCTAGATTCAAGCCTGTTGTTGCCCGCAACACACGTTCGCTGGCGCTGGCCAGTTGCCTGTTAGGTGATTGCATGGTCAGGCGCTGTTGCAAATGGTCGGTACGCATATGCAAGCGCTGGGTTATCTGA
>Ga0314772_1000532_pt1 | contig 20332 bp, 17 predicted proteins | sample MetaGCBIW2018_FD_204520 | JGI IMG/M metagenome (GOLD analysis project Ga0314772, IMG submission 204520) | Cryopeg brine microbial communities from Beaufort Sea near Barrow, Alaska, United States - CBIW 2018 | ecosystem: Environmental > Aquatic > Marine > Coastal | place: USA: Alaska | collected... | reverse complement strand
TAAACACTGCGCCCGCGACGCTCGGCGCGCCCATTGTCGTGGCGAACGACGTCCACGTGGACTATCGCACCCATGCGTCGGGCAAAGCGCTCTCGAACGGCGGCTCGCTGTTCAAGCGCCAGAGTGGTATTCGCTTGGTGCACGCGCTCAAGGGCGTCTCCTTCGAGGTGCGCGAGGGCGAGAGCGTCGGAGTGATCGGCCACAACGGCTCCGGCAAGTCGACGCTCATGCGGACCATAGCGGGGCTCACCACCGCTACCAAGGGCGCGGTGTACGCGGCCAGCCGTCCGGCGCTGCTGGGCGTCAACGCAGCGCTGATGCCGGACCTGTCGGGCGAGAAGAACGTGCTGTTGGGGATGCTCGCGATGGGGCATTCTAAGGCGGAGTCCACGGAGCAGTTCGATGAGATCGTCGAGTTCTCGGGTCTCGCGGAGTTTATCGACCTGCCGATGAAGACCTACTCGTCGGGTATGCAGGCACGGTTGCGATTCTCTATCGCGGTGTCGCGCGATCACCAGATCTTGCTGGTGGACGAGGCCCTAGCCGTTGGCGACAAGGCCTTCCGCGACAAGTCGGAGCAGAGAATCCGTGACCTGCGCGACCAGGCCGGCACTGTTTTTTTGGTCAGCCACTCGATGCGCTCTATTAAAGACACCTGCACGCGCGTGCTGTGGATCGACCACGGCAATCTCCTCATGGACGGCGACCCCGCCGAGGTCGTGAAGGCGTACGAGGACTCGAAGTAACAGCGTCACTCACCGCTGGCTTAGCGCCAGCGCCCCCGCGTGCTTTACGCCACGCTCACGACCACGCCACGCCCACGCCCACGCCCACCCAAGCGCCTTCGGGGGTCCTCAGCGGCGCATATCCTGCTGAATTACGCGAGGCACGCGCCTACCCCTTGCGAACCTACGGTTCCGTAGCCTACGCTTGCGTAAGTTAGCGGGAGTGAGCCTCCGAGCGGCCCCCGCGCAAACCATCGACCGGCCCAACGCGCAAGGGAGCAGCACGTGGATGCACACGGCCCACTTTCCGAACATGGACTCGTTCGGCTCTTAGACCACCACGGCGAGCGGCTCGAGGACCAGACGTTCTCGCCCTACGCGGCCCACCTCAGCGCGCAGGACCTGCGCTCGTTCTGGCACGACATGAGTGTGTTGCGCGCGTGGGACATGGAGGCCATGAGCCTTCAACGCCAAGGGGAGCTGGGACTGTGGGTGCAGTCGTACGGCCAGGAGGCCGCGCAGATCGGCTCCGGTCACGCGCTACGGGACCCCGACTTCGTTTTCCCCAGCTACCGCGAGCACGGCGTCGCGATGAAGCGCGGCGTGGATCTGCCCAGCATCTTGCGCGTGTTCCGCGGACTTGAGCACGGCTCCTGGGTACCGAGCGAGCACGGCTTCCACCTGTACACGTTGGTGATCGGCGCCCACGCGCTCCACGCCACCGGGTACGCGATGGGCATGGACCGCGATGGACTCGTCGCGAGTGGCAACCCCGAGCAGGACGGCGCGGTGGTCTGTTACTTCGGTGACGGCGCCACCTCGCAGGGCGACATCGCTGAGTCCATGACCTTCGCCTCGGTCAACAACGCGCCCATCGTGTTCTTCTGCCAGAACAATCAGTTCGCCATCTCAGAGTCGGTGACGCGCCAGTCAAAGGTTCCGCTCGCGGACCGAGCCAAGGGCTTCGGAATGCCGTCGGTACGGGTGGACGGTAACGACGTCATCGCCAGCCACGCCGTCAGCCAGTGGGCACTCGAGCACGCGCGATCCGGCAAGGGCCCGGTGTTCATCGAGGCGCTCACCTACCGTATGGGCGCCCACACCACATCCGACGACCCGACGCGGTACCGCGAGAAGGCCAGCGAGGAGTACTGGGCCGACCGCGATCCCATCTCGCGTTTGACGACCCACCTGGAGAGCATCGGCGAGTTGCCCGACGACTTCCGCGAAGAGGTGGCCGCAGAGGGCAAGGCGCTGGGCGTCCGCACACGCGAGGCGGTCCGTAGCTGGGCCAAGCCCGCCGCCCGCGAGATGTTCGACCACGTTTACGCGCAGCCACATTCCACAGTGGAGGCCGAGCGGGCCTGGTTTGATCGCTACCAAAACTCTTTCGCCGATGCGGAGGTGCAGGCCTGATGAGCGAAAAAGTCACCATGACCATGGCCGGCGCCATCAACGCGGGCCTGCGCGCCGCGATGGAGCGCGACCCCAAGGTGCTGCTGATGGGTGAGGACATCGGTGCCCTGGGAGGCGTGTTCCGTGTCACGGACGGGCTGCACGCGGACTTTGGCGACTCCCGAGTTGTCGACACCCCGCTGGCCGAGTCCGGCATCGTCGGCACCGCGATCGGCCTGGGGATGCGTGGCTACCGCTCGGTGGTCGAAATCCAGTTCGACGGCTTCATCTTCCCCGCCTTCAACCAGATCACCACGCAGCTCGCCAAGATGCACTACCGCTCCAAGGGCCACATCACGCTGCCACTCGTGATCCGCGTGCCATTCGCAGGCGGTATCGGTGCGATCGAGCACCACAGCGAGAGCCCAGAGGCACTCTTCGCCCACACCCCGGGCCTGCGGATCTTCACCCCCGCCACCCCGCAGGACGCTTACGACGGCATCCAGCAGGCCATCGCGTCGCCGGATCCAGTCATGTTCTTTGAGCCCAAGGCGCGCTACTGGGACAAGGGTGAGGTGGACACCGGTGCAGTCACCTCCCGCCTGTCCGAGCGGGACGCCACCGCAGACATCGGCCGCGCCCGAGTCGCCCGCGAGGGCACCGACGTCACCGTGGTCGCATACGGCCCCACCGTCCGGGTGGCCCTGCAATCGGCGGAACTCGCGGCGCAGTCGGGCACCAGCGTCGAGGTGATCGACCTGCGCTCCATCTCCCCGCTCGACACGGCCGCGGTCGTAAAGTCCGCCAAGAAGACCGGCCGAGTGGTCGTGGCGCACGAGGCGGTGACCACGTTCGGCGTGGGCGCCGAGGTCTCCGCGCGCGTCAACGAGCAGGCCTTCTTCCACCTTCACGCCCCCGTCCTCCGCGTGGGAGGCTTCCATACCCCCTACCCTGGGGCTACGTCTGAACACGAGTACCTGCCAAACCTTGACCGCATACTCGACGCAGTCGATCGCGTGATGACGCACTAAGGAGCCCCGGATGCCAGTCTTTGAGCAGTTCAAAATGCCCGATGCGGGCGAGGGCCTGACCGAGGCCGACATCGTCACGTGGCGCGTTGCCGTGGGCGACACCGTCGAGATCAACCAGCCGCTGGTCGAGATCGAGACCGCCAAGTCGATCGTGGAACTTCCGTGCCCGTTCGATGGCGTGGTCACCCAGCTGTTGGCCGTCGAGGGCGACACGGTGGAGGTGGGAGTACCGATCATCGAGATCGATGTGGACCCCACGGGTGAGCCTGCTCCCGCTCCGGATGCGGTCCCCGACGCCTCGTCCGAGACGGCGAACCAGGAACCGGCGAACCAGGTACTTGCGGCCGATGCCACGGTCCAGTCCGCACACCACTCCCAGTCCGCGACCCAAGCGTCCGCGGACGCTCCCCAGGCAAGCGCGCAGCAGCAAGAAGGAGAGTCTGGTGCGGTGCTCGTGGGCTACGGCGTGAAAGCCGGTTCCGCCCAGCGCCGCCCCCGCAAGGAGGACGCCCTGGATCCCATCGGTGGCGAGGGTGAGGCGAGCGATTATCCGGTCAAGGCGAAGCCCCCGGTACGCAAGCTTGCGCGCGACCTCGGCATCGACATCACCACGATCACGCCGTCGGGACCGGGCGGAATCGTCACCCGCGACGACGTCGAGCAGCAGTCCAAGGCGCGCTCGGCCAAGTCGCTCGCGACGTACCCGGGCGACGACCAGCCGTGGCTCGAGTCAGGCACCGTCTCCCCCAACGGCCGCACCACCCGCGTCCCCGTGAAGTCGGTACGTAAGCGCACCGCGGAGGCCATGGTCGACTCGGCGTTTACCGCCCCGCACGTCACCGAGTTTCTGACCGTGGACGTCACGGAAACCATGAAGCTGGTCGCACGACTCAAGCAGGACAAGGACTTCGCGGATGTGCGCGTCACGCCGCTACTGCTGGTGATCAAGGCGCTGCTGCTCGCGGTGCGCCGTCACCCCGAGGTCAACGCCTCGTGGGATGACGCCTCACAAGAGATCATCTACAAGCACTACGTGAACCTCGGGATTGCGGCGTCTACCCCACGCGGCCTGATGGTGCCCAACATCAAGGATGCCCACCGCCTGCCGCTGCACGCACTCGCGGTGGCGCTGCAGGACCTCACTTCGGAGGCGCGTGCCGGCCGCATACAGCCCGGTTCGATGGCCGATGGCACCATCACCATCACTAACGTGGGTGCGCTTGGCATCGACACCGGAACCCCCATCCTGAACCCGGGCGAGGCCGCGATTCTCGCATTTGGCGCGATCCGCCAGCAGCCCTGGGTGCACGACGGTGAGATTCAGATCCGCTGGGTCACGATGCTCGCGCTGAGCTTCGACCACCGGTTGGTGGACGGCGAGCTGGGCGCCCGCTTGCTCTCCGACGTAGGTCGCGTGATGAACGACCCGTCACAGGGACTTGTTTGGGCATGACATTTGCGCCCCCTGACTCCGAGATCGTCGTCCCGCTTACCCCGGACGATGTTGGGTGGCCGCCCATGGCCACGGAGAGTCTGTGGGCGTGGAGCCTGGGCGAGGACCGGTATCGCATTGCTAGCGCGCCATGGTTCGCCCCCGGCCTCGCGGTCGACGACGTCGTACTCGCAAAGCGGACACGCGTAGCGGCCGATGCCGGGGCTGAGGCCGCGGCAAGGCCGATATTTGTCGAGGTGGTCGAGCGCTCGGAACACGTCACGTTGCGACTCATTGTGCAACCGCCTACTACGCTCGCGGACGCCGCCAAGGCGCTCGAGCCGCTGGGCCTGCGGGCCGAGGGATTCGCGCATTACTCCATGCTTGCCATGGACGTGTTCCCGGAGGCAGACTTTGCGGCTGTCGCACAGGCGATCGTGGACGGGCAGCGCGCTGGTCGATGGGACTGGGAAGAGGCGCGCATCACCGACCGCTGGGCCGCGGAGACCGCAGGGATCTGACGGCGCTACTCTCCTCCAGTTGCGCGGCTCCCCCGCTAGCCACTGCGAGTCCATCTCACCCGGCGGGCGCAGGTGCCGCTAGCCCCAGCGCACGGGCTTACTTCCAGTCAACACTGACCGGTTTTTCCACGAACGCCCCGTAAGGCTCGAACGCGTTCTCGAACGCCGCGCGATCGGCCGTGCTGAGCCTCTCGCCCAAAGTTGACTCGAGCGGCACTGCGTCGATCACGCAGGACCTGGCCCGCATCGTCCGCTTCCATGTCCCCATCACTTGTCCATCGCGCACCAAGGTGGCACGGAACACCCCGTTGTTCCCCGGCACCACCTGTTGGTAGCCCGCGGGGTCGAGCATCAGCGAGCGATCACCGTAGCCGAGCATGTACTCGTCGAAGCCCGGTAGTACGAATGCCCCACCAGCGTCGCGCGGCGGCGAGTCGAGCGCCGCGGGGGTGACGAGCATCGGCCCGCCATCGGTATCCACCTTCGCGATCGCCGCGCCCGCGACCGCCACGCCGGTACGGCAGTCCCGCATGCCCAAACCAGTCCATCTGGCCATGTCCTTGAGTGTCACCGGCCCGTGGCCGCGTACAAACCTAAGCGCCATGATGCCCAGCGCCTCGTCGTGCTCGGGCTTCAACGGGTCCGTCACGTAGTCGTCTAGCAACACGAACGTCTGGTCCTTGCCCACGTGCGGTGCGATGCACGTCACTCCCTTTTGGCTGGCGTACCACAGCAGGTGATAACCCACCTGGCTGGGGGTCTGGATTCCTGCTGCGCTCAACGCCGCAATGCACTCGGCGCGCGTCAGCCGCCTTGCTTCCCCGAGGGCGTCGCGCAGGGTGTCCACCGCCAGCTCCACCGTGGCCTGCGAGAGCCCCAGGTATTCCCTGCGCTTTGCCGCGCCGGCCAGCGGCTTGGCGCCCATCAGCTCCACCATCCACTTTGCGTCGCGAGGGGGCACAAAGTGCACCGTTCCCCGCATCGGCCAGGTGCGCAGCGCCTCCTTGCTTTCGAGTGCCTGGACGACGGAGGCCTCGGTCGCGCCGGGTATCCGAACCCCGAAGGACCACAGCCCGCTCGCCACGTCCTGGGCCTGCATGGCGCCAAACCATTCCACGATGCTCGCTACAGTCGGCGACGCGGATTGGGCAAACCCCACCCGCGCATCGGCTTCCGTGAGCAAGAGTGCGCGCATGCGGAGCGCCTGGATCTCGGAGTAGGTCAGCGTTGACATGTGTTCACGCTAGCGGGGTGGCACGACAATGTCCGTCGTCTGCCCGCGCCCACAGTGCGGGGCGTGCCCACTCAGCCGACGTACGCTTATGCCATGTCCATCGGCACCCTCGTCTCAGCATCGGCGGGTATGCGGGACATCTCCTTAGGCGTCACCGTGGGCGCGCTGCTGGTGATCATGGCGATACTCCCCCGCGGCCACGGCGGCGTGGAACGCATGAGCCTCGTGGCACGCGTCGCATCGGTCGTATGGGCGATGAGCGCGATCGTGTTCCTCGTCGCCTCGTACGCGCAAATCGTGCCTCGCTCGGGCACCGGGGCTACCTCTTCCTACGGCGCCGGATTCATCCAGGAGGTGTGGTCCTTCTCTACGACCATTGACCTGGGCAAGGCGTTCCTGCAGATGGCGCTCGCGGCGATCGTTGCATCCATCGTGGTGGGGTTGGTGCGCACCCCATCCACCTCGGCCTGGGTGATGATCCCCGTCGTGTGGGCACTCGCCTGGCAGGCGCAGACCGGCCACGCAGCCGGTGCGGCTGACCACCACCTCGCGGTGAGCTCGATGTTCCTGCACGTGGTGGGATCCGCGGTCTGGATCGGCATCATCACCGCGGTCACGTTGGCCCGCCATGTGCTCGGGGCGTCGACCAAGGCCTCCGTATATCGCATGTCACGCATCGCGCTATGGTCCGCGATCCTGGTGACCGTGTCTGGGGTGGGCAACGCCTGGCTGCGGTTTAACGACCCGATGGACCTCTTCACCTCCACGTACGGTCGCATCCTGTTGCTGAAGTTGGCGCTCATGGCGGTGGTCGTCGCGCTGGCTGCGTGGCACCGCCGGCGGACGATTCCGTTCTTGAGCAACATTGACGTGCAGCGACACTTCTGGAAGGTCATGGCGGTGGACGTGTGGGCGCTCGTGGGCGTGGTCGCCGTCGCGGCCGTATTGTCCGGCACGGCGCCTCCTGCGGACCTGACCCCGATCGCCGCTCCCACGCCCGCGTATTTCCTGACCGGATACGACTTGCCTCCCGCCCCGACGTTCATCAACTGGTTCGCGCAATGGCGCCTGGAGATCGTGAGCGCTTACGTGCTGGCGTTGCTGGGCATCGTCTACCTGTTGTGGGCCAGACGCTTGCACCGACGCGGCGACGCATGGCCTTGGTATCGGTCCGCATCGTTCATCTTTGGCATCGTGACGATGATCTGGATCACGCAGAGCGGCCCAATGATCTACGGCTCGGCGAGCTTCAGCGGTCACATGGTGCAACACATGATGCTGGTGATGGTGGCGCCCATCCCATTGACGCTGGGAGCCCCGATCACGCTGGCGCTGCGGGCGCTGACGCCGCGCACGGATCACTCTCGCGGGCCTCGCGAGTGGATCCGCGTCATCGTCGAGTCGCGCGTTATGAAGTTCTTTGCCAACCCCATCGTCGCGGCCATTAACTTTGCCGGTTCGCTGATCGTGTTCTACTACTCACCGGTGTTCGAGTTCGCGCTACGAAACCACGCCGGACACTTGTGGATGGTGCTGCACTTCACGCTGGTCGGGTACCTCTTCGCTAACGCCCTCGTCGGAATCGACCCGGGGCCCAACCGGCCGCGTCACCCGCTACGCATCGTGCTGCTGTTCGCCACGATGGGGTTCCACGCGTTCTTCGGTGTGACACTGATGGCGTCGCAGGTGCTGCTCGCGCCGACCTGGTTTGGGCTGATGGGACGAACGTGGGGGCCCGATGCGCTGACTGATCAGCAATATGGCGGCCAGATTGCGTGGGGAATCGGCGAGCTCCCCACGGTGCTGCTCGCGATCGGCGTCGTGATCGCGTGGCGTTCGGCGGACACGCGCGAAAGCAAGCGCAAGGACCGTCAGGCTGACCGCGACGGCGACGCCGAGTTGAAAAAATATAACGCAATGCTTGAACAGGTCGCCGGCCAGGATCATCGTCGCGGCGAGTAGCCCATTTCTGATCCGACCAAGAAAAAGTTATCCACAGATTTCATACACAGGCCTGTGAACAACTTGTGATGTGCGCTCCCCGTCGGTGGAAAACGGCGGGAGGGAGTCGCTGTGAAAAATAGGCGTCGATTTCGGGTTGCGGAGTCCCACGGAGGCGAGTAGGAATAGGGACATCGGAACGAGTTGAGACTGCTTGAGTTGGACCGGGAAACTGGTCCAGCAGACCCAAGTATCACTGCCGGATATCCCAGGTGACTGGGACGTCTGGCCTCAGGATCAGGGTCAGCGGGCTTGCAAGTTCCGGACGCTTCGGACAACGACAGTGCAGGTCAAGGGGCACGCGTGGCAGTCGCTACGCGTCGCTACTGCGAAATGTGGGTGACGGCACAGGGACTGACGGCCCGGAGAGTCGACCGAGAGGTCACCGCTTACGGGTGGTGAGGCCGCATCGTCAATGGCGGCAGTTGGGGGGAACCGGTTCGCCGCGGGACCCACGAGAACTTGAGGTTATGGCAGGGCCCCTCGGACGCTTACTCCGGGGGGCCTTCGCCTTACTCAGCCGTCACTGAACCTGCGATCGGTCAGCGGGTTCCGCGTGCCCGGCACATAGTTACTCCGCTTGAGGCTCGCCCTCGTGGCCCAATGCGTTGATGAGATCAGCGATCTGGTGGTGTTCTTCGAGCGGGTGGCGTAGCGGGTGTTGCGAGCTGATCACGTAGTGATTGCGGCGCCCCTGCTTGCGGCGTTCGATGTATCCGATCGCCTCCAGGTCCCCGAGGATCTGTGTGGCGGTGCGCTCCGTGATGCTGACCCGCTCCGCGATTTCCTTGAGCCGCACGTCTGGCGTGGCAGCGATCGCGAGCAGCACGTGTCCGTGATTGGTGAGGAAAGTCCACGAGCGTTCGGCGGCCATGGGCAAATGATACCCGAACACGAGAAGCAATACACCCGCAACAAACTTCCTAGAATAAAAGTTCTATGTTACTTTTTGCCCATGAGAGAACTGAACGTGCTGATGACGGCTCCGGCATACGTGGAGGCGCAGAAGTGATAGATATTCTGCTGATTGTTGCGGCGGTCTTCGCCCCGCTGTTCGCGGTGGTGACAGTGATAGCCGTGAGGCCAGCGGGCCTAGCGGCTGGGAGGCTGGTCACGCTCGGGTGCGCGGTCGCCTCGCTCGCAACTTTCGCAATCATCGTAGTGAGCGCCAGGCGCCCCGACGGCCTCGTGGGCTACTCCGACGGCTGGCCTCTCCACCTCGATCGCGCGAGCTCGCTCTTGCTGGCCGCCGTGACCACGACCGGCGTGGTGGTGGGGTCGTTCTCCCGCCGCAGCATCGACCTGGATCCGCGCGGGCGCCGGTTCTTTGCGCTGCTCGGGGCGCTTGTCACCGGAGGCAGCCTGGTGGTGGTGCACGGCAGTTGGGTCGCGCTACTCGCGGGATGGATCGGGTCGACGTGGGCCCTGGTGGCGCTCCTCGGGCACCGCTCAGAACTGCCGGCAACAAAGCGGGCGCAGCGGACTATCGCTCGAGCGCTCATGGTCGGGGACGGTGCCCTGGTGCTTGCCATCGCCGTAGTCGTGGCTATTGGTGGCGCGGATCCCTTGACAGACGTGGCCACCGTAGCCGCCAGCCTCGGCTCTTCTGCCGTCTTCAGGATCCCCGCGGCGGACCTGGTCGCTGTGCTCCTGGTAGTGGCCGGCGCGTCACGCTCCGCACTGGTGCCTTGGCACAGGTGGCTCGCGGCCACGCTCGCGGCACCGACCCCCGTGTCCGCCCTGGTGCACGCGGGGTTTGTCAGCGGTGCAGGCCTACTGCTGATCCGTTTTCACTCGCTGGTGCTGAACTCCGCGGTGGCGGTGTACGCCGCGTTCTTCCTCGCGGTGCTTACCATTCTCATCGCCGTAGGCGCGGGCTCCGCTCGGGTGGACGTCAAGGGCAAACTTGCCTGGTCCACGGTGGCACAGATGGGGTTCATGGTGGTCCAATGCTCCGTGGGCGCGCTGAGCAGCGCGGTGCTGCACATCATCGGCCACGGTCTGTATAAGGCGAGCATGTTCCTCGGTGCCGGTGACGTGATCTCCGCCGGTTTGCGGTCCACCCGCCGGGCCACGCCGCTGCCCGTCTGGTCTGCGGCAGCTCGGGCGACACTAGCCATCGCGATCGCGACTCTCACCCTGGGCCTCGGGTTGTGGGTATTGCCTCCCCACCTGTCGGCCGCAGGAGTGGTCCTCGTAGCGGTCTTCGCTTGGTCAACCGTCGTGCACGGACTCTGGGGGTGGCTCTCGCGTGGCGCGTTGAAGAGCTCGCTCGCACTGCTTGTTGGCCTTGCGGGCGCCCTCGTCGCAGTGTTCGCTTACCTGGGAGGACTGCGCTTCATGGAGCGGTTCCTGGCGCCGTCCTTCGGCGATGTCCCGCTGGGCGATGTTGCGCTCGGTCCCGGCGTGGCAGTGACGACGCTCGTGGTCACCATCGGCGCAGTGGCGTTAGTCGTGGGTGGCGTGATGTTCGCTCCGGGCTCCGTGGCGCAGCGGTTGCGCGACAAGATCAGCATCCTGTTCGCGCGGACGGCGCACCCGAGCGTGTCCAAGGTTGTCGCCCGCCGCGTCGTACGGGGGAAAAGTGCGCTCACGGGATCGGAGCACGCGGGGTCGGAGCACGCTGTGCCGGAATACGCGAGCCCAATCGCCACTGAGGCTCACGGGCGCCCGGACGTGTCGCGGTCGCAGATTCGCGGCGACATCTCGCGCGCGACGTCCATCATCGCGCCCACGTGGCCCCTGACCTCGTTTGTTGCCGTCAACCCCCTCGGCGGGCTCGAACAGCTCGGATTCGACGGCGCGACCAAGGTGGCACGCCAGCACCTGCGGGCCCGCACCCACCTGACGCTGGACGAGTATCGGGCGGATCATGCGCAAGCGTTGACCACCGCGGATGACCTCGCCTGGGCTATCGAAACTTGCTTCGTTGACGTGTGCTCTACCCCGGATATCATCGTGGGTGGTGTGGACGTCAGCGCAGCCGACCTGATCCGTCTCGACCTGCTTCACGGCCCGGAGGGTGAGGAGGCGCAAGAGCCCCTCACCGCACTGGAGCGCGCACATGGGACCGCTAGTGAGCTCGGCAAGCTGATCGACGCTACGGTCTGCCATTCCGTTTCGCAGTTCATGACCAATACGTCAGGAAGCGGTGCGAGCGACACGTCGTTCCATACGCAGTGGCGTACCGATGCCACGCGAGTCACCAACCTCCGCCTCCACCTTGGGGCGCAGGCGCTGCGGTGGCTCGACGACCTGGGCGAGGACCCAGCGGACGTGATTATTGCCGCGTTGGACGTGGTTGGCGTCAACAACCGCGACCGCGTATCCGAGATGCGCGGGCACCTCTCCCGGGTCCAAGGGTGGGCTGGGCTCGCTAAGTGGCGTACCGACTGGGCGCATCCGAACGAGTCCCGGGCCATGCTCGCGCCAATCGACATCGTGGCGGCGCGGTGCGCTCTTGAAGCGGCCTGCATGCTGGGGCGTCCCACAGCCAGCGCAGTATTGACGCCGGGCCCCGGCGAGGATGCGCTTATCGAGCAGAGAGTAGAGGCTATTTTGGCCGCCCTCCCGATGCGCGCCTCGGCCGACGAGCGTCTGGCCATCCGCCACGTGGTTCGCTTGGTCGACTCTCAGGCACGCAACGGTTGCTGGCTGAGCGCGCAGGAACGCCGCGTCGAGCGGGAGCTGTTGTCTCGGCTGGACTCCGGCGACTCCGGCGACTCCGGCGGCTCCGGCGACTCCGGTGCACTCACGACGGCGCGCGCGCCGGCGGCACAACTTGCCTTCTGCATCGACGTCCGGTCCGAGGGTTTGCGCCGCCACCTTGAGGCGACAGGTCAGTACGACACGTTGGGCTTTGCCGGATTCTTTGGTGTCGCGATGAGCGTGCAGCGCCTCGGGTGGGCCCACGCGGAGGCCCGTTGCCCCGTGCTCGTCACCCCCTCCGTGAAGGCCAGCGAGAAGCCGTCGGGGACCCCCGATTCGCTCGCGGACGTCAAGCGGATGTTCGCTCGCGACCGAGTGACGTCCGGCGCGACGGCGGTCCATTCGGCCGCGAAATACGGCGCGGGGGCTCCCTTCGCCATGACCGAGGCCGCAGGCTGGTTCGCCGGTCCGGTGGCGGCTGCCCGCACCCTGTTGCCTTCACGCCTGACGCCAAGAAAGCGCCCCGCAACGACGATGCTGCTTGACGGCTCAGACCATGAAGGCCTGGACAACGAGCAGCGCGTCTTCACCGCGGAGGCGGTGCTGAGGACGATGGGACTGACGGACGGCTTCGCGCCGCTGGTGGTGTTGTGTGGCCACGCCAGTCCTACCGTGAACAACCCGCACGCGACGTCGTTGGACTGCGGGGCATGTGCCGGTGCGTCTGGGGGGGACAGCGCGCGGACCGTCGCCAGTCTGATCAATGACCCCAGGGTGCGCAGCGGGCTCCGGGAGCGCGGCATCGACGTTCCGGACGGGACCCACGTGGTGGCGGGCCTGCACGACACCGGGAGCGACCATGTCGAGATTCTCGACGCGCACCTGATTCCCATTTTGCACCGGGAGTCGATCGCAGCGCTCGTGACGGATCTGGAGGTGGCCGGAAGGCGCCAGTCCGCCGACCGGGCTCTTCTGCTACCCGGTCGGGCGGCCTCGGTGAGAAGCCGCGGTGCCGACTGGGCCCAAGTCCGCCCCGAGTGGGGCCTGGCCCGCAACACCTCATTCATCATCGGGCCGCGTTCCACCAGCGCGGGGGCGGATCTCGAGGGGCGCGCGTTCCTGCACACATACGATGCGGGTGCCGACCCCGACGGGAGGGTTCTCGAGACGATCATGACTGCGCCGCTCGTCGTAGCGCACTGGATCTCCGCCCAGTACTACTTCTCCACTGTGGACCCGGACAAGTTCGGCGCCGGCGACAAGTTGCTGCACAACATCGTCGGCGACACGGGGGTGATTCAGGGCGAGCATGGCGACCTACGCGTTGGCTTGCCGTTCCAGAGCACCCATTGTGGCGACCGGCGTCACCACCAGCCCGTGCGCCTACTCGCCGTGATCGAGGCACCTCTGGAAAGAATTGAGAGGATCATCTGGGACAACCCCATTTTGAAGACGCTCGTGGGCGGCTCGTGGATCCGCATCGCGGGGCGCTCCCACCCGAACGAACCATGGTCGATTCGCTCCGCGAAGGGCACGTGGAGCGGGGAACCCAAGGCAACGAACACCATCCCCGTATTGGAGACCTCATGAACAGCTTGACTGGATTTACGACCATGGCGCGCATCGAGGTGGTGATCGACGGCGAGCACGTGCCTGCGGTTCGCGGCCTCCTGCTCAGTGCCGGCGCCAAGGGTTACACCGCGATCCAGGGCGTTTCCGGATTCGGACACTCGGGAGCTCACGAGGGGAGACTGCTGTACAACGACCGCAACAGTCTGTCGATGCTCATCAGCGTGGTTCCCATGGAGCACGCGGAATCCATCGTCGCGGGCATCAGGCAACTCCTGGACGACCACCACGGGGTCGTCCTTGTGAGCGAGACGCTAGTGAGCCGGGCTGACTACTTCTAAGGTTGGCCCCCCGGACGCTTACTCCGGGGGGACTTCAGCCATGCCTGGGGTGACGCGTAGGCAATCTTGACCCTCGCATCGGCCGCCACAATTACCGTAAAGCCGGACCGTGGCGCACCCGCGGAGGACACGCCTACGTTGCTCCCTCGCGCGCCCGCTCGCGTGCCAACCCCGTGATGGTGAAAGACTGAGCCAAGCAAGCATCGGAAGCACCCGCGAAAGGTTGAGCATGTCAAACGAGTCCGACCACGAATCTGAGTCCCAGCCCGAGCCCACTCCGGGTGTGCGGGGAGACGATCCGGCGGCGGACCCCGACGCGACCGAGACGTCGATCATGGAGCCCGTCGACGTAGGCGACACCCAGGTCATGCCCCCCGTCCCAAGCGAACATGCGGCCGATGCTGCGGTGACGTTAGGCGCCGGCGGCCACACTGCAAACGGTGACAACGCAGCCGGTGACAACGCTGTCGATGATTCCGACGCCGGGACAGGCGAAGATGCCAGCGCCCAGGGTTCGGTCGCGACCTCGTCCTCGCGTCGCAACGCTCTCGGCGTGTGGGGTGTCGTCTCCGGCGCGCTGCTGCTGTTTCCGATCGCGCTGGTGCTGGGTCACATGGGGCTGCGTGCCAACAAAAACGGTGATGCCACTAACAAGTCAGTGGCGCTCGCGGGCGTGATCCTCGGCTACCTCGGCTTGGCGTCTGCCCTGGTGGGAACGGCAATCGCGCTGTTCGTGGTGTGGCCAAACGTAGACGCACAGAACACGGACAACGCCGCCAAGGCAGACGTGATCAACATCGGTAACGCGATGGTGGTGGTGACGGTGGGGGGCGGCGATATCCCCGCAGTGCAACAGCTGGGAAGCGCTTGGGGCGTGGGGGATAAGTCGGTCCCTATGCAACTGCGCACCGAGCAGACGGTTACCGTTACGGGCGACGCGCCGGTGGGCTGGTGCGTCACCTTGAACTACCAGGGCGGCAACGAGTCGGACGTGAGTTATAGCCCAACTGGCGGCCTCATCGAGTCCGCGAACTGTGGTTAGGCGAGTCCGAGCCCTAGTAAGTGATTCACCGTGGTGACCACGCCGTTCTCGGTGTTCGCCGGTGCCTCGAAGCGGGCTCGCTCCTTGACTTGCGGGTGCGCGTTCGCCATGGCGTAGGACCACTCGGCCCCGTCGAGCAACTCTAGATCGTTCAGGTAGTCACCAAAGGCCATGGTCTGCGCGGGGGTCACACCAAGCGCTGCCTGAAGGGCGCGCAGCGCACCGCCCTTGCTGGTGGTGAGGCCCATGAGGTCGACCCAGTGCTTCCCGGACACCATGACGCGCGCCTCGTCGCCGAACTCCTGGAGGATGGGCGCGACGCCGTGCTCTGAGCCGTCGAAGTCGTAGACGGCGAGCTTGAGGATGCCGTCTACGGGCCAGTCGAGAAGGTCGTCGATCGCCTCAAGCTTGCGGTAATACCGGGCGGTCTCGGCGTAGAACGCGTCATCTGTTCGGTCGACGTAGGCAGAGCGTTTTCCGCACACCACGACGCCGATGTTGGCGCCGCCTGCCCCGTACTCGTGGAGCCGGGTCACGACGCGTTTGATGAGCGTCTCGTCCATGAGCGTCGAGCTCACTTCCTCGGTGCCCTGCGCCACGTACGCGCCGTTCTCAGCGATGAAGTCTAGGCCGCCGGCGCGCTCACCCATCTGTGCAAAGAGCGAGTGATACTGCCGTCCGCTCGCGGGACAGAACGTGATCCCGCGCTCATCCAGAGCGTCCACGAACGCGTCAAAGTTGTGCGGTAGGTGGTGGTCGGCATCCAGGAACGTTCCGTCCATGTCGACGGCAATCAGGCGGATGTCAGGGGTGGTGTCGCTCACGGCGTTAGGCTCCAGGGGTTGGCTACGGGTGGGGACGCGGCGTTGCGGCGAGGCCAGTCTACGTGGCGGGGTTTCTGTTGCCGTGACAGCAAGACGTCATGGCTGCGCCGATAGTCCTGATCTGCGCATATCCATCCCTCACGGCCCTGCCGTCGTAAAGGGCCTCGCGGTTGCTTGTTATAGGTACTGCCGATAAGGAAAGACGGTTCTTACACGGACACTTCGACTGAGGTGCGGGGGCTATCTGATTGAGCGGAGGTATCCACAAGTTCGCCCCACCCGCCGCACCGCGACTCCCGCGAAAAGCGACGTGTGTCGCAGTCACCCGATACCCTGGTGTGCGAACTCGACTGAGGAGCGCGCAATGCCACAACCGCCAGGAGACCGCACGGTCTACTTCTGGCAGCGGCAAGGCAGCACATCGCAGGTGCTTCGGGACTTAAAGAAGCTTCCGAAGCCAGTTTTCGCCTACTTCATCGATCGGCTCAATGCGCTGGCAACTTCGGGTGATTCGCTTCCCCCGAAGCCTCTCAAGCACATTGGACGGTTCAGCGAGTACATTTATCGCGGACCGCATGGCCACTACCGCTTGTTGTTTCGCGAAGAAGGCGACTACATCGTGGCGCTTGACGTGCTCAAAAAGCAGAAGAACAGCACTCCGACTGCCAACGCCGTAGCGCGGTGGGACGAGTGGATTGTGTGGCACTAAATAGTGCGTTAGGGTATAACCTAACGATGTGTGCGTGATACCAAGCGCGCCCACACGAGACTGGAGGCTCCCATGAAGGAAAACATGAGCATTCGCAACCAAAACCAAGAGTTTGAGAACCACGAGACCCTCAACGACCTCATCGCGGACATGTCGGCGGATCAAGAGTTCGTCGACTTGATGGCAGATGCGCGTACACGCCGCGAGGTTATCGAGGACTTAGTGAAGTTGCGTAAGGAAGTGGCAGATATGTCGCTTCGCGAGTTCGCGCGTGTGCTCGAACTGTCGGCAGCTACGGTCTCCGAGTTCGAGAAGCAAAGCAGAGACCCGCGCCTCTCAACCATCCAGCGATACGCAAGGGCAGTCGGATACGAGGTCGTGCTTTCACTTCAGCCCATCCACCGCGCCGCGCTCGTCGAACAGCCTCTCCCAAACTAGGCACCCCGCGCCGCCACCACCGAGACCCACCCCCTTCTGTGCGTCGTCACCCACGACAAACGTGTCTCAAAGTGGGCGAAGGTCGCGGACTCCAAGCGCACCGACTTCGCACTGGCCGGCTAATGGACCCCAACGAATTAGGCGACCTCCGCCGGGTATGCGCCAGAATCTCGGCGCGTACGGAGATTCGCGATGTTCGCTTCGAGGCCATCCACGGCGAACTCGTCGGTGAACTAGATTCAGGGAGGCCCTTGGCCTTCGACATGAAGCCGAGCGCGTCGCAGGGCGGCTTAGACGGCGAACACTTCGGTGTAGTCGCGGAGTATGTCGTTTCCATAAAACAGGCGGGTGAAGATGGCGACCAGAGCGAGGAGCAGGTCACGGAGGAGATAGCGGCGATCACGATCCGGATCGCTGGACTATTTCGCATCGACCCAGGCGCAGGCTCGGAGCCCTTCGATCTCGATGCTGTGTCCTCCGAGGAACTCGAGGCATATGCCCGATCAACCGGTCTCTTCGCGTTGCACCCGTACGCACGTCAGGCAATTTCGAGCCTCTCGACGCAGTTGGGTTTACCGGTGCTACAGATACCGGTGCTCAAAATCACCACTGGCGAGATGGGCGACTGGCCGCAAACTGTGTCATCTAACGACCGACACGCGGCCATATTTCTCCCCTTCTGCGCGGGAGTCCGAGTCTCTCGAGTAAGCAGATAAGGGGCTCTTCGTAAATGAGGGTGTGCTGAGCACGAGGTGAGTGGTCGGGGGTGGGGGTCGAGGTCCCCCAGGATGGAAGTTCTCACACTCACCATCAGGAAGACCTCGACGTGTTCCACGCCACCTTTGCCGCCTTGACGACCTCGGCTTGGAGGTCGTCGGTCAGCGTGTCGAACCTGATCGTGCGGTGCGGTGGTGTCGCGGACGGACTCGGGGTGGCGTGGCACACCGCGAACAGCGCGGTCATCGCCGAAGGCCGCCAGGGGCTGATCGATGAGCCAGCCAGATTCGAGGGGGTAAGGGTGATCGGCGTCGACGAGCACGTCTGGCGTCACACCCACAGGGGCGACTAGTACGTCACCGTGATCATCGACCTCACCCCAACCCGGGCCGTGCCGCCACCGACGCGCCTTCGCGACGATCGATTCGTCTTGCTCCACGAACGACTGAATCGGACAAGAAGGCTCGGGACATACCCACCTGCGTTTGCGCCACACGATCTTGACTGGACGGCCCATCGCCGGCGCATCAACCAGCTCGTCGTCAATCCGGCCGTGACCGTGCGCGACGACCCCATAGGCGCGGCAGCCAATGACCGTCGACTCGGACTCCACCATGACGGTCAGCGCACCACTACCCTCATCACGTTTAACGGCGACCACGTGTAAGCCATCCGAGCCGAGGAGAAGATCACGACGCACGCATTATGCGTCGTTGGTAGGGCGACACAGCGTGGGTTCGGGCATCGTCGAGGTCCTCACGATCAGAAGACGTAGGAGTCCTTTGATCCTCGGGGACCTCGACCCCTCCCGCCCTCAACCCACCGCCCGACGCGCTGCGCTCACCCCACACTTAACGGTGAAGTACCACTTTGAAAAGGCCCTGGCTGATCCGAGGTGCTTCACTGAGAAGTGAGCGCGAGGGTTGATCTGGTGCCTCGCGCAAGGTGAGCGCGGGGGCTTGCGGCTTTTTCGTTGTTTGGAGTCGACGGATCGATGCTTCCAAGGATGCCATGTTCAGGTGCCGGCTGGTGGTCATGGTCTCGGTTTTGTTGCGGGATAGCTCGGTCAGCCGAAGCTGGATCTGGTTGATCTGCCTGGTTAGATCGGCCGGGTTGACCCTGGCGATCCGCGCGTGGGCAACACGGAGTTGCTCGGCGGTGAGGAGGCGGGATTCCTGCACTCGCTGCCACGGGGTCTTCGGTTTGTCGTAGAGGCGTTTGCGGCGCCCGTCGGTGTTGGTGGGGTAACCGGTGGGCTTCTTCGTCGGGGTGAAGAAGTTCAACCGCATCGAGATCAGCGGCCAGAGCTCGCCCAGCAGCGCGAGCTCTGCGGCGGTGTCATACCGCCAGTAGAACGCGTGTTTGCGGACGACGTGGTTATTCTTTGATTCCACGGTGGCTTGGTCGTTCTTCTTGTAGGGGCGTGACCGGGTCTGGGCGATCCGTTGAGACGCGTTGTTGCGGATCGACGCGTTCTCGGTCCACCCGGTGACCAGGTCGGTCATCGTCAGAGTCCGCGTGAACTCGCCTTGGAACGTTGGCCCGCAGTGCGCGACGGTGTCCGCCTTGATCACCCCGGCGTCGTGGCCGGTTCGTCGCCGACCTTACTCAACTCGATCGAGTTACGCAGCAACGGCGACGGTTTGGTGGTACTGATGCCCCGCAGTTGCATCGACTTGCGGGCGGGTGCCAGATACCGATCGATCGTCGCCGCGCTCATCGCCTGCAATTGCGTGACCGCCTCCGCCGTCGCGAACGGTTTGTCTAGGTCCCCGGCCTGCGCAAGCAGAGGCAGCCACAGGCCCCGCATCACGACTAGGTACTTCCCGCACGGGCAGCCCATCAACGCCCACACATGCTCCAACAGTGACCGTGAATCGTCGCTGTACTCCTTCGGTCGCAGCTTCCGCTTATCGACCTGCTCGGCCGGGGCAGGCAACGCCTGACCCGTCAGCATCCGCCGCGCCGTGGACCGGCCCCTCCCCGTCGTCGAAATAGGGCTCTTCTCGAACCAGGGTGTGGCGGTCTGATCGGGATGGCGTAGAGGTAGGAGGTCGAGGTCTCCACGAAGATGGGAGTTACCACAACACTCATCAGGAAGACCTCGACATGATTAACGCTACCTTCACTGGCCCGGATCTCACGACTTTTTGCCGTCTCGACGAACTGGGTCTCGTCGCGGTTGGACAACGCCTCGAGCCTGAGCGGGCCGTGATTGAGTGCCGGGTGATTGAACCCGATCAGTGGTGCCATGAATGTGGCTGTGCTGGTGTTCCTCGGGGAACCGTGGTGCGCTGCCTCGCGCACGAACCCTTCGGCCATCGCCCCACCACGCTGCTGATCCGTGTCCGTAGATACAAATGCTCGGGCTGCGGTCGGGTCTGGCGTCAAGACATCAACCAAGCAGCGTTACCACGGGCGAAGATCTCCCGCGGTGGGTTACGGTGGGGGCTTGCCGGACTGGCCCTCGATCACCTCTCGATGTCGCGTATCGCCGCAGGACTGGGGGTGTCGTGGTCGGCAGCGAACGAAGCAATCTTGGCCGAGGGTGTCCTCCAACTCATTGACGACCCAGCCAGTTTTGACGGCGTCACCACGATCGGTGTCGACGAACATGTGTGGCGACACACCCGATTCGGCGACAAGTACGTCACCGTGATTGTCGACCTCACCCCCGTCCAGAGTAAGACAGGGCCAGCACGCCT
>Ga0314772_1000529_pt1 | contig 20440 bp, 15 predicted proteins | sample MetaGCBIW2018_FD_204520 | JGI IMG/M metagenome (GOLD analysis project Ga0314772, IMG submission 204520) | Cryopeg brine microbial communities from Beaufort Sea near Barrow, Alaska, United States - CBIW 2018 | ecosystem: Environmental > Aquatic > Marine > Coastal | place: USA: Alaska | collected... | reverse complement strand
CCCAGGTGAGAGGGGTCGGCCATCTCGAAAGAGAAACTCGACAGCGCGACGCGGTCACGGCTGGTCGACACGGCCGCGGACAAGATGTTGACGTGGTAGTCGGACAAGATCTGCGTCACGTCTGACAGCAAGCGGTTCCGGTCAAGTGCTTCCACCTCGATCTGCACAAGGAAAGTCGTCTCCGACTGACCCGTCCATTCGACGTCGATCAGTCGTTCCTCTTGCGACTTCAACGCGTGGAGGTTGTCGCAGTCCGCGCGGTGGACGCTCACGCCGGAGCCGCGCGTGACGAAGCCCTGGATGGGGTCCCCTGGCACGGGCGTGCAACACTTTGCGAGCTTGACCAACACATCGGCGATGCCGTGCACCGACACCCCCGGATCACCGCGGCGCAGGCGCTGCGACGTACCCGGACGCGTGATCTCCGTGATGTCCTCGTCCGCGCCTTCGATACCGCCCACGGCCTCGACCATGCGAGCCACCACATCGGCCGCCTGCTCCTTGTGCTCGCCAATGGAGGCGTAGAGCGAGTCCACGTCCTCGTAATGCATTTCCTTGGCCAACGCGAGCAGCGTGGACTTACTCATTAACCGCTGCATTGGTAGGTGCTGGCGGCGGATCGCTCGAGCGAGCATGTCGCGCCCGGTGTCAACTGACTCCTCGCGGCGCTCTCGCGTAAACCACTGGCGAATCTTATTGCGGGCCCGCGTGGATTGGACGAACTCTAGCCAGTCCCGCTTGGGGTGGCCGTTCTCATCGGTGGTGGTGAGCACCTCCACCGTGTCGCCGTTATCCAGGGTGGAGTCGAGCGAGACCAACCTGCCGTTGACCTTGGCGCCTATCGTCTTGTGGCCCACCTCGGTGTGCACCCCGTAGGCGAAGTCGACGGGAGTAGCGCCCTGCGGCAGCGCCAACAACCGGCCACGCGGGGTGAACACGTACACCTCCGCACGGGAGATCTCCCCGCGCAGGCTGTCCAGAAAGTCATTGGGGTCAGCGGTCTCCTGCTGCCAATCCGCAATCTGGCGCAGCCAGCCCATCCCCTCGGGAAAGCTACCGCCCTCCTCGGTGGACTTCACGTTCGCTTTGTAGCGCCAGTGAGCGGCCAGCCCGTACTCCGCCCTGCGGTGCATCTCATGCGTGCGGATCTGTAGTTCGACCGGCTTGCCCGACGGCCCAATGACTGTGGTGTGAAGAGACTGGTAAAGGTTGAACTTGGGCATCGCGATGTAATCCTTGAACCGGCCGGGCACCGGCTGGTACCGCGCGTGCATGGCACCCAGGGCGGCGTAACAGTCCCGCACCGAATCCACCAAGATTCGCACGCCCACCAGATCGTAGATCTCATTAAGATCGCGCCCCCGGACAATCATCTTCTGATATACGGAGTAGTAGTGCTTTGGCCGACCCGTGATGGTGGCCTTGATCTTCATGGACCTGAGGTCCTTGTCGATCTCCCCGCTCACCTCCGCCAGGTACTTTTCGCGCTCCGGCGCTCGCTCGGCGACGACGTCAACGATCTCCTGGTAGATCTTGGGATACAGAGTCTGGAAAGACAGATCCTCCAGCTCCCACTTGATCGCGTTAAGGCCCATGCGGTGCGCGAGTGGGGCGTAGATCTCTAGCGTCTCCTGCGCCTTGCGCCGCGCGCTCTCGGCAGTGACATATCTCCAAGTCCGCGCGTTGTGCAAACGGTCGGCGAGCTTCAGTAACAGCACGCGGATGTCCTTGGCCATCGCCACGACCATCTTGCGGACCGTCTCGGCCTGCGCGGAATCCCCGTAATGCACCTTGTCTAGTTTGGTCACGCCGTCGACGATCATCGCGACCTCGTCACCAAACTCCTTACGCATGGTCTCGAGGGGGTACCCGGTGTCCTCGACCACGTCGTGCAGCAACGCCGCACAAATCACGGTCTCGGGTAGCCCGAGTTCCGCCACGATTTGGGCCACCGCGATGGGATGGGTGATGTACGGCTTGCCGCTCCTACGAAGCTGCCCGGCGTGCGCCAGTTCGGCGACGGCGTACGCGCGCTCAATCTCGCCCGTCTTGGGCGCCTTGGGGTACATCCGCCGGTACGTGTCGACCACGCCGTCGACTGCGGTGGGTTCGCGGCTGGGCCGGCGCAGGAATCCTAGTGGGCCGGAAGTGGCGGACGTGGGACGGACGTCAGTCATGGTCGCCTCCTCGTGTTTCGCGTTGGCACTGGTCGCCGGGCAGATCTCCAGTCTATCCGCGCGAGTTCCGGCCAACTCTCACCCCCACTCCCCCACTCCGGCTACGTCCGCACCACAAATTGGGCCTTGGGCAATCGCCGCACCCACGGCTACGCCGGAGTACGTGCGATTTGTGGTGCGGACGTAGCACGCAAAGCACAGTTGGTACGAGGGGCCACGGTCTCAAACTCGGTCAGTAACGCGACAAATGGCCCCTCCGAGGTGGAGAGGCCATCGGCCGATGCTGTGGCGGGGGTTGCCGCGAGCTACTTCTTCTTCTTGCGAGAAGGCTGAGCCTTGGTTCCCTGGTGACGCCCTGGCTGCAGCGCACCTACGCGCACCGAACCGTCGACCGCGTGGGCAACCTCAACCTCGCCGCTCTCACGCAGCCTTAGCACCATCTCTGTGTGCTCCTTGATGCGCGGCTCGCGCAAGCGCAGCGCCACCTCGAGCGGAGTCGCGACGAAGATCGACGAGTACGTACCCACTGCCATTCCGACGAACAGCGCGAGTGAAATGTCCTCTAACGTGCCCGCCCCCAGGAGGAGGGACCCGATGAACAGGATCGCGCTCACGGGCAGCAACGCCACCACGGAGGTGTTGATGGAGCGCACGAGCGTCTGGTTCACGGCGAGGTTAGCCAACTCCTCGTACGTGAAGCGATTTTGCTCAGTGAGGTGCGCGGTATTTTCCTTGACCTTATCGAAGACCACCACCGTGTCGTAGAGCGAATAACCAAGGATGGTCAGGAACCCGATCACCGTCGCCGGTGTCACCTCGAAACCGACCAAGGCGTAGATGCCCACCGTGAACAGCAAGTCGTGTGCCAGTGCTCCGAGGGCCGCCACTGCCATGCGCCACGCCCGGAAGTAGATGGTGATAACCAGTCCTACCAGGACGAGGAAGACTACGAGGCCCTGGACGGCCTTCTTGCCGACCTCGGCACCCCACGTGGGACCGATCTGCGTGAAGCCCACCTCGGCGGCGGGAACGTCGTAGTCGGTGGCAAGCGAATCGACGATGGCCTGCGAAGTCTTCTTCTCGACCACCCCGATCTGCACTTGCACGTCGTTGCCGCCCAGGATGGAGATCTTGGGCTCCTCGGCGGGCGCTTCCGTAGCAACAATCTCGGTGGCGATAGCGGGGTCCGGATTGCCCGCGTTAGATACCTGGAATTGCGTACCGCCAGTGAAGTCGATGCCCGGGTTCAGCCCCTTGGTGAGCAACAGCACGATCGCGGCCAGCATGAGGATGCCCGACACCGCGAAGAAGCGCTTGCGCCGCTGGACAAGCGGATAGGTCTTCTCACCGGAGTGAAGTGAGTTTCCCCACACTGCGAAGTTGAACGCCATGGCTACTTCTCTCCTTCGGCCGATGGTGTGGAGGAGTCGTCACTACCGCCACCTTCATTGTCTTCCGACGCGTCCGACAACGCCGCGACGGCCTCCGCCGTGGGTCGTGCCGCCTTAGCGGCGGCCGCCTTCCGTTCTGCCAGCGTAAGCGTCGGTGACCCCTGCGCTGCGTTCGCGCCCACACCATTCGCAACGCCAAGTGGAGCTCCGGACGAAATACCTGGGCTCGCGACGCGCCCGCGGCCCTTATAGAGGGTCTCGCGTCCGAGCTGCTTGGGATCAAAGCCGGATAACGGGTGGCCGTTACCGAAGAACTTGGTCCTGCCCAACAACACCAGAATCGGGTGCGTGAATACGAAGACCACGAAGATGTCTACCAGCGTGGTCAGCCCCAGGGTGAACGCGAACCCGCGAACTCCGCCGACCGCGAAGGTATACAGCACAACGGCGGCTAGCAGGCTCACTGCGTCAGACGCAAGAATGGTCCGGCGCGCGCGCGTCCAGGCGTGGTCGATCGCACTGTGCAGCGAGCGGCCCTCTCGGAGTTCGTCCCTGACTCTTTCAAAGTAGACGATGAACGAGTCGGCTGTAATTCCGATCGCGACAATCAATCCGGCGACACCCGCGAGCGATAATCGATATCCGATTCCCCAGGATAGTAACGCGATCACCGCGTAACTCAGCACTCCCGCGATGAGGAGTGAACCCACGGTCACCAGGCCTAGTGCGCGGTACTGGATGAGCGAGTAGATCACGACCAACACCAGCCCAATCGCACCGGCAATCAAACCGCTCCGAAGCTGATCTGCTCCAAGCGACGCCGATATCTTCTGGTCCGACTGCACGGTAAATGTCAGCGGCAGCGCGCCGAACTTGAGCTGGTTGGAGAGGAGCTCCGCTTCCAGCTGGGTGAAGCTACCGGTGATCTGCGCCTTGCCGCCCGTAATGGAGTCGGACACCCTAGGTGCGGACAACACCGCGCCGTCGAGGATGATGGCGAACTGGTTGCGGGGCGGCTCGAGGTTGGCGATGCTGCCCGTGATCTTTGCGAACTTGCCGCCGCCCAGACCGGTGAAGTTGAGGTCAACTTGGTAGGTTCCGTCGAGCGTGCCGGCCTGCGTGTAATGCGGTCCCGACGTCGCGCCTGCGAGGTCCGTTCCGGCCATTTGAACGGGGCCAAGGATGTACTTCGCGGCGCCGTTCTCTCCGCACGCGACGTGGCCAGTGTCAGGGTCGCCTAGGTCGGCGCCGGAGAGATTCTTGGGGTCAAGGCAGTTGAGCGCGGAATACGCGGTGGCCACCTCAGGCGTGATCCAGTCCAGCGAGGATGGGTCCGTTTCGCCCACGACCGGCGCTGCCGTAGGTGCGGCCGTTGGCGCTGCCGTAGGTTCTGCTGTTGGCGCTGTAGCGGGCGACGGTACCGGCACGTCAGTGACAGTGGGGTCCGGGGTCGCATTCGTCGCATTCGTCGCACGGAACAGGGTCTTAGAAGCTTTCGAGGCCGATGCGCTCGGGGAAGGTTCGGCACTCGCGCTGGGGCCCACGACTTCTGCAGGTCCAGCCGACGCGCTAGGGGCGACAGCAGGCCCCGTGTTGGCAGTGGTCGGGGAAGGGGCGCCCTCCACAAGTACGGTGCGGAACTGCAACTGCGCCGACTTGCGCACCAGGTTGACCGTCTCTTCGCTCGGGTTGCCGGGCAGCGCGACGACGATGTTGGGGTAATTCGTGCTGATCTCGGCCTCGGAGACACCCGTGGCGTCCACCCTGTTGCGCATGATCGCGACGGCCTGGTCGAGGTCCGTCTGCGTGATCTCCGCGCCGTTGTCCACCACGGGGGTCAGGATGAGCTGGCGTCCCCCTGCGAGGTCAAGCCCCAGTCCCGGGGTCCACGATGCGTTGCCGCTGAACACCCCTGCAGAGAGCAGTGCGTACAGCACGACTACGATCGTTCCGAGCCAGATCAGCGACTTGCGCGCCGATTTTTTTACTATTGACACTGTGTTCCTTACCGTCGATTGCTCCGCGGAGCCCAACCGATTCTAGGGGGGGAACGCGCGTCTAGTCGAATAGGCGCGACCCTTGCGTCCCCTTCACCGCGTCAGCTGGTGGTTGCAAGCCTAGATGAATCCACGCATCCGCAGTCGCGACTCGGCCTCTGGGGCTGCGTGACATTAGCCCCTCGCGCACCAAAAATGGCTCCGCAACCGTCTCGACCGTCTCGGTCTCCTCACCCACAGATACCGCCAGCGTCGACAACCCCACGGGTCCACCCCCGAACCGCGTGCACAGTGCCCGCAACACGGCTCTGTCCAGGCGGTCGAGGCCGAGTTCGTCCACCTCGTACACCGTCAGTGCCGCCTGCGCCGCTGCGAGATCGCCGTGGCCTGATCCGTGAACCTCGGCCCAGTCACGGACCCGACGCAGCAGTCGGTTGGCGATGCGGGGCGTTCCCCGCGAACGAGAGGCGATCTCGGAGGCCGCATCGGCGTCGAGCGCGAAGTCCAGCATGCCCGCCGAACGCACCAGAATTTTTTGCAGGTCCGCGGGCTCGTAGAAGTCCAAATGGGCCGTGAAGCCGAACCTGTCGCGCAGCGGCGCGGGCAGTAGCCCTGCGCGGGTCGTGGCGCCCACGACCGTGAATAGCGGCAGACTCAGCGGTATCGACGTCGCTCCGGCTCCCTTGCCCACCACCACGTCCACGCGGAAGTCCTCCATGGCCAGGTAAAGCATCTCCTCCACCGGACGCGCCAGCCGGTGGATCTCGTCGAGGAACAACACGTCGCCCTCGTCCAACGAACTGAGGATGGCGGCTAGGTCACCCGCGTGCTGGATGGCCGGGCCTGAACTCACGCGCAGGCTTGCGTTCATTTCTCCCGCCACGATCATGGCGAGAGTGGTCTTTCCCAGCCCGGGGGGGCCAGAAAACAACACGTGGTCGGCTACTGCGTCCCGGGAAACCGCGGCCCTAAGCATCAGGGAAAGCTGATTACGGACTACCTGTTGGCCCACGAATTCGTCGAGGTTGCGCGGACGCAATGCGGCCTCGTTCGAGCGCTCGATCACATCCGCATCGGTACTCACCAGTCGCGCGGTTCCCGCGTCCTCGAGCCCGTCCATGTCACCTTCGCTGGTGGAGGCGTCAGTCTCGTCAGCCACGCGAGCCGCCAAGAGTTTGCAGTGCCGCACGCAAGGTGTCTGAGATCTGGTCGTCCTCGATAGGTCCGTCGGTCACAGCCGCGACGGCCTTGTCCGCAGCCTTCGCGTTCCAGCCCAGCCCAATCAGTGCCTCCGTGACCTGACCGCGGCCATCCGTCACGACGGCACGCGCGCCCTCCTGGACCGGCAGGGTGAGTTTGCCGCCGAGTTCCAACAGCAGCCTCGCCGCTACCTTGGCGCCGATGCCGGGCACCTTCTCCAGCGCGCTACGGTCTCCCGCTGCGACGGACTCGGCCAGTGACGCGGGCGAATGGACGGCGAGCATCGCCAAGGCCAGCCTCGGCCCCACTCCCTGCACGGACGTCAACGCCTCGAACGTTCCCCGCTCGGAGGAGGTCCCGAAGCCAAAGAGCGTGAGCGAGTCCTCCCGCACCACCAACTGGGTAAACAGCCGGACGGGTTGGTTGACGCGGAGCTCCGCTAGTGTCGCGGGCGTAGAAAGTACCTGGTATCCGATGCCACCCACGTCAATCACGACCGTGGAAGTGCCCACGTCGAGCACCGTGCCTGATAGTTGTGCGATCAATTCCTATTCCCCACTACGCGTGCGGTGCCTGCTTGCGTCACGATCGTTCGAACGTATGTACGATCACGCTACGGCATCGGGCTGACGCTACCCGCGAGCCGCGCCGCGCAGTCGGCTCGTGGGAGGCTTCGTCCGTGGCCAAGACCGACAACCACGCCCACTAACCGCGCCTTCGCGCTGCCTTCTCTGCATCGGCCCACCGCTGTTGCGCGGCGGTGACGTTTGCGCCGGGGCCCGTTCCCCGCTCATCTGGGACGCCGAGGACCGCAGGATTCGCGCCCGCTCCCCCACGCCAAGCGTGCGCGATGGCAATGGCCAGAGCATCAGCGGCATCGGCCGGGCCGGGAACTTTTTCAAGCCCGAGCAGCTTCGCGACCATGAACCCCACTTGAGCCTTGTCCGCGCGTCCGCTACCTGTCACCGCAGCCTTGACCTCGGACGGGGTGTAGAGCGCGACGGGAATGCCGCGGCGGGCGGCGGCGGCCATGACCACCCCAGAAATCTGCGCCGTACCCATCACGGTGCGCACGTTGTGTTGGGCGAATACGCGCTCCAAAGCCACAGCATCGGGCCGATGCTCGTCCAAGGCCGCGTCGAACGCTTCGGCGATCGTGGCGAGGCGCTGCGGGACCTCTGCGTCCGCGCTGGATCGCGCCACATAGACGCTCACAAGCGTGACGATGCGTGAACGCCTCGCCTCGATCACGCCCAAGCCACAACGAGTCAGGCCCGGGTCAACGCCGAGGATGCGCATCGCGCTACTCGGCGGAGGCTTCCTCGAGCACCTCGTCAGAGGCGTCCATGTTGGCGTACACGTTCTGCACGTCGTCGCAGTCCTCGAGGGCGTCGATCAGGCGCAACATCTGCCTGGCTCCGCTGACGTCGAGTTCTATCTTGACCGTAGGGATCCACGTCGCCTCGGCGCTGTCGTAGTCGAGCCCCGCGGCCTGGAGCGCGCTGCGCACTGCCACCACGTCGGTGGCCTCGCAGAGCACCTCGAAGACCTCGCCCAGATCAGTGATGTCCTCGGCGCCTGCGTCGAGCGTGGCCTCCATGAGGGAGTCCTCGTCGACCTGGCCCTCCTTAGCCACGATGACTTGGCCCTTGCGGTGGAACATGAACATGACCGAACCGGGGTCGGCCAACGTACCGTGATTGCGCGTCAGCGAGGTGCGCACCTCCATCGCAGCACGGTTGCGGTTATCCGTGAGGCACTCGATGAGCATCGCGACGCCGTTGGGGCCATACGCCTCGTACATGATGGTCTCGTAGGAAGCGGCGCCTGCCTCGAGGCCTGCGCCACGCTTAACGGCGCGATCGATATTTTCGTTGGGCACCGACGACTTCTTGGCTTTCTGAACAGCATCAAACAGCGTCGGATTTCCGGACATGTCCGCGCCGCCGTCACGTGCCGCTACCTCGACGTTCTTCACGAGCTTTGCGAACAACTTGGCCCGCTTGCCGTCCACAACGGCCTTCTTGTGCTTGGTCGTGGCCCATTTGGAGTGTCCGGACACGTGAGCTCCCTGATAGATCTAGCTAGCGAATGGTGCTGTCATTAAAGAACTAGAAAACAGTCTAGGGCAGGTCGACCGCGGGCCCGCCTCCGCTTACGCTGGCGCGCCCAAGCCGGCCACCGTGCGCGCCGCGACGATGTCGAGCAGCAACTGATGCACGCGGTGGTCCCCGGAAATCTCCGGGTGAAAGGACGTCGCGATGAGGTTCCCGTAGCGCACCGCAACTGCGTGGGTCTGACCGTCGTGCGTACCGTCCTCCACTCCGGCGAGCGTCGCCAACACCTCCACGCCCGCGTCGCATGACTCGACCCAAGGCGCGCGAATAAAGGTGGCATGCATCTGGGACCCGTCAGGCTCCCACGTGAGCGCCACCTCTGATGAGTCCACCTGGCGACCAAACGCGTTGCGGCGCACCTTCATGGGGATTCCCCCGAGCGTTTGCTGCCCGTCAATGCCCCCCACAATCTCGCGCGCGAGGAGCACCATGCCCGCGCATGAACCGAGCACGGGTAGCCCCGCGCCGATCGCGGCAATGACCGGATCGCGCAGGTCGAATGCACGCAACAGCTTGTCAATGGTGGTCGACTCACCCCCCGGAATCACCAGCGCCTGCACCTGGTCGAGTTCGATGCCGCGACGCACGGGCAGCACTGTGGCTCCGAGCGCAGTCAGGACCGCCGCGTGCTCACGCACATCCCCTTGCAGGGCAAGTACACCCACCAGGGGTCGTGCCGACGGGTGGTGGTCACTGGTCTGCTCGCTCACGCGTGCTCCTGTCCAAGGTGTCGCAGCCGCCCATCCCAGGGAGTCACGGTGCCCAGCAATTCTCTCAACCTCACTGGAAAAATCTCAATCGCGACGTCGTCTAATTCCCCGCGGTCAAACCACCGCGACTCGTCGAGGGTGTCGACCTCGGCGTCCGTCCACGCGATGAGACCTGGCTTGACCCCAGTCTCCAGCCGCGCCACGAAGAACTCCTCGTGCTGAATAAACGGCGTGTCCAAAAAGTTGAACAGCGCAGACCTCTCCCATACCGGACCCTGCAACGCCTCTAACGGCAAAGCAAAGCCCGTCTCCTCGGCCAACTCGCGCGCAGCGGCCGCTCGGTGCGATTCCCCTGCGTCGAGTCCGCCGCCTGGCGTGAACCACCAGTGCCGTCCGGGTTGCGCGGGATCATGCCCCTGCAGCAACAAGATTCGGCCACCTGAATCGAACAGCAACACGCGCGCCGCCTCACGGGCGACGGGCGCGGCTGCCACCCGAACCTACCAGCCGCGCTCGGCGAGGCGGTGGGGCTCGGGTGCCTCTTCCACGTTAATACCGACCATGGCCTCGCCCAATCCGCGGGAAACATCGGCAACCACTGACGCATCGTCGAAGAACGTGGTCGCCTTGACAATCGCCTTCGCGCGCTGCTCGGGGTTGCCCGACTTGAAGATTCCGGAGCCCACGAACACGCCCTCGGCACCAAGCTGCATCATCATCGCCGCATCGGCCGGAGTAGCGATCCCGCCCGCGGTGAATGTCACGACCGGGAGCTTGCCGGTCTCCGCGACCTCCTGAACCAACTGCAACGGCGCCTGAAGCTCCTTGGCGGCCACGTATAGCTCGTCCTTGGGCATCGAGGTCAGCCGAGCGATCTGTGAGCGCAGGGTGCGCATGTGCGTGGTGGCGTTGGAAACGTCGCCGGTGCCAGCCTCGCCCTTAGAGCGAATCATGGCGGCACCCTCGGAGATACGGCGAAGGGCCTCACCCAGGTTGGTCGCGCCACACACAAATGGCACCGTGAACTTCCACTTGTCGATGTGGTGCGCATAATCCGCGGGAGTCAGCACCTCGGACTCGTCGATGTAGTCGACGCCCAAGCTTTCCAAGATTTGCGCCTCAACAAAGTGGCCGATTCGGGCCTTGGCCATGACAGGAATAGACACTGCAGCCATGATCTGCTCGATCATGTCGGGGTCGCTCATGCGCGACACGCCACCCTGCGCGCGGATGTCTGCCGGCACGCGCTCGAGCGCCATCACCGCCACTGCGCCCGCATCCTCGGCGATCTTGGCTTGCTCTGCCGTGACCACGTCCATGATCACACCGCCCTTGAGCATCTCGGCCATGCCGCGCTTGACCAGATCTGTTCCTACCTGGGGTGACTTAGCATCGGGCTGACTCATGAGGACACTTCCTTAACTTGGGTGGGGATGGAACTCTGCGTCCATTCTAATCGCGTCGCGGTACGTCTCCAGCACTCTGGGCGCGACCACGTCCCAGTCGAACTCCATGGCGCATTCCTGGCCCAATTTCGCAAGTGCCGCCCGCGCTTCGAGGTCTTGCAGGAGGCCGATGACGTGGTCGGCTAAGTCATCAACGTCGCGCACGCGGTGAAAGGCAACCGTCTCAACGCCGTCGATGTTGGTGGCGACGTCCTTGAAGGCCGTGAGGTCGCTTGCCACCACGGCAGTGCCCGCCGCCATCGCCTCGACGAGCACAATGCCAAAACTCTCGCCGCCAGTGTTGGGGCAACAGTAGATGTCCACTGAACTCATGAACACCTCCTTCTCATGCTCCGCGAGTTCGCCAATGATCTCGGCTCCAGCACGGGCGGCCTTCGCGGCGACCCTATCCGAGAACCGTCCCGCCACGAGGAACCGCGCGCGAGGCAGCTGGGTACGCACCTTGGGAATCATCGCGAGAAAGTCGTCCAGGCCCTTGCGGGCTTCATCCATGCGGCCCAGGATTCCGACAGTGGGTGCGGCCTCGGTCCCCTGCCACTCGTGCTTGGGCTTGGCGTTGACGTACCCCGACGTGTCGACCCCATTGGGGATGATGTGGGTGGCAGCAAGGCGCAAGTGATGCTTGACGGTCTGGTCCGCCGACGGAGAAACAGCGATGCGGGCGTCCAGCTCCTCCATGCCCGGCTTAATGAATGGCTTTGCGATCCGCATGAGGCGAGAGTGATCATTTGACGTGTGAAAGGTCGCGACGGTGGGTCCAAGGCGTGCCCACATCGCAATAACGCTCAGCGACATGGTGCCGGGTTCATGTAGGTGGACCACGTCGAAGTGGCCATCCTGAAGCCACCTTCGGACCCTGGTCGCAGTCAAAAGCCCGAAGGTCAACCTCGCTGTCGAGCCGTTATAGCTCACGGGGATGGACCGGCCGGTGGCCTGGACGTAGTCGGGCACATAAGTGTTAGGTGCCGCAGGAGCGAGCACTGAAACCTCGTGCCCGCGCGCGATGAGCGCCTCCGCAAGATCCGTTACGTGGAGCTGCACGCCGCCGGGGCGATCCAGCGAATAGGGGCACACGATTCCGATCTTCATTCGATCCAGCCGAATCGTTGCAGCATGTGCCAATCCTCCGGGTGCGCAGCGATCTGCTCGCTCATGAACGCCACCCACGACTCTGTCATGGACTGCACCGCTTGGGCCTTAGGCCCGTCGGGAACGCGGACGACCGGGCCAAAAACCATGACCTTTCCCGTGCGCGACTTAGCCGCCTTGCGGCGCGCGCCGGTGAGCCGCTCGGAGTAGATCATGACCGGCACGAGCGGGGCCATCGTCGCCACAGCAAGCGCGGCAGGCCCAGGCGCGACGCGCACCCCGCGTCCCCACATTGTGACGGGGAGGCCGCTGCCAGATAGGTCGCGGTCCGCAACCAACGCGATGATGCCGTTCTGTTGCTTCGCTGACTTGATGAGTTTGCGGAACGTCGCCGAGCCCTCGTGCCCAAAGATGGTCATTCCAAGCGATTCGCGAAGGGCGACGAATTCGTCGAACACTTCCTTGGGCTTGAGTACCTCAGCGACAGACGTCACGTGCCCCAGGTTGCGCCCGCCATACGCGCCGATGAGGTCCCAATTTCCCGAGTGGCTCAGGGGGGCGATGACAACGCCGTCGGCCTTGAGGGTTGAGGCGAACTCCTCGAGGTTGTGCATGCGCACGCGCGCGTCGATCACCTCGCCGCTCATTCGCGGAAGTTCCAAAACCTCCGCATAGTAGGTGCCCGCGGAAACCATGCCGCGGCGGCTGAGCTTCCTCAGTGCGCGCCCCTTGAGCCCCGTGACCCTATGCAGGTTGTCCTCGAGTCGAGTGACCGATTTGCCGCGCAAGAACCACGCCAGGCTCGCGCCGCTCCAAGCGAGCCCGCGGATGACGGGTAGAGGTAAGTAGCGCGACGAGCGCCAAGCAATAAGAAACGCGTTCATCCGGAGACGCCACGGTCCTCTTCGTCTGTGGGAGCCTCCCCTTGCTTCGCTGGCGCCGCTTCCGAGAGGTCCGCGGCGTGCGCGCGTTCCTCTTCGCGGCCTAGCGCGCGTTCGCGCTGCAAATCCGCCACGGTGAGAGCGGGGTGGGCACCAGGCGCCTTCTCCCCCGGCAGCAACGGCGACAGGTCCGATGCTCGTTTGACTGCCCAGGCTCGCTGAACCACGGTGATGAGTGCCGCGACAGCCAAGGCGTACAGAGCCCACGTCAGCACCGGCAAGGGTGCGCCCAGCCCCACGATGCCTGTGGCGACGAGGCCCACGACCAGGCGGTCAGAGCGCTCCGCGATTCCTACGGAGGCGTCAATGCCGAGCGACTCAGCACGGGCCCTCGCGTAGGGCACAAACGAACCGACAGTCAGACACAACATTGCCGCCAGCGCGGTGTTGCGGTCTACGTCGAGAAAGGCCCACACGAGGGCGCCAAAGATGGCCGCATCCGCGACTCGATCCAGCGTGGAATCCAGGAAAGCGCCAAGGCGGGACGACAACCCGCCCAGGCGAGCCATCGTGCCGTCGATCATGTCCGTCACCACAAAGAAGGTGATGAACAACGCTCCCCAGAACAGCATCGCGCCGCCCTTCGGGAAGAAGAACACCGCGCCAAAGATCACGCCGATGGTGCCGACTATCGTCACCGCGTTGGGGTGCACGCCCATCTTAAGCAGCCCCCTCGCGGGTGCTTGCCAGATGGCGGCCATCAAGGGCCGCAACTTGCCAAACATGAAAAACCTCTGCTCCGGGTGTTAACCCTCGTTGGTCCAAGCTTCGCTCAGTCGCCGCCAGGTGTCGTCAAGCAACTCCGGCAGCGCCTTGGTCTGCGCGATGATTGGCAAAAAATTTGAGTCGCCCGTCCAGCGTGGCACGACGTGCTGATGCAGGTGCTCGGATATCCCCGCCCCACCGACCGCGCCCTGGTTCATGCCGATGTTGAATCCCTTGGTCCCGCTCACGCGCTGGAGTACCCGCATCGCCTGCTGGGTCAGGGCGCCCATCTCATCCCGCTCGGCATCGGTGGCCTCAGTAAACCAGCCGACGTGGCGGTACGGACACACCATCAGGTGACCGGGGTTATAGGGGTACAGATTGAGCACCACGTAGTTGTGTTCCCCGCGGTGAACCACCAGGCTCTCGCGGTCATCGGTGTCGATCTTCTGGCACAGCGGGCACTGGCGCTCGTCCTCGTACTCCGGACGTTCAGTCGAGTGACTGACATAGGCCATCCGGTGGGGGGTCCACAAACGTTCGAAGCCGTCGGCCTCGCCACCCATCATTTCGCCATCGATGATCTCCGCCATCAACTACACCTGAGCCTTGTCGGCGATAGCCGCGACGATGCGTGCCACAGCATCGGCTATTGGCACCTGGTTGTCTTGGCTGCCGTCGCGCAGGCGGAAGCTCACCGCGCTGGCTTCCTGATCTTCACCGCCGGCGATAAGCACGTATGGGATCTTCTCTTTGGATGCTGACCGAATCTTCTTGGGGAAACGCTCGTCCGAATCGTCGATTTCCGCGCGCACGCCCTGACGCTTGAGCTCCGCAACAACCTCGGCTAGATAATCGTTGAAGGGCTCAGCGACGGGGATGGCGCGCACCTGGACGGGCGCGAGCCACACCGGGAACTGGCCGGCGTAGTGTTCGGTGAGAATCGCGAAGAAGCGCTCGATGGAGCCAAAAAGTGCGCGGTGGATCATCACGGGACGCTGTCGAGAGTTGTCCGCCGCGGTGTATTCGAGCTCGAAGCGTTCGGGGAGGTTGAAGTCCAGCTGGATGGTCGACATCTGCCATGACCGGCCGATCGCGTCGCGGGTCTGCACCGAGATCTTGGGGCCATAAAATGCCGCACCCTCGGGGTCTGGCACCAATTCGAGTCCAGACTCGATGCCCACCTGACGCAGCGTCTCGGTAGCCTCCTCCCACACGTCCTCGTCGCCCACGGACTTCTCGGGGTTCCTGGTCGACAACTCAAGGTAAAAGTCGGTGAGGCCGTAATCCTTCAGCAGGTTGAGCACGAAGTTCAACGTGGTGGTGAGCTCGTCTTTCATCTGTTCGCGCGTGCAGTAAATGTGAGCGTCGTCCTGCGTAAAGCCACGTGCCCGGGTCAGGCCGTGGATCACACCCGACTTCTCGTTGCGGTACACGGTGCCGAACTCGAACATACGCAACGGCAACTCGCGGTAAGAACGCCCACGCGAGCCGAAGATCAGGTTGTGCATGGGGCAATTCATGGGCTTCAGGTAGTAGTCCTGGCCCTGCTTGGTGATGTTGCCGTCCGCGTCGCGCTCCTCGTCCATATGCATGGGCGGGTACATGCCATCCGCGTACCAGTCGAGGTGGCCGGAGGTCTCGAACAGCTGCTTCTTAGTCGCGTGGGGCGTGTAAACGAACTCGTATCCCTCTTCGACGTGGCGCTTACGCGAGTACTCTTCCATCTCCATGCGGATGATTCCGCCCTTGGGATGGAAGACCGCGAGGCCGGAGCCGATCGCGTCGGGGAAGGAAAACAGGTCCATTTCGGCGCCGAGCCTGCGGTGGTCGCGACGCTCGGCCTCGGCCAGACGCTCCTTGTGAGCGGTCAACTCTTCCTTGGTGGGCCACGCGGTGCCGTACACCCGCTGGAGTTGCGGGTTGTTCTCGTTACCTCGCCAATAGGCCGCGGCGGAGCGCATCAGCGACCAGCCGTTCCCGAGGATCTTGGTGTTGGGCACGTGAGGGCCGCGACACAGATCCTTCCACTTGGTCTCTCCTTGACGGTTGAGGTTGTCGTAAATCGTGAGCCCGCCGTCACCCACCTCCGCAGAGGCACCCTCGGCGGCATCGGCTGCGTTGGACTTAAGGCCTACGAGCTCGCACTTGTAGGGCTCGTCGACTAGTTCCGCCAGTGCGTCCGTGTCGCTGATCTCGCGCCGCGAGAACGTTTGGCCCTCCTTGACGATGCGCTGCATGGCCTTCTCGAGCGCCTTGAGATCCTCCGGAGTGAAGGGCTCCTCCACGTCGAAGTCGTAGTAAAAGCCGTTCTCGATAGGCGGGCCGATGCCTAACTTGGCTTGGGGGTTGATCTGCTGCACTGCCTGAGCCAGGACGTGTGCAGTTGAGTGGCGGAGCACCATCAGTCCGTCTGGTTCGCTGACCGTGACTGCCTCGACCACCTCGCCGTCGGTCAGCTCGCGCGCCAAGTCGACGAGCTCGCCAGCCACCCTCATTACCACTACATCGCGGCGGTCGCGGAAGACGTCAAGCCCCGTAGTGCCTGTGTCGATCGGACGTTCGTTGCCGTCGATGGTCACGGTCAAGCTGGCCACTGAGAAACCCCTTAGGTGTCGTCGGAGCGCGCGCCATCAGGCGAACACCTAATAATGCTACCGAGGTTAGTGCAAGACTCGGAATCTTTCCGGACGCCTTCCTCCTGCCGGCTCGGCCTTGATGGCTGACTTTGCTTTGGCGCATTTTCCAGATCGCGGGGGTTAACTACCCCACCAGTCCGAATAGGCGCGCAGGCGGACCACGAGCCTGGCGAGCGTCGTTCAAAGGTAAAAATCAAAGCGACGCGGTTGCGTTAACCTATCGTGTGCCCGTGGGATTAATGATGACCCATGGTGACCCGCCAGCGACAGATTCACCCGGTACCTGTCCCTTGGACCACCACTTGGCCTCGTAAGGAACCTTGCCCGCCTGCACCCGGGTTCCCGCGGCGTAGGTCTCCCCAGCGTCCCACTGTGGATAGCTTCCCGCGGGCAGCGTGGGGAGGGGGGCTGGCGTGTCACCAGGCAGGACTGGACCGATCAGGGTCCACGGCAGATCAGACACAGCCGCGACAGCCGTGTCCGGCGCAAGGCCACTCGTCCAATAGCGCGCCTCGTACACGTTGTGACGCCAAACGATCTTGGTACCGGCCGGGTAAGTACCGAGCGGATCCCAAATCGGGAAAGGGCTGCGTGCAGGGTCATCAACGTTGTCATCGATGACCGGCGTTGGCGACTCGGAGGGAGTAGCGGAAGCCGTGGGCGACGTAGACGGTGAGTCGTCGTCAGGAGCAAGCGCAAACGGTAGGTCCTTCGCGAGCACCTCGGCGAAGGTCTGCGTCCCCTGTTCGACGCCACTACAGGACGTCTGCACTACGGTGAGAATCGCGGGCAGCGGACTTTGGCAGGTCGCGTCGCGATTGAGGGACCACATCGACACCTGTCCCACACCGTGGATTCGCGCGAATTCATTGACGGCCGCAGCATCCTCCAGGGTAAAAATCTCACCAGGGATGTCATTCTGGCCGATCATTGGGGTGATCCCGACCTTCTCCCAGGAAAGAGTGCTGCTCAGGATTACGCCAATCTGCTCGTAGGCCTCTCGCACCTGCGTGTGGAGCGCGGTCGCGGCTTCCAAAACGACATCGGAATACGGCGCAGACGGCAGCACGCCGCTGTTGAAGTCCATGGTCATGCCGTTGACGCCAGCGATGTCGACGCCAGCGCCAAGCATCTGATCAACGACCGCAACGCCATCCGCGGTAAGCCCACTCGGAGCCACCGGCAGGGTCAACCACACGGCGAGGGTTCGCCCGTTCTCGCGGGTCTGATCCTGAACGGTCTTGATGGCCACCGCCCGTCGGGCCCCAGCTTCCGTGTCCGCAAGTGAGGCGCCTTCGATATCGAGGTCGATACTCGCCAACGCGTAGCGGTCTACTACGGACTGATAGGAGTTCGCAAGTGCTGGCGCATCAGTGCAGGCCACTGACATTTCGGTTCCAGCCTGGCCACCGAACGACACGCGGAGCACACCGCCTGTGCTGCGCAACTGCGAAATGCGTCGATCCAACTCGAGGTCCGAAGACGCTGCGTCAAGCGTGTAAGCCCCGCCCCAAAGCGGGGTGCAGGCACTCGTGGGGTCCGCCACAATGAACGACAAGATCACGTTCGACTGCGCCGGTCCTGCCGGCGTCCCAAACGAGTACGTGGGCGTCACAGTCGCATCGACGTAAGCGGCGAAGACTGATGGCCCTGGTTCGACTGGCTTGGAGACCACGGAGGCGAAGGCGTTGAAGCCCGCCCAACCAAGGAGTCCGGTGCAGGCCAGCACCGCAGCGACGCGCAGAAAAGAGATACGGCTGCGGGCGGCGCCGGACTTAGTGGTGGCGTTGCTCATCGAAGGCTCCAAGAATTAGTGGAACATGCGTTCGGAGCATGCTCGCGTTGTCGCACAGGGAAGTTGGCCATGCCGGTCATCCTCGATGACGCGCACGTGTGTCGCCGCGGCGCTCCGAGGGGCTGTCGGTCACGGCGACCTTGGGGCTGCCGCCCGGGGCACCGACGTAGTCGGGGCCAAAGTATAGCACGGCGTCCCAATCTGGGTCACCAGCTGGCCCCGGCTCTCTTGGAACCTCGCGAACCTTCGCCGGGATCCGTACCCAGTGAGTGAACCCAAGTACCACGTCGACGATCGAGTTGCGGAATCCAATGAACGCAAAAATGGCGTAGGTGGTGAGGACCCCATTGAAGAGGGCGAAGGCACCGTTACTCCAGTTTCGGATGATGATGTCGTTGACTAGCGTGTAAAACGAGAACAGCGCGATCAGGTACGCGGCCAGTACGTATAGCGCGGGCGTGGCCGTGCGGTTCTCAACCTTCGGGGTGCGTGCAAACGCGATCTTGGACTTGGCCGCGGCTTGCTGGAGCGACTTCAAGGTTCCCGCGAGGTTGACGGGTAACAGGAGCAGGTTAAATGCATACACCCGAAAGATATCGGTCCGTTTGTAACCAAGACGCTTGAAGTCTGACGACATCGCTAAGAAGTACGGCAACGCAGCGGCGACGACCACGGGGCTCAGCAGCTTGTCGTCAAAGGGGAACGCGAGCAATAGCACCAGCCCGATGCTGGCCCAAGAGATAGACGCCATGTAGTTGAACCGGAGGGCGGACGAGGAGCGAGGGACGCGGCGGCCTCCCTTGCGTTCGCGTCGGATGTACCGCAAGAACTTCGGCATGATGAGCAGTCCACCGTTCGCCCAGCGGGCACGCTGAACCGCGAGTGAACCGAAGTCGGGCGGCGTCGCGCTGTAACTGAGGCGCTCGGGATAGTTGTACAGAGACCACCCAGACGCGACCAAGTCGATGCTGGACTCGGTGTCCTCGATTACCGTGCGGTCCTGCACGTAGCGCCGGACGGGCTGTCCCCCAACGTATGACACCTCGACGATGTCGTTAAGCGCGGCCTTGCGAATCACCGCGTTGGCACCCACCCAGAAGGTCGCGCCAAAGTAGGTCAGTCCCTGGTGCAGGATGTGTTGAATATCGGTCGTGGCGCCAGCAATCCGCTCGAGCCGGGTCTCGGCGCCTCGGAAGGCCGAGTATGGCGTCTGAATGACGCCGATTCGCTCATTGCCAGCGGCCTCCATGTGGTGGACCAGTCGCAGGCAGTACTCGCGAAGCAGAACACTGTCCGCGTCGAGCGTAAGAATGTACTCACTGTCCCGAATCTCTCTCACACCGGCGTCGGTGTCCTCCGTGTCACGCAGGACCAGACCGATCTTGGTCTGAACCTCGCGCACTCGACGACCCATGAGGCCCATGTAGGCGTTGAGGTTCATCGCCTTGTTCGCGTCGTGTGGCAGGTGGGCGTAAGTCTTGCGCTCGAACGAGGTGAGCTCTGCTTCAAAGGTCCACACCAGTCGGCGCCCAAGTTGGCTTAGACGGGCGGATGGCAACGGTGCATGTTCGTCGAGTGAGCGGAAAAGAGCACGCGCCGTAATCTCGAAGTCACCTGCGAGTCCACCGAACACTTCCTCCGCGAGGAAGTCGTCAGCGTGGCTGGCGCGAGAGTAGGAAGCGGCTTGGTCTCGCAGCCATGCGGCGGCCCACGCGTAGTCCAGAGCCAACGCGCGGACATCTTCTGGCACGCTTTCGCCGCGCGTGGCTGCGGCGGCGTCGTACACCTTAAGCGCGTTAACAAACCGTTCGTAGGGCCCGCTGAAGAGCTCCGCGATCTCACCTGGCAGGGCACGGCAGCCTTCAAGGCTTGCGATCGCGTCCGGGTCAGTTGGCGCTGGTGGATCGTCGATCAGAAGGACGATTCTCATCCCGGGGTATTCCTGCAAGGCAGCGGAGAGCAAAGTGGAGCGGACCACCGACGGCTCTTCGGCATAAGACGGCACCAAAACCGTGAGCGAAGAGCGGTGGTCCGTCATGAACGCATCAATCTCCGCGCGCGGCGCACGCACGTGATTGCGTGAGCGGTACAGCGCGCCTTGACGCGCGAGCAGATACATGAAGGCTGAGAAGATCAGCAGGGTCATGATCAACACGTACGCGACCGTCTGGATCAGAAATTGGCTGTCGCTAATTCCGTTGTCGATGATCCGC
>Ga0314772_1000527_pt1 | contig 20496 bp, 21 predicted proteins | sample MetaGCBIW2018_FD_204520 | JGI IMG/M metagenome (GOLD analysis project Ga0314772, IMG submission 204520) | Cryopeg brine microbial communities from Beaufort Sea near Barrow, Alaska, United States - CBIW 2018 | ecosystem: Environmental > Aquatic > Marine > Coastal | place: USA: Alaska | collected... | reverse complement strand
CCGTCCAGGCGGCGCCGGTAGCTGTCTCGGTGCCGGAGCTGGTGAGTCAGGCCAGTGGCGCGGCGTTAGTTGCTCTGTGGCAGCAAGCCCAGGAGTTGGCTAACGAATCGTTGCGCGCCGCGCAAGCGGCGTGGGAAGTAGAGCGCGCGGAGCTGGATGGCATGCGCCAGGAGTTAGCCGACGCTTACGAGTCCCAAGCGAACGAACTTGAGCAGGTACAAGCGCTGCTGGAAACCACCGTGCAGATACACGCGGAGACTACGCAACAGACCACTGCCGAGCTGGCCAGCTTGCGAGGTGAGCTGGCCCAGGCGATTACCCTGGCTGAACGGTCTGAAGCTAAGGCCGAAGAAATCGAGCACCGTGCTCGCGATCTGCGTATCGAGTTAGATCATGCCCACCAAGAGAGCGAACGACTGCGTGCTGAGCTGAGTGAAACTCGGCAACTAGCCGCTGCGCAGCTGGAGGCTGCGCAGGCGGATACAGCCCGGATTAACACCGAGTTGGTGAAGGTGCAGGCCAAGGCTGAGGCCCAGGCTGAACAGCAGCGCGAAGCGCGCGCGCAGGCGGCGCAGGATATCGAGCGGATCGGTGCACAGCTGACCGCCGTGCAAGCTGCGCGTACCCAGGCACAGCAGGCGACTGCCGAAGCCCGCGAGCGGGCTGCTGGTTTAGCTGGCCAGTTAGAGGCGATCCAGCAGCAAAGTGCCGCCTTACTTGCACGCCTTGCCCCGGTTGAGCTGGAGCGTAGCGACAAAACCCCGGAGTAATCCGAGGCTAGATAACAGCGACGGCAGGCCGTCGCTGTCCATGGATCGATGCCCGTCGGTCAGTCGCCATCTTGTTAGCTGACTTGGCGTCGATTAAGGCGAGCCGGATAGCGACAGTAGGTTGGCACTATTCCATTTTTGGAGAAGGTGCTTGCGCGGTTTTCTTTTCTTTTTCAGTCAGCAGCGCATCTCCGGCACGTTTCCACTCAGCCCGGCGCCCGTCATCAGCCGGCACCTTGGCTAATCCCAGCAACGCCCCAAGCAATTCACCTCGGTCAGTTATTGGTTTCCCTGTGTGCTTATCGACTAAGCCCGCCAGCGATAACAACCCTGCTACCTGGTACAGCTCATGGTCGCGGGCTTTGCGTGCAGCGAATTTCTCAGCGTTAACAATTCGGGCTCCATCGGCTCTGGCTTTTTGTGCCCGGTCTGCTGCTTTTTCCGCGCGAATCAATACCGTCATCTTGCGAGTTTCTTCTGTGCTCGGCTCTGGTATTTCGGCTAAGAGAATGAGCAGGCGTTGTTGATCGCTGGGGGATTTTAGGCCGCGTAGATAAGTCAGTCGATTGGTTAGCCATTCGTCGTGCATGATGCTTCCTTGTGTCGTCCATTGGCTTTGATAATAGCGCTAATCTGTCAGGATTTGCATAGGTAGCTGTTTCCTTCAAATTTTGAAGGCGCGCTTAGTTGTTTCTTTTTTTTCCGCTGCGCTACAATAAAAGAAACGCGCGGTCTGCCGACGGCAGAAGCCAAATCAAACGCGAAAAACAGAGCACAGCGCATGGCCATCGGGCGACTCAGCATGAAGGTAGGCAAGACCGGAAAAGCCGGGCCTCATGCTGCCTATATTGCCCGTGAAGGCCAGTACGAAAAGCGCCTAGAGAAAGGCGAAAAGCTTGAAGCCAGCGGGGCCGGTAACATGCCCGCTTGGGCACAGCACAGCGCGCAAGTGTTCTGGCAGGCCGCTGATGCTAATGAGCGTAGTAATGGCACTACCTACCGCGAAATGGAAATCGCCCTGCCGCGCGAATTACCTCCCAAGCAGCGGGCCGACCTGGTGCGTGATTTTGTGCAGCAGGAAATCGGTGATCGGCATGCTTATCAGTGGGCGATTCATACGCCAAAGGCGGCCGATGAAGGCGAGCAACCGCATGTGCATTTGATGTTTTCCGAGCGGCAACGTGATGGCATCGAGCGTGATCCTGAACAGTATTTCAAGCGCTATAACGCGAAGGTTCCCGAGAAGGGCGGTGCGCGAAAAGGTTACGGCCCACACGCAGGAAAAACCCTAACTTCCGCCGAACGGAAAGCCGATCTGATTGCCCTACGCGGTCGTTGGCAAGACATGACCAATGAGCACCTGGAGCGAGCTGGCGTAACCGAACGGATCGACATGCGCAGCCACGCCCAACGTGGAACGGGCTTGGAGCCAGAAGCCAAACAATTGCCGAGCCAATGGCGTGGTGCAGGTCGGAGCAATGTGATCGAGTTTCGGGCGGCGCGTGCTGAGCTGATCGGCGCGTCTGCGACGCTGCGTCGTGAGGTGCCGGATATGGGCGCCGAGGTGATCAGCTTGGAGGCTGAGCGCGCTCGTAGGCAACCGCGTCCTGCGCCGCCGAGCGAGTCGAAGTTGGGCAGCCTGATCGAGCAACTGCGCGCCGAAATTAGCCCCGCCGCGTTGGCCGCGGCCCAGGCTTTCCGGCAACAGCTGGTCCAGGACAACGACCGGCGTAAACAGGAACGGCAAGCGGCGCGCGAGCGCCAGGCCGCCGAGCTGCGCCGGGAGCAGGAACAACGGCGCATCGAGCGGTTGACCTCGGCCGAGCTGCGCGCCGAGATCGAGCAGCAACGCCCTGAGTCGGTGGCCGCATTGGTGGCGCGAGATCCTGAAGTGATCGAGGCCACGCAGCAGCATCAAGCGTTGAGTAATCAGGCGCAGCAGGCCAAGGCCCGTGCCGATCTGGCACGGCGTGAAAGTGAAGCATGGCGCGACGCCCACCCGTTGCGCGCCAAGGCCCACGATGCCAGCTGGAAGCGCGCTGCGTTTTTGGAGGAGCGCACGCAGGTGGTTGAACAGGCCCGCGAGCAGTGGTTAGCGGTCGCGCCGAAGATCGTGCGTACCGACGAAGCAGCGCAGCACGCGCGCTACGTGGCAGAAACACGGATTAGCCAGGAACAAGCCCCGACGCGAGCCTATATAGGCACTCTGGAAAGCCGAGCACTGGTTCTGGAACAACAAGAACAGGCGCAGCGTGTACAGGTGCAACGTGAGCGCCAAGACGAAAGTGCTGCGCGGTTGTTGGTGCGCGCGCTGCGCGGCATGGCTGCCAACCTGACCACCGGTGCCAAGGGCTGGAAGCCTGGCGGGCGCAAGCTTGAAGCGCTGAGCGATCCAGCCGTAAAGGATGTGCGCAAGCTGGTTGAAGGGCTGGCGGCGATTCCGCCAGGCGAGCAGCGCGATACCGTGGCTGAGCTGTTGGTTGATCGATTGGCGAAAGACCCTGGCTCACGGCTGCGGTTGTCTGGACAGGTTGACCAGGTGAAGCATGTGCCGAGCCATAACCGCAATCATGATCGCGGTATGTCGTTCTAGTGCCAGGCTTTATTTCAGGCGCGACAAACCGACGGCCAGCCCGAGTAGCTACATAGATCAATCAAGCTTCTACCAATAGAGCAAAATCTTGGCCAGCAGCAGTACGAAGGCCAGAGGGATTTCTAGGTGAATCGTGACGGTCAGGTTCATCAGTGCGCTCTCCTTTGTTATGAGCTCATTCAATATGCGGACGAGCTCATGCCCTGGCGACAAGCTGAGGCTGTAGGTGGGCCTGCTACAAGCGTTAGGAAAAGCGCTGGAAACTATGCGCCATCAATTTGATATTTCTCCGTTAGACTCACGGCTTTTGTCGTCGTCAGGGAGTGCAGTGTGATTGAGCAAAAGGTTGAGGCGTACATCAAGCGTTGGGGTGGTGGTATCAGCCGGGGAGGCAATGAAACCGCCAATTTGCAGATGTTTCTCACCGAGCTTTGCACCCTGCTGGATCTGCCACAGCCCGAGCCAGCCCGTGCGGATCGCAACGACAACGCCTATATTTTTGAGCGCAGCGTAACCGAGCTATTTGCCAATGGCGGTAAGACCAGCCGGCGGATCGACCTCTACAAGCGCGGCTGTTTCATCCTGGAAGGCAAAGACACCGGCAAGCAGACCGATAGTGATGGTTGGGATGCGTCCATCATTAAGGCGCTCAATCAGGCCGAGAACTACGTCCGCGCCCTCCCTGCCGAAGAAGGCCGTCCGCCGCTGATTATCGTCGTCGATGTCGGAAACTCTTTTGCGCTTTACTCCGAGTTCAGCCGCTCCGGTGGCAACTATGTTGCCTATCCTGACCCGCGCAACTACAAAATTCCTCTGGAGAAGCTGCGCGACGAAAACATCCGTGAGCGTCTGCGCAGCGCTTGGCTTGAACCACTGAGTCTCGATCCCACCCGCTACGCGGGCAAAATTACCCGCGTCATCGCCGACCAACTCGCAGAACTGGCGAAGTCCCTTGAAATCAGCGGGCATCCCGCCGAGGAAGTCGCCAGTTTTCTGATGCGTTGCCTGTTTACGATGTTTTCAGAAGACGTGGGACTGCTCCCAAATCGAAGCTTTACCGCACTGCTGGAGGGCTTACAGGCCAAGCCAGAATCGTTTTGCCGGCAACTGCGTAGCCTCTGGCAAACCATGAATGCCGGTGGCTTTTCCCCTGCACTGGACACCGATGTGTTGCGTTTCAACGGCGGCCTGTTTGCGGATGCCCATGTCATTGAGCTGACCAGCGAACAGGTCGGTCTGCTGTTCAAAGCGGCCAAAGCCGACTGGTGCTACGTTGAGCCAGCAATCTTTGGCACCCTGTTGGAGCGGGCGCTTAACCCGCAAGAGCGACACAAACTAGGCGCGCACTACACCCCGCGTGCCTACGTTGAGCGTCTGGTATTGCCCACCATCATCGAGCCGCTGCGCGCCGAATGGGCAGAAGTTCAGGCCGCCGTGCAGACCTACCAACAGCAGCGCAAAACCAAGGCTGCGGTTGCCGAAATCCGCAAATTCCATCATCAACTCTGTCAGACCCGGGTACTTGATCCGGCCTGCGGCAGCGGCAACTTTCTCTACGTCACCTTGGAGCACATGAAACGCTTGGAAGGTGAGGTGTTGGAAGTGCTGGGCAGCATCGTGAAGTCAGGCTCCTTCGAGCTGGAAGGCCTGACCGTCGACCCTCACCAGTTTCTTGGTATGGAGATCAACCCGCGCGCAGCCAAGATCGCCGAGATGGTGCTGTGGATCGGCTACCTGCAATGGCACTTTCGCACTTACGGCAAGGTCAATCCGCCCGAGCCGGTGTTGCGCGACTTTCACAACATCGAGCACCGCGATGCACTGATCGCCTATGACGCGGTGGAGCTGATCAGTGACGAAGCAGGCAAGCCGGTCACCCGTTGGGATGGACTGACGTATAAAACCAGCCAGGTTACCGGCGAGCAGATCCCAGACGAGTCCGCCCAGGTTGAGCAATACCGTTACCTCAATCCGCGTCAGGCTGAGTGGCCGCAGGCTGATTACATCGTTGGTAATCCGCCGTTTATTGGTGCCTCGACCATGCGCCGCACCCTCGGTGAGGGTTACGTCGATGCCGTTCGCAGTACCTGGGCGCAAGTGCCTGAGTCGGCAGATTTTGTCATGCATTGGTGGCATATCGCGGCTGAAACAGTGCGTGCGGAGAAGGCCAAGCGGTTTGGTTTTATCACCACCAACAGCATCAAACAGACCTTCAATCGGCGCGTAGTACAGGCGCAGCTGGAGGCTAAAAATCCACTGTCGCTGGCTTTCGCTATTCCTGACCATCCATGGGTGGATGCAGGCGACGGGGCGCAGGTGCGGATCGCCATGACCGTGGGTGCGGCAGGCGCACAAGAAGGGCGTTTACTCCAGGTGCGCGATGAGACCAGCGGCGAACAGGATGAAATCGAGGTCAATTTGCAGGAGCGGCAGGGGAAGATGTTTGCCGACCTGAATATTGGTGCTGACGTTTCTGGAGCCAAAACGCTTTCAGCAAACTGCAATGTGAGCAATCGAGGTCTTGAATTGGGAGGGGCAGGCTTCATTCTGAATGAAGAAGAGGCTAACCGTTTGCGTGCGGGAGCAAGCCCGGATATTAAGAAAATTATTCGCCCTTATCGCAATGGCAAAGATCTGACACAGGTGAGCAGGCAAGCGTTCGTGATTGATGCTTATGGGCTTGACTCTGATGAACTTAGAAGCTGTTACCCCGAGGTCTATCAGCGGCTACTCGAGCGAGTTAAACCTGAGCGCGACCAGAACCGAAGCCCCCTGTTAAAAGAGCGATGGTGGCTCCATCGTCGCTTGAGAACCGATCTTAGAAACGCTTTGAACGGATTGAGTAACTACATTGCTACGGTTGAGACCAGTAAGCATCGATTCTTCGTGTTTCTTCCCGAAATTATTGCTCCTGACAATATGCTGGTGAACATCGCCAGCGAAGAGGCTGCGATACTCGGGGTACTTTCCAGTCGTGTACATGTGATTTGGGCGCTAACGGCGGGCGGGCGTCTCGGCGTTGGCAACGATCCACGCTACAACAAGACACGCTGCTTCGAGACCTTTCCCTTCCCAGATGCTGCTCCAGAGCAACAGATAAAAATTCGTAAATTGGCAGAGTGCATCGACGCTCATCGCAAACGCCAACAGATGCAACATCCCGAGCTAACCATGACGGGCATGTACAACGTGCTAGAAAAACTACGGGCCGGTACTGAGCTAAACGCCAAAGAGAAGGTGGTCAACACCCAAGGTTTGGTTTCCATCCTGCGTGAACTGCACGACGACCTCGACCGCGCGGTATTCGCCGCCTATGGCTGGGATGACTTAGCTGAGCAACTGGTCGGCCTGCCCGGCGCTACCACCCCGCTGCCGGATAAACCAGAAGCCCAGGCTGAAGCCGAAGAAGCGTTGTTGTGCCGCTTGGTTGAACTCAACAGCCAGCGTGCTGCCGAGGAAGCCCGTGGCCAAGTCCGTTGGCTGCGTCCCGACTACCAGAACCTCAACGCCGAAGTCTCACCGCAACAGGCCGAAGCCGAACTGGAAACGGCAGGAGAAGTCACGGTTGCACCAACAGCCAAGGCCAAGAAAGCCACCTGGCCAAAAGGTATGCGCGAACAAATCGCCGCCGTGCGCAACACCCTCGGCGACGAGGCCATGACGCTGGAATCGCTGGCGGCCCACTTCTCTGCGCCCAAGGTAACCACCCCACTCATTGTGGACGCGTTAGCGGCTCTGGAAGATCTAGGCATGGTCTCCCAAGAGGAAGCGTTTTACCGCCTCGCAAGCTAAATGGTAGCGGCTGGGGCGGCGCTATCGCGGCCTCAGCCGATTATCTAGTGTGCTCTTACAAGAGTGTTAGCTGATTATATTTTTTGAAATTGCTTCGTATTGATGGAATAGTATTTTTTAACTATATTGAGCAATTAAATTTTAGATATTCCAAAGAGTAATTATTAGTCACGGATTCCAGTCCGTCGGCGAGCATTATACTCAGGCTATCTTGAGTTTAGAGATTATTTAAGATATTAAATTAGGTGTGTTGTTATGAGTATTTGTGATTTTTTTGTTCCTTCAATGCGTAGTGGTGATGGTGGTGTTAATATGTTTTTATATGAAGAGAAGTCATTAGATCGTCTTTATGTACTAAATGATTCTGGTAAAAAACTTCTGCAGCTTCGTGTCAAAAATGAAAAAACATCAAGCCAAAGTGATAAATTTGCTCAGATAAAAATAATTCCATATGGTATCCGCAAAGCCTTAATATGGGAGGATAAGCAGACAGATCCGAAGAATGTCACATTTTATTTTTCTAAGCAGTACGAGCTAACTTATCATGGTCCAGGTAGTAATGGACAAAACCCCAAAATACACTTAGTGGAGATGGATGACAGCAATAGATCTTACAAGACATTACTTGAATTTATTCTTCCATTATCAGATGAGATAAATAGACTTGTTCCTATTTTTTCACTTGATGTCGGTCATGCTTTCGATTCTAAGAATACTGATCCTGTAAAAAAGAAAGGACACATTCATAAAATTACAGAACGTCAGCCGACACGGCTTGATTTTTATTTATCTAGTTCTAAAGTTGGCTTTGAAGAATTTTTTCAAGCTCATTATTCATTAAGTCTATTTTTCTCTTTGGATTATCTTTCAAAAAAACAAAACGGTGTGCTTCGACAACATCTAATTGCTATGCCCATAATTGGATATACAATGAAAGAATATCGAATATGGGTACGCTGCACTTTGTCTGAAAACAATGGTAGGCCGGCTTTACAGTTTTTCAATAATGCTAACTACTACAATATGTTTATGGATCGACCGATTGCTTGGCGTGGCCAGGATGGGGTCATGGAGTGGTCTACAATTAAAGATGAGGATGCAAAAAGATAAATAATATCTTCGCCCAAGGAAGATCTGAAATAGCCCCGACTTTTCCAAGAATCTGTGCAAAAAGCTTCGGCTAATGTTTTTGGATCGAATGCAAAGCGGCCACCTGTGTTTTTGCAATCGGATGGCCTAATGTTGCTGCTTTAGCAAGCCACATCAGGCCAATCGTCTCGTCCTTCGGTACTCCAATCCCTTTTATATGGAGGGTGGCGAGGTTATGCATCGAATCTGGATGATTTTGGTCAACGGCAAGCTGAAGCCAGTGCAGCGCAAGTTCTGGCTGCTGAGCATCGAGAAACAATTGGCCAAGGTCGTTCTGTGCATCAGCATCACCCGCATCAGCGCCAATCAAAAGCTCATACTCTTTTGGCTCAATTGAAACGCAAAACATCGGCACAATATCTTCAAAAGAGACCATTGCTCGCCCTCGCTGATCAGTTCCCCGGCGGGTGATCAGACCCTCTGCCAACCTGCGCCAAAGCGTCCTTTTACTCACTCCCGTGACAATGGTCGCCGAATCGAGGCTGATTGCTTGCATCTGCTTATCCTTGTCCGTTTTGTCCTAGCACCTGCTGTGCCAACAGCCAATCATGGCACACATAGTGCCGTGCCAAGCCTGATCTTGATGTGCCATTTAGCATTTTGACGCTCACCCAGCTATGCCAATAGTAATTTGGCACACCTGGCATGCTGCCATATTGTAGCTATCAGCATCTGAATAGACCTGAATCCCCTGGAAAACCCTAGGAAAACCCGAAAAACAACGGTTTTTTTTTGGCACGAATACTGCTGATGGATAAGCAGCTTACCGGCTATATCAAATACACAGGGAGTTGAGGCATGAAAGCTCAAATGCAAAAGGGTTTCACCCTTATTGAACTTATGATCGTGGTGGCGATCATCGGTATTCTGGCGGCAATTGCGTTGCCAGCTTATCAGGATTATACCAAGCGGGCACGTGGTGCGGAGATGGTGCTGGCGACCGCTCCATTCAAGCTTGGGTTAACAGAATGTGTTCAAACAGGCTCATGTGTGAGTGCTACGGGAGAACTAATAACGACCATAGCAACAACCACCGATGGGCGCGCACTACTATCTTTGCCTGCCGATGTTTCTATTACTACCCCTAAAGGTCAAGTCAAGACGGTGGCTATGACTGCAGCTGGGGTTGTCACGGTGACACCTGACGCTAAAAATGGTTTTGCTGCAACAGATATATACACCGTGACTCCGTCCGTGACAGATGGCCGTGTTGAGTTCACGCCAGGTGGTGCTTGCGTTACCAAGGGCTGGTGTCGTTCTGGTCAATAAACCCTGAAAATTTATTGACTTATCGGGTCAGATGAAAGTTTAACCTCAGTCTGGCCGGTTATTTCTGCTGCCAACAACAAACCCCGGTTCGCCGGGGTTTGTTGTTTCTTCTATCAGGAACGATGCACAAGCTAGCGGCCAGGGCTGAATTCATACCACGAGGGAACTACACGTAACGGGCGTTATGTTCAAAAAAACGGAAGCCGCCAGGGAGTAGAGGGGCCATCTGATTGTTAAGGTTTTTGTAGCGACTACAAGGCAATTGTTGGGCGGCGATGGGGTGGCCACAGGAGGCTGCTGATGTTAGTGCGGCAGAGGGTGAGATATTCGATTAATCGGCGCTGAACAGATTTGCTCAACGCTTAGGTTAAGGAGCTGGCTTTAGCCAGCCCCAGTGAGCGCAGTGAACGACTTGAACCCTTAGTTATGTATGAGCTGAAATACTCCGTGTGAAGTGTATGCAGGGGGGCACTTTTTCTATTAATTCAGGGGTGCATACCTACTCGGTATAAGCTTTGATATAGAAATAATCTGCGTTGCTACCGACACCAAATAGTGAGATTGAGCGTATTCCTTGCAAGGGTTCCCATCGTATGGTGAAGTCGTTTGTGAAGGATGGAGCTTTGGCCATTATGCCAATTGAGCGTAGTGTGTTCTTGTTGAAGGGCAGTGTGTCGATTCCTTCAATAGTAATCCAGTCAGCTTTGCCTTTGATAAAGATAATTTCAGTCTCTGCTTTTTTGTATATGCACTTACGGCCGTGTTTTGTACTCGTGCATTCTGTCGGTTGGCCAACCACCTCAGCTACTGCTGCCTCTGACTTTCCGATAATTCCAGGCACGTTAATTAGTGTATCGTCAGCCAATAGCACTGGCGACCAGAAGACTGCGAATGCAATTAAGAGCGTTTTCATGTGGGGATAGTCCTTTTTTGTACTTGACACTTAGGTTATGTACCACTTAAGTCCTACGACTTAGGGCAAGCATTATCCCATACGTCTGCAATGTTCTTATCTATTTCCTCGAGGAAAGTAGTTTTTCCATTCAATATAAAACTTTTCCAGCCGCCGTATGCGCCGAAGCTATTCTTCGAATCGTAGTTTCCGCAAACTACAGCCCCGCCTTTTTCCGTTTCGTTAGAGAAGACGTTCTGAAACTTCGTTGAGTCGGGATCTTTCATTGAGGTGCGGACGACTTTCTTCGCAGCAAAGATTAGATCCGATTTGAAGGAAGCGGCCGCGCGACGTTCAGCCTTTTTTCTTATCTCTTGCTTCTGCGTTCCACTTGCTGCCCAGAAAAACAGCTCTGTACGGATTTTGTTTTAAGTCGTTTAACATTTATTTATAGTTTTATCACTTGTTATTTCTATGGCGATCCGGATAGCGTAAATTTGATCTATCAGAGTTTGTATTTCAGTTAGGAGCTTGTCCATCATTGAAGCGTACTGTTCTGAAGTTTGTCCGGTAAGCGTCTTAATTAATATTAGAGGGTTTGTGGCGCTCGCGTTCTTTAATATTTCAGCTGTAGATTGAATTCCATAAATACTTCCAGATAAATTATTAATGAGATCAACGCTTTCACCTGGCAAGTATTTATAGGGTTCTCTTTCAAAAAGGGACTCATATCTTTGCTCAATAGATTTTGCCAGGCCCAACATGATCGCGATTGGCTTATCGCCTTCAACCATAAGTTTCTTGAAATACCCAACCCTGGCTTTAAGGTCTTTTGTAGTTGCCATAAGATGGTGAGTAACCCGAACAACCTCTTGTCTCTTTTCATCTTCGCGAATAACTTGCCCATTTAAAATCAAGCGACTTGCTGTTTTTGATACCAAAAGAGCTGCAGCTAATGATGTAAACGGACTTAGTAAGCCCCATAATGTGTTTAGTTCTTGATTAAAAATTAGATATGCAGCCCTAAATAAAATAGCTAGCAATAGAAATATCAATACGTTCGTTAATACGTTGACATCTCTTTCAACTAGATGAAATTTCTGAACAAGCTTTTTGATCATGGGCATATCCTTTTAAAAATTACGAGACGTTCTCCAAGGAAAACCCTAACGATTTATATCGTAATCGCCACGACCGTTTTGCTCACGCTCGCAGCCCCGAAAAATCCCACTGCTAAAACGCTCCTCGCGCCTACTATGTCACTTTTTCATTATCTGCAATCGGTTGATTTAAATAAATAAACCGAAAATTCGATGGCCCGCTTTTAGCCAAAAGTCGCCATTAGCTCTAATACACAAGTCGTCGCTTAACTCCTAAGTCGCGCGACACAGCGAGTCGCGCCGGATTGGCTGCCTTTGCCGTGTTGCACGTTATAGTCGCAAGTAATAAAATATTTGCGACATAACCCGCGACAGGTAACAGCATGATCAAGGCCCCATCCCTCCAGACTGCCGCCGGCTTACTGATTGGCTACGCCCGAGTCAGTACCGACGATCAGGATTTAACTAACCAGCGCGCGGAGCTGCACACTGCCGGTTGTGCGCGGATCTTTGCCGAGAAGATCACCGGCACCCAGCGCGACCGCCCGGAGCTCGCCAGGGTGCTCGACCACCTGCGCGCCGGTGATGTTGTAACCGTGACCCGCCTAGATCGCCTGGCGCGCAATACGCGCGACCTGCTGGATATTGCTGAACGCATTCAGGTGACAGGCGCGGGGCTGCGAAGCCTGGCCGAGCCCTGGGCCGACACGACTACGCCAGCCGGCCGCATGGTGCTGACCGTATTTGCCGGCATTGCCGAGTTCGAGCGTTCCCTAATCATCGATCGCACCAGGAGCGGCCGCGAAGCAGCCAAGGCCCGAGGCGTGAAGTTTGGGCCTAAACCTACCCTTAGCGCCGCGCAGATCGACCATGCTCGCGAGCTGATCGATCAGGAAGGCCGAACAGTGAAAGAAGCGGCGGCACTGTTGGGCGTGCATCGTTCAACGCTCTACCGAGCGCTAGACAAGCTAGCGGCTGTGACATGAGAACTGACTGAACCATGAACGGTTGGAGCGGTGCTGGCATCCGATTTAGGCGGCACGAACAGCATGCACCTGGATATCGACTCCCAGCGCTGAGCGGATGACCGCAAAGATAGCCGCCAGGTTATCCATGCTGGGATTACCGCTGACAGACAGCATGCGGTGCAGGCTTTTGCTGGGCTTAGCGGTTTCTTTGGACAGGCCTTCAAAGCCAACCGTGGCGTTGACCAGGTCGCGAAGGATCATACGAGCAGTCTCCGGCTCACCATTCAGGAATAGCGTGGCCGCTTCGTCGAGAAGCGCCTGTGCAAAGGCGGGATCACGCTGCGCACGTTTGGCCAGGGTGGTTTTGAAACTACGGGTGAGTGCCATGTGATTTACCTCGGTCGCGTTGCCGCGTTTCTTATGGGCGCTCCGAGTGAGTTTACAACTGGCGCCTCGCTCCTCGTTATGAGTGGCAGATCACAATTATTACGTGCCAGCTCTAATGCTTCGCGCCCTAGGCGCTCACCGTTTTAGTACCCTCTCCGCGCCACTTATTGCGGATGCGGACACCCGGAATCTGTCCCTGTTGAAACCCTAGGCGTTATTGAGCGCTCAGCGCCTCCGGCGTTAGCCGAACAGTTCACTGTGGCTGCCTATATCAACAAAGCTTATTAACTCGCCGCTGTCCTGGTAGATCAGCAGGAAGTCGCCGCCGATGTGACACTCTCTGGAGCCTTCCCATTCGCCTTTCAGTTCGTGGTCTAGGTACTCGGGAGGGAGTGGGCTGCCCAAAAATAGCAATGCCATAACCTCACGCGCTGCATTCATATCGCGGCGACCAGCTCGGTTATAGCGTTCCCAGGATTTTTTGAATTCAGGCGTGTACGTGACGCTTTTTGGCCGCGCTGCCCGTTTTTGCTTCTTCCCCTGCTTCGCCATCAAGCTCTCTCAGCATTTCTTGCATAGAGTTGAACTCACGATGAATCTCGCGAGCCTGGTCAAGAGCCCTGCGAGTTTTTTCGCTGGGCACTCGTACTTCAAAGGGCAGACCCTGCGTTGCAACAACCTGGCGGAGGAAAAGACGCATCGCATCACTGATGCTGAGCCCGCAGCTCTTCAGCACAGCCGTGGCACTTTCCTTCAAGTCCTCCTCTACGCGGCAGCGCACGTCAGTGGTTTTCAGTACAGCGGCCATGGCATCACCTCTCTCAGATAAGTGTAGCTACGTTGTAGTAACATATTTACATAATAACACTTGGTCTATTTTGAGCAAGCGGCTCATTCTCATAAAAATTTGTGGGTTTCTGCTATTGAGCGCCGCCGCATTAAATCGTAATTACGCTTGCATTGTTTTCTGTATAATCGTAAAAACACATGTGCACAAAAACGCAAAGGCTGAAAACATGATTATCGGAGTTCTGAACCAAAAAGGCGGTGTGGGGAAAACCACTCTATCGGTGAATATTGCCGCTGCCCTGGCGCATGGTGGCGCGCGTGTCTTGTTGATCGACGCCGACCCCCAGGGCAGCGCCTTGGACTGGTCGGCTGCCCGCGAAGGTGAACCGCTGTTTTCCGTGGTCGGCCTGCCTCGTGCATCTGTTCATAAGGAAATAGGAGAGATTGGCAAAGGCTATGACCACATCGTTATCGACGGCCCGCCGCGAGTTACTGACCTGGCCCGCAGCGCAATCATGGCCGCTGACTTTGTACTGATCCCCGTACAGCCAAGCCCTTACGACATTTGGGCCGCTGATGAAGTGGTGAAGCTCATCCAAGAGGCTACCGTTTACAAGGATGACCTTAAATCTGCATTTGTTGTAAATCGTAAAATCGCAAATACGGCTATCGCCCGCGACGTGGGCGACGCCCTAGCCGCGTACCAGTTGCCTGTATTGGCCTCCACAGTTACGCAGCGCGTCATCTACGCCGAGGCAGCAGCCCAAGGTAAAGCTGTCTTTGAAATCGACGCACAGGGGCCGGCTACGGCCGAGATTGCGGCCTTGGTTGCCGAATTGATGGAGTACGCAAAGTGAGCGCGAAGAAAATCCAAATTGGAGCAAAACCGACTGGCAAGGTTGCCGCCGCCGCCGCTGATGAATGGGTTAAGAGCCGAGCCGAAGGCGAGAAAGAGGCAACCAAGCGCCTAACCATCGACGTACCGGAAAGCCTGCATCGAGCGATCAAGACCGCCTGCGCGATGCGGGGTTCTAAGATTGCCGATGAAGTACGCGAGTTACTTATACAGAAATACGGAAATCAGTAAAAACGCTTTTACGTTTTAGCGGCTAAAGGGCACTATGAGAAATCAAGAGGGAAGGGCGGCATGACGAAATTTGATGAAGCCGCCTACGCGCAAAAACTCATGGATATGGGCAGCGACCGTGCCACCGCTTTAAGCGTTGCCCGGAAAATGGCCGAATCCAGCGCGGCGAACTTAGCTGAGCCGAAGCCAGTCAAGAAGCCTGTTCATCAGAAGCGCATCGAGGCTCAAACCCGCTCCGGTGAGTTGTGGCAGGAAGAAAAGCAGCAGCCAGCAGCACCGTCAATTCGGAAGCCGCCTAAGGGCGACGCGCAGCCGGATCTTTTAATGCCGCTGCTCTATGACGTGGGTACCCGTGATAGCCGCAACATCATGGACGTGGCGGTATTCCGCTTGTCGAAGCGTGACCGTCGAGCTGGCGAGTTGATCCGCTACGAGCTTCCAGATGGGCATGTCGAAGTTTCCGCAGGGCCAGCCGGAATGGCGTCCGTTTGGGATTACGACCTGGTACTGATGGCTGTTTCCCACCTGACCGAATCAATGAACCGCTACCGTGAAGGCAAGGGCGACAAGCCCAGCCGTGTGTTTCGGCCGCACGTCGCAGACGTGCTCAAGTTCTGCCGGCGAGCCAATGGCGGTAAACAGAAAGACGACCTGGTAGAAACGTGCATCCGGTTGAACACCACACATGTCGCCATACAGCGCACTAGGAAGGCCAAGAACGGTCGTATGGTAACGGTGTCCGAGGGTGAAGCACTGATTAGCCGGTATAAAATCATAAACAACGCAAGCGGCAGGCCGGAACACATTGAAATCGAGCTGGCAGATTGGATGTACCGGGAAGTCACGGAAGGCAAAAACCCGGACGTACTAACCGTCCACCCTGACTACTTCCTGATTGATCCAGGTATCGGCCGTTTTCTCTACCGTCTAGCACGTCGCGCCGCAGGTAAAGGTGAAGCTAAATGGTCATTCCAGACAGTCTACGAGCGCAGCGGCAGCGCAGGCACACTCAAAGAATTCTGCCGCATCCTACGGCGTCTCATCGATGCCAATGATTTGCCCGAGTACACCCTACAAGAACAAGCGGGCCAATCCGGGCCGTTGCTACTCATGAAGCACCGAGAAGCAGCAGAGCTGCCAGCCGGTGTGTAATGTACGGGCTTTTGACAAGCGTTATCGCTTGCCAACAGTCTAGGTGGGGGATGGTCGATTACCGCCCCTCCAAAACAGTCTTTGCTTGTGAACAGCACGTACATTGCACACCCAAACGCGTACATTGCACACCCAAACACGTACATTACACACCAAAACACGTACATTACACACCGGCCTAACCTGTAAGCCATTGAATTTAAATAGGTTTTAGGCTGTTTTTTCGCCTAAATCTCTTTAAAACTCTTAAAACTCTTAAAACCCTTCCAGCCTGTGCATAACTGACAGGCTGCGCGAGCAGCAGAAACAAAGGCAAAGCACCCAGCGACCGGGGCACCCCTGCGGGGTTCCCCCACCCTTCGGGCGGCTCCCCCTCCGGCAAAAATGGTGTGCCGCACGCGGCACAGCCGTTATGAAGCGTGCAAGCCGCACCGCAACCGCCTAACGCCAGCACATGCGCTGTATTCAGCCAAAAAACACGCAGGTCAAAACACAAAAGCCTGTAATGCCTGGCCTACGGCCAGAATTTCTTCCCAAAAGCCCATTCACGACTGGTTATGGTCAATCTCAGCCCTTGCGGTGACTGAATCACCGTTAAAAGCGGGTAATCAGGATACGGGGGCGCTGGGACGTTCGCACCTGTCTGATGCAGCTTCGGTCCCGAACAATCTTGGTGTGATTTCTGATGTTTATTGGATGCTTGCCAGCCCTCGGGTGGTTTCCAAGGTGCTACTAAGGCGCCTAGACGCCTGCTGGTGCGTTTTCGCTGGCTGGGCGGCGGGATTGTGCGGGTTTTGGCTATTTGCGTCGTGTGTGGCCTGTTAGAAGCTTTTCCGTGACCTCCGTGAAGGGTTGTTGGGGTCGCCTCAGAAAACGGAAAATAAAGCACGCTAAGAAAACTCTGAACAAGTCCGCACATACTGGCGCCAATTGGCGGTAATTTCGATATTGCCAATGCATGAAAGAAGTCGATGAAGCAACTGAGCCTGGCCAAAACGGGGTTTTTACCCAAGCGTAGCAAGGTCACGCGCAAAGCTGAATTCCTTGCCGAAATGAACACGGTCGTACCGTGGTCACGTCTCGAAAGACTGATAGAGCCGATCTATCCGAAGACAGGGCGTTGCCGCCGCCCGACGCCGTTATCGGTCATGTTGCGGATTCACTTCTTGCAGCACTGGTTTGGCTACTCGGACCCGGCCATGGAAGAAGCCCTGCATGACATGCCGCTGTTCCGGCAGTCGCCGGACTAGACGCTTTCGAGGATGCCATTCCTGAGGAAACGACGATCCTGAAGTTCGGCCATCTTCTCGAAGCCAATGCACTGGCCGTCGCACTGTTTTCTGAGTTCTACGCCGGCATAACTCCAGCCGCCGTTGTCGGCGCCTTGGGTATCGTCATCCTGACCGGACGGCGGATCGACCGGCCAGCCAAGCTTTTTCTTGGTTCTTTTTACATCCTCAACGCCGAGCGGCGATCCGTGTGCCTTGTAGCTATCCTGCTCGGGCGAGCCAAAGCCAATGTGTGTACGCACCAGAATCAGCGAGGGTCGCGTGATGTCGGCGCGGGCGGCGTCCATCGCGGCGCTCGACGCGGCCACGTCGTTGCCCTCGGCCACGCTGATAGTCTGCCAGCCATAGGCTTCGAAGCGTTTGGCGCGATCCTCAAACAACGTGATGTCGGTGCCGGCCGATAGCGTGACATAGTTGTCGTCGTACAGGCAGATCAACTTGCCAAGCTTGAAGTGTCCGGCCAGTGAGGCGGCCTCGGAGGCGACTCCTTCCATCAAGTCGCCGTCGCTGATGATGGACCAGGTATGGTGGCCGTCTCGGTTGTAGCGTGCGGCCAGACTCGCTTCACCGATCGCCATGCCGACTGCGGTCCACGATCTTCGTGCGCTATGCTCATCCTAGTGAGTCGCAGCAGTTACGCCTCGTCTAACCACTTCCGTGCCCCAGCGGCGTCGGCGTGATCGAAGTATCGGATCGGCCCCTTCGTGAACGGCTTGAAAAAAATCACCATCCATTCATGCCACTTCTTTTCCCCGATCATCGCGAGTTGTTCGATGTCGGCGAAGTGTTTCACGTCAAACTTGATGTCTTCCCACAGTGCGCCCGCTTCCCAGCCCTGGAAACCGGTCATATCGAACAACACGCGCAATTTCCCGTGGAGCGTCACCAGCCGCTCGAACTCCGGGGCGAAGTGCTCGAAATCGGCTTTGGCCAGCTTCCCGCTGACGTGGACGACGAGCACTTTCCCGCCGGTTTCTTCATTAGTTCGAATGGGCATTTCAACTCCTTTTGTTTCTGTTCAGGTTGAGGCTTTCATGCCCGTCAAGGTTCGCGAAATTCATCATCATGCCTGCCCTTCAGGTTATACTGACCCCTGTTTGGTTTTTTTGAAGTTGTATCCCAACAACCGCAGCGCATTCGCCACGACCACCAGCGTCGAGCCTTCGTGCGCAACGACGGCGGGACCGATTTCCGCAATGCCCAAAATCGTCAGCGGGATGAGCACCGCGACCATGCCGAGACTAATCCAGAGGTTCTGCCGGATGATGCTGCGGGCTTTGCGGCTCAAGCCGATGGCGAAGGGAAGGGTTTCAAGTTTGTCCGCCATGAGCGCAATATCGGCCGTTTCGAGCGCCACGTCGCTGCCGGCAGCTCCCATGGCGATGCCGACGGTGCTTTTGGCGAGGGCGGGGGCGTCGTTCACGCCGTCGCCGACCATGGCCACTTTGCCTTCCTCCTGCCGCAGCTTTTCAATGGCCGCCACTTTGTCCTCCGGCATCAGGCTGCCCATCGGGTCGGTGACGCCGATGGTTTTTGCCACCGCGTCGGCGACCCGCTGGTTGTCGCCGGTGAGCATGATCATGCGGCGGATGCCGAGGGTTTTCAGTGCCGACAGCGTCGCCTTTGCTTCTGGGCGGGCGACATCCATGACGGAAATGATGCCGAGGTAGCGGTCGCCCCGGTGGACGATCATGCTGGTGTGCCCCGCGTTTTCCTGTTCCGCCATCTGATCGGAAATCTCTTTCGGAACGGGCTGTTTGGTCAGTTCCTCGAACAGTTGGCGGTTGCCGATGTGGACGGTTTCGCCTTGGTATTTTGCCTGCACGCCTCGGCCGGTGATGGCCTGCAAGTCGCTCGCGGCGGGGATCGTTTTGTCGCCCAACTCCTTTTTCGCGCCGACGACGATGGCGGCCGCCAACGGGTGGTCGCTCGACGCTTCCACCGCCACCGCCACGCTCAACAGTTCTTCCTTGCTGATTTCACCGAAAGGAATCGCGTTGGTGAGCTTGGGTCTGCCTTCCGTCAGCGTGCCCGTTTTGTCGAAGGCGATGGCGGTCAACTGTCCCAAATCTTCGAGTGGAGCGCCGCCTTTGATCAATACGCCCGCCCGGGCCGCCCGCGCCACGCCTGCCAGCACGGCGCTCGGTGTCCCGATCGCCAGGGCGCAGGGCGAAGCCGCCACCAGCACCGCCATGGCCCGGTAAAAACTCTGGCTGAACGGCTCGTCCAACACCAAAAAGGCGAAGCACAGCAGCACGACCAGCACCAGCACCGCCGGCACGAACCACCGCTCGAAACGGTCGGTGAAAAGTTGCGTCGGCGACTTCTGGCTCTCAGCTTCCTTCACCATTTCTACCATGCGGGAAAGGGTGCTGTCTTTGGCTTCCTTCAAGACCTTCACTTCCAACACGCCCGCGCCGTTGATGGCTCCCGAGAAGGCGCGATGTTCCGCCGGGATGCCGCTCAAATCCCTGAAGTCCTTGTCGGGATTGGGTGTCGGGAACTTGTCCACCGGAACGCTCTCGCCCGTGATGGGCGCCTGGTTGACGGCACTTTCGCCTTTCACCACCACGCCGTCGGCGGCGATTTTTGTGTTCGGCTTGACGACGACGATATCGCCGACTTTCAATTCTGCGATGCCCACTTCCACCGTATCGCCGTTGCGTTTCACCAGCGCCGTCGGCGGGGCGAGGTCGGACAGCGCAGCGATGGATTTCCTCGCCTTTTCCATGGCGAAATGCTCCAGCGCATGACCGAGGCTGAACAGGGCCAGCAGGAACGCCCCTTCCGCCCAAGCGCCGAGGATGGCGGCGCCCCCGGCCGCCACCAGCATCAGAAAATCAATCTTGAAACCGCCACGGCGGATGGTTTCAAAGGCCTCCTTCGCCGTGAAAAATCCGCCGAAAAAGTAGGCCCCGATGTAGCAGGCCAGCGAGACCCAGCCAGGCAAGCTCTCCACGAACGACAGCCCGAAACCGCTGCCGAGCAGCGCCCCGGAGATCAGCGAAAAAATCAACTCCGTGTTTTTACCGATGATGCCGCCGTGGGCGTCTTCGCCCTCCTTGGTTTCGGGCTTATTTTTGGCTTTGTGTTCGGGTTCTTTCATAGGGGGTCTCCGGTCATACGTGACGTTATGTCATTCTGAGCTATACCCTAACCTGATGTCAGATGTTGAGCACAAACAACGTCAGAGTAGAGTGTGAATTTATATTTATTGACACATTCAGCCAAGGGTAATAGATTTCATCCTGACATTTTT
>Ga0314772_1000525_pt1 | contig 20511 bp, 20 predicted proteins | sample MetaGCBIW2018_FD_204520 | JGI IMG/M metagenome (GOLD analysis project Ga0314772, IMG submission 204520) | Cryopeg brine microbial communities from Beaufort Sea near Barrow, Alaska, United States - CBIW 2018 | ecosystem: Environmental > Aquatic > Marine > Coastal | place: USA: Alaska | collected... | reverse complement strand
CAAAGCGCTAAATTATAAAAATGAAGCGTTCCAAAGGAAAAATATTGTTTGCCCCGAAACGTAAAATTAATTAATTAATAGACTGAATTACAGTGGCTTAACTTTTAAAAACTGCAAGTTGGGTTAAAGTATATTTTTACACAAAATATGATGGAATGAAAAATCAAATAGGAATCGTAAGTTATTTTTCGACAGGAGCATATGATACCAATACAATTGATGAAAATAAGCTTTTGTCTACTATTTTGGATGAGTTGGGACTTCCAAATAAGGTCGTCGCCTGGTCTGATCAACAGATTGACTGGTCTTCATTTTCTACACTCTTGATCAAATCGACGTGGGATTATTTCGACTTTTACCCAGAATTTTTGGGTTGGTTGGCGCATATCAAAAGTTTATCTATTCCAGTTTACAATGATCTGGACCGTATCCAATGGAATTCGGATAAAAGATATTTGTTTGAAATTCAGAAAAGTGGGTTCGATGTCACAGCGGGGCTACTCTTAGAAAAAGGGAGTGATTTCTCTGCCGAACTACTTGAGAATGAGTTAAAATCCAAAGATTGGGTGATCAAGCCTTTGGTCAGTGGTGGCGCTAAAAATACCTTTAGGCTATTTGCTGAGACATTTGATCGCCAAAAACCTTTTATCCAAAATCTTCTCCAGCAGGAATCCTTTTTGGCTCAGAATTTTATGCAAGAAGTAGAAGAGGTCGGAGAGTATTCATTGCTATTTTTCAATGGAAAATTTTCCCATGCGGTTTTGAAAACTCCCGCCAAGAAAGATTTTAGAGTGCAGCATTATTTTGGAGGAGTGATCAAAAATATAACACCTAAGCAGACTATGCAGGCAAAATGCCAAGAATTGGTAAATGAATTCGCGCCAAGTTGTCTTTACGCCCGGGTGGATGGAATTGAAGTCGGAGGGAAATTCAATCTTATGGAATTAGAGCTGATTGAACCTTATTTGTTTCTAAGCTCATCTGAGGAAGGGTTGAGGAATTACAAAAATGCACTTAAAAAACGCTTAGTCTAGCCACAGATTTCCAATCTGCTCTTTGCGTACTCACTGCCTTGTTTGGCTGCCTGCTGGAGTAAGTGACATCCTTCTATCTTTCCCTGATTGACCAGACAAACTCCTTTCCTCGCCAATGCCCCGAGATGATTTGGGTTTTTACTCAGGACGTAATCAAAATCCTCTATTGCCCAAGTGAGATAACCCACACTCATCAGGGCAAATCCGCGATTGTATCGTCCTATCTGGCTGTTTGGCTCATAGTTAAGATAGGAGTTAAACGCAGCAGCAGAACCTAGCGCATCTCCTTGATATGCCAGAGACATTGCGGTATAGTAATAGGTTTTTGCCTCTTCAGGTTTGATTTCTGAAGCCTTTCTCAGCCAGATTTCTGCTGATCTGAATTGCTGATTCATCAACTGTGTTCGTCCTAGAAGATAATAAATATCAAAATCCGTGGCATCCAAGGTGGCTGCTCGTAATAAGAGAAGCTCTGCTTGGGCATAGTTTTTTTCTTCGAAAAGTAATTTTCCCAATCCCAAATACCCTTGAGCATACGTGTCGTCAATAGAAATTATTCTTTGGTAATCTTTCTTTGAGCGGGTCGTGTCACCGATTTCTTCATAGCTGCGCGCCCGCATATGTAACGCTTTGATATCAGTGACATGAAAAAATAAATAGCCATTTATATCTGAAATCACTTGCTCATATTTTTGAGCTTGATAGAGAGATTCGATGGACTGAATATCGTTGCTGCAAGAAAAAATGAGATTTACTACAAATAAGATAGTTATGCTATGTGTAATTCGTTTCATTACTGAAATAAAGTAAAAAAAAGGATTAAATAAAATTTCTTTAGAAAAATTATTTAATCCTTTTAACCTGTGTTGCTTCTAAAATCTTTTAGAGAACTCCCTTTGTGCTTGGCAGTTGATTGATATTTCTCAAATCTCGTTGCACTGCCATTTTGATTGCTCTGGCTAAAGCCTTGAAGATTGCCTCTATTTTATGATGCTCATTCGCGCCTTCAGCCTTGATATTCAGGTTACATTTTGAGGTGTCTGAAAACGACTTGAAGAAGTGATAAAACATTTCAGTTGGCATATCACCTACTTTTTCACGCTTAAAATCTGCTTCCCATACCATCCATGGTCTTCCTCCAAAATCTATTGCTACCTGCGCCAACACATCATCCATTGGAAGCAGGAACCCATATCGGTAAATTCCTTTTTTGTCTCCCAATGCCTTCAAATATGCCTCACCAAGCGCCAGTGCAGTATCTTCGATCGTGTGATGCTCATCTATATGCAAATCTCCCTTTACCATAATTTCCAGATCAGTGCTGCCATGCTTACCAAGTTGCTCGAGCATATGATCAAAGAAACTCAAGCCTGTATCAATTTTGCAATGACCGCTTCCATCCAGATTAAGCTTGATGTGGATTTCTGTTTCTGAGGTCTTGCGATACACTTCGGCTGATCGGGTAGGCATTTTTAGAAATTCATAAATTTCGTCCCAATCCGTAGTAGCTAATTCAGCTTTATCTGTCGGCTGGCCGATAAATATTGACTTGGACCCCAAGTTCTTTGCCAATTGAATATCCGACATCCTATCCCCAATTACATAAGAGTTGGCCAAATCATATTCTTCATTCAAATACTGAGTTAACAATCCAGTGTTGGGTTTTCTAGTTGGAGCATTTTCTTTTTCAAACGTCTTATCCACGTGAATAGCTTTGAAGAAAATATTTTCCTGCTCCAATGTTTTGAGCATTTTAAATTGCGCTGGCCAAAACGTGTTTTCAGGAAATGAATCTGTTCCTAACCCATCCTGATTTGTCACCATAACTAATTCGAAATCAGTCTCCTCAGCGATTTTACGAAGGTTGGAAATAGCTTTGGGTAGGAATTCCAACTTCTCCAGACTATCTACCTGATAATCTGTCGGCGGTTCTTTTATAATTGTGCCATCACGATCAATAAAAAGGACTTTCTTTTTCATAGATAAAATAAGTTAGAAGCTTTCCGAATAGATTTTCGTGAAAGTTTGAATAAACGCTTCATTTTCTTGGCGTGTTCCCACCGTGATGCGAAGACAATCTTCACAAAGAGTTACCTTAGATCTGTTTCGGACAATAATTTTCTCCTCGATAAGATCATCATATACATGATTTGCGTAAGGCATTTTTACCAAAAGAAAATTTGCATCTGAAGGATAGATTTGCTGGATAAAATCCAATTTTTCTAGCTCATTTCTTAAATATTCACGCTCCTGGAGAATATCTGCAATCATAGCTTTCACCTTATCGACCTTTTGAAGAGCAGCTAGAACTGTCTTCTGAGTAAGTCCAGAAATATTATAAGGAGGCTTGATGCGATTTAAAATTTTGATCAAATCTTTTTGCCCAAAGGCCATTCCTAATCTAAGGGAAGCTAAACCCCAAGCTTTAGAAAAGGTGTGAATTATCAGCAAATTGGCAAACTTATCGATCTCATTAGTGAGGCTAGGTTCATCGCTGAAGTCAATGTATGCTTCATCAACAACCACCAACCCATCAAATTCACGGATAATCCTAAGGATATCTTCGCGCTCCACTTTATTTCCACTTGGGTTATTTGGGGAGCAGATAAAAATAATCTTAGTATTGGTATCTACAGCGGCAAGAATTTCATCTGTTTGAAGCTGAAAATCTTGGCTAAGAGAAACCTTGCGAACTTCCACATCATTGATCGAAGCACTTACCTCATACATTCCATAGGTGGGAGGAAGTAGAATCACATTATCTTTACCGGGATTACAAAATGCCCTGAAAAGTAGATCTATTGCCTCGTCTGAGCCATTTCCCAAGAAAATCTGTGAGGATTTTACTCCCTTTATTTCGGCAATACTACTTTTGAGATCCAGCTGATAAGGATCCGGATATCTGTTGAAATTCTCGTCCGTAACCGATCCATACGGATTCTCATTTGCGTCCAGGAATATCCCTTCTTTGCCGGTGTATTCATCGCGGGCAGAAGTGTAGGGGTGCAGATTGACAATATGTGGTCTCAATAATGAGTTTAGGTCAAAGCTCATTTTTTATTGTTTTTTAAGTGATTCAAACGAATAGTGACTGCATTTTTGTGCCCGTGCAATAGTTCGTTTTCGGCTAAAATCTCGATAGTGCTTCCAAGATTTTTTATTCCTTCAGAAGTAATTTTTTGATAGGTCATTTTCTTAAGAAAACTATCCAGTGAAACGCCACTGTAATTACGTGCATATCCATAAGTTGGCAGGGTGTGATTGGTGCCAGAGGCATAGTCTCCGGCAGACTCAGGAGTGAAGTTGCCGATGAACACAGAACCTGCATTGTAGATGGCGTCCACTACTTCATCTTCGTTTTCTACCGCGATAATGAGGTGTTCGGGTGCATAATAATTGATGAGCTCAAGTGCCTTTTCCTGATCATCGATGACTACTGCTCTGGAGTTTGCCAATGCTTTTTTTGCGATGTCTTTCCTAGGAAGTTGCTCCAGTTGGGACTCGATTTCTTTTATTACTTTATTGACAAATTTCTCCGTATCCGTCACTAATATGACTTGACTATCTACGCCATGCTCTGCTTGGGAAAGCAGATCTGCTGCAACAAATGAAGGGATAGCAGAATTATCTGCATAAACCAGCACCTCAGATGGACCTGCAGGCATGTCTATCGCCACCCCATATTTGGTAACACGCTGTTTTGCTGCTGTGACATACTGATTGCCCGGTCCGAAAATCTTATCAACTTGAGGTACACTTTCAGTCCCGAAGCTCAAAGCAGCGATGGCTTGTGCTCCACCAGCTTTGATGATTTTCGTGATACCGATGAGATTGGCACAATACAGGATCGCCGGATGAATCTTTCCTTCCCGATTTGGTGGGCTACAGAGCACAATTTCTTTGCAACCTGCAATCACTGCAGGAATTCCGAGCATCAATACGGTGCTAAATAGTGGAGCAGTTCCTCCCGGAATGTATAGACCAACCTTTTGAATCGGCACACTTTTTCGCCTACAAGTAACTCCCTTCATTACTTCATCAATGAGCTCGGGAGTGGCCTGCGCTCTGTGGAATCTCTCAATATTGGATTTGGCGACTTTAATCGCATCTTTTAACTCCTGGGAAATCAACTGGATGGCATCTTGAATTTCTTCTTGGGAAACAAACAGAGAATCCAACTCTACATGATCGTATTCCAGCGCAAATTTCAATAGCGCTTTGTCCCCATTTCTCTTTACTTTTCTGAGAATAGGCTTGACAATTTTATTAATTTGTTTGGCCTTGAAAGTTGGCCTGGCAAGTTCTTTTTTCCAAGTTTTAACACTTGGGTCGATTAAGACTTTCATGAGTTGGAGTTCTAGTGGTTGGTAGAAATGCGATTATGAAAATTAGAGAATCATTTTTTCAATTGGAACGACCAGGATGCCTTCAGCACCAGCTGCTCTCAATTCTTCGATATTTTCCCAAAATTGATCTTCATTCAATACCGAGTGAACCGATGACCATCCTTTCTGAGCAAGCGGAAGAATGGTCGGGCTTCGCATTCCAGGGATCAGACTGATGATCTTTTCGATGGATTCATTAGGAGCATTTAGCAACACATATTTACTGCTTTTACCTTTTTGAACGGCATTGATTCTGAATAGTAATTTGTCCGCAATGACTTTTTTCCAATCTGCCAAATTGTTGTTTGCAATAAGTACTGCCTCAGATTTGAAGATTTCCTCGACTTCCTTCAAGCCATTCATCATTAATGTCGACCCTGAGCTTACAATGTCACAGATTCCTTCAGCTAGTCCAATGCTCGGTGCTATCTCTACCGAACCGGAAATCTCGTGAATAGATGCGTTGATATGTCTGCTTTTGAGAAAGTCTCCCAAGATTTTTGGATAGGAGGTAGCTATATTTTTTCCATTAAAATAGTCTACTCCTGAATATGCTTGGCCTTTGGGAACAGCGAGAGAAAGTCTACATTTTGAGAAACCCAAAGGCTTCATGGTAGTGACACTCTTGTTTTTCTCTACCACTTCGTTTTGTCCTACGATTCCAAGATCTGCCACTCCATCAGCTACATAGCCAGGAATATCATCGTCTCTGAGAAATAGAAATTCTATGGGAAAGTTGGTAGAAGTGGACTTGAGTTTGCCAGTTCCATTGTAAAATTTGATACCACATTCTTTGATGAGGCTTAGAGAATCGTCTGATAATCGACCGCTTTTCTGCACGGCAATACGGATAATTTGTTCCATGTTGGCAAGTTACGCTATGAAGTAAATGTTTTAAAATGTTTGGTGAAAAGCGGAATCCCTTTCATCGGCTTCACCGGGTATGTAAAAATATTCCTCAGGAGGAATGATGGAAATGGTGCAACATGAGATCATGCTGTGCTGTCGCTAAAAATGCAATATTTCTATTGGTGTTTTCCATTATCGATGGCAAAGATAAGGATGCAATAAAAAATTGCAAACGTACAGAGAATTATATACTGGATTTTATAAAAATAAATTTACAGAAATTATAATGTGTATATCCACTTTTCTGCTAGTCAGGAGTCAAAAGCATCAAAAGATTTGGATAACTCACCGATTGAGGCCTCTTCGATCTCCCCCACTAGTCTTTAAGCCGGTTATTCAAAGAAACTATGGCTAATGGGGTAATTGCGGATAATCGTAAATTATAATCATAGGTCTAACTAACACTCAGAACAAAATGTTTTTTGGATAATTTTATATCTGTAGGATTCACTTTTCCGCCAGTACTCTATAGATTTTGCAAATGTTGTCGGTTTTGTTTCACGGCCAGGTTTTAGTTTTTTATAAGAGACAGCGAAAGTGCGGCATTCCCACACTTTTGCTATCCCCTCCAAACTAATTTTGTTTGAACATCGAGGGAAGCTAGGTTACCTCAAATTTATTTGACTCCGACCAACTTTCCAGTCTACCCACAATTTCTAATGGGAATGAATGTAATTCTGCCACTCAATACATGTGCTTTTATGATCACCTCTACATTCAGTTTTCAATTCAGGGGAAATCTCCAGAGCTTGAATTAACTATGACTCTTGTAAAATCAAAACCTATGAAGGCTTGGCTTTCCCAAGCCAAATAGAACGTTTAATTCGGGTGGCTAGAACTTGGACAATCAACAGTTTTAATCAATCAAATAATTAACCTAACTCCACCCAAATCTTCTACTCTGTAAGGAAAATGATCCCCAGGCGATCCGATAAACATAAAATTGATGGGGATATGCCATTTAGTTGAAAGGCTCTGAATCAGATCGGGTGTGAATTCTCCCTCTAGCTGAACAAAGTCGATTTTAATGTCTGGGTATACTCTATCGAGCACACTAATATCCCGTAGCAATCCCTTTGATATTTTGCCTCCTTGAGGAGTGACTGTAGCGATGCGAAGTTTTCGGGTATGCTCATTTTTTTTGATGTAAAGCATCACCTTATTTAAGGTAGCCACATCATCATTCTTGGTAAAGAATACAAATTCCTGCTCGTTGATTTGGTTGATGAGTCGATTTATCATCCAGTGTGATTTGTCCACCCATTTGTCCAAAGGTTTGAAAATGTAGGTAATGATTCTCAGCAATAGTTGAAGCAGTACTATTCTGTTTAGCATGATTAATACTAAAAGCATGGTAGGAACGAAATATTCAAAAAATACTTCCAGGTAAGAAGGATTCAGGATAGCATTTCCCACAATGGCAGATACCACCATTCCGATGGCGATGAGCAATGAGATCCAACCGGACTTCTCAGGTCTAGGGAGATTCTCTCTTTTTAGTTTAAGCAGAATATTACCTACTCCAAAGAGTACCATTACCAACAAAAATGCGATAGTATAGACTCCTGCCAAAGCACCTAAGTCTCCTTTGGTGATTAATAGGATAGAGGTGCAGAGAAAAAAGAAGGTAATAGAAATAGTGTAAGCTGTTCCTTTTTTATTTCTGGTCAATAAGAATTGAGGAAGAATCCTATCCAGAGTCATACGCTCAGTGAGTCCACCTACACCAACAAATGACGTCAAAACTGCTCCACTAAGTACCAATGCTGCATCTACGGAAATTAGTATGGAAAGCCAGCTTCCACCAGCCAAAAACCCTAAATGTGACAAAAGAGCCTCTTGATGCGCAGCAACTTCCGGAATTGGAATTATAGAAAGTGTTAAAATTGCCATCAACGGATTAAACACACTTACTACGATCCACATGTTTCGAAGTGTCTTTGGAAACACACCTCGGTTTTGTTCTTCAACAAAATTGGCAGAGCTTTCAAATCCTGAGATTCCAAGCATTGCTGCGCAAAAACCAAAGAAAAGCGCATTCACCACTCCGTTTTCGGTGGGAGTGCTATAGTTTGAAGAGAACACATCAAATCCATTTTGAAGGAGATAGGTGCCACAAAAAACGCTGAGTAAAACCAGTGAGCCTAAATGAAAAATGAAAATCACTACTGCTACTTTGGAAGATTCGCCGATTCCCATAATAGTAATTCCCATGAAAATTGCCAATAATGCGACAGTCGCCCAGATGACCGGCCACGTGTCCCAAAGCTCGTGCACGTAATGCATCGCTTCGGAAGCTGATATCACAGCAGTTGCCATGTAGGATAAAATTGTAAGCGTTGCTGCTATGGAGGCGACCGACTTGCTCGTGGTATTGAGCAGTGCATTATAAGCTCCACCATTTAAGGGAAGGGCACCCACCACTTCGCCATAGATTTTTCTAAAAAGAAAAAGAACAGCAGCTACTATTAATAAGGAAATCCAAGCGTACTGTCCAGCATAAGCAATTGTAAGTGCGGATACATAAAGACAAGACGAACTGATGTCATTCCCACAAATGGCTGTAGCAGGAAGTTCGGAGAGTTTCTTAGGTTGCGGCTTCAATAGTTGGTAGTTAAGAAGGGTGCAAGAGGGTAATAATCAGTCCATTTAGATTGCCAGAAAATGTACAAACATTATGAGGATTTTGATTTTTTCTAATTAAAAAATATTGAATTATCTTCGCTGGTTCCCCTATCGAAATATGTCTCCGTATTACTATCCCCCTGATTTCTTCGCCTTATAGCCGGCAGCTTGCAAGACTTGAACTACCTTGTCTCTGTGATCGCCTTGGATAAGAATCTCCCCGTCTTTGGATGATCCGCCCACACCGCACTTATTTTTTAGCATTTTACCCAGCTCTTTGAGGTCATCCTCCGAGCCAACAAAGCCTTCTATCAAAGTGACCTTTTTTCCTGCCCTAGCTTTTTTGTCCAATAGTACCTTCAGGTTTTGTTGAGAAGATGGAAGTGTTACCAAATTTTCGTCTTGAGATTCCTGAAACTCAAAATCATCTGAGGTGGAGTAAACCACTCCATCTCTTTTTTTCCACTCGTTACTTTTTTTTGCCATAGTAAACTAAAAATACCTGCTTTTATAGGCAGGTATTTGATGATTTTATGATCGATTATTTAACTTTAAACGTCCAAACTGGACGTTTTGAATGATTTACAACATCTTCGGCTATGCTGCCACTGAAGAAGTGTTTTAAGCCAGTATTCCCGTGGGTGGACATTGCAATCATATCAGCATTGATGTCTTCGGCAAATTCTACAATTCCTTTTTCTTCTGAAGATGAATTGTAAATCTCCGCCACAGCATGCCTGATGTTATATTTATTCGCAAAATTCTTAATCCGTTTTGAAGACTCCCGGGTTGACTCAAAATTATTTGGTGTGTTGATAATCACCAAATAGAGGTCAATGTCCAAGAGCTCTTGAAGCTCTTTCATCCTAGTAGCAAGCTCTTCGTCGTTTTCGTTGAAATCGCTGGCAAAAACCACTTTCTTGAAATCTGAAGGATTGACCGCACTTTTGATCGTGATTACGGGACACTTCGAGTGACGGACTACTTTTTCAGTATTACTGCCTATCATCATCTCCTCAAAACCGCTGCTTCCTTTTGAACCCATGATGACCAGGTTAGGATTATGACCTTCTATAGCTTCTGATATTCCATTAAAGGCGTTTCCCATCTCAATAGAGGTATTGAATTTATATTTTTTGGTAGCATATTTTGCCTCCAGCTCCTTAAACTGTAGCTTACGACGCTCCATCAGCTCCATAAAGAATACTTGATTTTGTGCATCAGGCATCATATCTCCGCCACCCATAGTGCCCATCTGCACCGTAGAAGGGACTTCGATAACGTGTATCAATTCAATGGTTACCTGCTCGAATTTATCAGCAAGATTTGTGGCGAAATCCAAGGCATTTTGTGCTTGCTCAGAAAAGTCGAATGGAACAAGAAATTTTGTCATAGCGATTAATGGTTAGTTCCTGCCAAAATACCTCAAAAAAGATGATTTGTAAAGCGTTATTCAAAGCTTTTTCCTAAAAAAACTAAACCTATACCAAAAAGCATTGTCCATAGTAGGGTGCTCAAAGCCATAATTTTCAAATAGGAATCAACTTCCTCCGAAGAAGAAGACCGCTGTACTCCAAAACCTACTTTTAGCATCAATGGAAGGCTAAGTAATGCTAGTAAAGAATAATACTGATGAGTCTTTAGTACAAATAAAAGCAGACAAAAATTTCCACCCAAAATCAAAAACCAATTGTAGCGAACCGCTGCCGATTTGCCGATACGCACAGGTATAGATTTCTTGCCTGCCGTGCGATCGGAATCGATGTCTCTAATATTATTGACGTTTAATACCGTAGTGCTAAATAATCCTAAAGCAACTCCAATCAATAAAGCAGAAAGCTCCCAATCCAAGCTATGAAGGAAAAAGGTGCCAATCACACCCAATAAACCAAAAAACAAGAATACCGAGATATCACCCAAACCGGCATAACCATAAGGTTTAGAGCCTGAAGTGTAAGACACAGCTGCCCAAATTGCAGCAAATCCCAATAGTAAAAACACGAAAAATAAGATCCAACTTTGCACCGAAAGGTATAACAGGATTACTCCGCATACCAAAGAGAGAAACCCAATTAAGTACATGGCTTTTTTCATTTCAGCCAGACTGATTAATCCTGATTGTACCGCCCTTATAGGACCTCGCCGTTCCAGGTGGTCGGCACCGTGGATGCTGTCACCATAATCATTCGCCAGATTGGAAAGTATCTGGAGAAAAGTAGTAGTAAATGCAGCAAAGACCAAAATTTCCCAACGAAATACTTCTTTATAAGCAGCTAAAAATGAACCTGCAAAAATGCTTGCCAATGCTAAAGGTAAAGTTCGAAGCCTGATGGAATGTAGCCAGGCTTCTTTTTTTGTTTGAATAATTTGCTTCACTTCAAAAGATAGATCGAATTAAGAATTGATAAGTTGAATGATCTGTTCATCCATTGGAGTCACTGCCGAAGGAAAGAATTTTAATAGTTTGCCCTTTTCGTCCAAGATATATTTACAGAAATTCCAACTAGGCTCCTTGTCATTCCATCCATTTAATGCTGGGTCGGAAAGCCATCTGTATAGAGGATCTTTATCAAAACCTTTCACTGAAATTTTCTGAAAAATCGGGAAAGTAACTCCGTAATTTTCAGAGCAAAATGACTTGATTTCCTCATTAGTACCGGGTTCCTGACCACCGAAGTTGTTTGCTGGAAAACCCAGGATCACAATTTTATCACTGTACTTTTCATACAATTCTTGCAAAGCTTCATACTGTGGCGTGTAGCCACATTTGGAAGCTACATTGACCACCATGATTTTTTTTCCCTGGAAAGAACTGAAGTCGATTTCTTTACCATCGATATTTTTCATTTTGAAATCGTAAATAGAAGCGTTCATACTAAGTTCAGGTGAGTTAGAAAATATAGGGAGTGATAAATCGGTTTTGTAACCGGGCAAAATTGCGAAGCTTAACAAGCTGATAAATAATAATAGAGTCTTCATAGTTACATTCGGTCAGGTACATTGATGCCTAATAAACTCATCCCTTTTTTTATTGTTTTGGCAGACTGGGCTGAGAGTGCCACACGGAACGCAAGTACATCTTTGTGGTCTTCCAAAAAGATAGGAACATCTGCATAGAATCTGTTGTATTCCTTGGCTACATCGAATAAATACTGAGTGATTACAGAAGGTGAGTAGTCTGCTGCTGCTTGAGCGATTTTCTTTTCAAAATCATTTAGCAGATAAATAAGTTCTCTTTCAGAGCTTTCTAGAGTAGTGACTTTAGTGAGATCTAGTTGTTGGAAATTTACACCAATCTGATCCGCCTTTCTCAAAATAGAAGCAATTCTTGCATGCGAGTACTGGATGAATGGACCTGTGTTTCCCTGAAATTCTATGGATTCCTTAGGATTGAAAAGCATCCGTTTTTTAGGATCCACTTTTAGCAAGAAATACTTCAGAGCTCCCATCCCTAGGGTTTCATATAGTTCGGTGGCCTGCTCTTTATTGAAGCCATCAATTTTGCCCAACTCTGTGGTATGTGCCTGCGCAGTATCTATCATTTCTTGCATGAGTTCATCTGCATCCACCACTGTTCCTTCTCGGGATTTCATCTTGCCACTTGGCAAATCCACCATTCCATAAGAAAGGTGAGAAAGTCCATCTCCATACGAACGACCAAGTTTTTTCATAATCTTAAACAAGACATCAAAATGATAATCTTGCTCATTTCCAACGACATATACAGACTTATCAATAGCGAAATCGTCATATTTTAGATCGGCGGTTCCCATATCTTGAGTGATATACACCGAAGTGCCATCTCCCCGAAGGACTAATTTTTCGTCCAAGCCTTCTGAAGTCAGATCCACCCAGACTGAGCCATTTTCTTTTTTGAAGAAAACACCTTTCTCCAGACCTTCTTTTACAATGTCCTTCCCTAATAAATAAGTGTCAGACTCATAATAATATTTGTCAAATGAAACTCCCATACGCTCATAGGTTTTCTCGAATCCAGCGTAAACCCAGTCATTCATCTGCTTCCAAAGTGCAATCACCTCCTGATCATTTGCTTCCCATTTGCGAAGCATATCCTGAGCTTCCAGTAGCAGCGGAGCGATCTTCTTAGCCTCGTCTTCCGATTGGCCTTTTTGCTTCAATTCAGCGATTTGCTCCTTGTACTTTTGATCAAAAATCACGTAGTATTTACCCGCTAGGTGATCACCTTTCAACCCGGAGGATTCCGGAGTTTCACCATTTCCAAAGTGCTGATAAGCCACCATCGATTTACATATATGTATTCCCCTATCGTTGACCAGATTTGCCTTAGTGACTTGGTAGCCATTCGCTTCGAGGATGTTCGCTACTGAGAAACCAAGAAAGTTATTCCTTAAGTGACCAAGGTGAAGTGGTTTGTTGGTGTTGGGGGAGGAATACTCCACCATCACTTTTTGACCATTCGCAGGTAATTGACCAAGATTTTTGTTTTCGAAAAGTTGCTGAAAAATACCCAGCCAGATCAGAGGATCCAGTTCTAGATTCAAAAATCCCTTTACTACATTAAAACCAGCAACTTCAGTAACGCTTTCTTTGAGGTATTCGCCTATCAAATTTGCTGTAGCCTCAGGAGTTGCGCCAGAGATCTTGAGGAAAGGAAAAACTACAAAAGTATAGGTGCCTTCAAATTCCTTTCTGGTAGGAGCAAGGCTAATCTGATCTAAATTCAGCTCATGGTTGAAAATATTCTGGAAGGCAAGCTGAATGCCTCGACTGATTGTTTCTTGTATGTCCATATTAGTTAATCACAACGGATAATGTATAGTCCGATGTGAGTTTTAATTATGTTTAACTAGTTATGAAAGAGAGTTTGCGGAGAATAAAACCAATTTATTCGATAAAAAATCTTTCGTAACTTATTTTGTAAGTCCTTTTTTGCTTCAACAATAATTCTTTATGGTTTACTCAAAAGTTATCCACCAGGGATTTAGTAGTTGCTTCCAGCACTTCAAATGCGTTTTCAGCCATTAGATTCTCAGAATCAAGAGTTGGATTTACTTCCACTATCTCCCAGCAACAAACACGTTTATCCTGAATTAGTCGAACATTCAAATCTATAGCTTCTTTTACGGTCAAGCCATCCGGAACAGGTGTGCCTGTGCCTACTGAAATTGAACTATCAAGGCTATCAACATCAAAAGAAATGTAGATTTGCTCACAGTTTTTAAGCAGCTCCAGAGCTTGCTCAGCAACTTGGTCTATTCCTAAATTGCGAACTTCTTCTGTAGTGAAATTTTTGATTCCGTAATTTTTTATCAGATGATCTTCAGGTGCTTCGGTGTCTCTGACGGATATGAAAACGATGTCTTGAGGATCAACCTTTTGCTGTGCTCCACCAATGGATTTTATTTTTTCCCATAGAGAAAGTGTCTCTTCTGTAGGCTCATTGCATTTACAATCCAAATTATCTAGATGAGTCACCATTGCCAAAGGCATTCCATGCATATTTCCAGAAGGAGTAGTGTAGGGGCTGTGCAAATCAGCGTGAGCATCAATCCAAATTACTCCTAAACGCTTTTCAGGGTTTGCAGCCTTGATTCCCATGATTGTGCCAGCAGCTGTACTGTGATCACCAGCCAATACTATAGGGAATTTTTTCTTTTTTCGAAGTGATTCTATAGTAGAATATACGTTTTGAAGCACCTCATAGACTCCATCGATGTGATTGGCGTGAGGAAAATTATTCCCTTTCCAAAGGTAATTATTGGCATCAGGGACGTTGATTGGATCAAATTGTGTGAAGAAACTCGATTTCTTGTCCAAACTTGCAATCTTCAACGCATCTATACCTAAACTAGCTCCTCTTGTGCCAGCAGCAATTTCTGATCGTACCTCAACTAGTTTGATATCTCTCATTTATTTATATCTTAAAGTTAAATGGGTTACTTTAAAGTGTGGCAAAAGTAGAGAATTTTGAGGAAAGAACTTTCTATATCCACTTTCCACACCTGCAGTTTTCTGTCCGATTTACCCAAATTCTAAATTATATATCAAATCCGCGTTTTCTTATTATGGTCATTTCTTCAAAGCTTCCCAAAGTCGGTACTAACATTTTCACCACCATGTCCAAATTGGCAAGTGAGTGTGGAGCTGTCAATCTTTCTCAGGGTTTTCCTGGATTTAGTAGCGATCCTATTTTGCTTGAACTTGTGAATAAGTATATGATAAAAGGATTCAATCAATATGCTCCGATGTCAGGTATTTCCCAGCTCTGTGAGCGGGTGGCAGAGAAAACCCGTCTGGTGCAAGGCGTGGAGATTGATCCTTATGAAGAAGTGACCATAGTTTCCGGGGCTACAGAAGCGCTGTATGCGTCTATCGCTGCGGTAGTAACTAAAGGTGACCAAGTCATTATATTAGAACCTGCATACGACAGCTATACCCCGGCAATAGAGTTAAATGGGGGAGTCGCAGTGGGTGTGAAGCTGAATTTACCGGATTTTTCCGTGAATTGGGATGCTTTAAAAGCTGCAATCACTCCGAAAACCAAAGTGATAATTGTAAACACGCCTCATAATCCCAGCGGGTATGTTTGGACAAAGAATGAGTTGGATATTTTGGCGGAGCTCCTCGCAGATACCGATATTTATATAGTAAGCGATGAGGTGTATGAGCATATTACTTTTGACACTAGAGAACATTATTCGCTGCTCAGCAACTCAATTTTGAGGGAAAGGACATTTGTGTGCGGGTCATTTGGAAAGACCTTTCATGTGACGGGTTGGAAAGTCGGATACTGCATTGCTCCAAAAAGTCTCACGACAGAATTTAGAAAAATCCATCAATACCTGACCTTCAGTACAGCGACTCCATTTCAATATGCGTTGGCAGAATATCTCCAAGAATCTTCCAAGTATCTGGAGTTGTCTGATTTTTATCAGGTTAAAAGAGATCTTTTTTGTGAAGGTTTAAAACAGACTCCATTTAAATTTATTCCTGCTCAAGGCACTTTTTTTCAGCAGGTATCTTATGGACATTTAACTGACGAGCCGGATTTAGAATTAGCAGTTAGGATGACTAGAGAAATAGGGGTAGCGAGTATTCCTATTTCAGTCTTTTATTCTGAAAAAGACGATCCGAAGATTCTCCGATTCTGCTTTGCAAAAGAGGATTTCATGCTTGAAAAGGCATTAGAAAAGCTTTCTAAGATCAAAAATTACCTGTAGATGTCAGTAAATCGATTTAGTAAAATACAGGTAAAAATTATTACCCTACAAATATTATAGGGAAAATAGGAATATCTAGTTTATAGTCCTATATTTGATTTATCATTAGTTAAAATTTTAATCCATGAACGCATTATCAAAAACTGATTTTCCAATAACAATTCAAGAGAATACGATTTCTCTTCAATCGGAATTATCAGCATCATTTTCCAAAGAGGAAAGGCTATTTGAAATTTACAGTGAAAAGTCTGGCCATATGATGAATGGAATGTGTAAAATTGATGACGGACTTGAGTCGCTTTTTGCGTTGTTCAGAGGACTAAGTGAGGCGGGAAGACCGCAAGGACTTTCGCTTGAATTTTCTTTTAAAACTCATGAGGTAACTTTCTCCTATCCAATTTCCAACTCTTTGGTGGTAATAAAGTATTTCAAAAGGTTAATCTCAATTCTTCAGCGAGAAGTGAAGTTTAAGAAGGTGTTAAACCGCATAATCTCTATCCGTAATCACTTCAATGCAGAGCAAAGACTATTACAAAACTCCCTCTTAGAAGTCTAGTAATCCGATAATATTCTCTCAAACCAATTAAAATAAAAGGGCAATCCTAGCGGAATTGTCCTTTTTTCATTTGAAATGAGGTAAGAAAGCGTAATTTTTGCACCGGACTTAACCAAACCATGAGCTAATGAATACCTATAAAGATCTTATTGAGCAGACATTTGATTTTCCCACCAAAGAGTTTAAAGTAGAAAACAACGAACTACATTTTAATGGAGTAAACATGATGGAAATCATAGAAACCTATGGTACGCCCCTCAAGCTTACTTATCTGCCTAAGATTTCGGAGAATATTCAAAACGCCAAGACTTATTTTGATAACGCTATTGAGGCCCATGACTACAAAGGGAACTACACCTATTGCTATTGTACCAAGTCATCGCACTTCAGCTTTGTGCTCAATGAGGCATTGAAAAATGATATTCACATAGAGACTTCCTCTACCTTTGACATTCCGTTGGTTCGTAGCCTTTATGCTCAGGGAAAAATCACCAAAGACACGTTCATCGTTTGTAATGGCTTCAAACGAGAGCTTTACAAACAATATATCAGTGAATTACTCAATGATGGATTTAAAAACTGTGTGCCGATTTTAGATAATATTTCTGAGATTGATTATTATTTAGCCCATGTGAAAGTTCCTTTTCAGGTTGGGATTCGTATTGCGGCTGATGAGGAGCCCAAATTTGGTTTCTACACCTCTAGACTGGGTGTGAGATACAATGATATTTTAAGTCTCTACCAAGAGAAGATCAAGGATAATCCAAATGTAAGTTTGAAAATGCTCCACTTTTTCATCAACTCTGGAATCCGTGATACGGCATATTACTGGTCAGAACTTACCCGCTTTATTCAGAAATATGTGGATTTGAAAAAGATTGCTCCTTCACTTGATACGATGGACATAGGTGGTGGATGGCCGATAAAGACAAATGTTTTCTTCGATTATGACTACCAATACATGGCTGATCAGATCGTAAAAAACATCAAGTGGCTTTGTGGAAAAAATAATACCGACGAGCCAAATATGTTTACCGAATTTGGAAGCTATACGGTAGGAGAGAGCGGAGCAGTGCTCTATTCAGTATTGGAAGAAAAGCTGCAGAACGACAAAGAGCTTTGGTACATGATTGATGGATCTTTTATAACTCAATTACCAGACAGCTGGGGTTTGAATCAAAAGTACATTATGCTCGCTGTGAACAATTGGGATGAGGAATATCACAATATAAATCTCGGTGGACTGACCTGTGATTCTATGGACTACTACAATTCAGAAGCTCACCAATTCAACATTTATCTTCCCAAAACACAAGAGAAAAAAGTACAATACTTAGGTTTCTTTCATACCGGAGCATACCAGGAATCGTTGGGCGGATACGGCGGTATCCAACATTGTTTGATCCCTGCGCCTAAACATGTACTGATCGACCGGGACGAAAATGGAAAGGTTACTCATAAGCTATTCGCAGATGATCAAACGGAGGAAAGTATGCTGAAAACTTTAGGCTACTAAAAACAAAAAGGCTGCTAAATTAAATTTGGCAGCTTTTTTATTGACTTACTCTTTTTGAAGATCCAATTGTGAGATAAGCTCCGTATAGAAGTTAAATATATTATTAGGTACCTTCAGCGTTACTTTTTTCATATTCATCCAGTTACTTAACCATCAATAGCTTTCATAACAGACAACTAATTATTTGAATTTTTTCAACTATTAGGCATGATAAATAGAGGCGTTCTAAGACAAGATCGAAAACTTAAGTTTAATTTATGTCCGGTTTTTGGCTGAAAAGTCTATAAAAATTTTAGCACATTTTCACCAAAGAGTGGAAAGACAGATAACCTCATCACTTAATTCTGGCTACTAATCGATTTTTGTACAGAATTTTTTAGATTTTTCTACTATTTACTCAGGCAACCTATTTTTCAGCATGTTGATTTGTCCCATGTGGTTTGCTTGATGCTCCATCACATGAAACCACGCCCATTGATTGTTGACTTGACCTCCTTTGATTTTCTCAGCAAACCATTTATCATTTTTGGTTTTAAGGAACTCCAAGGTCTTAGCTCGTGTGGATTCCCAGATTTCCAGATAAAAGCTAATAGGTTTGCCAACAAACTCTTCACGAGCTTCCTCTCCCAAGCCAAGTGCAGTTCCCCACCGTTTCTCTTCTTCCTTATTGAAGCCGCGGTTTTCAAAGGTCAAAGTTTGGTAATAAACCTCTGTTGCGGCTAAATGCATAATCATAGCACCGATTCTATTTGCCTTTTCATCCAGGAGAAAATCCGTCTGTTCCTCATTTAGCTCTTGGGTACCCATGAATATTCTGGTTCTTAAATTTTCGAGCATAGCCACCATGTTTCCTATGTTATGATCATATCCTTTCATTGGCTTGATGGTATTTTGAGCAAAGCTTTCGGTTGCGCTCAAAATAAATAGTGTTATCAGAACTGAACTAAGTGTGTGCTTCATTTTAGATGTAATTTTTAGTTTCAATTAGAGTTTAATCGTAGTTACAATAAAATTAATGATGAGTAATGCGAATCAAGGGTTAAAATATGAGGTAAATAAAAGCTGCGGCAATTTTACCAAAGACATGGACAAGATCCAAGTAGCCCTTTTGTAGCGCGCACTTTACTAGCTCTTTGAATGTCGGTTTTGGCAATGAGCCAGTTAAATAGAGACTCGATTGGTCGCCTGATAGTGGAGACAGCTTTAGAGAACAGGTCATCAGCGGTTTTATTTCGTTGTTTAGTGAGCTGGTGCTGTTCTTTCACGCCTTTGACCAAGAGTAAGCATAAAAGAATTGGCATTGATGGCTAGGTCTTCAAAGAACTTGGAATCAATGTATATTTTATCACCATAGAAGGTTCGGTTCGGGATGTTACACCACTCTTGTTTAAAGACGTTCAGCTCAAGATCGGATGCGTGGGTAAGGACGATTTTCTCGAGGAAAGGCATTTTTTTCGGTGTTGAAAAGGCCAAAGCATGTAATTTAAGCCCATAATAGAATAGGAATTTGGTAGAACAATAGTATCCACCCGACCAACCCCATATTGCGAGTGGTTTCCTGAATGCTTAAAGTTGCAGGATGAAAAAGGCAACCAACGAAGCATACTATTCCCTGTATTGTAAGTGGCAGGAATCCGGTCAGACCAAGGCAGCCTTTGCTGCATTAGAAGGCATACCCAAAGCAACATTCCATTATTGGTGTAAGAAGTTTGACTGTATCCATCCGACCAACCCCATATTGCGAGTGGTTTCCTGAATGCTTAAAGTTGCAGGATGAAAAAGACAAGCAACGAAGCGTATTATTCCCTGTATTGTAAGTGGCAGGAATCCGGCAAGACCAAGGCAGCCTTTGCTGCATCAGAAGGCATACCCAAAGCAACCTTCTATTATTGGTGCAGAAAGTTTGACACCGATACTGTTCCTACATCTTTCCCTTCCCCGTTTTCAATTATTCCGATGGATCATCCCAGGGCAAGTCCGGTAGCCCGGATCAGCTATCCCTCGGGGATCTGTGTGGAACTGTTTGGCGCTGTGGATGTGGTTACCGTTCGTGAGTTGGTGAGCTGATGCTGGCGCTATCAAGTTCAGTCCGGTATTTCATGTACCATGAACCTACCGACATGCGTTTTGGGATCAACTCGCTTGCCGGGCTTGTGCGTAACAAACTTGGTTTTGATCCGATGAACGGCGACGTATTCGTTTTCCTGGGCAAGCGTTCCAACCAGATCCGGTTTCTGCAGTGGGACCGGGACGGTTTTGCCATGTACATCAAAAAGCTTGAACA
>Ga0314772_1000524_pt1 | contig 20512 bp, 18 predicted proteins | sample MetaGCBIW2018_FD_204520 | JGI IMG/M metagenome (GOLD analysis project Ga0314772, IMG submission 204520) | Cryopeg brine microbial communities from Beaufort Sea near Barrow, Alaska, United States - CBIW 2018 | ecosystem: Environmental > Aquatic > Marine > Coastal | place: USA: Alaska | collected... | reverse complement strand
AAGATCTCCGACACACACGCAAATAAACGGCTGGCTGTGGAGAACTCCCGAAAATCCCCCCACGCGGGCACTACTCGGCGACGAGGGTGCTTGTACCGCGACTGCCAGGAGGTCGCAAAGAACCACCCGGACTTCTGTCGCTGCCTCACACCTTCCAGATTGGGTCGACGGGGGCCGCCAAGAGCCTGTTTCCCAGTGGCACAGCGGTAGTACCAGTCGCCGATTTTCCGAATCCCCGTCGCCGTTTCTCCTCGAGTCCGTGGACAACAATCCGCCCCGTGTCACGATGGCCCCATGACCACCACAGTTGCAGTTCTAGGTACCGGCATCATGGGCGCCGCCATGGCGCGCAATCTCCTGCGAGCGGAGCTGGAGGTTCGCGTGTGGAATCGCACACCCGAGCGCGCCCAGCCCCTGGAGAGCGACGGCGCCACCGTCTGCGTACTTGCGGCCGATGCCGTGGCTGGGGCAGACGTGGTCCTCACCATGCTTTTGGACGCCACAGCGGTGCGCGAGGTCATGGAGCAGGCGGGCCCGGCGATGCGCCGCGGCACCGTCTGGATGCAGAGCACCACGGTGGGAGTGGACGACGTTCCCACACTGGCCGCGCTGGCGAACCGCCTGGGCGTGACCTTCCTGGACGCCCCCGTCCTCGGCACCCGCGCCCCCGCAGAGGCGGGCCAACTCACCGTCCTGGCCGCCGGTCCGCTCGACGTTCGCGATGCCCTGGAGCCCATCCTGGACGCCGTCGCCAGCCGCACCGTCTGGACGGGCGAGGACGGCGCATCGGCCGCATCGACAAGGTTGAAATTGGTCGCCAACAGCTGGGTCATTGCGGTCTCCAACGCCGCGGGCGAGATGGTCGCGCTCGCCCAGGCGCTCGACGTGGACCCGCACCAGTTCTTAGGAGTAATCGAGGGCGGGCCGCTCGACAGTGGGTACCTTCGCGCGAAGGCTGCCCTGATCATGGGCGATGCACTCACTCCCCCGAGCTTCTCCGCGGCGGCGGCCGGCAAGGACGCGGAACTGATCGTCGCGGCCGCGGCGGCTCGTGGCGTGAGGCTCGACGGCGCACAGGCATCAGCCGACCGGTTTGCGCGCGTGGTCCGCGACGGCCACGCGGGCGAGGACATGGCCGCGGCGTACTACGCGAGCTTTGGAGACAAGTGACCGACGCATCGGCGAGCGCCCTGGCCACCGATCAATACGAGCTCACCATGGCCGCCAGCTACTTCGCGCAGTCCATGAACGCGCCCGCGACGTTCGACCTGTTCATACGCAGGCTTCCTAAGGCGCGGCGGTTCCTGGTCGGGGCGGGCCTGGACGATGCGCTGGACTACCTGGAAAACCTGCGCTTTACCGAGTCCGACATCGCCTACCTGCGGGGCCTGGGCACGTTCAGCGAGGAGTTCTTGGACTACCTGGCGGACTTCCGCTTCACGGGCGAGGTGTGGGCCCTCCCGGAGGGCGAGGTGTTCTTTCCCGGGGAGCCCGTGCTGCGCATCACGGCGCCCATGATCGAGGCGCAGATGGTGGAGACGGCGCTGATCTCCACCGTGGGGCACCAGACCGCCATCGCGTCCAAGGCGGCACGCATGGCACTAGCGAGCAGCGACCACGAGTTCGACGACTTCGCCGCCAGGCGTGCCCACGGACTCGAGGCCGGCGTCAGGGGCGCGCGAGCCGCCTACCTGGCGGGAGCATCGGCTACCAGTAATGTCTTGGCGGGCAAGACGTATGGCATCCCGCTTAGCGGCACCATGGCGCATTCCTACGTGATGGCGTTCAGTGATGAGCGCGATGCGTTCCGCCGCTTCGCGCGGGACTTTCCCACCGCGACGGTGCTGCTGATCGACACGTACGACACGGTCGAGGGCGCGCGCAGGGCCGTGGAGGTCGCGCACGAGCTCGCTCCCGAGGGCGTGGCGCTGCGCGGCGTCAGGCTCGACTCCGGGGACCTGGGCGAGCTCTCGCGGCGCGTGCGCGAGATTTTGGACGCCGGCGGCCTCGAGGACGTGAGCATCATCGCCAGCGGGGACCTGGACGAGTACCGCATTGCCGAGCTGCTGGCCAGCGGCGCACCTATCGACTCCTTTGGCGTGGGCACGCAAATGGGCGTGAGCGCCGACGCACCCGCGCTGAGCGCCGTCTACAAGTTGGCGGAGTACGACTCGCGGCCGGTGCTGAAGCTGTCCACCGGCAAGGCGTCGCTACCGGGGCGCAAGCAGGTGTGGCGGCGCGAGGCGGATGGCGTGCTGGTGGGGGACGTGATTGGGCTCGAGGATGATGAGGTGCCCGACGGGCGGCCGATGCTGGAGCGGGTGATGGTTGACGGCACACGTTTTGGCGCGGTCGCCTCGCTGGCCGATGCGCGGGAAAGGTGCGCTCGCGCGCTCGCCTCGCTCCCGGACGATTTGAGGTTGCTTGAGTCCGGCGCGTCGCCGGCCCCGGTGGAGACGTCGCCGACGCTTGATGCGCTGGCGCGGCGGGTGACCGAGCGGCTCCTCCCGATGAGTTCTACGACGCCGCCCGATGCGTGGTCGACTACCCACACGTAGTCGATACGCGTTGACTACGTGTGAGTAGTCGACTAGCCTTGACTACCGGGACGTAGTCACGAGACCCCCCGGAGGCGCAACAATGCAAGGTCAGGTGCGCACGCCGCAGGATCTGGGTCGCGCAGTGCGCCACGCACGCAAGGCGGCGGGACTGTCGCAGCGCGCACTCGCCGCACGTCTGGGCGTGTCCCAGCGCTGGCTGACCGAGCTGGAGACCGGCAAGCCCAAGATCCTCGACGAGAGGCTATTCGACGTCATCGCCAAGCTAGGCATCTCAGTCACCTGGAGCGACGATGCCTGACGACGCCATCACCGTCGATCTGCTGGGCGAGCAGCTCGGAACGCTGCGCCAGACGCGAGCGGGCGCGCAATGGCACACGAGCGAGCAGGCTCTCGCGAAGTACGGCATCGGCTCGCTGATGTTGTCAGTCGGGCTTCCACTGGACTCGTCCCCCTCCCCGGTATCAGCGTCCGAAGCGTTCTTTGGTGGGTTGTTGCCCGAGGGCGCCCGGCTCGATGCCCTGCTGCGCGACACGCCCGGATCCTCTCGCGAGAACCTCGTGGGCCTGCTGGCCCTGACGGGCCGAGACGCCATCGGAGGTGTGGTGCTTCCGGGACCACCAATTACCGAGTTGGGGCCGACACTGTCCCAGCAGGAAGTGGAATTCGAGGTCGCGAACCCCCGCGGGTATGTCGCCGGAGGCGGATCGGGCATCCCCGGCATGCAGCCCAAGGTGGCTCTGGCACGCGCGCACGGCGGCTGGCACGCGGCGCGGGACGGCCACCCGTCCACGCATATCGTCAAGCCGTTTGGCCCCGACTCCGCACGCGGTGCGCACGCCGAGGCATGGCTCATGACGCTCGCCCGCCGGATCGGACTGATCGACTACCAGGTTCAGTTTGAACAGTTCGGCGACATAGGCGCCGTGGTGGTCGAGAGGTTCGACCGTGTCCTACTGCCAGACGGTGGCGTGGGTCGCGTTCACCAGGAGGACGCCGCCCAGGCGCTCGGCCTCCCCTGGGGCGGCAACGCCAAGTTCGAGTGGGCTGGCGAGGGCGCGTCGCTACGCGCGATTGCACGCCTGCTCGATCGCCACCGGACCATCACCGACACCGGCCCGAGCGACCGGGAGGCGCTGCTGGCACACACTGTCTTCCGACTTCTGGCGGGAGACACCGACGGTCATGCGAAGAACCATGGCCTGCTGCACAGTCCTGACGGCAGCGTCACGCTGGCGCCGCTCTACGACGTCACGTCCCAGGTCCTCTACGGAGGCACCGGTGAGGCGGTTGCCATGTTCGTCGACGGCCGTCGCAGCCTGCGGGACATCGACGCCGGTGCGTTGGTTCGGGAGGCGCGCACGTGGGGCGTTCAAGCCGATGTTGCCGCGCGGGTGATCGAGTCCGTCGCGCGAGACACCCTCGAGGCCGCGCGCACGATGCCGACGCCGGACGCCATCGCCGCTCACCTTCCCGGATACGTCACGCGTGCGTGCCGGGCCTTGCTCGACGGTGACACGGTGGGGCTGGCACTGGGTGAGTTCCCGACGTTGCGGCTCCTCGACGTTCAGTAGCGCAGCTCGGGGCGGCCCGATGCGCTGGTTGCTTCCGGCAGTCCCCTGCCCACCACGGCTCCGGCAACGCCCAACACCGCGAGCAGCAGTAGCGCGAACTCATTGCCCAGCACCGCCAAGGCCGCGGTGAGCGCGCCCACGGCAAGCAGCAGCACCCCCATCATCGTGTTGGCGACCGCCACGTACTGAGTGCGCTGGTCACCTTCCGCGATGTCCACCACGTAGGTTTTGCGGGCTAACCGCGCTCCCACGTGGACCAGGGCAAGAAGCAGGTAGGTGGCGGGCGCAAGCCAAAACGCCTCGCCGATGCCGGCAACCGTGAGCAGACCGAGGAACGCGACGATGACTGCCGAGGAGGCGAGGGAGGCACCGATCATCAGCCGCCGGGAGGACCTGTCCGCGAGCCGTCCGAACAGGTGCCCGCCTACCAATCCCGCTACGCCCTGTGCCATCACGAATAGGCCCAGTGAGGACAGCCCGGAGGCGCCCTGCTGGATGCCCAGGCCGACCACGAACGGAGGGCTGAGTGCCGCGACCAGCAACAGCGCACGCGCGATCACGAACCGCTGGAACACGGCATCGTCCCGCCACAAATCCCGCGCTTGGGAGACCCACCCAGGCTGGTCCTCAACGGGTGTTTCGACCTCACCGGCGGGTTCGCGAATGGACGAATAAATCACTGCCGCGACCGGGCGAGTGCGAAGACAGCCAGGAAGGCCAGCACGCCCACTCCCGCAATCCATCCCGATGCCGTGGCGGCCACGACCGCCAGGCCGGCGGCCGCGAACGCCTGACCGGCCGCCCCCGGCACCCACACCTGCTTGCGCTCGCGCCGAGCCTGCACCCGTGGTGCCCATGCGGCCTGCGGCAGCATCGATCCCGACTCGCGGATGGGCACCAGGAAGGCGACGAACGCCCCGGGCACGCCGAGCGCACTCAACAGCCACGGCAGCACCGTCTTTGCGTTGACCACCTGGTCGCCCATGGACTGCAGCGCCAGGGCGCCCATCTGTCGCAGCGCGTTGCCGGCCACGAGCGGCCGAGCCTTCTCACTCAGACTGTCGAGGTCGGACTCGTCGCTGCGTATCAGTCGTTGGTAGATCCACTGGGAGGCCACTGATCCTTTATGGCGAGGTTGGTGCACCACAAGACACGACATCGACGTGATCCTCGTCGCGGGGTCGACCTCCGCACCCGCACGTCAATAGCGCACCACTAATGGTACGGTATTGACAAGGGGGTTCGAATATGGGCTATCGTCGCGATCTTTGGGAATTGGCTTCGAGCACTAACGGAGTGGTCACCGTCACGCAGGCGGAGGACGCCGGAGTCCCGGCAGTCGAGGTGAGGAAGCTTGCAGCACGCGGCGCCCTGCGAGCACACGGTAACGGCGTCTACACGCATCGCGACATCCCCACCACCCGCTTCACTCAACCGGCCACCGCGGTAACACTCGCTGGAGAGGGTGGCTTCTTGCATCGCGAGTCCGTCCTCGACCTTCTCGATCTGGGGCAGTTCAACCCAAGAAGAATTCGCGTGGGTACCCGTCGTCGGGTGCGGCGCACCATTCCGGACTGGATGGAACTGGAATACCGACCGGATATCGCAGATACGGATCTCACCGCCTTTGACGCCATCCCCACAACGACGGTTCGCCGCGCACTGGAGGACATGAAGCATCGCCTCCCACCGGATCGTTGGGACTCGCTTGTCGCTCAGGCACTTCGACGCGACCTGATCCGCGACGGCGACTTCACCATGCCGACAGGGACATCGGCGTGAGTACTTCTAAACCGCCACTGAACGCGACTCAGCTAAACGATCGACTGGCACAAGTCGCACGCGAGCTGGGCATCCCCGTGGCTCGAGCACGGCAGATGCTGTGCACCTTGATCGTGTCGCAGATGTTGCCAGATGCGGTAGCGATCAAGGGCGGCATGGGCATCAAAATGCGCTTCGGAGAAAGCGGCACTCGCGCCACGGCGGACCTCGACGTTTCCACTCGCACTCGAGGCGAGGGGTTCGAGCAAGTATTCCGGATGCGCCTCGCAGAAGGGTGGGGAACGGTGCCTCCGTCAAAGGGCGAAAAACGGCGCAATCCCGAGGCGCCGGATCGACTCGCGTTTACCGCGACGGCGCGCGCAGCCAAGCGTCACGACCCCGGCCTTTTACGTCCTGAATACGTAATGCACCCGTACAGGGTCTCGATCGCGTTCCTTGGACGCCCATGGGGCGCACTGGACCTTGAGGTTTCTGATCCAGAGATCGATGCGCCCACGCATCCCAAGAGGGCGATCGATACCGAGCTTGTGGAATTTGGCGCGCGCTTTGGGTTTGGCGAGTTGCGACCAGTCGAGTTGGTGACCCTGGAGTATCAAATCGCGCAGAAGATCCACGCTGTGACCGACCCTGACTATGCGCGAGCGCATGACCTAGTCGACCTGCAGCTGCTCTGGAACGCCCACCCGGATCTGCCGACACTATTCCAGCTCTGCATCCGCACCTTCGACTGGCGACGGCAACAGCCCTGGCCACCTCTGCCGTTGCGCTCGATGGAAGATTGGGCACTTGCCTACGACGACGCACGCGAGGAGACCGAGATGAATGGACAAACGCCCATCCTTCCCGATGTCACCGCTGCACGTGACTGGCTCAGTGAAATCATTGAGTCCATCGCCACAAAACCCACGGCCGACTGAGCCACTTCGCACAGTCACCCCCACCGGATGCCCTCGGCTCATCGGCATCCTTCGCGCCCCGGACTGACACATCGGCTGCACGGTCCACAGGCAGAGCACGGACGCTCACCTCTCGCAGCTTCTTGGCACTTTTCGCCGATGCCGTGGCCGGGTAGTCCCTCACGTCGCGGGGGTGCACGAAAGGCTAGGGACCCCCGAGAAACCGGCTGGGTTCACTTCACGACGATGCGCTAACGTGACTCACTTCGCCCAGCCTCAGGCCAAAACCAGTCGGTCAGGGCCAGTTACTCGCTCTCCGACTCGTAGAGCGTGATCCCAATTCGCGCCAGCACATTTGACAGTGGCACGAGCTCCACCTCGGACAGGATCAACGCGTCGCGCTTGATCTGCACCATGACATTCTGTGCGGACTTGGGGTCACCCTGAGCGTTGGCCGCAGCAAACTGCCGCCCTAACTGAAACAGAGAGGCCTGGCTGACAGGCCGCTTGCTCCGCATCATCGCGGCATCACGGTCGCTTTTTGTCACGCGGGACCCCACTCGCACCCCAAAGAATCCCGCTGCCTCTGACGTGGTGATCACGGTTCCGGTCAACTTGTTCATCGCTGTTTCAAGTTGGCGTGCTTCCGCGGATCTAGACTTTTGAGCGAGCCACAATTCCCGATGCGCATCATCCAATCGGCCGTCCTTCACGTCGAGTTCCCGGTAGTCCTTAAGCAACTGACGGCGAGGGTCAGGGTCATGCAAACTATCCCCTACCAATGAACTCGGACCGAGAACTTGGCCTCAAGACCCACTCATATGCCTGCACGACAGATAGAGGAAACTCGCGCACCGTCCCGAACTCGTGCGCCACGTAGCGCCCGTCTGACCTCACAGCGCCGCATGCCTGCCACACGTGCGCCAGGGTCGCTGGATTCCAGTCCCCTAGCACCATGACTGTCTGCCCACCGTCGATCAGGTCGCCAACCATCCCCGCCGCCGTTGCAATGGCGTTGGAGCGACGAGGTTCACGCCCTCCCCCGCCCCATCCACTGGCACAACCTGTGAATACGAACTCCGGCTCGCCCTTCGCTCTGCGCTCCCAGTCCTCCCAATAGTCACGATCGTTATCGCCCCCAGCAGGAGAATCCGAGAGATCGAACAACTACGGAAGCATGATGTCAATCGTCACGTGGTCCGGCAACGCAAGGCTCGTGGTGCGACCCACAGAGACAACGGCGTCCACTGAGTCCGGCATATATGCCGCATGCATGGGGTTGCCAAAGTACAAGCGCGGCTCCCCCGGAAACTGGATCGCATCGTACCTAGGCTGCGCGATCCGACGCCGCTCGAGGAGCTCAATGCCTGATTCGATGCCCTCGCCCCAACCAATTGCGCGCAGCAAGGGTCCACGGATCGCAGAGTTGGAAATGCTTCCCGAGCGCCACCAGTCGATCGGAATCTGGCTCGCGCCTCCCTTTGCCGCTGACAGCACGATCTCAGACAGCGACCTCTCCCACATCTCGCCCCATGGCAGCGGCCGCAATGGTGGAGTCGGGCCACACATACGGAGACGGAGGCGTCAGATCCTCGCACGATTCCGTCTCAGCGAGACCCGTCAACACTGCAGTCAGCCACTCGACAAAGGTGAAGTCCGCACCGTCCGCACTCCCAGCATCGGCCGCGAAAGCGCACCCCAGGAGGGCGCCCATCCGGCGATCCACTCCACCATTAGTCATTGCACGCATCGCGCTCTCCCTCAGTCGTTCTCACAACCTACTCACTCCCCCTGACACACGCGCGGCCAGCCAACTACCCAGCCGCCTGTCAGCCCCGTGCCCTACTCTCAAAGTCACGCATCTTCTACGAGGGAGTTTCGATGCACCTGCGCGACACCACGCTGTACACGAGCGCGAGCGACCTGGCCATAGCCGCTGGCTGCGAGTTCGCCTTCCTTCGCAACCTCGACGTCGCCGCCCAGCGTCTGCCCAAGCCGGACTTCGAGGTAGCAGGCATCCTGAAGCGCGCCGGAGAGCTAGGTGACGTGCACGAGCAGCGCATCCTCGCCGAGTATCGCCAGCGCTTTGGCGACCGCGTCGTGGAGATCTCAAGCGACGATCGCTCCCCCGAAGGCCGGGCCCGAGCGGTCGCCGAGACCAAGGCGGCCTTCGCATCGGGCGCCAATGTTGTCTTTCAGGCCACGTTCTACGAGGACGATGGCGTACACGGCTTCATCGGCTTCGCTGACTTCATCACGCGGCAACCCGACGGCCGTTACCGCGTGGAGGACACCAAGCTGGCCCGCAGCGCAAAGATCACGGCGCTCATGCAACTCGCCTCCTACGCCGAGCGGCTCGCAGCCTGGGGTGTCCCCACGGATGACACTGTGACGCTGATCCTCGGCGACCGTAGCCGTAGCGACCACGCGCTCGAGGACATCACTCCGGTCTTCGAACTGCGCCGCGACCGCATGGTCGAGATCGCCGACGAGCACCAGGCGGAGAATTCCATCGCCGCGTGGAACGACGAGCGTTACCGCCAGTGCGGCCGATGCGACTGGTGCGCCCAGGAGGTCGGGATCGCCCGGGACGTGCTGATGGTCGCGGGTGTGAGTGTCGCACAGCGCCCCAAGCTACGCACGGCAGGCATCGAGACAATCGAGGACTTGGCCGCGTCCGATGCCCCCGTCGCCGGAATCGGTCGGGACACCTTGGCGAAGATGCGGCAGCAGGCACGGCTGCAGCTTGCCGCGGTGGATGGCGAGGCGCCACCGGTGGAGGTCGTCGCACCCGATGCCTTAGCAGCGATTCCCGCCCCGAGCCCGGGCGACATCTTCTTTGACTTCGAGGGCGACCCGCTCTATAGCGAGGGCGAATTCACGCGCTGGAATCTCGATTACTTGTGGGGCTGGGTGGACGCGGCCGGTGATTTCGACGCGCTGTGGTCGCACAACTTCGCCCAGGAAGCCGATGCTCTGGCCAAGTTTTTGGACATGGTCGAGTCACGCCGAGCCGAGTTCCCGGACATGCACATCTATCACTACGCGTCGTACGAACGCAGTCACTTGTTCTCGATAGCCGCGCGGTGGGGCGTAGGCGAGGAGCGGGTGGACGACCTGCTGCGCTCCGGCGTGCTCGTCGACCTCTACCCCGTAGTCAAGAAGTCGCTGCGCATCGGGTCGCGGTCGTACTCCATCAAGAAGCTCGAGCCGCTGTACATGGGCGCGGACGAGCGCGAAGGTGTGGCGAATGCTGCCGACTCGGTGGTCGAGTACCAGGAGGCGTGCGCGCTGCGCGATGCCGGCGACTCTGCTGCGTACAGGGCGAAACTGGACGACATCGCGCAATACAACAAGTACGACTGCGTCTCCACCTTGCGCCTGCGCGACTGGCTACTGGGGCACGCGAAGAAGCATGGGGTGGCGCCGGTAGTCCGTGGTGCCGCGGCGGGTGCCGACTCAGGTGGCGGCGATGCTGCTACGGCAGATGCGGAGCCCTCTCATCTGGAGCGTGACCTCGAGGCCCGTGCGGACGGGGAGCCAGGCGTCGGCGACGCGACCGCTTACCGGCTCGCGGCATCGGCCGTAGACTTCTACCGCCGCGAGCGCAAGTCGTTCTGGCACGACCACTTCGCGCGGCTGAGCGACCCGAAGGAGGACTGGGTCGACACCAAGGACGTGTTCGACGTTGACCGTGCCGAGGTAGTGCGCGATTGGTACAAGGAAGGCAGACAGCGCAATGTCCGACGCGTGCTGCGGCTGTACGGGCAGGCGGCGCCCGGGTCGCGGTTTGTTGCGGGCGGCTCGAGCAGTCCGTTCGCGCTCTATGACCCGCCCCACCCCATCGAGAGCATGAGCGAGCTGCTGGGAGATCGCCAGGCGCGCCCAATCACCATCATCGGCGTCGGCGAGGACTGGGTCGAGGTCGAAGAAGTCGCACCCAAAGACAACTCCGGCTGGAAGCACCTACCCATGGCACTGGCCCCCGCCAAGCCCCCGGCCACGGACTCGATCGAGGCCGCGATTGCGACGTGGGGCGGAGGTGTGGCGAAGTCGGAGTCGTGGCCGCTCGACGCGGCATCGGACCTGTTGCGCAGGCGGCCACCGCGCCTGACGGTCGGCACGCTCGCCGGCGTGGACGGCGACGACTACGTGACGCCTATTGTCCACTCGGCGCTTCGTTTGGACGGCAGCTACCTCGCGGTTCAGGGCCCACCCGGCACGGGCAAGACCTACGTGGGCTCGCTGGTGATCGCGCGGCTGGTGAACGAGTTTGGCTGGAAGGTCGCCGTGGTCGCGCAGTCGCACAAGGTGGTGGAGCACATCCTTGAGGCAGTGGTCGAGGCCAGCGTGCCGTTTGAGCGCGTAGGCAAGGAGATGAAGAAGGGCGAGATCGCGGACGGATTCACGCAGATCCCCGCGAGCGGGCACCGCAGGTGGGTCGAGAACCTGGTCGACGACGGGTACGTGATCGGCGGAACCATGTGGCACCTCACCAACGAGCGCCGCGTGGACCCCGGCCAGTTCGACCTGCTGGTGGTGGACGAGGCAGGGCAGTTCGCGCTGGCCGACACGATCGCGACCACTCAATGCGCGCGCAACCTGCTCCTGCTGGGCGACCCGCAACAACTCCCGCGCGTGACACAGGGCGTGCACCCGGCACCGATTGATACGTCGGCGCTCGGTTGGATCGCGGACGGACGTGACGTGCTGCCAGCGGAACTCGGCTACTTCCTGGCCCAGTCGAGGCGCATGGACACTGCCGTCGCCGCTCCAGTGTCCAGGCTTGCCTATGCCGGGGAGCTCACGTCTCACGCCTGCACCCTCGAGCGCCACCTCGACGGAGTCAAGCCCGGACTGGTCGCGATTCCCGTGAACCACGTAGGTAACTCGACCTTCTCCCCCGAGGAGGCCGCCGAGGTCGTCACGCAAGTGCAGTCGTTACTCGGCAAACCCTGGACGGACCCCGCCAAGGGACGCCTCGAGAGCCCCCTCGGCCAGCGGGACTTCATCGTCGTCACTCCCTACAACGCGCAGGTTCACGAGATCCGCGACGCACTGGAGAGCGCGGGCCTGGGCGACGTGCCCGTGGGGACCGTCGACAAGTTCCAGGGCCAGGAGGCCGTGGTGGCAATTGTGTCGCAGGCTGCTTCCAGTGCGGACGACGTTCCCCGCGGCATGGAGTTCCTGATCAACCGTAATCGGCTCAACGTGGCGATCTCGCGCGCGCAGTGGGCGGTCCGGCTGATCTACTCCCCTGGACTGCTCGACTACCTGCCCACCAAGCCCGATGGCGTGGCGGAACTGAGCGCGTTCGTCAGGCTGGTGCGGTCATAACCGCGAAGAATTGCACAATACGCTGAGTGTGTTTGGCCAACCTCATTTCTTCACTTGCATATGGGTGGAACTTGACCCCGCGGCCAGGTCACCCCTTGCCAACGTGTTCCGCGCAGTGCTATGTTCCACTACATGAGGAACAGCGCCATAAGTGGAACGGACGAACTGCTCGAACAGTTCACCCAGTCGTTGCGCTCCTGGGCGCCCGGGAGCCAAGTGGACACAGAAGGTCCTTCGCAGTTGAGTACCTCCGCAGGACTCAATGGAGCGGGCGCCAGCAATCAAGTGCTGTGGACTTTCGGCTCCAAAACCGTGCTCTTTCTAGTCGACTACAAGCTCCCGCCGGCGGGCTCGGCACCATCTTCCGGCACCGATTCCACGCCTCCCGGAGCGGTCCCCGTCATACTCTCGCGCTACCTTTCGTCGACCCTTAGACACCGCCTGCGCGAGCAGGGGTGGTCCTACTGGGACTCCACCGGCAACGCATCCCTGCGGTGCGACAATCCATTTGTCATGATCAGCACGGACGGAGCTCGCCGCGACCCAGAGCCTCGCCGGGCAGACCTACCACGCACGCTTCAAAGCTTGGCCGGCGCGGCATCGGCGCGCGTGATCGTGCTCCTTCTCACCGACGCCCAATCCCCTAGCGTTCGCATGCTCGCCAAGAATTCCGGAGTGGGCCTAGGAACTGCGAGTCGGGTGATGGGCTTACTCAAGTCCGAGGGCCTCGTCGAGTCCTCAGCCGATTCCGCCATTCGTGTCCCTGACCGCACAGCACTTGCCCGTCGATGGTCCGCGGATTACGACTTTTTCGCCGCGAACCGAGCCACGCGATACAGCTCTCCACTCGGCCGCGACGGGGCAATCGCCGCATTCGCCCGTGAACTCCCTGACGAGTCCTGGGGCATCACCGGCCTACGCGCAGCATCGGCCTACTTCAGTGCGCGCGGACTCCCCAACTCGCTCCCTGCCAGCGACCTATGGCTCTACGCCATCGACCCCACCGCTGCGGAACGTGCGGCGCGTTTGCGAGTCGACCCAGCCGGGGACATCGCCGTGGGCTCCGGACCATTCCTAGCCGCCAATCCGCGCGTAGTGCTGGTCGGGCGCCCGCCGGAACGCCCAGTGCTGCCCTGGCGCACCGTCGGCGACTTACTTTCAGCCCAGGGCCGTCACGCCGCTGTTGGCGAAGAGCTCGCGGCCCACCTCGACGCAACTGGCCGAGCATGACGGAGCGAGAGTACGTACTTGCGCGGAAAACGCTTCTTGACACCCTCGAGTTGCTGCACGCACACAGTGACGCGATCGTTCTGATCGGCGCTCAGGCCGTCTACCTACATGCGCCCGGCGGGCTAGCAGTGCCCGCTTACACAACTGATAGCGACCTTGCCCTTGACGCCGATGTCCTAGCGCTCGCCCCGGATATCGCACAAACGTTGCAGCAAGCCGGGTATATCCCACGGGGCAATCCGGGGTCCTGGGACTCACCAAACGGAGTCCATATCGACCTGATGACAGGTGCAGACGTCCCTGGCGGGCGGCGCTCGGCGGCTCTTCCTGGCCACGATGCGACTACCGCGAGGCGCACGGCTGGCCTGGAAGTCGCCGTAGCGGACAACGAGCCGATGCTATTGACGAGCCTCGACCCCGATGACCCTCGCCAGGTCGAGGTTCGTGTCGCATCGCCCGCCGCACTTGTCGTCGCCAAACTCACCAAGATCGCGGAGCGAACCGTTGCCGGCGACTCCGACCGAGTACTCCCCAAAGATGCCGGCGATCTGCTCAGGCTGCTCCGCATGACAGACGCGAAGGCACTGGGCGCACGCCTCCGCACTCTCCGCAGCGTCCCCGCACTCGCACCCGTCATCGACAACGCACTTGATTGGGCGCGCGCAGATCTGACCACAAACCAGCCATGGCTAACCAACCTCGCCGTAGCTGCCGCGCAAGGCACAGAGCCCGACCTCGAAATTGCATCCGCGATGACGGTCCTTTTGGGCCTCCTACTGGACGCCGCACACGGTCCAACGATCTAAGTCCCTGCCGAACGTCACCCGCTCCCGATACCCTCGGCACATGCGCATCCTTCACACTTCGGACTGGCACATCGGCCGCACGTTCCACGGGCACAGCACCGACGCCCACCTCTCGCAGGTTCTCGTCGCCATCGCCGATGCTGTGGCAGAGCACCACATTGACGTCGTCCTGGTCGCGGGAGACATTTTCGATACGTCCACCCCCAAGGCCGACGCCTTCACCATGTTGAACGATGCGGTGCGTGCCATCCGCGAGGCCGGCGCCCAGGTGATCCTCACCAGCGGCAACCACGACGGCCCCGCGCGCCTGGGCCACATGGCCGAGTTCGCGGCGTTCGGCGGCGTCCACATCAAGGCCGACCTCGCCTCGCTCGCCACGCCCGTTCTTCTGGACGATGCTGCAGGACACATCGCCATCTACGGCATCCCCTACATTCACCCCGAGTTCCTGCGCGCCGCCTACGCGGACTTCACCGGCAACACCCACGCGGCCGCGCTCACCTTCGCGATGGACCTCATCCGCACCGATGCCTCCAGCAGGGCCGATGCTCTCCCACCGGCCGATGCTCCCGCCGGCCAGGCCCCCGGCTCACCCCGGTATGTGGTCGCCGCGCACTGCTTTGCCAGCACGGTCAAGGAGACTCCCCCGGAGACCAAGGAGGACAACGGCGCCACCGAGGAGCGCGACATCACCCGTGGCGGGCTCGACTTGGTGCCCACCTCCGTGTTCGACGGCCCCGACTACGTGGCACTCGGCCACATCCACGGCCGCACGACGTTCACAGAAAGAGTCCGCTACTCCGGCGCTCCCCTGCGGTTCAGCTTCGGCGAGAAGGACAAGCCGCGCGGCGCCTGGATCGTGGAGATCGGCCCCGACGGACTCCAAACTGTGGAGTGGTTCGACCTCCCTACCCCGCGCCCGGTCGCGCGACTCAAGGGCGGCATCGACGACCTCCTCGCCCCCGGCGCCTACCAAGATGAGCGCGACGCGTGGGTGGACATCGTCCTGACCGACGACACCATGCCGCTGGACGCCATGCGCCGATGCCAAGCCAAGTTCCCTCACGCCGTCACCCTGACCCACCGGCCGGCAAACGTCACCGAAAAGACCGGCGAGACCTACGCCGAGCGCGTCGCAGGCAAGTCGGACACGCAGATCGTCCACGAGTTCCTGGAGTTCGTGCGCAACGGCGACGGCCCCTCGGAACAAGAGGAGTCGCTCATCGCGGACGCCCTCGCCGCAATAGACGCCAAAGAGTCGGCCAAGTAGTCATGGAGACAACACTGTGAAGGTCCTAGCCCTAGACATCGAGGGCTTCGGCCCGTACCGCGAGGCCCAGCACGTCGACTTCGCGGCGTTCGACGGCGACGGCCTGTTCGTCATCACCGGCAAGACCGGCGCGGGCAAGTCGACCATCCTGGACGCGATCTGCTTCGCGCTCTACGGCTACGTCCCCCGCTACGACAAGGCGGAGAAGACGCTGCGCAGTCACTTCTGCGGCGAGGACGACCCCACGTCGGTAACCCTCGAGTTCGAGGTGGGCGCGCAGCGCTACAAGGTCTGGCGCTCGCCTGAATATTCGCGCGCCAAGAAGCGCGGCACCGGCACCACCACCAAGCAGGCCGAGGCCTCTCTCCACATCTGGCGCGACGGCGACTGGGCCGCGCTCGAGGTCAAGCCGCGCGAGGTGGGCGTGCGCATCGACCAGATCATGCAACTCAACGCCGATCAGTTCCTGCAGGTGATCCTGCTGGCGCAGGGGCGCTTCTCGGAGTTCCTGCACTCGGGCACCAAGGAGCGGCTGCACACGCTGCGGTCGCTGTTCGGCACGCAGCGCTTCGAGGTGCTCGAGCAGCACCTGCGCGACGCGGCCAAAGAACTAGGTCGGGGCGTGGAGTCGGCCGATGCCGGGCTCGCCTCGCTCGTCGAGCGCGGCGCTGAGTTGGCCGACGCGGCAGGTGTTGAGAATGCGCAAGTGCCAGCGGACGATGCGCGGGAAGCCTGGTGGGACGAGGTCGCCACCGCTCTGGACGAGGCAAGCGTACGTGCGGCCGATGCTCGCAAGGCCGCCGCCGAGGCGTCCCGTCTCGCGGACGAGGCCCTGGTCTCGGCGCGGGCTGTCGAGCAGAAGCGCGCCCAGCGCGCCCGGGCGCAGGCGACTGTCACCGAACTCGAGGAGCGCGCCGACGAGCATGCGGCCGATGTCGCGCGGCTGTCCGCGGCCGAGCGCGCCAAGCCGGTGGTAGCCCCGCTCGCCCGCGTGGCGACCGCCGACCAGGCATTCAAGGCCGCGATGGGCGAGGCCGCGGAGGCCCTTGCGGAGGTTCGAGAATCCGAGGCTGCGGATACCGCGTGGCCTGCGGATCGGGGCCCGCTCGAGGACGCGAATCTCGCCTCGCTTCGCGCGCGGCTGTCCGAGTTGGCCGAGGAGCGCGGTTCGCTTGCCGGCGCGCTGGCGAGCGAGGAGGCGTTGCCTGGTCTCGTCGCCGCTCACGACGCTGCCGAGTCCGCCGTCGCCGAGGCACGCGAGTCTCGCGAGAAGACGCAGGAGGAACTCGACGGTCTCCCCGATGCACTCACGAAGTTGCGGGAGGAACTCGAGGCCTCGGGCGCGGCCGCGACGCTCGTCGTCGAGTTGGCCGCCAAGCAGAAGGCTGCCGGCGCGGTGCTCGCGGCTCTCGACTCGGTGGACGCGCTCACCGCCGAACTTGCCGAACTGCGGGACGCGGAAGGTGTCGCATCCTCGGCCCGAAAGTCGGCCGTCTCGGCGCACGACGACCTGATCCAACGCCGCCTCCACAGCGAGGCTGCCCGACTGGCGGAGTCGCTGGCCGACGACGAAGCGTGCCCGGTGTGCGGCTCGGAGTCCCACCCCTCCCCCGCGATGCCGTCCGACGACCACGTGACGGACGAGGACGTCGCCGCCGCGGGCGAGGCAGCGATGGCCGCACAGCAAGCCTTCGACCAGGCGCACTCCGCCGTGTCCGCGATTGAGGCCAAACTCGAAACGGCGCGCGAGGCGACCAACGGTGCCGATCGCGAGAGTGCCGAAGAGTCTCAAACGACCATCACCAAGGAACTCGCCGAGGCGACCGAGAGTGCGGGTGCTGCTGAGTCCCTCAAGAAGAGCATCGCCGACGCAGACAAGCACTCCGGCGAGCTTCGCGAGAGCCTCGATGCTCAGGCCAAGGACATCGAGGAAAAGTCCGCGGCGTTCGTGGCCGCGAAGTCGGCACTCGAGGCCGCCCGCACCGCGACCGACAAGGCGCGTGGCGAGTTCGAGACGGTGGCCGCGCGCGTCGACCACGTGGACCAGGCCTCGGAAGTACTCGGTGCGTTGGTGACCGCTCTTGCCACCCAAGCCGAGGCTCAGAAGGAGTCGGGCTCCGCAAAGGCATCCCTCGAACTAGCGCTGGCCGAGTCCGGTTTCGATAACGTCAAGTTGGTGACCGCGGCGAGCCTGACTCCCGACGCACTGCTCGCTCTCAGCCAGCAGATCCAGACCCACCGCGAGGCTCTCGCCGCAGCGAAGGCAGTACTCGCGGAGGCCTCGGGAGACGAACTCCCGCCCGAGCCGTTTGATCTCGAAGCCTTAGCCACTACCGCCGCCGAATCAGCGGAGGTGCGCGACTCCGCAGTGGCGACCGCGACAAAGTCGGAATCAGTCGCGACGTCGTTCGCGGCGCTCTCGAAGGAGTACAAGGACAACTCCGCCTCGACCTCCGAGGCGCGCGAACGCTGGATGACGGCGCGCCGCCTCGCTGAGACGCTGCAGGGCAACGAGCCGAACGATCGTCGGATGCGCCTCGAGTCGTTCGTTCTCGCGGCCAAGCTTGAGAAGATCATCACGACGGCGAACGCTCGTTTGGTCACGATGTCGAGTGGCCAGTACCGACTCGAATACGACGATAACCGCCAGCACCGAAATGCCGAACGAGGCTTAGGCATACGCGTTTTCGACGCTCACACCGGCCGTCCCCGTCCAACTGATTCTCTCTCGGGAGGCGAGACGTTCCTTGCGTCGTTGGCCCTTGCGCTGAGTCTCGCTGAGGTGGTCACGGCAGAGGCGGGCGGAATCCAGCTCAGCACGCTGTTCATCGACGAGGGCTTCGGCTCCCTCGACAGTGACACGCTCGAGATCGCGATGGCGACCCTCGACGGCCTGCGCTCGGGCGGACGCACGGTCGGACTGATCTCCCACGTGGAGGCGATGAAGGAAGCAATACCAGCCAAACTCGAAGTCTCGAAGCAACCCGATGGCTCGAGCACTCTCAAGGTTCGATCAGGAGCGTCCGCATGACGGCTGGAACACTCGATCCCGAGCACGTGCTCGCCGCACTTGAGGCTCGTAAGGGGCGCTCTCCGACCGACGAAGAGACAGCGCTAATTCACCACGAGCTCAGTCTGATCGACGAGATTGGCGAAGACGCCACAGTGGCGTCGGTCGTCGCGGCATCAGATCACTTTCGTGCTCAAAGCGTGAGCGCAACGTTCGGCCGCGATTCCATCCCAAGTTCATACGTTCTCTATGCGCTCGGCGTCCACGACATCGACTCGCTCGAGCACCATCTAAACGCCGCGAGCCTCTACCGCTCGTGGGCTCCGACTGAGCTGCCAAAACTCATGCTCCCTCTTCGGGTTGAAGTAGCAGATGAAGAACTGGCCATGGCGCGGCGAATACTTGCTGACGTGAGTTCCGGTGAGTCCGTAGAAGCCTGGGTGGAACTGCGACCCCAGCCCGGATCCTGGTTTCCGGAATCAGGTACTACCCCCGAAATCTCGCACGCCGCGTGGCCGAGATTCGCGAACGGTGACCTCGCCGGAGTCCGGCACATGGACGACGTCAACTTCGCGGCACTTCATGCGGAGTTCAAGCCACAGTCACTATTCGACCTAGCGTTGCTGAACGGCGCCTATCGGCCAGGACACATCGCAGCCGGCAATCTCGACCAGCTCGTCGCGCGCAGGAACCAAGAATTCGATCCAATAGCGATTCACGATGATCTGGACCAGATCGTGAATTGTGTGCTCGGTGAAACCTACGGAATAGTGGTCTTCGATGAGCAGATCGAACTGATTCTCCATCGAGCCCTGGGCGTCAACGAGCGACAATCCCTTCTGCTGCGACGCACCTTCGCAAAGTACCGCCCAGGCACAGAAGGCGAATACCTGCGCTACGTGCTGCGCACGTCACAAGTCGATCGCCATCTACCCGAAGACGCCCTAGCGATACTGCAGGAGTTCATCAGCGAGAGTGTCCACCCAGCCCTCTCCAAGTCCCACTCCCTTGGAGACGCTTGGCTTACTCTCGTGTCAGCGAACCGGATGTAGCAATCTGTACTGTCTATATGTAAACCAACGAAATGGACAACAATGACAACTCCGACCATCGCACCGCAAGAGTCTGACGAGCCCACTGCGGACGAATTCTCTGCCGCGAAAGTACTCACACTTGCTGCACTTACGCACGAGAAGTTAAGCCGCTATTACGACTCAAGGCGCAACTACGCGGGAACATCATTCACCACCCTGGGCGAGAATCCACCCTTTGTATTCACCCCTGCTGACCTTCTCGCAGTGACATTGTTATCAGTGAATGTAAAGCGGCTCTTCGCAATCAAGGGTGTAGTTGGGGTCTGAAGCCGCCGGATTCGAGTAGGGATCTGGCGATGTAGTTCGTGAGGTTCCTGAATCCTAGGGCTGAGCCGCGTAGGTGCTCGAGCCGTCCATTGATGGCCTCGGTTGGTCCGTTGGAGGAGCCGGGGCGGTTCGTAAGAACGCGAGGATGTCTGTAGCTCGTGTGTTCAGGGTGCGGCCGAGTTTGCGCAGTTCCACTAGCGGCGTGGGAACTCCGACGCGCAGGCTATCGATGAGCATGGTCAAATCATGTTTGCCGGTGGCTCGGTCTGGGTGGCGGTAGGCGTCGATCATTTTTTGGTAGATCGTCCAGGTGACTTCTACTTCGACGTGGTCGTCGCTGTCGAACAGGTCGTTGATGCGTGTCCACTGGCGGTCGGTCAGCAACTTGGTGCCAGTGTGCAGGGTCCGCCTGGACATATAGAGCGGGTCACCGGCGCGTCCTCGGTGGCCGTGGAGTTGTTGCTGGACACGCCTGCGGGAATGGTCCAGTGCGTCCCCTGCGAGTCGGACGACGTGGAAAGGATCCATGACTGCGACCGCTCCTGGTAGTTCTTCCGCGGCAGCGGTTTTGAACCCGGTGAAGCCATCCATCGCGACGGTCTCGACACCGTTCGTCCAGGCAGGGTTCTGGGCGCTCAACCATTGTTTGAAGACCTGTTTTGAACGGCCTGGGACCATGTCGAGGAGT
>Ga0314772_1000513_pt1 | contig 20644 bp, 19 predicted proteins | sample MetaGCBIW2018_FD_204520 | JGI IMG/M metagenome (GOLD analysis project Ga0314772, IMG submission 204520) | Cryopeg brine microbial communities from Beaufort Sea near Barrow, Alaska, United States - CBIW 2018 | ecosystem: Environmental > Aquatic > Marine > Coastal | place: USA: Alaska | collected... | reverse complement strand
TGACTCGCACAAAGATTCCGGCCTGATCGAACTGCCCGGTGTAGTCGAGCACAAACGACACCTCGAGGCCCCAGCGGGCGCCCACCGGGGTCAGCGCTGCGTGCGCCGTGTCGCGCACAAAGCCGTAGCTCGTGGTGCGCCAGGCATCGGACCCTTCGACCGCGGTGACCACCACGGCATCGGCGTCGAATGCGATGTGCTCAGGCTCGGTGGTCCAAGCGGCGAATGCCAGGAATTCTCGCGGGCTGGTGGGCTCTTTGGCAGTCATGCCGCAAGTCTAGGGTCGCTGCGCAACGCGACCCCAACGCCCCGGTACGATGTTCGAGCGGGCCTCTAGCTCAGTTGGTAGAGCAACGGACTTTTAATCCGTGGGTCGTGGGTTCGAACCCCACGGGGCCCACTCATCGAAATACCGAGTGGATCACTGCGTTGCGGGCGTCAGCGCCGTAATGCGGCCGGGCCGCGACCGCTCACTCCGCAATCTCAAGGGGCCCCTCGACCCGGTTACGTCCGCCACGCTTAGCTCGGTACAGGGCTTCATCCGCCGCAGCGAGCAAGCCAACATGTGACGTGATGTTCCCGCCGAGGGTCGCATAGCCGATGCTGACCGTGAGCGGCTGATCTCGCCATAACATCGCTGCCACCGCGCGCCGCAGCCGCTCCGACAACAGGCGTGCACCGACCGCGCTGGTATTAACAAGGAGTGCGGTGAACTCGTCCCCTCCGTAACGCCCCACAAAATCATGAGTGCGCAACACGGAGTCCAATACGCGACCGACGTGACGAATCGCCTCATCGCCCGCAACGTGGCCGAGCGTGTCGTTTTGCACCTTAAATGCGTCAATGTCGATCATCGCAATTGATACCGGTGCGCGGTAGCGGAGCGCGCGGGCGACCTCTTCCGCTAACCTCTCGTCAAGTGCACGTCTGTTGCCCAACCCAGACACGGGGTCTGTCATCGCCACTTGCTGAAGAACAGACCCGGCATGCTCTAATTCGCGTTGATATTCCACGAGCCGGTTCACTTCGGCGTCCTGGTCCAGCACCGTTTGCTCTAGTTCAGTGACGGTTTGCCGCAACTGCAGCATCGTCGCCACCTCTGTCGCGATAGTCTCCAACGCCTCCTGCTGACGGTGCGTCAAGTCGCGAGCCGTGCGGTCAATGACGCACAGGGACCCCAGCGCGAGGCCCGATGCTGTCACCAGCGGAGCGCCGGCATAGAACTTGATGTGCGGGTCCCCCGTCACTAACGGGTTGTTGACAAAGCGCTCGTCTTGAGTCGCATCGTTGACCACCATGACCCGTCCCGGGTCGAGGATGGTGTGCGCACAGAAGGCTTGTTCCCTTGGGGTTTCCGTCATATCCAGTCCCAGGTTCGCTTTGAACCACTGGCGATCGCCGTCAAGCAACGTGATCAGGGCAATCGGGGTGTCGCAAATTGCCGCAGCGAGGCGCACAAAACCGTCGTAGGACCGCTCGGGAAGCGTGTCCATGACATCCAGGAGCTCTAGCTCGCGAAGGCGTTCCAGTTCTTCGTCGGGCACGGGATAGTTACTCGCACTCATGGGATGGCCCTCTCGCCAAATTTGTTACTCGCCAAACTGAACGCCCCACGCAAACCTAGTACTAGTAAGTGAGCTCATCGGCACTGTCGCACAAAACCTGGTGCGAGACCGTGGAAATGACACCTAGCCTTCTCAGCACCGCAAGGTCAAGCGGCATTGGCCTCTCCACTGCAGTGTCCGCCGCCGCCTCGCAGTTCACGGTCATCGCGACGATGCGCAACATGGCCAAGGCCGCAGTACTTGAGTCGGCCGCCTTGACGCCTTGCTCAACAACGCGGGACTCGGGCACGTCGGCACCACAGAAGTGGACAGCCTCGACGCGATGCATGCAGTCATGGAGGTCAACTTCTTTGGCGTCGTCGACGTCACTCGGGGTACGCATCACTGTCATCGAGCCCGGGGCGGGTGGTGACCGAGTTCGTGACGAACGCGGGGGTGGGGGCGACTGGTCCCGCGGACGGGATGGTTTACGAACCCGCCTTCGCCGCCTATATGGGGCGGACTGCCACGGCTTTTAACCCCGCGAATGCCCAGCCGCCCGATGGGGTAGCTGAGGTCATCCACGACGTGCTCACTTCCGACGCTCCCCCGACGCGCGTAGGGGAGCGTAGAGCTGAGCGAAGTTACATACGCTTGATGATTCGGAAATGTGGATGACGCCCGTTAGGGGCTAGCACCGCCGCGTCGACGCCAGCCAGACGATAGACGGCCCTGACGCAGCCTGGATCCACACACATCGTTTTGGCCACGGGGCCCCAACCCCAGACCATCGCCTGGTACCAAAGCGCGCGCACGGTATCTCCAGGCTCAAGATACATAGCGCCGTGCTCCCCTACCCACACCATCGGGCGTTCGAATGGGCGCGCGACCATGACCCGTGGCTTAGCGCTCCCATTGGCTGGCTCCACAGAGTGGACGACGCGCTCCTCTAGCTGGGGCCCACGGCTCGCTTGGTCCTCACGGTTTCCAGGCAAGAGATGAATGGTCGTAGGCGCCCACGCAGCTACGGGCGCTGTGGTCGAAGTGGGCTGGTTGGTGTCGCGCATGAGAGTGTCCTTGCTGTCCGTCCTTCCCGATGGCGGTTGCCGCCGGGCGGATCTTCCTCCAGGGGCACCGTGTGCGGGACGCGGTTGCCAGTCGACCAGCCGGAGGGCTTGTGGTCGAACTTCTTGATCCACGCCAAACTCTAGCGGGAGGGCCCGACAAACGATTATGGCTACAAGCCGCTGGTGACGTGAGGCTGAACGTCGGCGGCGTCGCGCTTCATCACGGAATGAGCAACACCTTGCCGGTGGTGAGGCGTCCCTCTAGGGCGAGGTGCGCTTTGGCAGCTTCCGCCAGCGGGAACCGCTCGCCGATGCGCACGTCCAGCCTCCCGCTAGCAATGGCGCCAAACAGTTCACCGCTGCGCCATGCTCGCTCGTCTGCGGTGTGAAGGAAGTGTCCCAGCGACGGCCTGGTGATGCTGAGGGAGCCGCCCGCGTTGAGCCGTTGTAGGTCGAACGGAGGGACCTGACCAGAAGCGCCGCCAAAGAGCACCATCGTGCCGCGCATGGCGAGCGACGCCAAGGAGCCTTCGAAGGTGGACCTACCCACGCCGTCGTACACCACGTCGACGCCGAACCCCTGGGTGAGGTCGCGAACGGCCTGGGGGAGTTCCTCCGCGAGGTCGGCAAACTGGTCGTATCGGATGACGGCGTCGGCGCCAGCTCCACGCGAAAGTTCCGCCTTTTGGCCCGTAGACACGGTAGTGATGACGCGGGCTCCACGCTCCACCGCCATCTGGGTGAGGAGTAGGCCGACCCCCCCGGCTCCCGCGTGGATCAGGGCCGTGTGGCCTTTGCCAAGGGCGAAGGATGAACTTGCGAGGTAGTGCGCCGTCAGCCCCTGCAGCATCGAAGCGGCCGCGACCTCGGAGGTCACCGCATCGGGTACGGAGTAACAGTCCCCTTGGCCAAGAATGGCCTGCTCGGCGTACGACGCCGACGTGGACGTCCACGAGACGCGGTCGCCCTCTTTCGCCCACGTGGCATCGGCTCCCACCTCGATCACTATGCCAGCGCCCTCGCTGCCGGGGATCATGGGGAAGTCGACCTTGTAGGCGCCGGAGCGACGGTACGTATCGATGAAGTTCACCCCGGCGGCTTCGACACGCACGCGGACCTTGTCAGCGGAACAGGTGGGCTCGGGGACCTCGGCGAGGCTCATGACCTCGGGGCCGCCGGCATGGGACGCGGTAATTGCCTTCATGTCTTCCATCCTGGCACGGGCCGACGACCTCCGAGCCGCGGCCTACTAGTTCGTCGCAGCCCCACCCGAGTGGTTTCTTACTCGCGAACGGACCCTCCAAAACACGATGGTTCCGACAAACAACACAATTGCTACGACAGCTAGCCATAGCAACGCCTTCACCAGAAATCCGATGATAGCGAGGGCCACCAAGGCCACCAGAAGGACAATCACAAAATTCTTCATGCCCCGAACGTACTGCACCGCGAAATTACAGCGCGAATTTCGCCCTAGGCCACAAGCCTTGATGCCACCCAGCAGGAAAGCAGCAGGGAGCCAGAAGTGCCCGGGGCTCGGCCTGGTCGTTCGGCCCCGCCGTCGCAGCACTTAGCCAATGCCCGATGCTGGGGTCACCCCGGCACCGGGCGCATCTAAACAAGCTTGGGAACCTGCTGAAACCGCTAGTCACTAGCCACAAAAACGGTTATTGACTATACTTTTCTGCATGCCTATTCCTTCGTCAGTCCCACTGCAGTACCTGCCTCGCCTCAGCGACGCGGCACTAGTGCGAGCCATGGCAACGTCACCTATCGTGTTGGTGGATGGCCCACGAGCGGTGGGAAAGACCACGTCCGCGGCGCGCCTCGCCGCATCGGCCCTTCGCCTGCCTAAGGACTTCGAGCGATTAACGGCGGACCCGGAAGCGACGTTGCGGGACCTGGCCCGGCCGGTGCTCATCGATGAGTGGCAGCTCGCGGGCATCGACCTGCTCTGGACTTTGAAGGGAATCGTCGACGCTGATCCCACTCCAGGCCAGTTCCTGTTAGCAGGTAGCGTGGAGCCAGCAACCTATGGACCCACGTTTCCCCTCATCGGGCGGGTGACCCGTGTCGTCATGCGACCGATGAACCGAGCCGAGCTGGAGGGCCATGGAGCGGCGCGATCCTTCCTCGAACGGACCGTTGATGGGGAGCGACCTCAGCCGACGGCGGGCCGGCGGGCCGGCGCGCCACCTTCTCGCTTGACACGTTGTCGACGACAGGATTCCCCGCCGCGCGCGAACTCTCCGATCCAGTGCCATTTCTCGAGGGCTACGCGGCCCTCATCGCCCAGTATGCCGGCGACGAGGGCCGAGATGCGTCTCGGTTGCTCACGACCATGCGCGTGCTCGCGACACTCGAGGCTCAAGCAGTGCCCGCACAGCGGGTGTGGGACGCCGCCGATATCAACAAGGTGACGTGGGCCAACTACGAGGACCTGTTGGCTCGCACCCACATCACCAGTCCAAGTTTTGCCTACGAGAGCAATCGGCTCGCCCGACTCACCACGTATTCCAAGCGCTACCTTGCCGACACTGCGCTGGCACTCGCCCTTGCTGGTATCACCCCGACGGACCTCAAAGCCGAACCATCCCTCGCCGGCCGCTACCTCGAGTCTTACGTCATGCAGCAATTGCGGCCCCAGGTCGACGCCGTGGGCGGCTCGCTCCTTCACCTGCGCACCGGTGCCGGCGAGCACGAGGTCGATGCGATCGTGGCGGTCGGCCTCAAGATCTTCGCATTCGAGGTGAAGCTAGGGACCAGGCCCACCGAGCGCGACGCGAAGCACTTGTCCTGGCTACGGGACAACCGTGGCGACGCGTTCACCGCAGGGTTCGTGGTCCACACCGGCGGCGACACGTTCTCGGTGGGCGACAGGATCTGGGCCATCCCTGTGAGCACACTCACCGAGTGACGAACGAGCGCCCGGTCTCCCCTCAGCAAGGACCGGGCGCTCAACGTACAAGGCGCGTGCCCACGCGCGTGTGCCTACCCGAAGGTGAACGAGTACGCCTCGACACCCTCGCCGACCTGGACGTCGAGCACGTGTTGGCCCTCGCCCACGTCGGGTGCGAGCGGATACGACTTGGGTGTGCTGTCCACGTCGATGACCTTGGCAGTGCCGTCGTCCAGCGTCACCGTCACCTGACCCGTGCCGGCCAGCACCATCTCCACCACGGTGGCGTGGAAGCTCAACCGAACCCCCGCATCGGGGTTAGCGGCATAAAAGTGTGTCTCCTGTCAGCGTGTCGTAGGGGCTTTGGGGTGTGGGCTTGTCGGGAGCGTCCTGCCCAGCCTTGGTGGGCCCAGAGGCCTTCCTCGGCTGTTGTGACGGTGTCGTAGGCCGTTGGACTGTCGGGTTGTTCCGATTGTTTCTGTCGAGCTTGGGCAGGGGCGTAGTGCTTTGGTTTGATGAGGTCCCTCGGGGCCCGCGTGTCGGGCGAGTGCAGATAGTGCGGTGCACCCCCCGGATACACCCAAGCGCACCACATCAGATGGTGGTCCAGAGACTGCGGACCAACAGACCTGAAAACGGAGCACTTCGTCAGTACACCCCCAACCGATGTTCGAAGACCGCCTCCGGAAAGACGAATTTCCCTCGGACAAGCGATCGACAAATGTGCGGCACGGTACGGTCGGCACGTGATCGATGAAACGCCTACTAAGAAAGTTGGATTTTCCGCGCATCGGCGCGTCGCATCGAGTGCGCGTCACACGCCAAGCTTCCTACCGTGATTGGTCGGCGAGCCCCAAAAAAGATGCGCCGACTACAGGACGAGATCGAGGAGTCCTTGGCGAACGGCTACGCGACACACCTCGCCGAGCACGCTGACTTGAAAGAATCGGAGCCACACGCTTTCGCTAGATCCAGGTGACTTCGAGTATCTGATTTGACCAATAACAAGGTAATTCGACGAACTGGGCTGCTTCGCAAAATTCTGGACCAGATCGACGCATACGAAGTTGAAGTTCTAAAACGGAGTCAGCGGCTCGCATTAGTACGCATGCGCAGCGTGACGATCTGGAAGGGGCTGAGTTCCAGAGCAACCTGAAAACCCTGGATCTCGATGCCTTCGGGATCGCCAGCGCGCTCGAGCAGGTCCACCTGCGTGATGCGAGACACCTCAAATTGCGGGGTCAGGGTTCCTCGACCACGGCCGCCCAAGGCTTCGTACAGCCGTACCACCAAGTCACCCGAGCCGTCCTCAGCAAGCTTCACCGACTCGATCATCACGCCGGGCGCGTCAAGGGTCACCAGCGGCTCTATGCCGTGCTCTCCCTTGATGGTCCGGACGTCGAGGTTGGCACGGTAGCCGTCCTCGATGGTGGCCCCCAGCGCTGCGCCCGGGTGAAGGACGGCTATGAGCACGTGACGACCTTCGTCAGCTCGGGGGTCGGGGAACTGCGCGGACCTCAACAGAGACATGCGGATCGCAGTGTAAGGGCGACCCTGTTCCGGAGTGACAAGAGCAATATCGTGGCCGTAGGTCGCCGAGTTGGCTACCGACACGCCATAGCCCGCCTCTTCCACGCGCACCCACCGGTGGGCGCAGATCTCGAACTTGTTGGCATCCCAGCTTGTGTTCGCGTGCGTAGGACGGAAAACGTGACCAAATTGCGTCTCCGCTGCGGACCTCTCGGTCATGAGATCGACAGGGAACGCGAGCTTCAACATCTTCTGCTTCTCGTGCCAGTCGATGTCGTTAACGATCTCGATGGCGGCACTTCCCTGTTCCACCCGAATGGTCTGCTCGACGCGCGACGATCCGAACGACCGAACAATCCGTACCGTCGCGACCGGGCCCTCGACCGCCGCCTCAATCGAGTCAACACTCGTGAGGTCCGTGACAAACCTCTTGTACTCGACGTCGACGTCCCAGGCGTCCCACGCCTTGGGGGTATCCAGGTGGAGTTGCAACAGATTGGCCTGTGTCCCTCGGGGAACAACCTCTCGGCGTTCCACGAGGTCGATCAGCGACGTGATCAGACCGGCCGGAGACACCTCCACACGAACCACGTCGTTGGTGATGACGATGCCGCCGTCAGGGGTGCGCTCAAGTTCAATACCGGTCGAGGTGGTATGCGGCTCTCCTGCACCAAGAGCGGCAACTCCTCGACGGGCCGTGGGGGTCGCGTTCAACTCGAGCGAGAGTTCACCCTCTCCCACGAGCGCCCGGGCCGACGCCAGGATGATCTGCTCGAGTTCCGCTGCGAGGAGGGGGTATGTTTCCTCGGCCTCGCGATGCACCCACCCGATGGAGGATCCCGGGAGAATGTCGTGGAACTGGTACAGGAGAACCTGATGCCAGATGCGCTCCAGCGTCTCGTAGGGGTATTCCAGCCCCACGCGCACGGCAGCCGTGGCCGCCCACAGCTCGGCCTCACGCAACAGGTGCTCAGACCGACGGTTGCCCTGCTTCATCCGCGCCTGCGAGGTGTAGGTGCCTCGGTGGAACTCGAGATACATCTCGCCCACCCAAGTGGGTGCGTGCTCGTACTCGTCGCGAGCGTCGCGGTAGAACTCGCTCGGGCTCGCGAGACGGACAGCGGGGACCCCCTCAAGATTACTCTGGCGGCTGGCGGCCGCAAGCATCTCGCGCGTAGGCCCGCCGCCTCCGTCACCCCATCCAAACGGGACGAGCGACGTCCGTGCTACTCCCTTCTCCGCATACTCGTTCTCGGCATGCAGGAGCTCTCGGGGCGAGAGGTCGGAGTTGTAGGTGTCGACCGGCGGGAAGTGAGTGAAGACTCGCGATCCATCGATGCCCTGCCACCAGAACGTGTGGTGCGGCATGCGATCCACTTCGTTCCACGACAGCTTCTGGGAGAGGAAGTCGCGGCAACCGGCGGCGCGCATCAACTGAGGCAGAGCGCCTGTGTACCCGAACGAGTCGGGAAGCCACACGTCGGTGGTATCGATGCCGAAGCGCGACTGGAAGTATCGCTTGCCCGCGACGAACTGACGGGCGAGCGCCTCACCGCCAGGCAGGTTCGTGTCGGACTCGACCCACATCGATCCCACCGGCACGAACTGACCTGACGCGACCTTGCTCCGGATCCTCTCGAACAGTTCCGGATAACTTTCCTCGATCCATGCGTATTGCTGGGCAGATGAGGCCACGAATTTGAAGTTGGGGTTCTCTTCCATGAGCGCCAGCTGGTTGGAGAAGGTGCGTGCACACTTACGCACGGTCTCGCGCACCGGCCACAGCCATGCCGAATCGATGTGTGCATGTCCTACGGCATAGACCTGGTGAGCGGAGGCGTACGACGGATCCGCGAGCACCGACACCAGGGCCTCACGCCCACGCCCCGCGGTTCCCGCGACATCGTGTGGATCGATCGCATCCACCATGGACTCCAGTGCACGCAGCACCCTTGCCCTGCGGGTCGAACCCTTCTGGAGCTCCTCGACGAGCCCCATCAGCACCCAGACGTCCTGCTGCAACTCCCACACGGTGAGGTCCAACAACACGATGTCCGCGGCACGCAGCACATAAAGAGGGTCAGATGGTGCGGTGGTCTTGTCCCCCATCGGCGTTGGCGCAAAGGACATCCCACCACCAGCGATCATCGGGTTGCCTGCGGCCTCCACATACAGGTTGACCGTCCCGTCGCTGATGTCGAGGTGCCTGTTGCACGGCTGAATGGACTTGAGTACCTGGCCGTCCGCGCTCCAGGCAAGTCCCTCTGCCTGGAATCCTGTCTGTGCCTCGTTGAATCCCAGGTCGACGTACACCTCCGCGCGCGTGCCCTCTGGCAGACTGCCAGAGGCGAGCCATCGCTCCGGCACAGCACCGTTGAGGTGGAACCACGTGGTACTCCATGGCGCACCCCATCGGTCGCCGGCCGCAAACGGCAAATAACCCTGAGACTGCGCTTCAGAGAACGGTACGGGCTCTCCTGTCGCGTGCCATGCGCTCACGGACAGCGCCTCACGATCGCGATAGAGGGCGGGGGTAATACGCTCGGCGATGAAGCGGACGACCCGCTGCTCTACGAGACGGAGATTATCATGCATGGGCGTAAGGCTCCTTCTGAAATTGTGCGCCGAGGTATTAATATGCCTGCGGGCTGGTCAGCCTTTGACGGCGCCGCCTAGCGCGAATAACCCGCCGGACATTCGTTGCACCAGCGCGTAGAGGGCGATGACAGGCGTCGCGTAGAGAATCGCATACGCGGCTAAATCGGTGTGACGTCATAACGCGCGTTGACCTGCGGTGATGGGTAGAACGGAAAGAGCCAGATCGCGTCGACACCGAGGCGCCTCACGCAGCGCAATTGGTACTAAATCCCGACCAGATCTCCAATCCCGTCACCGTCAGCGTCCGAACACGACCGTAGGTCGGCCTGATAGATCACTGCACTCCGCAACCACGGGTGCCGTTGTTTGTCATCGATCGTAGAGTTCATCAAGGCATCCGCGTTCTTTGCACCAGTTGCTCCCCCGAACTGTCAGGTATATGGCTGCAGCCGAGGGACGCAACGAGGACGACCCGCCTGGGAGAGATAGCATAGAGGAACCGCCACCTCTATGCCGTGCGAAATCAGGCACCACGAACTATCGCTTCGATAGTTTCGATCGGAAGTTTGGGACGCCTGTTCTCGTCACACAGCCCGTTTGTTTCCTGACGCGTGTCGGTGAGCTGGGTGTAACAGAAGCCAGCGAGCTGGGAAGAGGCATTGACTGCATCAAGTACGGCCTCGAGCCTGGCCTGATAATCGCCTACATCTACGGCCTCAGAGTAGCCCCAACTATCCTCTACCGACCGAGATGACGAGAATGAGATCCCGCCGAACTCAGTGAGCATCAACGGTTTGTCATAGTCATCGACCGGCAGTAGCGAGACGCGCCGACCTGCCGGACCAACTCCCATGATCATGGCATCTATTTTCTCCTTGGCTCCATACCGACGGCGTAGGATCTCGCCGTCGGCCTCGTAGTCGTGAAGGGTCCACATATCGGAGTCGGTATGCTCCCATCCATCGTTCGAGAGCACAGGACGGGACGGATCTAACGCGCGCGTAAGGTTGGTGAGTGCGAGAGAATACGCTCGTTGTGCTGCGTCGTGAGCCGCATGCTGCACACCCCATGACTCGTTCAGGGGCACCCAAGTGACGATGCATGGATGCGAGCGGTCACGGTCGACGATGTTGCACCACTCCGAAATCAGCCTGCGCACGGCAAGCGCATTGAATTCGTACGCGCTCGCGGTCTCACCCCAGATCATCAGACCGAGGCGGTCACACCAGTAGAGAAAACGAGGATCCTCAACCTTCTGGTGGATTCTCGCCGCGTTGAAACCGAGCGAGAGGATGAGTTCGACCTCCTCCCGCATGGCGCTCCAGCTTGGAGGGGTGTAATGCGACGTCGGCCAGTAACCCTGCTCCAAGACCGACCGGAGGTACATCGGTCGATCGTTCAGCATAAATTGCCCCCGGTCGATCGTTACCGACCTCAACCCGAAATATGAAAAAATGACATCTGAAGGGCCGGAACTGATCAACACGATCTTCGCGTCGAGGAGACAAGGGTTCGCTGGAGACCACAGAAGACGGTCAGCGTGTTGACCATTTCGTTGAGCAGGCAACGCAATGTCGATGGTCGCTCGATCGCTCGGCACCGAGATCCTGTGCCTCGCGACTTCCGTCCCGTCGAACGAGAGAAGGACGTCGATCTGGGCCGGCTCGTCCGGCCTGTGGCTCAGAGCCAAGTCGAGTTGGACGGAGTCAGCGGTGGAATTCGAAAGCCATCCAAGTGACGTGACGTGCAACTGCGGTACCGTCTCAAGCCAAACCGTTCGCCAGATCCCCGTTTGGCGGTGATACCAGATGCGATGCGGTTCGGGCAACCAGTCCTGTTTTCCGCGGGGCAAAGTGGTATCGAGCGGGTCATCCTCGGCTCTAACCACGATCACATGATCCTCGCTGTCCCTCGTCAAAGCCGCAGTAATGTCAGTGCTGAACGGAGTCTGTCCGCCATCGTGTCGAGCAACATGGGTTCCGTCAACCCACACATCTGCGCTGTAGTCGACAGCACCAAAGTGGAGGAGGACGCATTCCCCCTGTTCGTGTAGGCCCGCTGCCGTCAATGCTGCCCGATCAATCGTCAGGCGATACCAAACAACGGGATGATACCCCGTTGTTCCGATTCCGGAAGCAGAAGACTCCGGTGCGAATGGCAGTTGGATCGTTTGGTTAAACACATCTTCCCGGTTGTGCCATTCTTCGTTGCACCCAACGTTTGAATCGTCGTACGCGAAACCGGCGAGGACGTCCAGTGGATAATGATGGTTCCTGATCATCTGTGGTCTGGGGTAGGCACCATCCTGCCGACTCGCCTCAATCATTGCGTTTCCTTCCCGTTCGGCGCGTTTCCCTCTTCGACCCAAAAATAGTTGTCACACATCACGGCCACACCTAGTAATCCCTCCTACTCGAACGTTGGTACGTCAATAGGAGCGCCCCCGGCCAGCGCTGATTGGTGCGCGCAAATTCCCGGTGCCGTCCACCGTGCTGAGCGCTGCGCATCTATGAGGGGCTTGCGTCGCTCGGTGATGCTCGAGATAAACTCGTGGACCAGATGCGGGTGAGAGCCGCCATGGTCTGCGCCGACTCGCACCGGTCGCTCCATGCCCGAAAGTTGAATATCGGTCGGGCGCACGAAGGGACGGAGCGCCTCAGGCAAGAGTTCAGGGTGGTCTTGCGGTGAAACCGAAGACGTTTCGACAGGGTTGCCGCGTTTGCCGACGCTCGGTGCCGACATCGAGAAGATCGTCAGGTCACCCTCGTTGTCGATGGGCCACTCGACGCCGAGAAACTCACCGTAGAGCGCGAATCCCTCGATATATTTGCGCGCTGTTTGAAAGAACGACATCGTGATGTCGGCCACGACGTCACTGTTGCGAAGACGGAACAGCCCGACCTCTGATGGGAAACTGTTGTCGAATCCGCCCGTCTTGCGTGCGTCGGGCAATGCGCCCGCCCCAAGACAACGCACGCTCTCAACTGTGGTGTCGAGAAGTGAGAGGACTGGCGAGAGCGCGTGGGTGAGATAGTGCATCGGCGGAAACCCCTGCCAGTACGAGGGGAATCCGTCGAGATTTTGGATGTGGAAACCGCGATACAAGGTGAGGCTTCCAAACTCTCCGGCCTTCAGCATTGCCTCGACAGTCTGGTACTCCCGAGCAAACACCGTCGTTTCCATCATCATGTAGTTTTTGCCCGTACGGTCTTGGGCATCGATGATTCGTTCGAGTTCTTCGATTGATGTCGCCATGGGGACAGCGCAGGCCACATGTTTGCCCGCCTCCAGCGCTTGGATCGCCATCTCGGCATGAAGGAATACCGGCGCGAGAATATGAACCGCGTCGATCTGCGGGTCTCGGAGCGCTTCTGTGAGATCCGAGTAGCCCGGTCCGAGCCCGAATGCTGTCGCCAGCTCCTGCCGTCGAGGGGAGTCCGGCTCCACGAGGACCACATCGGCAACCTCGGGGTGGCTCATGTAAATCGGGACGAACTCCTTGCCGAACCCAAGACCGACCACGGCGACGGTGAGACCCGCGCTCATGCGAGTTCAACCTGTTCTTCCGGCCCCTCAAGGAAATCGACGGTACCGGTCACGAAGTGCTCCAGGTCGGCACTCGCCGCAAGCCCCTCAGGTGAGTCGAGGATCCGCTTCATCGATTCAGCTGACTCTGCGTAAAGCTCCGCAATCAGGAAGTATGACGAACCCGGCGCAAGCCACGAGAGGTTCCAGCCCGTGAGCCCTTTCATACGCCGCGCGATCGGAATGTGGGTGGTGTAGTAATACTCACGAAATGCCACAGCATCGTTGGGCTGGCCGTAGAGGATGGTCATTCGGTACATGTCATGCCCTCCGCGGCGCAAGTGATATGCGTGTATAAGAAGACATGTGGTCGACCATCGCGACTTCCGTAGGAAGGCGTTCCATGCTCGATGCGCCCAGGAAGCCGTCGATTCCGGGGACGTCGGCAATAACCTCAGCGGCCTCCGAGGGGCTGGCGATCGGTCCGCCATGACACACGACGATCACGTCGGGGTTAACGCTCCGTGCAGCTTCCATGAGTTCGCGCACCTTGATCTTCGAGTCCGCCAATGTCAGCGCGGTCGACGCTCCAATCATCCCCGATGTCGTGAGGCCCATGTGCGGAACGATGACATCGGCTCCGGCCTCTGCCATCGCAGCCGCCTCGTCGACGTTGGCCACATAAGATGCCGTGAAGAGGTCCAGTGCACGGGCCTCGGCGATCATCTCGACTTCTTTATAGAAACCGAGCCCTGTCTCTTCGAGATTCGCACGAATTATCCCCTCAAAGAGACATACGGTCGGATAGTTCTGCACGCCTGAAAATCCCATATCTTTGATCTTCCGTAAAAATTGGGGCATTAGACGAAACGGATCAGTCCCGCACACCCCTGCCACCACGGGAATCTCGTCAACCACGCCAAGGATCTCGGCTCCCATATCAATTACGATCTGGTTCGCGTCTCCGTACGGCATTAACCCGGCCATCGAACTACGACCAGCCATCCGATATCGTCCGGAATTGTAAACAACGATAAAATCTAGCCCGGCCTGTTCAGAGCACTTCGCCGACAGCCCAGTGCCAGCCCCGCCGCCGATAATCGGGTGGCCCATGGCGATTTTCTCCCGCAGCCCCGATATGATTTCTGCTCTGGTCTTCATTTTATCTTACCTTTCGTTGCGCTGAGCATACGGCCCAGAGATTTGGTTATCTGCCTCGCAAACGCAACATCATTGATGTGCGTCCCAATCAGGTTTAAGGGAATCGACGGGTCCAACTCTGCTCTGAGGCCGTCAACGAGGGCAAGATCTGCGACCGGATCATGGAACGGAGCCCCCGCCACGGAGATCTGGGAGAAACCCTGCATTGGGATGAGAACCTCCGTCGGACCAGTAGCGGCGTTCAATTTGCGTGCAATCGTTCGCCCTAGCGCGGAGCACTCCTCTGCGTTCGTCCGCATGAGTGTCACGGCAGGATTGTGCGCGTGAAAGAGCCGTCCCCGATATCTCTCCGGGATTGTGTCGCGTGCGCCAAAGTTCACCATGTCGAGTGCGCCGACACTCACGACCTGAGGCACACCCATGGCTCCCGCGGCTGTCAGCCGCTGCGGGCCGGCCGAGCAAACGCCGCCCATCATCTCGTCGGCAAGTTCCGTAGTGGTGATGTCCGCAACGGCGTCGAAAAGTCCATCACGGATCATCGTCTCAAATGCATCGCCACCCACACCCGTCGCATGAAATGCGTGGACCTCCCACCCGTCTCGCTCAAGGACGGTCTGCACCTCGGTTACACACTCTGTCGTAACCCCGAACATCGTGGCGCCGATTGCGCCTGTCGCGGCAGGCAAAACTACTGACGGCGCCAGAACCATGCCGGCACAGGCATCCGCGGCATGTGCGAGCACGGGCACACTGATTGAGTTCAGCCCAGCTATATCAACAACCGGGTACATCATAGTGAGGTCGCTCGTCCCGACGTAAGGGCGGGTATCTCCAGCAACGATCGTCGACACGAGAATCTTCGGGATGCCGAACGGAAGCGCTCGCGCGATCCTGCTCATCGCGTAGCCGGCGTTGGAACCGCCCAGCACGATCAGGCCAGCAACTTTCCCCTCGTCGTGGAGCCGGGTCACCTCCACGGCAGCACCGTTTGCCATCGCGATCATCGCATCGTTACGGTTGCCGCTGACGCGCAACGACTCGATCGTGGTCCCTCCTGACCTGGCTACCGCACCCCGGTCAATATGTGCGTCAGTACCTGCGGCTCCGCGCACTCCGAAGTCGAGCAGGAGGCTTGCCACACCGTGCGTAGCCAACCTGTCCCGCACATAGGCGTATTCGACGTGTTTCGTGTCCAGTGCTCCTGCGAGTATGACGTATTTCAACGCTCTCCCCTTCGTCTCATCTACTACTTCACGGCGCCCAACGACAGGCCATTGATCAATCGCTTTTGGGCAAAAAAGAATAAGATCAGCAATGGCAGTGCGGTGAGGACAGCGAGCGCCATCAAGCTGTTCCAGTTCGCGGCGTAAGTGGTGTTTTGCTGTGCGAGCAGACCCGCAATCGGCAGCACCGTCCCTTCGGGGAGGAAATTGATCGCAAATACGAACTCGCCCCAGACAGTAATGAAGATCACCGTCGTTACGGTTAGAATTCCGTTACTCAGCATTGGCACCGTGATCATCCGAAAGGATTGGAAGGTGCTCGCACCGTCGAGCTCCGAGGCTTCATAGAGTGCCGACGGGATCGCCAGAGCGAAAGGACGCAGCAACATGATCGCAAAAGGTAGCAGCATCGCAATATCCGCCAAGATAAGGCCAGGGAGAGTTCCGAGCAGTCCCCAACCCGCCAAAACGCTGTAAAGTGGAATTACCGTCATTGGCTGCGGCACCATCTGAAGGATGAGAAGAACCGCCAACCCTGCCGCGATCACTCGCCCCCAGACTGGATTAATACGGCGGGCAAGAGCAAATGCGGCTGGGACGCCAATTACAAGCACAGCAAGCGTGACGATGACGCCGATTTTTAACGAGGTCATAACCGCGCCGACGCCTGACCCGATGACCTCCGCATAGGTGTCGAAAGTGGGCACGAAAATGAGAGCGTTCGGGTTCTGCAGAATCTCTGAGTTCGACTTCAACGATGTGAGGACGATCCACAACAAAGGCAAGAGGTAGATGAGGCCGAGCAAGACTGCCAGGACGGAAAACAGCCGGTGAGTTTTGCGATCGATCATTCGATGACCTCTTTCCGGAGGCTCCGTAGGTACGGGATTGCGAGAAGGACAACAAAAAGCATGGAGACAACAGCAACCGTCGCACCGGTACTCATTGCGAAATCGGAGAATGCGTCGTTGTATGACTTAACGGGCAGGGTAGAAGTGACCGTACCAGGGCCGCCACGCGTCAAAACATAAATGAAATCAAAACTTTTAAAGGCGTAGAGGACCGTCAGGATTCCGAGGATCCACAGTGTAGGGCGGAGCAACGGCAGTACTATCTGAAAGCGAGACTGCCAGTAGCTGGCGCCATCGATTTCGGCAGCTTCGAGCACATCAATCGGAATGGCTAGGAGCCCACCGCGAATGATCAAGATCGAGAACGGCAGGCTAGCCCAGGCGATTACAGCAGCAACACTCCACAGCGCGAGGTCCGGCTCACTAAGCCACGCGGCGGGGGGGAGCCCCACAGCCTCCAAGATTCCGTTGATGGCACCCGAGTCGTTGAGCAAGAACTTCCATAGGCTTCCCGAAACGAGAGGGGGGAGCGCCCAGACGAACACCATGATCCCCAAAACAATCGTCGGTAACTTACCTTTGATGGCAAGAACCGATGCGGCCATGAACCCGATGATCAGATTGGATGCAAGGAGAAAGAATGCGATGAACGCGGTACGCCATATTGATTGCCATACCTCACCGGTGCCAAGCACATCGGCGAAATTCCGTAGTCCTACGAACGGCCAATCTCCGACGATATTGCTTGGCCCAACATCGCTCAGCGACATCCGCACCAAGACGAACATTGGATAAGCCGCGAAAGCAGCAAGAACGAGGAAACCCGGGACTAGATAGGCAACCGGCACCTTACCGCGAGCCCGCCGGCCCATGGGTTGATGCGAAGGCATGGAATCCATGGGCCGGCTTGCTGTGGTGCGTGTCATTTCAGCAGCCGCCGCCAGCCGCCGCGTCAGCAATATTCTTTATCGCCGCCTGCGCGCCTTCATCACCAGTCTTTTGACCAGAAATGACGGAACTCACCTCGGTGCCGAGTGCATTCTGCATCTTGGCGGTATTCTCATTTTTGGGCCACGAACCTGGATCACTCGCCGCCGTCACGAAAGGTTTTACAAAATCACCCTGCAAAGCCGCTGAGTCGGTCGCGTCCGCACGCGTTGGTATGGACCCCGTCGCCGTGAAGATCGCGTCGGCAGCCTCAGGCGTCAGAATGGCCTGCTCTAAGAACTTCCAGGCAAGATCAGGGTGCTCCGATTGAGATCCGATCCCATAGCCCTCCCCTCCCGGATATACCTGACTGAATCCATCTTCTGGCTTCGGGTATTGTGCCGTCCCGTACTTGAAGGCCACATCCTCAAGGCCGCCCAACTGCCAGTTTCCGTTGAAAGCGAACGCGTACTTGCCCGTCATAAACTGTTGCCAAGAGGCATTCTGATCCCAAGTTGCAGCGGCCTTCGGGATGAATCCGTCACTTGCCCAAGAGTCGAGGCGGTTAAACGCTTCGCCAACCTTGGGTCCGTCAAAATTACAGTAGTTGATCCCTTCACCGAGGAGTTGCGGGGCGAAGAGCCACGCGCCTTCAACACTCGGCGCACCCGATAGCGCAAGTCCTTTGTACTTACCATCGGCAGTCACGACCTCCATGTCCGCCTGCAGCTCCTCGAGAGTTGCGGGTGGTTCCGTGATGCCATATTCACCTAAAATGTCGAGATTGTAGTACATCCCGAGCAGATTGGTGTACGGCAGGAGGTTGTACACCGTGTCTCCGTCTTTCCAAACCGAGGCCTCGGGAAACTCGTCAGCGTCGGCGAATTTTTCCCAGTAAGGAGTTAGGTCGGCGAAGACCCCGGCTGCGGCGAGTGTAGGAAAGTCCACCACAATGTTGTTGATGAACAGATCTGGCCCCCTACCAGTAGCGACGGATGCGAGCAGTTTCTGGTCTTGCTGATCGCCCACTGTTTCAATCACATCGATCTTGATGTCGGGGTTGTCTGTCTCGAACTTTTTTACCTGGGCCGCCAACCACTCGGCCTGGCTGCCCGCGGTGTAATACGACCAGAAAGTGAGTGTCGTCACATCACCGTTGGACGTCGAACCACTCTCACCACTGGACGTGGAACCATTTTCCGAGTTCGTGCAGCCTCCGAGGGCCAATGTGAACACCGCGCCTACCGCGGCGGCCGTAAGAATCTTGTTGCGGTTTCTCATGGGGCTTCATTGCTCCTTAGTCGTTACCTTTGGACTCAGCACGAACAGGATGGTCAACATTGATCCAACCTGCGCTACCCGTACCTCGCAACATCATGCTAACCAGAATTATGTGCGTCGTCAACATAAATATTGGTTCTATCGTCAGAATTCACCTTCATTCGCCAAATCGTGTGCGAAACTTGTGATGCCGCCTTCGGGTGCCGGCGTCGGTTCAGAGAGGAGCGATCATGCATGGTCACCACACACCCTCGTTGGGGGTCCGCGGTTCGGGCTCCGTGCTCCGGTTTCTGCGAAAGCGAGGGACAAGCACCATCTCGGAGATGGCAGCGGGGCTAGGGTATTCCCGATCCAAGGTGGTTTCACGTGTCGACGCCCTAGTCGAAGTTGGGCTGGTCACCACCCAGGCAGGTACTAGTGGCAGGCGCGGCAGGCCGGCTTTAGTTTTCGATTTTGACCCCCACTGCGCTGTGCTGCTGGTCGCCCAGGTCGGCTTGTCGGGTTGCCGACTTGCGGTGACGGATCTCAACGGAGTGGTTCAAGAGTCGTTCTATCTCGAGGTGGATCTGGCCGAAGGCGCCGGGCGCCTCGCGGCTCGCATAGTAGATGCCTTTGACGGGATGCTCGCCGTCGAAAATGGTCGGGCGTCGCTGGTTGCCGGGATCGGTCTTGGCATGCCAAGCATGATTGAAACGCTCGGCTATGCGCGTTCGCTAGGAGTCGCCAGCCTGGAATGGAGCCTGGAGGTCTTCCGAAGTGCGATCGAAGGACATTTCGGTGCTCCCGTGTATCTCGACCGGGATGTCAACCTACTCGGCTTGGCGGAACGCCGCACGTCGTGGCCGCATGTGGAAACATTCGTCTGCGTCAAGCTCGGAACCCTCATCGATTCGGCAATCATCGTAAACGACTCTGCAGTTTTGGGCGTGAACGGGGTGGCAGGCGGCCTGGGGCATGTCAAAGTCCGAGACTCGAGCGAATCCTGCACGTGCGGCAGTGTGGGTTGCCTCGACGCAGTGGCTAGCGGCAGTGCACTTGTGCGGCAATTGAAGCAACGGGGGTTCGACGTAACACATGTCGCTGACGTCGTCGCGCTAGCGAACGATGGGCATCCCGAGGTGCTGCAATCCATTCGAGAGGCAGGGTGCCGAATCGGTGAGGCCCTCGCGATGATCGTGAATCTCCTCAACCCCGAGGTTGTTGCATTCTGGGGGTATCTGACCGCAGCCGAGTCGACGTTATTCGCAGGAATCCGTCAGGGACTGTACGAAAACGCACTACCTGAAGCGAGTGCCCCGTTGGGTCTCGTTCTCTCGTCCCTTGGCGACACTGCAGGCACGAAGGGTGCTGCCATGCACGTCATAGACCGGGTATTGGACGATGACCATATCGACGAGATATTGGTATCGAAATCTTGGCCGAGGAGCATTGTGTTAGCGGCCGGATGAAACTTCCCATGGGCAGGGTGGATTCACACGGATCTTGCAACACCGGTCAATCTGTGAGCTGAGTAGCGATCTATTAAGGCGTTTGGCCGGGGCGTCCGAGCCGAGGGGATTACGTGGCCGGCCAGTGGGCTCCTGGGCAACTCGTTCGAGGTTACCCGACCCCAAAAACGCTCCCGTCGGCGCCCTTTGGCCGCCTCTCTGGTCAAGAAGCAGTTTTGTGGCTCTTCACTATGGATCTTGTGGACCGGTTGGTCTGGCCGGCCTTCATGTGCTCGGTGTTGAACGTGATCCAGACAGCGGCGGATTGACGGTCACGGTGGAGTCCGAAACGGTGCTGATGAGCTGTCACGTGTGTGGTGTTGTGGCTCACGGTCACGGCCGAATCGACGTCGAGCTGGTCGATGCCCCGGCGTGGGGGTGCCCGGTCACGATTGTGTGGCGCAAACGACGGTGGGTCTGCCCAGACCTAGCCTGCGAAGTGCGCTCCTTTGTCGAGCAAGACGCCCAGATCGCGAGGCCGCGGTCCAAACTGACGACCCGGGCCTGCCAGTGGGCCATCGGGCAACTGTGCCGTGAACACGCGTCCGTCA
>Ga0314772_1000512_pt1 | contig 20663 bp, 18 predicted proteins | sample MetaGCBIW2018_FD_204520 | JGI IMG/M metagenome (GOLD analysis project Ga0314772, IMG submission 204520) | Cryopeg brine microbial communities from Beaufort Sea near Barrow, Alaska, United States - CBIW 2018 | ecosystem: Environmental > Aquatic > Marine > Coastal | place: USA: Alaska | collected... | reverse complement strand
CAAGTATGTATTCGATCACATAATGGATACCAACATCCAGAAAATACAGCAACTCCTGACCAAAAATTATAAACTGTCCCTACTAAAAAATCAGCCTAAATAAAGATGCAGTTGCTCGGGTGGATACCGTTCGGGACTTGCACCCTAGAGCGTTATGATCATGCCTGACAAATAAAAAAAGCCGCTAATAAAGCGGCTTTTTTTATTTCAGCATTAAACTATGTGTATATCCGCTTTTCAGCCAGTAAGGAGTTAAAAGCATCAGAAGATTTGGTAAACTCAGCGATTGATGCCATTTCAGTCTTCCCTCATCGGTCTTCCAGCCAGTTAATCAAAGAAACTACGGCTTCTAGCAAACTTGCGGATAGTTGAATTAATTATCTATCCAATTTGGACCTTTAAGCTCAATTAATTTTTTATTATACTTTTCAGCCTGATCTGTGTTTTTTAACCTTGTGTGAACCTGATATAGGATTGCCATGATATCTGTATTTTCAGGCTTGATCTCAAGTGCTTTTTCAAAATAAGGGATTGCCTCGTTATAGTTTTGATTTGCAGCTTTACCCATTGTTTCAGATTTAGCTTCCCACTGATCGTCTGGAAGTGCAGATAACTCAGCCAATATCTCTCTAGACTGCTCAAGCAATAAAGCACCTGTATAATAGTTACCATCATAAAACTCCGGATCCACTTCTACTGATTTTTTATAATCTTCCAAAGCACCTTCTTCGTCACCAGCTTGCTCCTTCAAATAGCCTGATCTCAACAAGATTCCAGCATTGTTAGGGTCATTTTTCAAGGCTTCCTGAATTGAAGCCATAGCCTCATCCATTCTATTCAACTGAAGCAAAAGCTGAATTTCATATTCTTGAAGCACTTTATCTTCAGGATAATCTTCTCTTCCGCTCATCACTAAATCATAAGCAGCTTCAGGATTTTTGTCTTCACCGCTTAAAATTTGAATCATTAAATAATAAGTATTCAGTTTATTATACTCTTCTACTTCTAATAGGTAATTGAAGTGCTTTTTAGCTTCTTCAAACATTTCCAAATCATTGGCTAAGAAAGCGGCATTGTAATGGATCGTTGTATCAGAATGATCAATTTGACCTGCAAGGTCAAAGAAATGATACGCCAACTCCATGTCGTTTTCGTTGTATTGAGCGATTGCTTTGTCAAACGAAAGATTTTTCAAGGTATTGACAGAAAACGGTCTAAGATTATCAGGTACACCGACAATATCGTCTGCATAGATATCTTTACCCACTCCGTCTTCTTTATTACTTCCGCCTTTTTCGAAAGCTTCCATATAGGTGCTGAGTGCATCTACACCAATTTCAAAAGTAGACATTGTATTAGATGAGTCATTCTTGAACATTTTGGCTTCGATCTGTGCTTTCAAAAGATAAGTAGCAGGATCACTCCCTGTTTCCGGGTCTTGAAGAGCAGCTTCAATGTCAGTCATTGCTTCCTTTAAATCACCTGATTTATAGTTTTTTTCCGCAGATCTAAGTACCTTCTTTTGTCCAAAAGCCAGAGTCGTAGCACTGATTAAGGCCAAGGATAGAATTAGCTTTTTCATTCTTAATTATTTGTGTTGTTTGGTTGATTATTCATTTGTTGGATTTGAATCTTCAGAATTATCCTGATTTTCATCGGAACTTTCATCTTCTCCTATTTCTCCATTATTCTCATCAGTGATCACCTCTGCATCATCAATTAGTTCCTCGATTTCTTCCTCTTTTGAAATCTTCTCTACTGAAGAAATTTCGTCTTTGTCACCCACTCTAATCAATTTTACACCTTGAGTTGCTCTGCCCATTACTCTCAATTGATCTACAGAAATTCGAATCGTAATTCCTGATCTATTGATAATCATAAGGTCATCTGACTCTACCACTTCTTTGATCGCAACAAGAGCACCGGTCTTTTCTGTGACATTCATCGCCTTCACTCCTTTACCTCCACGATTCGTAATTCTATACTGATCAAGTTCAGAGCGCTTGCCATAACCATTCGCAGAAACTACTAGTAAAGTTGCATTTTCTTCCGATGCACATACCATGCCAATCACGTAATCATTATCATCGGTTAACCTGATTGCGCGAACACCAGTGGCTGTTCTTCCCATTGGTCTCACAGCTGATTCATTGAAGTGAATAGCTCTACCGGATTTTGCTGCAATGACGATATGCTGACTTCCATTAGTCATCTCAACATTCACCAATTGATCATCCTCACGAATATTCAGGGCGATAATTCCGTTAGTTCTTGGACGGCTGTATTGCTCCAGAGTAGTTTTTTTGATCACCCCTTTCTTAGTGACCATTACTAAGAAGTGATTGTTAAGGTAATCTTGATCATTCAGATCAACCACCTGAATGATTGATCTGATCTTATCATCAGATTGAATACTTATCAAATTTTGAATTGGCCTTCCCTTTGAAGTTTTAGACCCTTCTGGAATAGCATACGTCTTCAACCAAAACAACTTGCCCTTATCAGTGAAAATCAAAAGGTAATTGTGTGTAGAGGCAGTGAATAGGTATTCTGTGAAATCATCTTCCTTCGTGCTTACTCCCCTAGATCCGACTCCACCTCTTCCTTGCGTTCTATATTCCGAAAGCGCAGTCCGCTTCACATAACCCTGATGAGATACGGTGATAATTACCTCCTCATTTGGAATCATATCCTCATAACTGAAATCTTCAGCATTATGCTCAATCTCCGTTCTACGGTCATCAGCATACCTGTCTTTCATTTCTAAAAGTTCTGTCTGAATGATTTCCATTCTTTTCTCTTCACTTCCAAGAATGAATTTCAATTCTTCGATAAGCGCCATTAAATCCTTGTACTCATTTACGATTTTATCGCGCTCCATTCCAGTCAATCGCTGCAGTCTCATATCGAGAATCGCCCGTGCCTGAATTTCACTCAAATCAAATCTTTCCATCAACCCATTTCTAGCTGTTTCTGGATCTGCAGAGCTTCTGATCAAAGAGATAACTTCATCAATATGATCTAATGCAATTAAGTAACCCTCTAAAATATGTGCTCTCTTCTCAGCCTCTCTCAGCTCATACTCGGTACGTCTGATGACTACTTCATGCCTATGATTGACATAATGAACAATCATGTCTTTCAGATTCAGTGTTAAAGGTCGGCCTTTTACCAAAGCGACATTATTCACTGAGAATGAAGTCTGTAATTGAGTGTGCTTATAAAGATTGTTAAGCACTACACTTGAAATAGCATCACGCTTCAATTCGTAAACAATCCTCATACCTGAGCGATCGGATTCATCACGAATGGCAGAGATGCCTTCTATTTTTTTCTCGTTGATCAGCGCAGCAGTTTTCTCAACCATGCTGGCTTTATTGACCATGTATGGAATCTCGGTGATGATAATCATCTCCTTGCTACCACCATCTTTTACCTCTACATTGGCCTTTCCACGCATGACCACTCGGCCACGACCAGTTTCAAAAGCAGTTTTAACTCCGTTGTAGCCATAGATAATACCACCGGTAGGAAAATCAGGAGCCACAATAAATTCCATTAACTCAGCAATAGTGATTTCGTTGTTGTTGATATAGGCAATAATCCCATCTATCACCTCTCCAAGATTGTGAGGTGCCATATTTGTAGCCATACCTACTGCAATACCCGAAGCTCCGTTTAATAGAAGTGCTGGGACTTTGGCAGGCAATACGATCGGCTCCTTTAAAGAATCATCAAAGTTGAATTGGAAATCAACTGTCTCCTTATTGATGTCCACCAAAAGCTCTTCCGCAATACGCTTCAGTCTTGCTTCGGTATATCTCATGGCAGCAGGATTATCTCCATCTACAGAACCAAAGTTACCTTGACCATCCACCAAAGGATAACGGAGTGACCAAGGCTGAGCCATTCTTACCATGGTCTCATACACAGCAGAATCACCATGTGGGTGATACTTACCAAGTACTTCACCGACAATTCTGGCTGACTTTTTATAAGATTTATTATGCAAGACTCCCAATTCTTGCATTCCGAAGAGAATTCTTCGGTGAACTGGTTTTAGTCCGTCACGGACATCAGGAAGTGCTCTTGAAACAATAACCGACATCGAATAATCGATGTAGGCACCACGCATTTCCTCTTCAATGTTGATGGGTATGATATTCTCGTTTTCTCCTTGAGCCATATAATGCTATTCACGGGGATGATTAAGGCTGCAAGATAGTAAAAAGCCATTGCTTTTGAAAAGAGATTGTGAACACCCACTACAATATCATTTCATTGGTACCACTGCCCAACTTTACGGTTTTGGAAATTGAACATTCCACTACCTCTGTACTCAACCCCATTATGCATATGCTTCATCACCACATGACACCCCGCTATCTTACAAAGCTTCGTGCCAGGAATTCTAACAGCCAAGCCCACTTGCATAGTATAGATATTTTGACTGAGGTTCTGCACTTCGGAAAAATCAGAAGCCGCATAGGTAAATTCCCTAAATTCTCCTCCACCTTTGATGAACATCTTTGTATATTCTGAAAAGTCACGTTCAATCCTAAGCCCTAACCCATAATAAGGTTTAGCTCCAACTGCCAACCTTGGCTGATACGGAGTGCCTTGGGCAATTAAACTTGGATCGAAAGATTTCTTCAGCTTCATTTGCCCAAACTCCCCTTCTAATATAAATTTCCATGGGTAATTCTGGCCGAGACGTTGACGAAGCTCAGACTGCATGTAAATATTAGATGACGCATAATTTCGGTATTTCCTCGTCAAAAAAGCTTTTCGACGATTAGCATCATAAAGCACCAAACCCACTGTGCCATATAACTTGTCTACTTGATAACTGGCTCCTTCGAATGCAAATTCATAATCCCCTCCTTGCATGGGAGAGAGATTCCCCCACTCTTGACCAAAACCTCCACCTATAGTGAGAAGATTAAAAATATCAATCCTAACCCCCCCATTCCATAGTGGCAACGTCCAATCACTACTTTTCATAGCCAATGGATTCTCCTCTGTGATGTCAGGGGATTGATTTTCAAAATTTTTGTACTTGGTGATTGGATATAAACTCATATCCTTCGAAAAATAATCGGTAGAAAACTGCTGATATGCTCCACCACCTGAGAGCTCAAAACTAAAAGCTTCCAAGAGGTTTCTTGTCACATTACCAAAACCAGACTCACTCTTTGGTTTCTTAGCCTTGTCAGAGATGCCAAAAATATCATCCTCTTGGGCAAATGAGGCAAAAACAATAAAATATAAACCTATAAATAGCCGAAGTTTTTTTGAATACATATCTTGATAAACGATTAATTTAATCTCTTGGTGTGAAATTAAAAAAAATACCCCCAAAGTATCAAACTTCTGGGGGTATTAGTACCTATAGTTAATTAACTAAAGCTATTTAGTTTCCATCCGTAGGCTCACCATCTACCTTCTTTGCTGCTTCTTGCGTAGCTTTCATCTCTGCAATCATTGTATCTAATTTCTCTTGCACAGCTGGATCAGCTTTCGTTGCTGCCAAAACTTTGTTGTAAGTTCCTGCTCCCAACATCTCCTCATCCATGATTAGGCCTGTCTTATACTCTTTCAAAACTCCCTGAAGTGATCCTTGAAAATCTTTAACTTCTTCAAAAGCTACTTTCTCTTCATCTGTAACTTTCGCCTCAGTCATTTTTGCCTCGTCACCCCAAGCTGCTTTAATTTCATTATATCTTCCGCCACCCTGAAAAATCTCGTTCTCCAAGATCATAGACTTTAATTCTTCAGTTTTTTCGTTAACGTAATTGTCAAAAGTGACCTCCACATTTGCATATTTAGTTAGATCTTCATCTGTGACTTTCTCCTCATCTTGTGCATAAGCAGCAAGGCCAAGGAACGCAAAGAGCGCCCCGAAAAGCAATACTTTTTTCATAAACTTTTTGGTTTTAATTTGTGATAGATATTCAATAAGCCACTCTAAAGTTAAAAAATCAACATTTAGACAATGTTTTTAATATTTTTTATGATAAATGGTAAGGCAATTCGATTTTAGCTTTGGCAATGCTTTAAGGCAGAAATCGTCTCTTTAGGGTCTAAAGATTGAAACACAAAACTTCCAGCTACAAAGACATCCACTCCAACATTGAGCAGGTTTAAAGCGTTATCCAATGTCACTCCACCATCTACTTCTATTCTAGTGAGTGCCCCCTTTAACTCGATCAATTCTCGGAGTCTGGCAACTTTCGAATACGTATTTTCAATGAACTTTTGACCTCCAAAACCTGGATTCACAGACATTACACATACTTGATCAATGTCTGTGATTACCTCAGAAAGTAATTCTATCGGAGTATGTGGGTTGATCGCTACGCCAGTTTGAGCCCCTAGCTGTTTGATAGCCTGCAGCGTACGATGAAGATGAATACAGGCTTCATAATGAACAGTAATAATCTCCGCTCCTGCTTTCCTGAAATCCTCCAAATAATTATCTGGGTTGACGATCATCAGATGTACGTCTAGCGGTTTGTTGGCATATCTATGGATCGCTTTGGTCACTGGAATCCCAAAGGAAATATTTGGAACAAATACTCCGTCCATGACATCAACATGAATAAAATCAGCTTCAGAACTATTGAGCATTTCAACTTCATGTTGAATATTTGCGAAGTCTGCCGCTAAAATAGAAGGGGAAATCAAGGGTAACATAGGTGGCGTATTCTTTAATTTGAAAATTAGATTTTATACAAATCCATATTATTTTTTTATCAATTTAGACTGCTTGATTAGGCTTCCTTGCTGGATTTGGATCAAATACAGCCCTGGTTTTAGTCCTACTAATTGTATTCGGTAAGGCTCTTTTCGGTTTGGTCTAGTCAATTGCAGATTTTCCAGCACTCTTCCGTTCAGGTCAAATAATGAAAATTCACTATTCAATTCCGTACCGAAATAAATATTTAATTCATCGTATAAAAGAGGATTCGGAAATACTTTCCAGGAAATTATCTCCTTCTCTTCCACTCCAAGAATTTCTCCATAAAGTGCTTTGCGGAAATTGGGAATTCCGTAGCCCAACAAATTATCAGGGGTATCAAATTGACTAGCACTCTTTAATAGTCGTTCGATTAATTCGTCTTTGGTCCAATCAGGTCTTGCTTCCCACAATCCAGCTGCAAGGCCTGCAATCTGAGGTGCTGAAAAAGAAGTTCCATTAGCGAAGCCTACCTTTCCGTTAGATCTAATCAAGGCAGTGCTATCTCCCAATGCAGCCAAATCTGGTTTAATCCTACCCTGGGCAGTAGGTCCACGAGAACTGAACGTAGAAACTTCGAGATTTTTGCCCACAGCTGCAATAGCCAATATACCCTTTGCATCTGCGGGAGAAGCAATGCTAGTATCTCCCGGGCCGGTATTGCCAGCACTGTTCACTACCAGAATGCCTTTGCTCGCCGCAATTGATGCTGCCTTGCTGATTGTGGTAGTTTTTCCATCCAGATCAGCTGGACTATAGTTCATTTTTGGATCATCAAAATGGTAATATCCCAACGAGCTGCTAATAATATCAGTTCCCAAACTATCTGCATATTCTGCAGCTCTTGTCCAATTATATTCCTCTATTCTATATTCTGTAGCTACCTCTTCGGTTCTCACTAGAATGTAATTTGCATCATAAGCTCCTGCCACCATGAAACCAGGTTCATTTGAAGCAATAAGTGAAAGAACGTTTGTTCCATGCTGATTTTCTGAATAAACGTCTGAATTCCATGGTCTCACTAGGTCTTTGATCCCAATAATTTTATTTCCGGTTTGCAGATGAGATAGGGCTGAGATCTTGTCTGCCTCAGGGAATCCTGCATCAAAAACCGCTATCGTTATCCCTTTTCCAGTAAACCCATCGGCATGCATTTGGTCTATTCCCAGAAGGGTATTTTGAAAATCATAGGTATTCTCATCTATTTTCAATGTACGTGGTGACTCACCGCAGAAGGCACAAGTTTGAAGGGTAAAGGAGTTAAAGACTTTCGGATTCACCCTCGTGTTTGGGCTCGGTGTATATCCAATACCCACCAGTTCAACCCGATCGACAAAAGGTAATGAGGAGCATTCTTTTACCAATTGCTCATCGGCAACTACTAATGTTGCGTTCAGCCACTTGCTGGAATACAAGATATAATTGGAGATCTTACCAACAGCCTCGAGATACTGTTTGGATATCGGCAGATCCAAACTATCAGCAGATATCCCTTCCTTACTTCGCCTATCCAACGCTGTTTGAGTTAGATATTCAATTGGTTTATCCAGCGAAAACGAGTCCTGAGGTTTGAATTTAAAAAATACAGCATACCTGTCTTGAGCACTTACCTCAAGAGCAAATAGTGTCAGAATCAAAAAACTGATAGTTATTTTAGTACTTCCCATTTTCGGTAAGTTTCATGCGAATTTTATATCCAGAATCAATAAGTTGATCCCCAAGACAGTCGTTTCTAGCGCAGTAAGTCAATACTTCATTATATTTTTCAGATAATCCAACCCCCGGTTATATAGTTGATAGCGATGATCAAAATAAGTCACTTCGTCTGTGCTTTCTTCCTGCCGCACAAGGTACTGATCTGCCAGACACGTATCAGCATATTCGAACTCCTCAATCGGAGCATCCCGATAAGGGTTTGAATTCCATACCGAACGTGCCTTAACAGGAAAAACTATCGTGATCAACGGGTGATTTTGAGAGGTCCTCACCACAGGGAAATCCCGTCTAGTCAGCGTATATTCAATTTCCTTAGCCCAATTATTTTTGTCAGCCGATTTAGAGCGATTCACAATAAATACCTGCTCATTTTCGGTATTGATATTTGAGGTTCTAATTATATCCTGATAAAAATAAGTAGTTTTTTCGCTGTCATTTTCTCCAAAATAAATGGTTTGATCCACTTCATATACCCAAAAAAGCCTAACCTCCATTGGCTGATAGTCGTATCCGAAATCCATAGGTTCAGTTTCTATCTCACTTTGGCAAGAAAAAAGTATAAGGACAAAAAATAAAATTAGTTGCTGTAAATGAAATCTCATAAGACTGTTGAATGACTAAAAATACTAGATATTTTCCAAAAATCGATAGGTAGAGCCCCAAGCGGAGTTTAAAAGTCTTTTTCCGATGCATTCTCCTACTTACCTTAGCATTTCGCAAAAAATCATACTATGGCATTAAGTACTTTTGTAAAAGTCAGTGGAATCACCAATCTCTCTGATGCGAGATATTGTGCAGGGATGTCTGTAGACCTCCTTGGCTTTGCATTGGAATCAAATTCGGAAAAATATGTCTCCCCAAAAGAATTTGGAGAAATAACCGGATGGATTTCGGGGCTGGAATTTGTGGGTGAGTTTGGAGATGCAAGATCAGTAGACATAGAAACTCAACTTAAAGAATATCCAACAATTACATGGGTTGAGCACGATAGACTTGAGCCATTAAGCGAATTGGAAGGTAAAGGAATAGGCTTAATATATAAGATGGAATTGAACGATGTTCGAAATATAGAACTGGATTTAGCAATAAAATTAAACAGTTTCGGGATAATTTTTCATGTGATCTCAAAGCATGAAGACCTCAGAGCCGAAGATTTGGAGATGATATCTAAACTTTCTGAGCACTGTAAGGTAATTTTGGGAGTTGGGATCACTTCAAGCAACGTAGTAAATCTGGTGAAAGAACTTAACCTTTATGGAATATCCCTGGATGGAGGGAGCGAAATAAAACCAGGTCTAAAAGATTTTGATGAAATGGCGGATATTCTTGAATCGCTGGAAATAAAAGATTAAAAAAAAGACTGTCCTGAATTAGGACAGTCTTTTTTTGTGCTCGTACCTGAGTAGTTATTTTTCAAATAAATCAGACCGATTATAGGGACTATTTTCTCCGGTAAATATCGAGCCGTCTATAAATCTATGGGCTATCCCAATAGCACTCAATTCCATTAGATCTTGATCATCAAGTTCAACAGAGGCCGCATCCAAGTTTTCTTTGATTCTTTGCTGATGTACGGATTTGGGAATTACAGCAATATCTCTTGAAACTGACCATGCTATTAAAACTTGCCCAGCGCCAATTTGGTGTTTAGCAGCAATTTCCAGCACTACTGAATCGGACAAAAGCTTGGGGTCATCCTGGTGTTTATCACCCCTGGAATCCGGAGAACCCAGGGGAGAATATGCCGTCAATAGCAGGCCGTTTTCTCTACAGAAATTTACTAATTCATCTTGTGGAAGGTAAGGATGCATTTCTACCTGAAGCATTTCAGGTGCTTCCCCATCCATGGCCAGAAGTACATCGAGTTTTGAAATATTGAAATTCGAAACGCCGATGTGCTTGACCAACTTCATCTCTTTTGCCTCTTGCATTGCCTTCCAAGTTAATTCGAGAGGAACCTCTTGATAGGTAAGAAAATCCTCTCTTGACTTTGGAAACCCAACTCCATGTTTGAATGAAATCGGCCAATGAATTAAATATTCATCAATGTAATCAAGCTGCAAGTCTTTGAGCGTTTTTTTCAAAGCAGGAATTACATGATCGTATGGGTGTGAATCGTTCCACAGTTTTGAAGTGATATGTAAGTCTTCCCGCTTGACCGTTCCCTGGGTGATGGCTTGTGCTATTGCTTCCCCCACTTCTTCTTCGTTGCCATATACAGCCGCACAGTCGATGTGCCTGTATCCAGCCTCTATCGCCCAGATAACAGCTTGTTTCACTTCTCCGGGTTTACTTTTCCAAGTTCCCAAGCCTACAATGGGAATGGTATCCCCATTCTTAAAATTTAATAGTTTCATTGGTTTAGTTTTTAGTGGTTAAAGAAGTAATAAAATACTATGTATCGGAAAAGCATGCCAGTAACCTTATTTTCTTTGTTTACTTGGCTGGAAGACTAGTTTCAGGTCTCCAAAGTACCGGCTATGCTAGTGGTTACCATTAATTAAGTGGCTTTTTATCTTTTACTGATGCAGTTGCGGATTCACAAAAGTTAAATAGCTATATGCTTGATCCAATAGTTGGGTTAGAGACCTCATTTAATTAGTAGAAATGTGTTTCATCTCAGTTCATTTGCCTTCAAGGTAATTCTTAAACCGATTCATTACCCAAAGATGGATTTTAGCCTGAGTGGTGATGTAAAGCAACCAAGGCAGTCTAGGCACAAATTCATGAATTGCTGAAATGATATACTTGCTATCCAGCACTTCTCTGAATTCCAACCAGCCATGATCAAATCTTTTCACCAGCCAACCGCCTGAAATGTAGAACAATTGTCTTTCGCTATCGCTGCGATCAGGAATCAAAGTAAGTTGGAGCATGGCTTTTTTGTGCCAAAGAAGATGAAAGCCCAGATCTCCATTTTCATTCATTTTACCATTTATAAGGAAGCTAAAGAATTTTGGCAACCAAAGGTTATATCTGTTTGCCACCCAAAGCGCTGAGTGCCTGTGGGGATTCTCCATTCTTTGAATACTTCTTACCGTATTCCTGATCGAATCCTGTGAAAGAAATGTGGTTGTAAGGGGCTTATCAGTTTCATTTAAAGCAATATTGACAGACTCTTCATAACTTAAATAATCGATATGCTTCTCTTTAAATGCCAGTTCTGGGGAAACTGTAAGCGTATGCTTTAAACTTTCCACCAGTGGAGAAACCAACTGAGGAGGAATATCTCCAAAGAAGCCCACCCACAATTTTGACAAACCTAAAGAGAAAAAAGGCACTGAAAATATCATTCGCTTTTTCCCCATGACCTCGGCTGTCTTAATCATCATTTCTTTGTAAGAAATTTGCTCAGGACTTCCGATCTCTATGGCCTGATTATATACCTGTTCACGACCAATGCAGGTATCGATAATATCCAAGGTATCTCTTAGGGAGATTGGCTGAGTTAAAGATTCAGTCCATTTGGGACACATCAAGGCAGGAAGTCTATTTACAAGATTTTTGATCATGTCAAAAGATGATCCTCCTGGCCCCACAATTATTGAGGCACGAATGGCTGTCAGGGCTGGGCTTCGCGAACCTAACGTTTGCTCTACTTCAAGTCTACTGCGAAGATGCCTTGAAAGCTCCGCATCAGTATCTTTGGGAAGTAATCCTCCCATATAGATGATTTGCTTAACCCCGTTGATCTCGGCTGCTCTTGAAAAATTATCCGATAATAAGAGGTCAGTATCCTCGAAGCTTCCCTGATTAAGCCGGGTAGAAGCGTTCATAGAATGCACCAAATATATAGCTATATCGACTCCTTTGAGTGCTTCGATGGTGCTGGATATAGAATACAATTCAACTTGTCTCCAGGTAACTTCAGGATAAGGATTCTCTTTCACCTCTCTCCTTCCCAGTGCTATAATAGTATATTTTTTGCTGAAATGATGAATAAACCAACTACCAACATAACCGCCTGCACCGGCGATGGCTACGGTAGGTTTACAAATAGCAATAGGTTGATCATTTAAATCCATAAGTAAGAGTTCGACCAACTAACCTATTTTTTAGCAATCCTGTTTAGGAATAATTTATTTTTCTTGCGCTTTTGCCAAAGCTGCCGTAGTAGTAAAGTACTTAACAATCATGTTTGGCACTTCCCAGGTAGGCATATTCTTTTTAGTGAAATACTCTAAATACTTTTCTGTCACTTGCGCAAAGTGAGACTCGTGTCCATTGTGGTACTTTTCTGGGATAATGACTTTGTATTTACCCTCCCCTGTTTTCTCTAAATCCAACCCTGGGAAGCGCCCCTGCAGCTTATTTTTAATTTCGGAAACTAGCGCTTCATCCTGTCCATTTAAAAGCGCTACATATAAGGTCGCTACGTAATTCTCTGCCTCGCCTTGCTGAATAATTAAATTAGCTTTAGTGCCACGCATTAAACTGTAATGTGTGTCAGCAGCTCCTTGCGGTGCCTGAAAGTTCCACACGACACTCACTTTAGAATGCACCCCTTTCAATGTGTAATTCATTTCTCCATTGCTGTTTACGCTCAATTTATCATCAGCTACGTTTTTCTGCAAGAAGTCAGAATATTCAGCTTTCCCAGTCACCAGTTTAAATTGCTCCAAGTCCAGCTTTGTAACCCAAAGCTTTGCTGTGAGCATCTCTACATTACTGGTATCCAGGGTTACGCCGGGAAAAGCTTCCCACTGAATCAAATCCACCAAGTGTGTGGTTACATCCACAATACCAGTTCCCTCTATATCTGTATCAAAAAACCAATCCGGACGGATTAAAGGATTTCCAGAAACATATTTGAAGAAGTGGTGCACGGACTCCTTAGTAATCGCAGGATTTTCCAGCGTTCCTTTTTCCAGTTCTCCAAATACATCGGGAACCATTGAAAGCTCTTTTTGCAAAATCGTACTAATCTCAAAGCGCTCAGTCATGATGTCATACAGTAGGAGGTCCTTTTTCCCAGCTTCCTGAAAGGCTTTTTTCAGCTTCTGAAATCCTTCTTTGTTGATCACTAATGGTTTATCTGCATAGACGTTAATTCCATTGGAGATAGCAGCTGTGATATAATCAATTTTACGATCATTTTTCCCTGCCACCATCATTACATTGCCAGGCTTGGTAGAAATCATTTTCTCTAAATAGTCATCACCTGTACTGACTTGTAAATTCCAGGCAGTAGGATCACTTTCACGTGTATTGTAACTCGCAAGGCGACTCATATAGTCTTTTAACTCTGCACCTTGCGGAGCAAAAACATACACTGTAGAATCTACCTGTGGATACATCGACTTGTGAATTAATCCTGCATGAAAATGCCCAGGATCAAGAGACATGAGTGTAATCTGGGAACTAGGTTGAGGTGCTTGACTCACAGTTTCTTTATTTTCGCAGGAAATTAACAATCCCGCCACAATGGCGACTAGAGCAGTATTTTTCAATATTTTGTAGTTTTAAGTAGTATGAATATCCTCATTTCTGAAAGTAAGAAGTTAAAAACCTCGTAAGAATTTGTAATTCCCCTTGACATCCGAACTCACATTCTATCCATTTGGGTGATCAATCTTCTGTTTTTTAAAGCAAAGAAAATAGCCATTCTTGCATTCATGTAGAAAATCACCTTAAACGTTCACATTATTAGTACCATAAGGTGCTCGCTGAGGTCTTTGCAACATTGAGTTTGCTTCTGCATCGTTGATAAACTGTTCTGCTTTGGCATCCCACTCCAGCTTTCTGCCCAGCTTCATAGAGATATGCGTCAGTAAACACACTGAGCAAGAACGATGACCGATTTCTACCGGAGACAGTAATTCATTATTCCCCTGAATAGCTCCGAGCCAGTTGCCATGATGCTCATCACTTCTTATCAACTGTATCTCATCGGGGCCGATCACAGATTGCAAAATCTTGGGATCGGAGGCATCCAATGCTTTGGCGCTATTGCCTTTGGCTACAGGATCAGAAGAAGAGGCAACATAGCTACCACGAGATACCCAAATCCATCCATCCGAACCTTCATATCGAATGCCATTTGGATAGCCACCGCCAGTATACATAATGATTCCATTATCATATTCAGCTTTTGCGTAGAAGTCGCCATGCACATCCCAAAGTCCTGATTGAGGAAACTCAGCAACAGCCTGCACATAGCGTGGGCCCGTCAACTCAGTATCCATTCCCCAGGCAGCAGAGTCGTAGTGATGCTGTCCCCAACCTGTGATCATTCCTGCTCCAAACTGCTCTCTTCTCAGCCATCCCGGTCTTCCATAACCTGTAGGGGGATGAACGCCAATTTCGGTATACGGAACTTCCGGAGTAGATCCCAACCACCTATCATAATTTAAATTTGACGGAATAGGCATAGGATCAGCCTCTGGCCCTGAAGGATCTCCAGGCAATCCTACTTTTACGGTATGAAGTTTTCCGATTCTACCATTTCTTACTAGTTCTGCAGCGATTCTAAACTGATCGCTGGAGCGTTGCTGAGTGCCTAACTGAAGCACGGTGCCTGATTTTTTAACTGCATTTACCAATTGCCTACCTTCATGGATGGTTAAAGAAGTTGGTTTTTGCACATAGACGTGCTTGCCCGCCAAAGATGCTTCCATAGCTGGCTGGGAGTGCCAGTGATCCGGAGTACTGATTACTATCGCATCGATATCCTTATTGTGAAGCATCTCCTTATAATCCTCATATTGTTTGACCTCAAGATATGCTTTACCCATTTTCTTCGAATAATAATCCTCCACTAGTTTTTTACCATCAGCCATTCGGTTGCTATCCAAATCTGACACTGCAATAATCCGAGCGATGTCATGCTGCATCACTCCCGGCAAATCGTGATCACGCGCTATTCTACCACATCCTATCTGAGCTATATTAATTTTATTACTAGGGGCATTTTTCCCAAAAACTGAAGCAGGCACAATGGTCGGGAAACCAATAACCGCACCTGCTAAGGCAGTGTTCTTAATAAATTCTCTTCTTTTCATAGTTTATTAGGGTTAATTGAAATTGCGTTTTAATTTGGCCTCAGTAATAAGGCTTCTCATGCAAACTGTCACTGATCAGGGAGTCTGCATTTTTATTGCCTCATTTGACGAAAGCTTTCCAATAAGCATCTGCTTCATTCGCAGTCATCTCACCATCAAAGACAATCATTCTATATTTCAACGTATTTCGCTGGTTTGGCATTAGCTCCCAAGATTCATGTCTAATGGGGGTGAATTCTATGAAGACATTCCCAACTCCATTGTAATTATCCTCTGGCCACACGCGCAGAGGTTCAGGATGAGCTTTGTTGGTGTTGTGGCTCAGGAAAAGAATTCCGCTCTGCCCAGACTTATCGTCAGTTTCTCCCCGCACGATGATCCATCTGGCATTCGTGCCATCCGCGTTTTTTCTGGTATCTCCTTCAGAAGTCAAAATCGAACTGTTGTCAGTTCCCCACCTTTCAATGGCACGAAAACCGATCCCACCTCCATAGCGGTAATCGTCAAGCAAGATACCTCCAGGAATTGTAGTCTCAATCGTGCTGGTGTAGTCTACCAAGTATCGGCCTTTGTCGGCAAGCTTTACCTTGATGCGAAGATCTTCTGCGATGGCTATTCGCTCAGATTCGGGGGCTTTCAGATCAATATGGTTTTGCCTTACGTTTAGCTCTGCTGCACCACCCGATTGCTTTTTTGAAAGCACGTGGGAAAAATCCACTCGGCCTGTTTGATCACCCAAATTCCAGAAGTCTACCTCTCTCCCACTGATGGTGGCGCGAGTCCAAGGCCCCCAGATTCCGTAGTGGTGATAATGATCTTTTGGTTGAATCCGGGTGAGAATTTGGCCGGATGGGGATTTTAATGGATGAATAAATCCAGATTTCTCAAACTCTTTTTTTATACCTTCCGGCACCTCTTCGACTGCCGTTTGATAGGTTAGAACTGACTGATTATCAATTACGAAATCAATTCCGCTTTCGGTCTCTTTTAGCTCTACTTTCTGCCCATAAGTTAGTACCACTAAACATTGATAAACAGCCAGTAAGCAGATTATTCTTTTGAATATCATATAAAAATCAGGTTATTGGGTTTGAATTTTAAAGATATAGAAATCTAACCTATCGACTAACCCGTTCATCCAAATACCTCATGAAGAAGATTATTATCTACGGAATCGTTTTCCTAGCCAGTGTTAATTTTGCTCTCGCGCAGAACCCAACAGAGATCCCACTGGATCAAGCTTGGAAAGACAAGATCACCGAATTAGCGCCAAAAAAGGCCAATTTCCCATTTAAAAAGAAAAAGAAAATCTTGGTATTTTCAATGCATACAGGCTTTTGGCACTGGGTAAATCCCCACACTCAGGCAATGATTGAGATCATCTCCGACAAAAGCGGAACCTTTGAGGTCACTACCAGTACTGATATCGCCATGATGCAAAAAGACAAGCTCAAGGAATTCGACGCGGTAGTTTTCAATAACACTAACTCTAAGCCTCAATACAGAAATCTATTCGTAGATAAGATCAGCGAAGACACCTCCCTGGACAGCGTTGGAGTATGGACTGAAGCAAATAAACTAGAGGCTAATGTCATTGAATATGTAAAAAAAGGAGGAGGAATTCTGATTGTTCATGGCGGTGACACCATGTTGAATAATTCTATGGAATTCTCTAAACTCACCGGTGGCAGCTTCGATTATCACACCAAACAACAGGCTTTCCAAGTAAGGATAGTGGATCCATCGCATCCACTGACTAAGTCTCTTCCTGCAGAAGGATACAATCACGTAGATGAGCCTTATTTCTACAAAAATGCCTACGACGAGTTGGATTTCCATCCTTTGACTTACTTTAACAATGCTGAAATTGACGGTCAGAAAAAAGGTCAGGAGAAAACAGCTGGCAAAACGTACGTGTCATGGATCAGAAAAGACGGCAAAGGAAGGGCGATGTACATCTCTACTTCTCACAATGCACAGAGTTTTGAAAATGCCAACATACTGGCATATTTCCTTGACGCACTTCAATATGTAGCTGGAGATGTGAAAGTGGACGAAACACCGCTTAAAAAGTAGTCAGTGATCAGTATTGAGTAAACAAATTGCAGTGCGTATAAGCTAAGTAAAGGTTATATGCACTGCTTTTTTTTCTGCAAAAACTGGCTGAATTAATTTTTTCAGAGGCAATTACTTTAGCCACTGATTTTGGCAGGATCAGATAGTAGCTACTCATGATCTAATGAATCAAAAATCTGCTTTAATCTGCACAATTATCAGGGCAAATCTGCGAGAAACAAATGATCTGAAATCCTTACGCTTTCTTCACAAACTCACTTTTCAGCGCCATCGATCCAAAGCCATCAATCTTACAGTCGATGTTGTGATCGCCTTCTACCAGACGAATGCTTTTCACTTTAGTGCCTGCCTTGATTGGTTTGGGAGCCCCTTTTACAGGAAGATCTTTGATAATTGTCACTGCATCACCATCCGCAAGTTCAGTTCCATTCGCATCTTTGACCACTAATATTTCGGTTCCAACGTCCTGAATTTCTTCAAGTTTCCATTCGAAACTACATTCTGGGCAAACTAACTTATCGTCCATCTGATAACCATATGGGGAATTACAGGCTGGGCAAGGGGGTATATTTTCCATAAGGCAAAGTTAGATAGATTTAACTTTACAGATAATTTAACTCGAAAAGTATCTCAAATAAGTACTGTTAATGAATATTTCAACAAGGAGAACGTAACAGAATTTTTCGAGTAAACTATTAATGCGTTCGTGTCAAGCTCAGTAATACTGCTTCTGCCGCCAATCTTCCAGACCCCATAGCTGCATTGACAGAGCCGTTGAGTAAATAATCACCCGCTAAAAAAACATGGTCAGCTATTTTAGTTTCAGTGAATGAAATAGTTGATTTCATATCATCTACTGTAGGGATGGCATGTGGAATAAAGTAAGACTTCACGAATTTGAAATACTCAGCATTAATTCCTGAAATCTTTTGTAGTTCACCTTTCACTCCTTCAATTAGTTGATTTTCAGTCAATTTTGAATCGTGGATTGATACAGAAAGTAACGCCCGACCATTTGAGCTATAGGATGCTGAGACATCACTCATGAATACCAGATTATTAATTAAATGTTGGTTCCCGGGAACCAAACCCAGCATCGGTCTCACCATAAAGGATTTTTCCAATGAAAAGTACAGAGTGGCCGCCATCTTGGGTTTAGGAAATTGACCTTTCAATTGATCCATAATCCTATCGGGTTGAGTGGCTATAATGATCCGGTCTGCTTGGATGACTTCTCCATCTGACATTATGATCTGTGTTTTCATCACTTTGTCCACTGAGCTGTTTAGATGAATCTCGGTATTTTTCAATTTTCTTCTCAGCATGGCAGGTATTTCGCCCATTCCTTTTTCAGGAATTGCCGCATTCCCTGACGAAAACATTTTAAATACAAATTCAAACATACGAGAGGATGTCAGAAGCTCCTTTTCAAGAAAAATTCCACGGAAAAACGGACTGAAAAAGTTCTCTATAATTTTCTCCGAAAAACCATATTCCCTTAAATATTCAATCGTAGAAATTGATGGCGCATCAAAAATATTTTCGATAGATTTTTTCTTTAGCTCAAGAGTTAATGAGAACATCTTGATCTTATCCAAAATGCTTCCCACCGGTGAAATGGCCATGCTGAACATCTTCAGGGGCTGACGAAGAGGATCTGAAATCAAGAAAGGATGATCATCAGAAAACACATAGGCACCAGGTTCAAATTCCTTCAATTTCAAACCTTCAAAATCTAAGTATCGCTGTGCCTCAGGATATGCTGTCAACAGAACCTGAAACCCGCGATCTAGCAGGAAGCCATCGTGCTTATCGGTTCGCACCCTTCCTCCAATATCATCACTGGCTTCTAAAATTATAGGTTTTAACCCTGCTTTCTCCAATTCCAAAGCAGCAACTAAACCTGCAAGGCCTGCCCCTATGATGTATATTCTTTCTGTACTCATTGTTTTTATAATCGGTTTTTTATACAAAAAATGAGGCTAGATAACGTAAGCCCACTTTATTATGCAACCAGTTTATAAATGCATTGTTTCAAACAAGTATAGGTCGAACTCTCAGTTACAGTGCTTCTCATAAAAAACTCGAAAGACTTCAAAATTTTATATTTCCTGATATTAACATGACAATAATCTAAAGTAATATTTGTATATGGATAAAGAGGACTTTAGGACGGTTGGTGAATCAACTAGGTTTTTGATACGAAAACGGGCAATTCAACTTTGTCTGTCAGGTAAAAAGCAATATGAGGTAGCTCAGATAATCGGAGTTAAAAAGGAGACCATCTGTCAATGGAACAAACTATATAAGAAGGGGGGGTCCTGCCTTAAAGGGTAAAAAGACGGGTGTAAAATCGGAAGATAAAAAACTGTTGAGCCTACAACAGGAAAAGGAGATCCAAAACATGATTATAGATAAAATGCCTGATCAATTAAAACTTGATTATGCCTTGTGGACTCGCAAAGCAGTGAAAGAGTTGGTGGAAAGAGAGTTTAAAGTTGTTTTAGCGATTACCACGATGGGTGATTATTTGCGAAAGTGGGGCTTTACCCCACAAAAACCAAAGAAGAAGGCCTATGAACAATGTGATAAAAAGGTTCAGAAATGGGGTGACGAAGAGTATCCAAAAATTAGGGAAGATGCCAAAAAGGAAGAGGCAGAAATCCACTGGGGGGATGAAACAGGAGTAAAGAATAGTTGCCAACATGGTCGCTCTTATGCGCCAAAAGGAAAAACGCCAGTAAAACAGAGTATGTCCAAACGATTCTCTGTAAATATGATTTCGACAGTTACGAATCAAGGCAAAGTCCGGTTTATGATTTACTCAACGAGTATGAACGCGCAAAAGCTGATCGAATTTATGGAGCAGCTGATAAAAGGCAGTGAGAAGAAAATCTATTTGATACTCGATAACTTACGTGTACACCACAGTAAATTGGACAAAGAATGGCTCGCAAAAGAGGAAATCAGAGATAAAATAGCAGTTTTCCACCTGCCTTCGTATTCACCTGAAAAAATCCTGATGAATACCTGACCTGTGATTTGAAACAAGGATTATCGGCAAAACCATCCCCTAAAAACGCATCCAAATTGGAAGAAAATGTGAAAAATCATAGGAATATATTGATGGA